>Ga0209702_10000972_pt1 | contig 58353 bp, 56 predicted proteins | sample FRY01_FD_187210 | JGI IMG/M metagenome (GOLD analysis project Ga0209702, IMG submission 187210) | Freshwater microbial communities from Lake Fryxell liftoff mats and glacier meltwater in Antarctica - FRY-01 (SPAdes) (version 2) | ecosystem: Environmental > Aquatic > Freshwater > Ice > Glacier...
GCCGATGAAATGACAGATGGTGTCATAGTGTGTGAGTTGGGTGAAACAATAAAGTTTGTTATTACAATAAAACAAAAAAAAATATTTTGTGTGTTGTGCCGCAAAACAGGGTGTGTTGTTGGGATTCGAACTGGGAACTTCGTGACGGCGGACCTCGTGTTGACGGCTGTGCCAAATATAATTTTTTGAATTTGTAGTGCACACCCTGGCACTTTGTGTTGTACCCCGTATATGTTGCTGTGTGGTATGAATCTCCGTAGCGAAGCCCTAGTGTATTTAGAACACGGCGTGTGCTGTCAATGGATCGTGTGAACTTGAGACACGCCCAGCATACCGTGACGGAGCGAGAAATGGATGCGTGCGCCAACGCGGTGCAGATATCCAAACACACTCGGCTCATGTTGCTGCCGAACCACCACATGAACACAGAGGGCGAACTGCAGGGGTTCGTCTTCACCTGTAGCCGGGACGACACGGCCAACGTGCTGCCCATGTCGAAGAAAACATGCAACATGACATCCGTATATGAGTGCCAGTGCGAGGACACTTCGGGCGCCCCGCTCAACGCCAACGTCATGCGAATCGTGCAGGACATGCCCGCGTGCAAGTCGACGCTGGCAGACTACGTGAGCAGCCTGAAGAGGCAGAAGACCCCGTTTGCGAGCTTTGCGTGCATTCCCGAGATACAGAGCGTGGACACGCGCACCGAATCCGGGATGATCAACTTCGTGGTCGAGGACACGGTGGACCAGTGCGCCTGGACGCCGAGCGTCCCGGCCAAGCTCGGCCTGTACCACACGTTCACGCGCACAAACACCAACGACGCCCGTGAGCACAAGGTGTACATTGTGGTCAGCGGGTGTCTCACGCACGCGGCCGAGGAGCTGCACAACTTGTGGCTGGATGCGGGCGAGCACGTCTCGTGCGGGCAGCTCCTCGAGTGCGAGGAGCTGCAGTGGCTGCGCAAGGCGACGCACCGCAACCACAACCGCATCGCGGCGGACATGAGCCTGCTCTTCAAGCTCAAGCTGCAGCTTGTGATCGACGTGGACAGTCCCGAGCCCAACACCCTCATGGCGTTTCCCACCACGTACACGTACATGAACGACATCATGCAGGCCACGCAGCCGAACGAGATGCAGGTGTCGGAGTCGGCGTGCTTCACCGACCACAGCGACAATGGAGTCGTCATGGACATGTTCAGCAGCGAGGGCTTCTGGCTGTTCCAGGGCCCACGCGACCACTCCAACTACAACACCTACGGCAGCATCTTCTGCAGCCGGGCCGCCACAGGCGCGTTTCCGACCAAGAACATCGCCTACCACGACAAGTACCGGGGCCTCTCCTCGACCACGGTCTCGGTGAACCGCGAGCGCAGCGGGCACAACTCCATTTACACCGAGCCCGAGGGCGACGGGCCGAGCAGCTTCATGTTCCCGGACGAGAAGTTCATGCGCACGCTTGAGGACCTCGGCTTCAACCGCAACGATGGCATCCTTTCTCTCATGCCCCTCGTGTGCTTTGTGGGGGACGAGTAGCGAAACTACGCGACTACGTGCGGTGTAGTATTTAGGCCCCCTCTCGGATTCCGCAAATGAGCGACTTCTTCGCGAACATGGGCGGGGGTTTCCGCTTTCCCGACACGCAGATGAACCAAGGGCCGCTCCCGAGTTTCGGGGCGGGGGCGCCGGAAGGCGCGGGAGGGAACCCGGACGGTCGCATCAACTTCAACAGCGCGCTGCTCGACGGGATCACGCCGTACAACGATGCAAAGACCGGGCGCATCGGCTCCGACCGCAACTACCAGCAGATTCCTCACCGCCTGCAAAAAATAGTGCACAAGGTATATCTACCATCGGCTGACGGCTTCGGTATGAAGGTTCCTGTCTCTCACGTGGTGGACCAGGGGGATATCGCGTTTGTAATTAACTCGGAGAACACGGCTGCTTTGTTACATCAATCCTCCCACACCACCATCTCGCAAAAAAATGAGTTAACCCAGCAATCTGTGTTTGTGAATCTCAGTACGCTAAATTATCTTTTGGCGGGGCTGCAGCGGACATGGCTAACATCTGCACCGCCCTGTGCATGGACAATATTTCAAGACTCGATGTTATGTGGTCTCCCTGAAAATACCTTGGCTTATGATAAAATATTACATATTTTGCGCACAAGAATAATCCCCTTTGGAATATGTGCGGGCTCGGAAAAACAAGGCGGGCAGAACGAAACTGGACTCGCGCCAGTGCAGGCCGCCGCAAATTACGTCACCACCATGACTGTAGATGGACAGAGTGTGGATCTCATCAACTACTGGGCAGGACAAAATCTGAACTCCGGAGACCAACTCATTTTCCGACTGGAGCAAATGAACTCAAAAAATTACACTCTTAACCATTACTACAAGGAAATTGTGACGCAAAGTTTTCAAGAAGATTCTACATTATATCAACTGGTACCAGACGTTTTCAAAATGTCACACTTGTCTACACCATGTGGACATGATTACCGTATCCACGGGTACTGGCGCATCGCCCAGCTGATGCAGCCGCGCAAGCGCTGCCGCGACTTCGACCGTCACCAGAATTCCTGTGACGACACGATGAACCTCAAACATGGAGGCAGCGCGCAGCTCTTGCAGGTGCTCTTTGCTCCGGTGTTTATGGGGAACAAAAATGAAAAGACGTCCGATGTTATTGCACATCATAATACAGGAGACACAAACAATTCCCAAGAAACTCTCGTGCCGACAGAAAATAATACAAATAGTCAAGATTTGCGACATGACAAGCTTGTCAAAAAAGAAATTCAGCCCAAAAGTGATTCTATGCATGCTAATTATAATTTGCCAAAGTCAAACCATGACAAAGAAGTAGAAAAAAATCATACCGAAACCAAAAATGAAGTTATGGATGTTATGAATATAAAAATATACGGCACTTACATCCATGAAATTCAAAAATTGCAGAGGAGATTGCGTGATACTTCACCCGACTTCGATGAAGTAAAGCGTACATGGGAGGAATATGAAGAATCTTGTCATGTATTGTATGATTATTTGAAACCAGTAAGAGAAGACAGTTTCAGAATATGGAATAAAGAATCTCAAGATGTTACCAAGAAATTTTATTCAAAATGTCCACCTGAGTTAGATATTCATGTCACACGGTTCAAGAAAATTTTGAAAAATCAATGTTCACTAGAATTAGATCAAAACAATTCTGCTTTTCTGAAATTGTTAAATTTTACAAAAAAAATGACAGAAGATGTTCACATAGATTATACACACAGTGATTTTATATGGTCATTGCAATCAGATGAGGAAGATTTAAATCCTGATAATTATCCTGCATTATTTGTAAGAATGGTAGTGTTGGTCTTGGACATGTCTGAAATAATATTTCAGCTGAATAACCATTGGAGAAATAGTTATTCAAATATGATGTCAATAAATAAAACTTTTCGTAAAAATATAAATGATGCAAATTCGTGGATGAAAATATATACCGCAAAGCAAAGCAAAAGTGCTGTTGAAATTGATGATGAAATTACTACAGAAGCAAGTATAATCAAATCTGATTTTCAGAACTATCACCGAGAAACCAATTTATTTTTGATGCAACGTGCAATCGAAAACAATTACAAATTATTTTTAAGAATAATAACATTCAATATAACTTTTACAGATGCAATGAGTATATTCTCAAAACATTCATATTCATCTCAATTTTTATTGAAATTGATAAATGGTATTTATCAGAATAAAACTAAATTTTTGCGTTTTTGTTCCGATTTTCAAAAATCTGGTAAAAAACACGAAATATCTTTTTTTGAATGTGATGTAACAAAATTGGATTATAGATCTTATCAAGATGTAAAGCCAACTACAATTCAAGTAAAAACGGAAAATAACCACCACGAAGCTGCAGGACAAGTGAAAATTGAGGCAAATGTTCCCGCAAAATTTCTTGATGTCATACAATACACAAATAAACAAAACTATGGATCTAATTTGACAGCAATTCAAACCGAAATTGATAAATTAAAAGGCTCCAATGCTGATTGTAGACCATATTTAAGAAATTTGAGAGAAATTTTGAAGCATTTGGAAGTTATGAATAATTTCTGCTCAAAGGAAATTCAAAGAGTTGAAGAAGAAACACGAATGTATTCAAATATTTGTCCTGAATCGATACTAGAATCATGTATATTTTTGTTGAAATATTTCTATTCACCAATTTATTCAGATTTTAGCAGTGATGATTTGATAAAAGCTATGAATATTTATTTTCTTCAAGACATGCAAGTTTATGCTGAGTGGATTAAGGAAGATTTTTTTTGGAGACCTGCAGAAGGCAATTATAGTATTGAACCCATAAATCATACGCGTGAGAAATATAATCAGATGTGTAAATTCGTTATTAAAATATTTTGGTTTGTAAATGCTCTTGAAAAAAATATAACGGTTCAATTTGAAATAATATCAGATATTTACTGGCAATTTCATTCGTCAGTAAAATGTGCAAGGTCTTATTTGGAATTATTGTCATTTCGTGACAATAAAAATAGCAAATTCCAAGAATCAGAAGAAGACAAAATTGAAGCAGATAATTTTAAAAAAAGTTATGGTTACCTGCAGATTGCATTGAGAGAAATTTCGGACAAGAGTACTTATGAAGAAATTAAATCTTCGCGTTTATATAACTTTAATTTAATTCTAAATGTAATAATTATGTATCAGTCTTATATGAAGCAGTATGAAGAAATTAGCAAAGGTAAGTTTTGTCGTCATACTCTTTTAAGATTATTATGTGGAGTCTTGCGATCAGAAGAAATTTATTGTCAAAATTACCAACAATTGCAATCAGCAGAAGCCATTAGTACCGATTGTAAACACCTACAAAAACAATCATTTGTGGTCCCGGTGGCAAGTATTCATTATGCTGCTAGAATCAATAAATTGAAGGAAGTGGCTGATGAGACAGAGGCAAACCCTTTTTCACCGTCAAACACTCAGAGAGAGGCCTCGACTGCGAAACGTGTGAAGGGGGGGGCTCGCAAGCCTGCAGGCAGTACAGCATAGCAGCTGTGACTCGCGAGGGATCGTGAAGAGGTGTCAAAAGTGTTGAAAGCTTTGCTCCGTAGTATTAAGGCCTCTGTCGTGTTTGCAAATGAGCGACTTTTTCGGAAACCTGGGCGGAGGCTTCCGCTTTCCCAATACGCAGATGAACCAAGGGCCGCTGCCGAGTTTCGGGGCGGGGGCGCCGGAAGGCGCGGGCGGGGATCCGGACGGGCGCATCAACTTCAACAGCGCGCTGCTCGAAGGGATCACGCCGTACAACGACGCCAAATCAGGGCGCATCGGCTCCGACCGCAACTACCAGCAGATTCCACACCGCATCCAGAAAATCGTGCCGCAGATCTGGGTGCCGTCCGCATCTCACTTTTACAACAAGGTGCCAGTCTCGCACGTCGTGGACCAGGGTGACATTGCGTTTTCAATCATCTCCGAGAACATGGCTTCTTTGCTGTACAGCTACCCGACAGTAGGCTCCTCGGACAAGGACAGGGTGTCGAACCACTCGGCCTTCCTGAACATCAGCACGGTGAACTATCTCCTGGCGGGAATTTGCAGGGAAGATGAAAACCACAATGAAGAAAAACCCACTACATGGGACATCTTAAGGAATTCATTATGCATTTCAAAAAAAGACATGGAGGCTAATCCTACTATAGATGGAGACCAATTTTTTTCAAATTTAATACAAACAAGAATTATTCCTTTCGGGATTTGCGCGGGCTCTGAGAAACAGGGCGGCCAGAACGAGACCGGAATGGCGCCAGTGCAGGCTGCCGCAAACCACATAACCACGATGACAGTGGATGGACAGAATATTGACCTGGTCAACTACTGGGCCAATTGCGATCTGAGTTCCGGAGATCAACTTATATTTCGACTCGAAATTTTGCCTACACAACATTATGTCCTAAACCATTATTACAAAGGTACAGTCAGTCAGACCTTCAAGACTATGAAAAAGTGTCCTCAACTGATACCAGACGTGTACAGGATGTCATACAAGCCCGCAGATCCGGACTTCGATTACCGTATCCACGGGTACTGGCGCATCGCACAGGTGATGCAGCAGCGCAAGCGCTGCCGCAATTTCCTGCAGAACGTGCACGTGATGCAAGACAATATGAATATGACGTACGGAGGAAGCGCGCAGCTTTTGCAGGTCCTTTTTGCTCCGGTCTTTGTCAAGTGCGATGGGTCACATGACGGCTTGTTGTTGTCTAGTTTCGGAGAAGCTACTGGCACACACTCCCGTCCAACGGCTGCTGGAGGTGGAAAGAGAGCCCCTACAACTGCAAACACACGACCTGCCGAAACGGGGAATTCAAGTCGTACAGAAACACAGCAAGGGCAGAAGGGTGGCGATACAGTTCATAGAGACACTCTACAAGGAACTACAGACAAAGAACGAAGGACGACACAGGCAACTCAGATAAAGAGTGATGATGATCCCGGAGAAATTGTTCAAGATTTATCAGACAAACAGGATTTGCATCGTCAAGATAATTCGACTGTGAATAATACAGGAGGATCCGACGGAAAGAATACTGTTGTGGCAGTGCCTGGAACTATTCAAAGTGATCCTGTCGAAGGTGCTATTGGTTTACCGAGGTCTGTAGATAATGAAAATGATAATGGCGACAGTAGTACTACAACAGATGATATTTTTCCAGAACAAGAACAAATGGGATATACTGACCACTCTAGTATGGCGGCAGATCCAAGTGCTGAAGAATTCGCAAATTTGAGAGACAGTTTATTATCAGAATTGCAAAAGACATTTCCGCCATATGGAAATATGCAAATTTTCATTACGAGCGTGCAAACTTTTGAGGGTCAATTGGGAAAGATTTGTCAATACTTTGACTCAGAATTGAACAACCGAAAAGTGAGAACTACACAATATATATCTGAATTATCTACTGAAATAAATAATTTACATAATTTCATAAAAAAATATCCTAGTGTATTAATATTAATAAATGATATGCCGGATAATCTTACTGAATTCAAATGGAATGATTTTTATGTTCAGAAAGCTACTACTGATGGGAATGTTGTACAAAAATCTGAAGAAAAATTTTTGAAAATGGTTGCATTGACTGATTGTTTGAGAAAATTTATTAGAAAAATTTTGTCCAATCTGACCAGTAAGCATGCACAGATTTCTTCAATTTTACTAACAAATATTGCATTTAAACAACAAGTATGGCCATGGTTTACGTTGCAATGTATCAATAATTTCCAAAAGGACGATGATTTTACAAATTTTATTAATGAGGTTGCACAATTGTTCGGGAAAAAATTTGAACCAATGACGAGCAAACCAGATGACTCTCGAACTGTAAATAAATCAATTGAAAATACAAAAAATAACTTTGAATTATTAATTCTTATAGGTTCAACTTTAAATTCATATGCAAAACAAATTTCAATATTGGATGAGTCAAAATCTTCTACTGAAATTGAGATTCCATGGGATATAATGTTGAAAATTTATGAGCGATCGTATTTGCACATACAATCGTTCATTCAAAAAACAACAAAATCAGCATATTCAGATTTATTTAAAAGTGAATTTTCATTGAATTTAGAAAAGCCTGTGATCAATTTGGGAGAGGAGCAGGAGCCTGTGTCTGTGCCCATCGTACAGCCTCCTGCTCCCAAGCGTTCGAAGGTCAGCATCCGCAAGAACGTGGTGAACGTGACGTGACCGGACGGGTGGCTTCGTGGTTGTTTCGTGTGTGAATAAAATTCCTATGTGGACCTGTTTTGTTTTTCTGGCGGCGTGCGAGGGCGAGGCGACACGCACTTTGTGATTTGACAAGTTTATTAAGAAACGTATTGGTGTGTGTTCATGAGCTTGTAAAGCCCGCCCCTCCTCTTCTCCCCTCTGTGTGTTCATCAGCTTTGTAGAAGCCGCATCCCCTTACTACTTCATGACATGCACGTAGAAATAGGCATCTTTGCTCAGGTGCCACAATGGGTTGCCATTGGAGTTCTTCTGATATTTGACGTATTTCATCACTCTCTTGTAGAATTTTTCCTCTGTACTTCCTACACGACCTCCATCTCCGTTCTCGTTGATGCCCTCGCGCCAAGAGTGTCCCTCGACAGAGAGAAAAATGTTCCAATCTGTCTCATCTTGCAATCCTGCAATGGCATTTTTCGGCATGTACTCGAGACCTTTCTGAACGGGAATTCTTTCGACGTTGTAATCTTTGACAAACTGGACCCGAATGGAAACGAAACGATCTGTTGTGATAGAGACATCGTACCGTTCGAGGCAATTGCAGATTGACTCAACAAGACATTCAGTTTTTTCTCCGAAACACCGAAATTCAGTCAAATGCAAATCGAACACCGTCATCAGGTTTTCCATCGAGGGGGTGTTCAAATGTCCATACTGCAAGTTGAAGTGTTGTAGGATTATTCCAGCAATTTTGGGGACGGTGTAAACAATGGTGCAGGCGTTTTCGATTTGCTTTGACATATTGACTGTTATTTCTAGTGAAAGGTATGTATAACAACATGAATCTTTTATATAATTTTTTCCGCATATGTATCTGCCGGCGTGCGAGGGCGAGGCGACACGCACTTTGTGATTTGACAAGTTTATTAAGAAACGTATTGGTGTGTGTTCATGAGCTTGTAAAGCCCGCTCCCTCCCTTCTCCCCTGTGTGTTCATCAGCTTTGTAGAAGCCCCATCCCCTTACTACACGAGTTCGTGCACTTTGAAATAGGCATCTTGCCACTTGTGCCAAAGTGGCTGGCCATCGCTTGTCATCTCATAATCGCGGTAGTGGAAATATTTGGAGATGAATGTGCTCCCCGTAAGTCCCGCAGGACCTGCATATTTGCCGACATTCATGCAATCGTACCAAGAGCTTCCAGTGACCTGCAGATATGTGATCGAGGCGAACTCATCGTATATCTCCGGGATATTATATGTCTTGATGTTCTCAAGGCCGTTCTGGTTCACCCTTTTCTTAATGTCGTAATCGACGACAAATTCGACATCAATATTAACCTTAACATACGCTGTGACAGAGACTGCATTTTTTTTGAGGCAATTGCAGATTGCCTTGAGAGCCTCAGTCCCGTGCTGGAAAAGGGATTCCTCAGGCACGTTCAACGTCAGGATAATCATGAGGTTGGCAAACGATGGGGAGTGAAGCTTTCCATACTGCGAAACAAAGTGTTTGTGGATGGTTTTAGCAATCGCAAGGAAAGGGTGGCCAACGGTGAGATCGGTATTTTTTTCGGTGGACATATTGACTGTTATTTCTAGTGAAAGGTATGTATAACAACATGAATCTTTTATATATTTTTTTTCACATATGTAATAAATATTTTTGACATTTGGGGAGCGCCCTAGTGTTGCACTTATTCGATGAAAGGCATTATTAATGACAACATAATGTAGTTTAAATGAATGCTGCTCTGTTTCGCTGCATCGTGGACTCGCTCGACAAGCCCGTGGCAACAGACGCAGTGCTCGTGATGAAGATGCAGGGAGACTCAGCAGACTGCACGCTGTCAGTAGGCAGATACGTGAATCTTGTTCGCCGGCAGTGTGTGCTGGAAGCGGGGTGTGCGAACGTGCTGCTGTGCCTACCAGCAGGCCTGTCATTGTCTATTTTGGGCAGCACGCAACCGCGCAAAGCACTGACAGTGGCAGGAGAGCCCGTGGAGTTTGAAATGCAGGGTGTTGGCGGCGAGCCGTACGTAGTCATATGTGACGTCGAGCAGAAAGATCTCCGCCTCCTTGCAACAGCCGACACGGGTCGTCTCGACGGCCTGTCAGTGGTGCCCAGCGGGGATGCCAGAGCCGTTTCGCTTGAGGCCATAGAACACCGGCTTACACAAATCGACAATTTGCAGCAAGGCTTGCTGGAGTGCTCGCAGGAGTGCCCGGGACTCGATCTCTTCGGGGGAGCTTCCAATTTCCTAGTGAAGGAGTGCAGCATGCCGCCGTCGCTGTGCGTGCAGCGTGATGTGTTGGGAAGGATCGAGGGGTGTGTGAACGCGCTGGCGATGGTGCGCCTCGACGCTGGCATCGATGCCCTGCACCATGTGGCTGCGCAGCGTCTGTGCGCCCTCGATCTCGAGCAATTCAAGGCTAATGTAGCGCATCTCTTACAGACACGCAACACGGTAACACATGATATCACCAACACACGTACGAAGAACCGTGCTCACACACGTGTTTCATACCACGTCCTTCAGTCAGTGGACGAGTGTCTACGCGCACATGTGTGTGAGGCGTGTGGGAGCGATAGCGAGGACTTTGCCCTGCAGCACAAAGCAAGGCTTTTTGAAATGCAGCAGCTGTGCGCTAACAATGCAAAAAACACCACGCCTATTGCGCAGGACGTGCTGCGCGACACCTTGTCTCTCCTTGAATCGCTCCCCAAAGCACCAGTCGCAACCAAGAACTGCAAGTACAAGTCTGCGATGGTGCGCTCGCTGTATGCCTCTGCCATTCTGCATGCCCTGCCACGCAACTCCTTTGCTATAGCCACACACACGAATTTCTCATACTTCAGGCCGCACGAGAGTCGACTGCGCTCTGAAAATGTTGTCAAGGAATTTTTATTACAAAAAATCGAAACAGACCAGAGACATGGCATTATTCCACAGTTGCTAGCAAGGCATATTTGCACACTCGTACAAGACACTGCAAATAACTTGAATGTCGACCGGCTACTCTCCATATTTGACAACGATCTACACCCACTCATCATGGCTGCCGCGGATGGCTCCGTGAGTGCTGCCACATATTCGTATCTAGACACTTCCAGGGAAAGAACTGGGTACCAAGCCATCGCCACCAGTTCTCTGATGCTGCAACTCCTTCAAGTGTAGATCTTAGCAGAAACCATCACGCCATCGAGGAACACTACTTCATTTTTCACCACCTTGCCGTTTTTTCTGATTACTTGAGTAAATCCCGATCCATCCATTTTTCCTAGCTTCCAGTTTCCGGTGAACTTGTTGCCGTTTTTGAAACACATGCAGCCTACTCCATTCATCAAACCCTCTTTCCAATCTCCTTTGTACTCTCTACCATTCGCCCAGTTCATAGTTCCATATCCATCAGGCTTTTGCTCAAGAATACTTCCTTCGTAGCAATCTCCTTTTTCATTCTGCATTTTTCCTTCGCCGCTGAGCACGCCGTCGATGAATTTTCCGCAATACTTCATCAAGCCACCCTTCTTGACTCCGTTGCCAGTCATGACTCCCATCACCCAATCTCCTTCGTAATAATCTCCATTTGTCATCGACATTTTCCCTTGACCGTGACGAAGGTTCAAGAAAAAGTCACCTGTGTAAATATTGCCGTCACAGTAGGACATAGTTCCCTTGCCCTGCGCACCATTGTCCACCCAGTTTCCCTCGTACAAATCTCCGTTGTTTTTTTGCAACGTGCACGATCCTCGACGCTTGTCGTTCACCCACTGCCCGGTGTACACAGATCCGTTTGAGTAATGGAATGTTCCTGAACCATGTCTTTTGTCGTTTTTAATTTGCCCGTGATAGAAGGAGCTATTGCTGAATTGAATTTTATGAAACATGAAAATTTTATTTACATGATTATTTATATCCAAATCGTTTTATAGACTAGAAAGAAATATTGGTACCGTATGTTGGAGACTCTCTATAGCCGGATTTCATATTGGTACAATAAAAATAACTTTTGGCGGTCAAGTGGTATTGTGGTACAAAATAATTACACGCGGGAAATATGTGTATGCGATGAAGTGGTATTGTGGTACAAAATAATTACACGCGGGAAATATGTGTATGCGATCTGCCACGGAATCGAACCGTGGACACCCAGACAGATCAGACTTACCTGACCGACGCATCTATGCCTGGCGCCGAGCTTGCTGTCGGCATGAAGATGAAGCTCCACCTGTCAGAGTGTGTTGTCAGTGGCTGTCTGGCAGACTTCTTATATACAGTTTGTGTGCTTGTGCAAATATAGACAGACCTGGGATATCAAGCAGTCCATCCTGTTTTATCAGATACACTCTTGGCCGAGCCGGCGTACGAACAATTGCGCAGTTTTTTTTTGGATTCGTTTCGAATATGAGAGAGGAGTATTTAAACAGAATCATAATAAACAAAATGCCCTTCGTGTCTCTCAACAGCGAGGCGTACCCTTATCTAATTTTGGGTGACGCAGACAAGGTCATGCCGTGGACGCACGGGAAACTGTACGGTCTACGTCTCAAATCCTCCTTCGTGCGTATAACACAGCGTGGTATGCAGTACAGCAACACAAATAGCAAGTTAAATCTGAAGTCGAGTCGCTGGCACTCGGCACCGTGCACACCTGCTTTGGACGGATTGTGTGACATGATTTCACACAACAGCAGCATGCTGTGGTTTCCGAGCATACCTGTGGAGCTCCCTGACGACTTCAGGTTGCTCCCGAACAACGAGTACATGGAGCATTTCCCTAACGGCTCTGCCTGCACCTCATCGCACACGGGTCGCACTGTTGCGATGTCTGACGAACGCTACGAAGTTTCGCTGTGCGACCTTCTCGACTCGAATCTCGATGTGGTGTTGCACGATGACATCATTTCGTGGAGACAGGACACCACTGATGTGTGGGTGTATATTTTGATTTCAGTCTTGTGCATTTATTTGATCAGCTGTATTTCGGAGAACATTGTATCGAGCATTCACAACAAACAACAGAATGACTTCAGGCACCAGCAAATCACAGTGTATGTCAGCGTTATGTTCATTATATATTTGTTTGCAGTAGACGACTCGGCACAGTTTCTCGCAACCTCTGAAGACCTTTCGCTCATGTTACATCTGTTTATTTACATTATTGTGGAACTATCGGCACAGAGCCTGAACTTCGTGCACGAGGTGCACGGCAGTCGAATCAGCCTGTTCACGGCATGCATATCTCTTCTCACACTCAGAGTGCATTATTCGTTCGACAACCCGTATATGCTAATACTGTGCATCATGTTTGGCACCCGCAGTATGTTCAAGTTCATTGCTTCTCACACCCTCAGAACCAGTGTCGTGGAATTTGTCGTGCAGAATCTGGACATGTTCGTCTTCTGTTCGATGCTCGAAAATGGACTCATGTCAAATAGCAGCGATTATTTCTCGGGACTGGCCTCTTTGTTGGTGGTCATATTGGTGTGTTTTTTGTTTGCGATTCAAATATTTGTGTACAAAGTCACAAAGTAAGCATGTCACTGCTCATATTTACTGCACTTCTTTTATACAGTATATCGTTGCATTTGTTTATTATATCACTCACACACTGCATCGGACTAGTATGAACGAAAAAAATACTGGTCCAAATTTGGACCAACAATTTTAGCAAAATCGCCCGCAGTTCGCGTCTCGGCCCGCAGTTCGCGTCTCGGCCCGCAGTTCGCGTCTCGGCCCGCAGTTCGCGTCCCGGCCCGCAGTTCGCGTCCCGGCCCGCATGCTTACAAAATACATGTTTGCAGATGTGCTGTGTCCGATAAGAAGTTTTCTCGGTTGTACGGGGTGTAATAAAGCTCTTTCACACGCTGATCCGCAATTGTGTTCATCTGTCTGCGATAGACTGGCATCAGACACACAGGACCAAATAAGAGCACTACAGCAATCACCACCGTCAGAACAAGGCCACGTCCTAGCGCCCACACCATCAAGTTGTCCACAATTGTCGAGCACGGTTCATATCCGCATAGATACGAATTGTCCATCACGTGCCGAATGGCCTGCAGTATAATTATGTCCTTCGCCTTGTGCGTCACTTCGTCACAGAGCGAACTGTGTTGCTTCATGCGCGAGTAAAATTCATGCCGTGCACACTGTCCCAACAGCCAGCTTTCATCCTCACGCACCTCGTGCATGTCTGTGTACGACTGGTACATCATGTGCACACGACTGGCTATAAACGTGAATGCCCACATAATTGCTATGATGAAAATTATTGGCATACACCCGGCTCGGCGGTAAGCACGAGGGCCTCTGAGCATATTTATATGGCATTGCTATGCGTAAATATCATATACTTTCGATATTCAGCATTTCCGACGTTGCGATTCCACTTTTTGTTAACTTATTTTTACGATATACGGGTTGCCTCTGCTGCTCGTAGAGAATGTGGTGGTCCAATAGTCTTTACCAAAATGTTTGGTGAAAAATTCAAAGACATCAATCATTTTATATTGCCTCATTTTCATTTGAAACTCTTCGTAATTTTGAAATTGCACTCCCCAAAACCAAAGCAACAAATCATTAATATCTAACCTATCATTTTCTCCTGGAAATGTCCAGTTTGATGTGATTTCCTGTCTCGACATATCACCGTTTATAATTTTTATGACAAATTTGCAATCCATTAAAAAATCATACACAGTGTAATTTGGATCAACACATTTTCCAAGTAGACCTTGAAAATCAAAATTCATCTTATATTTGATCATTACACTTGGTGTATGTTTCAAATACAACATATAGTACCCTACTGCATAGTATAATTTATTATTGTGTGCTGCCGTATTAAATCTGTGGGAAGGGTTCCTATTTATTTCCAAATCTTTTTTTTTCAGACGTAGAGGCATGTGCTTGCATGCCCACTCGTTTAAATAGTTTTTGTCTTGCGATTGTTTACAAGAATCTCAGAGGTATTTGATTCCAGAGTGGCGCTGCGAATGGACGTCTTTGACATCGAGATGTGCGTAAATATCATATACTTTCGATATTTAGCATTTCCTCCACATTAGGAATGCTCACCAGTGTTTCTGTGCGAAATCGATTGGGTAAAAATCACAATATCAACATCAGGAACACATCAACAGGAGGCGTTTCATGCTTGCCCGTGGTGAAAGGTGTGGCCAGCATCGCCGCGCAGATAATTTTGACGGGTCGCGAGGCCATTCTGGCGGAGGGACAAGGGTTCGAGATTGTGTTTTCCAAGAACGACGGAGTGCCTGTGCTCAGTTTGCACAGACGCACTGCGCTTGGCGCGTTGCGGGTGGCGAGCTTGCGTGTGCACAAACATTCTCTGCTCTACACTCATACTGCACATGATTACGAAGTTTTTGGACTCGAGAGGCTTGGAACACATCTAGTTTGCCGCTCGCACGCTTTTGAGAACACTGCTTGTCGTCCTCTCAGCATTCTCTCGCGAGCAATGCTCGATCTGCAGCTACAGTTTGCCAAGAGCACTCCTGTGAACATGGCCAAGTTGCAAAATCTTGGCAATGTAATGCCAAAGTGCCACAATTGCGGAAATGTGATGATGTTCACAGTTCAAACGACAGAGCCGGGCATTTGTTGTTCTACAAATTCGAAACTTCTCACACCCGGATCCACCAGTGCACATGCAGACAATCATTGCTTGGCTGGCGACTGCGAGTCTTGTCAAGACGAAAACAACAAGTGCATATGCTGTGGGTTTGACTTCAACGAGTCCCAGCAACATATTCCACACTTCTCCACACACTCGTGTTGTGGTATGGAAAAATACAAAGCACTCTATATGTTCAACTCCAACCTCATCAGCCGTCTCTCTTCGATCTGCCCTGAACTCGGAGTAGAAAACGCGCGTGGCTTGTGTCTCAACTTGGTTCTCGCGCACGGAATGCGTGTGGACAAAGCGGGGGTCCTGCTCGTAGAGACGCTGCAAGAGGCCACGATTGCCCCTGAGGCCTTACAGCGTATCCAGGCTGTGCTGTCCGACAAACCGTGCACGACTTTGCAGTACCGCGATGTATTGGGTGAGAAGAAGACTGTTATGGTCTACCAAGGCCCCGCGGACATTTGTGCATTTGTTGTATTTTCTGCGCACGGGTCTCCCATGCTAGTGGGTGCTGTCGACCCGACTCCAGTGCGGGGCGCACGACTCCCGTTCACCAAACTTCGCGAGGCTGTGGGTGAAATGATGTTTCTGCACAAGGAAAGTACAGATGACCCGACCCTGAGGTCGTGTCGACACTCCCTGAAGATAGCCTGTTATGAAAAGTATGCAAACAATCTGGAGCCCGAGTCGCGTTCGATCTTGTACGCGCTTTGTAACGAGGGCTCTCCGGGATTCTATGGCCTTGCAAGTGAAATGGTGTACAACGAGAATTCATGCATTTAATAAAAGTGTCTACAGCTGCACGCACTGCACTCCAGACTCTCAAACTGAACTACTGGCAACCTTGGCAGCGCGCAGCTCCCGCATCAGATCGTCGCCCTCGTTTCGGGGCGCCGCGCGGGGTGCAGCCGTGAAGCGGTTGTAGTAGACCACGGTTGTGGTTATCGCTGTCGCCGTCAATGAGGCAAGCAGGACATGATTCTTGACCAGCAGGATGTGCCAGAAAATGTGCATGACGCACGGCTGTAAGTTTTTCCCTTCATTCCTAAAATAAAAGTATACAGAACATGAGATGTAGTACACGAATGTTCTTGCAAGCACCTGTACAACGTCTGGCACATGACAGTTAATTTGAGTGTGAATGATTGCGCACACAGCCCACGCCACCGAAGCATATGTCACGTCCACTACAAATACGCCTCTGAAAACGGCGATGCCCAGAAAAGACGAGCACGACACGGCCCACATCAGATCCACAGTCCACAGTGCAACAAGGCCACTAGTCTCTTGACAGCTGTCCGATTTTTCTGTGAGATGTCCCACCATGAGGCAGAGCGCGACTGGACAGAGGTTGCCGCATGCGCAGCTCAGTTTGTTGTTTCGGAAGGCGAGGGAGTCAAAGTACGCCACCGCACAGAGAGTCACTATCATGGCATTAGCAGAGAGAGGGGGTATGCTGATCAGGTGCATCACCGCCACGAGTGCGCCAGCTCGCAGTATGAGGAACACTAGTGGCAAATAGGTACTGACCAGCTGGAAATTCACATCCTGTTCAGCCATTTATCACTGAGCAGTACCCGTTTATAGCGACAATGTCGCGCAAATCCTAAATGATACACATACATAATCACGACCGACAAGCATCTACTCGATATAAGACACGCACGGCCGGCGCAATGTTCTACGCGTGCAGCCCCCCGTGGCCGTTCAAGGTCATGATTTTCGTAATTGTCATTATGAGAGGGTATGCTGTGCCGGACACACACGGCACTCTCTCTCTCCCCCTTTTCCAGGCGTGTTATTGGTCCATTGTTACGCTCACGTTGGCTGCGCTTCTCCCGTCCCTCGTCTACAGCGTACGCTGCAGGAAAACAACAACCAGTTTCGTGTCTCAGACAATGCTGATGGGCGTGTTGGTGGGAATCAGCATGTGTACGCTCTACAAACACTCGAACGAATCGAGGTCGTACACCTGCATGGGAATGTTGGTCATGTGCACCCACTTTCTCTTCATGATGTGCAGGGCAGTCTGCATTTCACCACTGCTGCTCAACTACGGGACAGGTATCCGCTCGCTCTCGGCGATGGCGTGTTTGGTTCTCTCTTTCGTGCTCGGCGTACGGCTACCGGTGCAGCCAGTGCACGGTGTGTACACCATGGCTGTGCTTTTCTCCGGCGAATGTCTGGGTGTTGTGACCTTTATCGTGAGCGAAACATTGCGCGCATGCGCTGACGGGTTGGAGCACTTTTACTTGTTACGTCAAAATTGAAACCAAATGCTCTATGAAATGGTCTCTTGCACCAAACATGATTCTGTGCGCGTCACCGAGGCTTCTTGGGGCCCCAAGACGTATTCGACAGACTCATTCCCTGCCACGATCTGCTCGCCGGGAATTTCCTCCTCGACCGTGTCCATCATCGAGTTGTAGGTAGTGGGTTGAATTTTTGTTGTTGTGTTTTTATAAGGGTTATATTGCAATGACTTGTCGGTCTGCTTCTCGGTGTCATCGCCGAGCAACAATGCCAGCTCTTCGTCGAGGTCATTTTGCTCAATTTCACCACTGAAAGACGTGCTCAGGCCGTTCTGAATCGATCGCACATCCTCGTGGCTTTCTGCCATGTCCATCATGAGCTCGTCGACGGATTCCATTTTCTGTTCGAGGCCCATGGACTTGAGCACATCCGACGTCTGTCGTACGGAGCTGAGGACCTGCTGATTTAGCTCGCTGGTCTCTAGTGTGTCGAGATGTTGTTGCAGAGACTGTCTCTTTTTGATTATGACAGACAGTTTGTTGCGGTTCGTGCGACTGCGCATGAGCAGCTCGCGCAAAACGTTCTTGTTTCGCGAGCCTGTGCACTTTACCTCCGATGCGATGGCAATCATGGCCTGACTAGTAGTCAGTTCCATACGGGAAACGTCCTCTATACTGCGCCGCAGGCCACACATAGCAACCTTGCGATTGTTGGCCAGGATGTCCGTGCGGCCCTTGTTAGTCATCATTTTGAGCCGAGTTATGAATGTCATCCACCCATCGGCTACAAAATCGTTTGGAGACCTACAGTTCATTTGAGTGTGCAGGCTGCATGTGAAATACACGAGGACACACCCGATGCCATTTGACCACGCCTTGGCGCACTGCCGTCATCGGCTGAGATGGAAGCCCATTTTGTGCATCTGTGCGCGGCTCACGTGGCGCAGATGGAATTTGAACCGGTTCTCAATGTCAGTGATATTCTTCGATTTGAAGTCGAAATATTTCAGTAGATTGGACTCGTTGGGAAGACACTGCAATAACTGTACAATGCTGGGAAGAACGCAAATATCGAAGATGCATATGCCAGAGCGCATGAGGAACATCAGCCCAAACACCACTGCACGCATGTCACAGCGCTTGATGTGCATCTTGAGATACATGTTACATATCGGTATTGTACTACGGAGCTGTTGACAGCACAACACTGCAATACTTTTGCGTTCTATGAGATTGAAAGATTTGTACAATTTTTTTTCTTGTGTGTACTGTAGCGCCGCCTGGATCATGTCTATAGCATCCACCTTTCCTGCTGTAGCCGACCTTAGAATGTGATTGTAAATCTTTGTTCTGTAATTTTTTCGCTCTACCTGACACACTTCAACGGCCTGCTTCGAAAGAAGCAGCTCGTGAACATAAGTGTCAATGTCATCATATATTTCCTGTTTTTTTGTATCTCCCGTATACACCCCCGAACTCCCATAGCTAATCACTTCTTCTGAATACCCTGTTGTCATGACGTTCGAATTACGCACACAAAACCCGGTAATTTCACAAACTGTAGAGTCTGTAGTCTGTACTATATTTTTACACGTGTTTACACTACAAACATGAATTTGTGAGCACAACAAGCATCCTGACTTATCCACATCTATTCGCTCCCATTCACATTTGTGAAAATTGACACTCAATGGTGTGAGTGCAAATGGAGATCTGAGCACTTTCCATGCAGTGACAGAATTCATTTCGTGTCACCGGATCCACAATCGAATAAGCATTCTACTTGCAAAAAAAATTTATTAAGACATAAAATTTTGTTATGAGTTGCACTCCAACATATTTGGACCTTTCTAAATTCATTATCACATAAAAATTTACTTTCATCTGCACTTCAACATATTTGGACCTTGCTAAATTCAATATCAAATAAAAATTTATTTTCAGTTGCAGTGCAACATATTTGGACCTTGCTGCGGATCCAGTAAGTTTCGAGTGTAGTTACCCTCTGCCACAAGTCCATCCGTGTAAGTCATTTTGCCGTGACCTTCCATCACGTCCTCATTCCACATACCTTCGTATTTGTCTCCATTACTGAAATCAAATTCACCGTAACCGTTCTTCTTCCTGTTTTTCCACCCTCCAACATACTTCGCCCCATTGTGGTGATAGTAGGTTCCTTCGGAACTGTATTGATCTTGCTTCATGACACCATCGTATATGTCTCCGTTCGTAAAATTGACGATCGCTTTTCCGTTCAACCTTTCATCACGCCACATTCCTTGTTCTACATGTCCATCTGCATAAGTCTTCTTTCCATTGCCACAAATAACACCAGCCTTCCATTCACCCTCGTACTTATACTCGTTTTTCGATACGAACACACCATATCCATCCATCTCGTTGTCAACAATAGAGCCAACATAGGTGGTCCCGTCAAAAAACTTGAAGTAGCCTTGTCCTGACATATTGTCCTCAACAAAGTCCCCCTTAAACACATAATTATTCGACACATACACACCTTTGCCATGTTTGAGATCATTCATCAATGCACCATCATAGAAATCTCCATTTTCATACTCTACACGACCCGTGTAGGACATTTTGGTAGAAAATGCGCTACACTGTGGATTGCGCCTTTTGTTTGTCAACTGAGCCGTTTGGGGACGTTTATATAGGCCTTTCTATATTGGTACAGTATGACATTATTGGTACAAAGTGGTAGAATGCAAATATTATTAATTTGTTTTATTGGTACAGTTAGGAATGTACCAATAAAAAAACGCCTATAAATACTCATGTATAAAAACGAAAACATTGTTTTTTCTGAGAATGAATTCTTTGGATGCCACATTGCTCGATTACGGAGCTAAGTCGTACACTGGGCCTTGGAAGCTAATTGGCCTCGACTACCGTGTTCCGCATGGTCACGGCAAGTTTACATACGAAACCGATCAGCTCACGTATGAAGGCTCTATCGAAAATGGAAAGGCACATGGTCTCGGGCGCAGGGTTTGGTCTGACGGATACTACGAGGGAGAATGGTTTCAAGGCCGCATGACCGGCGCTGGTGTTTTCGCCAAAAATTGTGGGCGCATTTATGTAGGAGGTTTTCTCGACAACAAGCAGCATGGGCGAGGTATTAGTGGAGGTGCAGGTTTTCAGTGTTATGACGGGGAGTGGCAGCATGGATTGAAAAGTGGAGAAGGTGTGATGCATTTTGACACAGGGTGCATATACATTGGCCACTTTAAAGAGAACAAGATGCACGGGATAGGGTCTTACACCTGGAACGAATTTCCCGGGAAAGATGGCAAGGCAAAGGTGTACAACGGAGAGTGGAAATGCGGGAAGATGTCGGGTCACGGGATAATGGAATGTGAAAGGGGTTCTTACACCGGAGAATGGAGTGATGGGCAAGAGAATGGAGCAGGAGTGTTCGTTTACAATGGGGGGATTATTGTGAGTGGAATTTTTAAGGACGGCTTGGCTTGTGGAGTCTGTGTCCAGGAGTCTGCTTGCAAGACCGAGGTTTACAAGGGAAACTTCAAGAATGGTTTGAGGGATGGATATGGCATTCTGTCCCATGAAACTGGATGTTATTACGATGGAAATTTCAAAGAAAATGCAATGCATGGCCACGGCGAGTATTACTGGGTAGACCTGAAGAGTGCTTGTAACTTCGTGCCTTTTTACATTGGCGAATTTGAAAAAGGTCTCCAAAGTGGATATGGGGTGTTCTCGAATTTGCGAGGAGTGTATGAAGGTTTCTGGAAAAATGGCCGGAAAAATGGACAAGGAACTTACACCTACAGTAATGGAGATACATTGATTGGCATTTATGTAGATGACTTGGCGAATGGGTTTTGTAAGAGCACCCTCGCCGCCACCAATGAAGTCTTCGAAGGTATTTTCAAAAATGGAGTTGCCTGCTTGTCCATGGATACGACAAATGGCGTTTGAGTGTCTTGCATGTGTATGTGTTAACGTATACATATATATATATATATATATATATATATATATATAAATATATTTATATATATATATATATTCACATATATATATGTATTGTTATACAAAAAAAATTGTTTCTTTACTCATATGATTGTGTAAAAGAAAACAAAGATGCGCAAGCGAAAGTATGCGCATCTCAAAAAAAATATTTGTGTTGAGGATGTCATGGTTGAGGACATCATTACCTTTTTGAATCCACTTGATTGTTCATGTGTCGATGATTGTCCACTGGCACAGATACACAATTTAGTCGGAACCGCTCAGATAACAGGCGAGAGTGGACCGTTGGATCTGTCCTCTATTTCCAAAATGTTGCCGAACAGCAGCTACGACAAGCAGAAATTTGCTGCGATAACACTGAGAATAGACGACCCTGCCTGCACCATTTTGTTGTTCACTAGCGGCAAAATGGTCTTGACAGGATGTCGCACCTTTTTACAGTGTATATCAGCCTCACATGAAGTTGTGAAATTGCTCAAGTTAGGTGTGACTGGTTCTCACTTTCAGCTCAAGGAATGCCGCATCCAGAACATTGTGGGCAATGTAGACTTGCATTTGAAAGCGACACAGAGAATGGATTTGGAACTGCTGCACCAGACCAACTCGGTGTATTGTACGTATCAGAAAAATATGTTTCCAGGACTTATTTACAGACCCAACTCCTCTCCAGTTGTTTTGTTAATTTTCATGAGCGGAAAAATTGTCATTACGGGGGGAAAAAGCTGCCATGACGTGAAGGAAGGGTGGCGACAATTATGGCCTTTTGTAAAACAGTTTATTCGCGATGTTGTCTCTTAGCTTGCAAAATATTCGAGCACCCAAATGGTATTTCCGTTACAAAGTTTATAATAAATGGTATTAGTATATGCTCTTGATGTGAGTGCACTACCCGAAATTCACACTAGGCGTATATTGGACGTTGTCAATCTCAATTTCCCACCTGCGATCAGCAAATTAGACTACTCGTATGGTGTGTTGTGCCAGGATAGAGGAATGGTGCTTGGCGTCGCTCTTGTAAACCAGGTGGAAAATAAACATGTGCTCGAAAAGTTGTGTGTGGTGCACAGTTCTCGTTGCCGAGGTTTGGGAACCGAAATAGTGGATATGGTGAAGGAACAGATTGGTTCTTGCACACTCGAGGTGAAAGTCGGCGGAAACAAAGATCTGCGTGAATTCTTCGCCAAAAGGGCCTTTGTGGGAAACGAGCACATGACCTTCGTGGATGCAACGTTGAGTCTGTAAAATCATTAAAGGTGTTGTGTGACAGAACAAATGAAATTGTGGATTTCAGTGCTCACATTTATTCTTTTTGCACTACTTGTGGGAATGCTGTGCTCTTATGAAGCCAGATATGTTATCATTGAGGACAAAGTACATTCGACGGACTGGTTAGAAACATTGAAACACCTCTCGGAAATGGTGGATTCCTATGGAAAAGCGCAACGCATTTCTATTTTACTTGCGGTGCACTGCGCTCAACTGTACTTGGCTCTCCCGATGCTACACTTGACCAAAATATTGTACGGTTGGGACCTCGGCCTATTGCCTGGATGGACGCTGTGCGTGGTGTGGGAGACGTTGCTCACCTATGTCTACATTTGCTTCAAACGAGTCAATCGAGACCTGGTTTTCGTGCGGTACTTCCAGGGCCAGCGACAGTCGGGCAATCTTTTCGTGACGAATGCACTACTCGCCATGTCCTCGTTCCCTCTTTTCCTGTCTTCCATGGTGGTGTATGCGGGTGGAGTGTCGCAATGGGAATTCATGAGTGCCAGCACGTTCGTGAGCGCATTCCACACGTTGTTCAATGTAGGCTGTGGGCATCTCCTGAACAGTGCTGCTTCCACCCAGATAATCTCCATTTTCACAGTGTGTATTACACTTTCGACAGTTTTGCCCACGGCAGTTTCTGTCTACCTGACCTCTCACGGCCTGATCGTGCTGTTGCGGACTTATCAAGACCCACCCCGAGAGCGGCTGCTGAACTCATTTTCCGAGCCGAGTGACGTACAGGATGGATTAGATATATGTGATCTGTGTATCCGTGAACGAGATTTTGCGGCCGAAACTGTCCGTATACACGACGAGGGTCCCTGAATCCTTGTGAATCAGAAAAAAACATACATTATCAGCATTTATCGTTTCGACCACTTGCATAGACACACATATGCGCCAGGCAAGCAGTGACGGTGCATGTTATGCGTACAAGTAGTATCCAGCTGGCCTGAAAGTTCCCGCGGGCCATCGAGTGCACAGTAGAGAGTATCAGCAGTATGAACGCGTGGGTCACAGCCATGGCCAGCGCCACTATGCACTTGGTCTGCACCATCTCCAGCCAAAGGGGAACCAAAATACAGAAGTAGCACAACGTGACAAGCAGGGATATGGTGTGCTGCACCGTGCTTTGTTCCGCGTCGAACTTTGCCTGACTCACAGAGAATATTAGCATGCCGGACAAAGCCATTGCAGCGTAGTGGATCTCCAATATGGATCGCTCTGAGGCCGCTACTGCAATGAATGACAGATTCATGGCCCAGAGCTCAATGTAATACATAGTCTCGTAAAAAAAGACAGATTCGGGCATCTGTGCGTCCCACGTGGTACTGTCTGTGATGTCCCTGATGTTGATGCAGTGTACCCACAGCAGACTTGTAGTGCTCACAAGAACAGCGAACGGCATCACTATCAGCAGGTAGTCAATCTCGATGAGATTCCACTGCACAACCTCCACCTGTAACACATGTGAAAGGTTTGCGTGTCGATACGGTATACTTGAGCTGTTGAGCTGTACGTTGTGCAGGACTACACTGGAGGCCGGCGGCAACACACGCGACTTGTTGAAGACGAATATAGCGCAAAATATCGCAGGTTGAAAGAAGCAGAAGAGCACTGTGGATTGTCGAAGAACTTCCCCGAAGCGGCTCGAGTTGTAGCACTCTACCAGGGACTTGAGACAACACAAATTGCTCTCGATGCAGCTGTCCGCCAGGCGCACAAGGGTGGAGAAAGAGTCGAGGATGTTGCGGCAGAAACAGAGACCCCACAAGAGGGCGATGACCGCAATGACATAGTGGTCCTCGAACTCCAGTTCCATTTCCCTTGATTCTGTGATGGCTTATACCTCAAGCGCTGTGGATGTCGTACCTGTGTAATGTGATTGGCGAATAGTCTTGCAAAGAGTATATATAGCACATGTGAGCAACACACAATGCTACTGCTCGGCACCTGCAACCCTGCTGGGGAGAGTTCGACGTACAATGGCCTTTATTACAAGCAGGACGAGCTGCAGCAGATGGTGGAGGGGGGCCGACTGCGAGGCATTCCGGTGAAACAGGAGCACATGGGCAGCGAGGTGGGGTGTGTGGTGAGTAGCTTCATTGACAGTCGTGGAGCGCTTCAGTGTGTAATGGAGGTGGACGAGAGCACGGTCGAGGGCACCATCGCAAAGGGGTTTATCTGTGACGGTATAGCCCTCGATCTCTCTCTTGGTTACTCTGTGGATGTGCGAAACACTGACAACAAAATGCAGGCCGGCGAAAAACGTCTGCTCGAGATTTCTCTTGTTCGCAAGGGGGCACGACAAGGGTGTCATATTTCGGCGTATCAGGTGGAAGGCGCCAGCGTCGTTTTCAAAGAAACAGAGTCAAAAACATGGGATTGTTTCCACATGTTGTGAGGTTGGCGGAAAACAACGGATTACAATTAAATTTTTATTATTACACTCACATCTAATACATGCTGCCAATGTCCTTTGCGAAATCTCCCCACATGTCAACAATGGGCTCTGTCGGACGCTCGAGCTCGCTGTCGGCACGTGACTTTCCACCTACGACACGAGAGCTCGACTCCCCGTACATTCCGTCCACTCTCTGTTTCAGGTTGGTGTTCTCCTGTCGCAAGTTGTCGAGGTTGTGTTCCTGGCGCTCGTGCAGAGCCGAGGCTGCCACCATCATCTGCCAAACGCCGTTGTCTTCTGCCGAGTTGGACACGAGCTTCGTCAGGCCCTCCTTGAACTGGTCCTTCACCTTGTCATCCTTCGTCTCCACCGCGTCCATCCACTTTTTCATGAGGGAATCCAGCGCACTCTGCATGCCCTCCCTGGTTTTGGCGCTCAGGCGCCCGTTCCTCTCCACAGCTGTGTTGAGTTGAGCCTGAAGATCCTGGTTGCTTGATTCAAGACCCTTGATATGCGAAAGTATGTTCGACATGTCACCACTTGATTCTGCCTTCATATCCACAGTCTTCACTTCCTTTGTCTCAGTACTGGACATCGTACAAATATCACGACAATCTTTAATATAACCAGGCTCGATAAATAAATTATCACATCACGGAAGAACTGCGGTACATTTTGATGCGGCTCTGTAACGGAAGGTTCACATAATCTTCTTTCATTGTGATGGGCTCGGTGAATTTGTCAGTCCACATGTACACAGACATGATCAGCACAACGACAGCAACGAACACATTCAGAGTTATGTAAAGGATAAACTGTGACTTTTTGTGGATTGTCGTGAGATATTTGTTGACGGCCACTGGTGTATTGTTCGAGTCGTATTTGTCCATGCGATTGACAGTGTAGAGAGAGATCATCTTCACAAGGTTACTCGTCACGAAATACAAGATGTAGAGGATAGGCATCCACGACATAACAATTTCATACAGACTTTCATCGCCCATGACCGGAACCAATTCCCGCATTCCGATTGTCAGATGCCAATGCATGTAGACAAAGCAAGCTGAAAATAGCATTACCTGTGCCAGCAGCCCGAGCACGTCCACCCATCTACAAATTTTGGTGAACTTGGACTTATTCTTCATATCAGGGATAAGAAGGCACGTGAAAATACAGGTTACTTGGTCTAGACGGTGAATGACGATGTCGATGAGCGAGTACATGAAGATTGTCATGAACAACAGCTGTACATGACTGTCAATTTCATAGTTGGTGGGGAATATAAATACTCCAAGTGTTAGCAACGGCAGTGCAAAAGCCTGTGTCGTGCAAAAACGACTGGGCTGGATGTCACACGTCTTCGAAACAAGCTCGAAGTTGTTGAAGCCCAACAACAATTTTTCATCGTAAGCATTTTCCCGCACTACCTTGCCGTCATCCCTGTAAGATGGGGCTGTACGTGGCATGTAGGCGTTGAGCTGTGTCTTTTGACCACTGACAAATCCAGACACGTTGAGCTTCATATCACCAGGCCCGCCTCCCATACCGGCTTCGCTACCGGAGACGACTTCTGCAACCACGACTTCATTGAACTTCTCAAATTTCTTCTTCATATTGACCAGCAATGTACCACCGAACAACAGTGTGAAAATCACATAGAAATATGAGCCATTAGGAATGACTCTGATAACCTCTTCACCGCGGGTACTGGATACTCGAACAAAAACTAGTAGTATGCCAATTGCCACAATAATAAGACCCTTCACACCAAGAATCTTGGACGCATACTTTTTCATCGAGTCTGGTGGTTCGTGAAGCAAGTTGGTAAAATTCGACAGGAACATGATCAGAGCGGCACCCAACAGTAAAAGAGACGAAGAGTGTGCAGCGCCAATACTCCACGATGAGTCGTCGTTTTGAATAACAGTGAGACTTGGGATGCGTTCAAGTCTACACACGTCGGCCAAATTGGGATTGCGCCACTGCATGTGGGTGGTGTTCGTATCGAGGGACCTTTTGTCCCCGTCTTCAGTAAATTGAGAGAGAATTAAATTTGAGTCGACAACTCCTACAGTTGCCGCTGCAACTTGCGCATCGAAATGCGACTTTGTAGAAATTGATTTCGTTGCGCATGAGTCCGAGGTCTGCCAAAATTGTGGGCCGCAGTATGCCACTTCCCAGCTCATTCCAGAAGAATAGCAACCCTTGAGCGTTCCAGGCATGTCCAACTTGTATGGAGTGTTGTAGTGTGAAGAGATTGGATGCATCAACCAATCTAGGTTAAAGTATGTACTTGGGGCAGAATTGTGGGCACGATTCCGTTCGTAAACGTGAAGGTTTCGGAACATTCTCTCGTTATCCCGTGTCACGTAATAACTCTGCACGAGAGCAAGCGCCAGGAATACACTTGTAAATAACAAATCCAAGGCTTTGTGCAGGATCATGTGCCTCACGTGAAGCTCTTCATAAATATGATATTAGTCGACAAAGTTGAGCAGACACGAGGTCCAGAAGTATGCCATGAGAGTCCATATTACACACAGTGTGAACATCAAATGCAAAAACGGAGACGAAGTGTACAATGAGTGAGTGTACATGCGAGTGAAGCAGATTATATACCCGGATGTGCTAGTGGAACTTTGACTCATTGTAATGTTCGTGCGTGGATACTGGTCTGTGATGTATGCAAGTCCAGCCTGAGACGCGTGGTCATAGTTTGCCAAGATGATTGTATTGCAATCGCGGGTTAGCAACAGGCCCCCCTTGCGCTTCACATCAAGGACAGTCATGACAGTTTCTTTGAGACCGTCCATGCAATCATCATGACTTTCACGCTTATATAGGTTGGTAAAGCATCAAGTCTATTCCACGCACAGTAAGACAGGATAGGCAGATGGCAGAAAAGACGGGCGGGACAAGCTGTTTTCAGTGGTTTTTAATAAAACATGTCTCAAATACTACAGGGGCGTCTCACTTGCTGAGGTCCGTGGAGGGCAGGCTCAGAGTCTTGGTCAGCAATCACTCTACGATCTCGCGAATTACGATGATCCTGATTTTGACTTTGCCATCCACGAAGATGTCGCCCTGCTTGCAAGCGCGTTTGTTTTTCCCCTTGCCGTCTTTGTCAGTCAAGTAATAGAATGTGTTGTTCTCGAAGAAAAATTTCCCGCAGCCAAGTGTAGCACATTCATGGCTCTCTATGATGTGTTTCTTGTCGCCCACACAAAACTCCATCTCCATGTACTGGTCGGGTGCTTGGGCAACATCCAATCCATGGTCCTTCAATTCGTGCCGGAAGCCAATGGCGAGAATTTTATACTCGGCGTTGCCAACCTTAAATTCGTCCATTGGCATGATGCGCTTCTTCTCTTTGCCTGTTACCGTCATGAAAAACTCGTCATTTTGGCCTTGGAATATGATCTCGAATTTCTTGCCATCGACTTGCAGGGGTGTTTTGATTTCAAAATTTTGAGGAAGCAAGAGCACTTTTCCACCGACTTGCAGGACAAGCATACGTAAGTCGGGGAACATGTTTGCGGACATGTTGTATGAGTATGCGATCGCAGCGAGTCTTTAATATGCAGGCCATGCATTTTCTAGGCCGATGTTGGCCGTAATATGATGCCCACATAGGACATATGGTCAATTGCAAGTTATATAAGTCGTTGTTCCGCATACTCTCAAATGAACCAGACACAGCAGATACAGGCAATGTCGGATATTGACCCGCGGGTGGCTCGTCAGACAGGCGGTACTCGTCTTTCCACCCACACTCAAATGAGCCAGACACAGAAAATACAGGCAATGAAAGATATTGACCAGCAGGTGGCTCTTCAGATAGGGGGTCTGGCTGGATTGCCCACACGCGACAAGCGCGGCAATGTCATGGTCAATCTGTGGGTCAAGTACTCCGAGCAGTCAATGGTGGGCATGCTGCTCGAAACCAGCGACATCCGCAAGATATTGTTGGAGCAGATCCAGTTACAATTGGTCGCCCGCAAGGACTTGATCCAGGAGATGGAGCAGACTGACATTGTGGTAAAGTGGCTCATGAGCTTTACGAGTGCGTGGGAAACAGAGTATAGCAACAACATCGTGTCGCAGTACGACATAGGACAGCTCGTTCTCTCTTGTATGACAGAAACTTACTTTGAAATTGCAGAGCTTCTGAACCACAGTCGCCATTTTCAAAAATCATCTGCGAGCAAGCAAATATTGAAGGCAGTGTCTTCCACGGTCGAGATTTTCAAGTGCGAACAACAACACACGCAGAAAGACGTGGAGGACGCCCTCGCAAAAATTGCCATCGCAGAGAGCGCAATGGCAACACGAATGAACCTGCTTGATCGCTCTGCAACCGAGCAACAAAGACATATCGTCAAGTCCATGGAGATGGATGTGTTCACTGAGTTGGTGCGAGTGCCTCGCAAAGTGGTGGAGGACGGTAATGTCATTCTCAACATGAAGCTGCACGAGGGAGACGATGCGGCGATACGCCTCTTGTTCCGACATCCCGTGACGCGCACCTTGATGTGCCGGGTTGCCGGGGCCATTCTCCGCAAGCAAGAAGTGTGCAACAGGTCCGGGGGATACTCGGCGAAGGTGCAGCGCAACGACATCACTCAGCAGAAAAATATTGCCCTCGACACCTTCTGCGCCTGGGTGCTCGACAACGACGAGCGTCTGCGGACCATTGCCGATCTTCTACACAACGATGATCAGATGAGATATTGGATCACCGACCACAAGGTCTCGCACGGGGCGTCGAACGGCATGCATTACAAACACGGACTCTACGACCTGTAAGGCGATTAAACATACTTTCGGATATGATTTTATATTTATGAGCGTGTGTCCAGATGCAAATGTCTGCGTTCGTGGGTCAGACAAATGGACAAGTGGATTCCAACAACATGTACAACAGAGCCGGCGAAATACTCGCCAATAACGGGGGAACTACAACGGGAAACGATACCAGCAATATGCAGAGCGATTACGAAAATATTTTCGGGCCTGCAGGGCGAGACATCAAGACAGACACACAGCGCCACAAGAGGCACCAGCGCTGGCACCTTCCCGATGCACTCAAAGGACACAACCAGTACCTGACAGACCGCATCGACGGCCTCATCACGGACGCGACAAACTCCCCGTTCACGCGCAACATCCTCCCCTACGTGTACCTCGAAAACCCCGACCAGAAGCTCAAGTGGAACGTGTACAGCTTCGACGAGGGCATCGCGTCGCGGGTCCCGTACGAGAGCGCTGCACGTGTGCTCCCGCAGAGCAAGCGCTCGTTCGCAGGCTATGCGGTGCGGCAGGGTCTCGCAATCGCGATGGAGCACAACTTCATGGTCTCCGCCGCCGGGCGCGAGAACTTCAAGAATCAGCTCAACCAGCTCGTGGGGTCCATTCAGCTGACAAATGATCTCGACGTGCACATGGCGCTGCTGCTGGCCCCGTCTTACCAGAAGACCATGAATGAAAAATACCAGGAGGAAACCAAATCGCTGTCCCAACACTGCCGCACCTACATCGACATGTTCGGCATCCTCCAAAAAATCCCCAACGCCATGGACATCCTCATCGAGGATGCCAGGTCCACATTCGCAACGTGGGGTAGCAAGCCGCCCACCTTCTGCCTCTGCAACAACGCACTGACCACACAGCTCACCATGAACCCAGAGAGGACCGACTACGTCACTAATGGCCTCGACGGACTCAAGCGTCTCGCCGCTGGTCCCGATCTCAACTCGTACCGCGGGCTGCAAATCATTAACTCTCGCAAGTTCAGCATGGACGCAGGCACCGTACCCCGCGATCTGCTCCGGCGTAGAGTTCGGGTCGCGGAGTATTACCATATTCCATGGACACCACATGTAGAAGATACTGCTTATGAGTTTTATGATCAGAGTCGAGATACTATGTTTGTTTTGTCATGGGATCAATTAAATACCACTGCTGGAGGACCAAAGCCACCAGAAACTTATTTTCGTGGGACAGTTGTTGCAAATAGTACTTTACCACCTTTTAATACTGGATCTCCTTTTAAGCAACCTCAATCAGTTTTATCAAAGTCACATTCTCATGAACATGCAGACCCTGGTCACCACGGCTCTGGAAATGACAAACATGGCTCACATGATAATGATGAAGATGATGAAAGTCATGACCAATCAGGAAAAAAGGGCAATGATGAAAGTCCTGACGAATCAGGAAAAAAGGGCAATGATTTGTTTATTTTGCGACCTTGCATTGAACATTATATGCTCGGTGTAATGTTCGGCCGGGGTGGGACACAAGAGCTCGGTGCGACCTTCTGGGGCCAGACAGAACTTTCTTGTTATGACGACGCACAGCACGGGATCTGGGGAATGAGCTACAAGTACCACGAGCGTGCGGTAGTGACGAATGAACGCAACCTCGTGCGCGTTTTCGACGTGGCCTTCGATGGATACACTGGCGGAATGGGTCAAAGAAAATTGGACTGGAATGCAGGAGAGAACCATGTCAATTCGATTCAAACTATGAAAGAATGTGTAGAAAATCGTTTAGAACCATACGATGGACCTGACATGATTGTAATGTCGCTGAACGCCAAAGCAACTGCAGACGAATGGCCGAACCCATTGATTTGGACAAACTCGAACCAAGTGTTATGTGACCCGGAAAGTGGTAAAATGGTTCATATTACTGACCATAACAAACTGGAGACTTATTTGTCAACAAATGGAAAAAAACAACTAACAAATTACAACTCAAAATTGAATATCCACACATGGTGTCAATTTGATACAGGGAACCAGTCGGCAGGGTCCGCCGCCACCACAGGCGAGTCCTCTCAGCCCTGCATGGCTTTCCAGGGAAGCATGAGAACGCTTTCAGCCGCGAATGCTGGCCCAGCGGTCACAGAAACCAGGGGAAGTGGGCATCTGGGACACTCGTACGTGGGGTGTGCGAGCATTCGGGAAGGACGTGGCGTGGTTCATGCTGCTGGCGCAGCCACACGAATGCACTTGTCGTAGAGTGTGTATTAATAAATTGAATTTTAAAATAATCGTGTAACTGTACATATGCTGCTTCCAGCACAAGAGTGTCTTTGAGTACGCGTGGAAGCAGGTTGCAGTGTCTTTGAGTACGCGTGGAAGCAGGCTGTAATTTAAACACGGTGCGCCCGTTTGTTGTAACGGTTTTTTTATTCAACACACTAATTTCCGACCGCAAGATTTGCGCCTCAATTCCTACAACGGCACCTGCTCCTGCAGCGCAACCTGCATCTGCCGATTTTTGAGACCTGCAACGGCGCGCAGCCGCGTCTTGCAACAGTCTTTGAGCTTCCCCTCTCCGCTGGCATACATCGCGACAATAGCCAACTCACGTTGGACATCCTGCCTCTCCTTGAGCTGCGCATACTCGTGCGAAATCTGGTCCGGGAGGTCCGTCAATTCGCACTGCATGTCAGTGTAAGCACGCCTGGCGTCAGTGCAAATGCCTGCCGCAAGCTCTTTGCGGCGGAGCCTCAGAGTGGTGGTGTGGCCATGCAGTTTGGCCTTCATCATCGCGATGTGCGCCCCCATCTCTGCCAGCATGTCTTTGGTCTGATTCAACTGGTGATTTTCTGTAAACACGACCGAAGCAGCGAAGACGGTCTCGCACTGCCCAATCTGCACATTCAGATCGGCGATGAGCACCTTGAAGGTAGGCATTGTTTTCGAATACAAACACTCCGGCCTTCTTAAATAGAAGGCCGGAGTGTTTGTCAAAGAAAATTGGACTGGGATGCAAAAGGGAACACTCCAAATTCGATACACAGCCACACGAATGCATTTGTCCTAGAGTGTGTATTAATAAATTGAATTTTAAAATATCACGAGTGCGATGGGTCTCATAAAAAAGAGCAGCACATTCCCCGCTGGAATGCCAGGCTCTGCACTGGAGGATTTGAAGGACATTAGTAGTCGCTTGAGCGGCATCATTACCTTCACTATCATCCGCTTTGTGTATGGTGTCTGTGCCCTGCATCTGTCGAGCATAGAAATTATTTTGTTTTCTGCCATCAGTGTGATTTTTCTGTCTGTGATAAAATCGCACAGCGAGGCGCTGAGCACCATCACCGAAGTGATGCTGCAGATATCGGTGATGGTGGCCAGCCAGGCTACGGTGCATGTGATGGGTGTCGACGTCAGCGAGACATACTCTGTGAACACCCCGGTGTTCACTGTCGTGCAGACACTGTCTGTCGTGACGGGTATTCTTGTGCTTGCGTCGGTCATTCCGGAGTACATGCAGGACTCTGATTTGGTACAGCGGTGTGTTACATTGGTACTGTTCACGTATGCTGATGCCATGGAATCTTTATTTTCGGTAAGACGTCTCGGCAGTACGCCTAGTTTGATTTGCGTGCTTGTGTACATGTGCCTGCACAAGTACGACATGATGCTGGGCAAGGCCTTCACTGTGAAGTACCTGATCCGTGCGCTGAACATGGTGACCATAAACTTCATTCTTCGGGCTGTGGTGGATGTGAACCAAGACGTCGCGAGTATCGAGATACAGACCTGCCTGTTCTTGACAGTGCTCTTCTTCCTGGACGTGCTGGGCAGCGTGTCCTCGCTCTTTGCAGAGACACGTGATTACGCGATGTGGAAGGTTTCACTGGAACTCTTTCAAGTGTACAAGACCCTGCAAATAGACCTCATAGTTTCTCTCGTGGGTTGCCTGATGGTGCTTGCCACGAAACGTCTGTGGTCTGACAACACGCGCATTATCTTCCAGCTCATTATTCTCTTGGTATTGAACGTAGTGCTGGACACGGCGTCGGTCTACCTGCAGGCATCAACATCTGTGGACAAAAGCGTTCTGCTCTTCATCTATATCATAGGCATACACCACTTCACAGATCTCATGTTCGTCAAGCAAAAAGAGAGAGCGCATGCATGAGCAAGGCGTACCCGAAACAAGCCAGGAAGAAGACGTGTGCGTTGAGATCTGTTTCGTTGACAAACACATCTCCGAAGCGGCCAGACACCTGGGTCTGCCAGTACAAGGCCAGGGCGAGCACACACAACAACAACACGCCGAGACGCACGTGGCCGGGGTCGAGAGACATTTCGACAATGCTGTGTGCCGTTAATACCGTGCGTCGCTGACTATTCACGCGCCCTGGATTGGTCTCAAGCAAGCACGGCTGTATTTGCGTGCTGGTGTGTGTATCAAATGGACGTGTTTGATATCGAGATTGGCGCAGGGCTTCAGGTCCGCCACGTGACACCTTCACTGGTAGACGCTGGACGCCGACGCCGCGGCGAGAAAACGCTACGCGACGTCAATCAGAGCATACGAAACAATTCGATTCTCAAGTTCATTACCGTGTGCAAGCGTTTCAACATAGACCCCCTGCACCCGCTGAGCTTTGCCATGGTTCTTGCGCTGCTCAGCAAGACAGAGGACCGCTTGCAGCAGTTCGAGCGAATTGACTGCACCTCGCACGAACAGGCGGTAATTCTCGACATGGACGTCGTGCGGAACATCGAGCACATTGATTCCGAGCTGCTGTACAGCGTGATGGACTGGGTGAACTTGCTGCAGTACATGGAGTGCAGAGTTTGCGAAGACTCGCAGGCTCAGCTCTCAGACGACGTGCTGGTGTCGCGGTTCGTGGCGAGCCTGCGGGCCGGGGGGCTCGACGAGGTCCTGCACGAGGGAATGCCCACAATTCTGCTGTGCATGATGCACACGTTTCCGAGCAACACGCCGATTTCGCAGATGCTCGAGCGTTTTGTGGTCAACCACTTTGCAAAAGCGCGCGACGTCGAGGTGCGGTGTCTGCGAACCGCCACGCACTACATGGACACCGTCATCCCCGACGCCATCCAGCAAGTCTCCATGGCCCTTGTCATGAACACTCTCGCCCCGCGGCAGGTGTTCACCACCGACGTGCAGTACGTTCTGCAGCAGGAGGATGCCATCCGCTGCATGTCTCAGCTCAACGAAAACCCCGAGCGAATGTGTCGCCTGTCGCTGCGCAAAATGGTGGAGACTGTGCAGAACGAGAAGACTTACAATTCAATACAGTCTTTCGACAATTGGCGTTCGCAGATGCAATTCGGGGTCACAACGAGCCTGCATCTTCAACTGCTCATGTACTTCATCACGGCACAGACCGTGGAAGCAGATGTCTCGGTCTACCAAAACCTCTACACAGAAAAGATCCTGGAGCGCGTCTCGCGCAGAAACCACACGATCGACAACATAGACCATGTTGCGCTCAGCAGGCTTATCAAGAGCGTGCGCATCTACAAGCACTGCATCAACAACCTAATCGACTTCCGCTCCCAGTGCCTGCAGGGCTTCAATGTCAAGACACGCACGGGGTTCAGTCTCGCCCAGATCGTGCAACTGTACATATGCTGCTTCCAGCACAAGAGTGTCTTTGAGTACGCGTGGAAGCAGGTTGTACCTATCATGAATCACACCATATCTACCGCCTGCCAGCGTTTTCGCGAGAACAACGTGTTCGACTGCAACGCCGTCATTCGCACACTCATAGACAGCAACACGGTATTGATAGAACAGCCTGTTTTAAAACAAAAATAAAACCAGCAACCCTTGCTATTTGTCCAGTATCATTGTACGCAGCCGCTTCATGTCCCCGGGCACAAGCATGCCTATTTCCCACAATATCTTGATGTCGGCGACACTCGTGACCTCGAAGCGAGGCATCGCCTTCAGGGTGCACGCCACGTTGTCAATGTCTACCCCAAAACTCCTGGCATACGCCTCAGCCCCGAGGGTCTCCATGTGTCGCTTGGTGGTCATGATGTATGCGTATTGCTCGCGGTGCAGACCTTCGATCGCAGAGGTCGCTGCTGCAGCGGTGTTCGTGTTGTTGATGTTTGGCATGCCGAAGAAAATGTACACCGCGCTCTGGAAGGAGGTCTTGTTGTCACGCACACTCGTGCCGATGTCCATCGTGCCGAGCTCCTGGACCTCTGTATTCGGCGGCATAATGTGCACCACCGCGCGCTTGGATCCCACCTCGCACATGCGTGTGTCGCTGAACTGGTTGTGTATGTGGCTGTGGAAAGCGTCGTGCACGCTGGTGGTGACCCCGCCGCCGGTGAGTCGGAGTAGGTTGTTGTGTATGACGTTGTTGTGCTGCCCGGTCAAGTTGTACCGCCTCTGTTCGTCAAGCAGCTGTATTCCAGAGGTGGTCTGGTCTTTGAGATCGAGGCGCTCCGTGATGGCGAGGTGCTTGCTAGTGTTCCACTGGTTGGAGACGCTGCACTGCACTTCAGAGTCTTTCCAGTGCATGTACTGGTTCAACACACCCAACAGAGGGGTATAAACATCCTCGTATGCCGACGTCTCGTGCAAAACGGGGCTGCGTACCTCGTAAATGTGAACAGTGACGTCTTTGCCTTGCGACATGCGTACGTCATATCGTAACAACGATCCCTTGCCTTCTTTATTGCTGCATGGTTTCACACTCCACGTGAACATGCCAAGCGGCACGCACTTCGGGATTTTGATTCCGTTCTTTTTCACAATGTAGTAAGCAACAAAGCCACATATGTAGGACATGGCCAGAGCGTCTCGGAAGAAGCGCTTGTACACGGGGTTCAGAATCTCGGAAAGTTTTGCTGTTATTGGTGAGCCGTTTTCCGACAAGATTATATCGTTCAAGAGGATGGAATTGCCTACACGCTCGATGCACGAGACGACGTCTGGGTCCGTCGTGACCATGTCGAGCAAGGCCTTATGCATTGAAACATTTCCCCCGTCTCGGAAAGTGTTCATCTCATCGGCGTGAAGCGGCCCGGAAATACGAGACCCTTTGTGTTCTCGTTATTTCCGCGAAGGCTTGCACACACGAACTTTACAGCACTTGTGGAACTGAGCGGTAGCGTAAAGAGATTGGCGTGGCCGATGTAGTCTTGTCGTGACTTGACTGTGGCAAAGTTGCTTGAATTTCGAGTGCATCCATGTTCTGCTTCAAGAGACCCGACGACATGATAAATATGAGAACAATAATGGTCATCACTATCATGCACACATACAGCGGCTTCTCGAACTCGCACTGGATTTTTCGAAGGGTCATGGTGCGCGAGGCCACGTTAAACTCAAAAAAATACTCCCCCTGCACTTCTTTCTGCAGAGTGCTCGTGAAGTGGCGCCCTATGAAGGCCCAGACCAGGAGCCGTTTCATGTCCTCCGACGACGGTATGGGCAATATCAACGCAGTGCCCTCGAAGTGCATTTTCTGCGCCAAAACAGCATTGGTTTGCCGCATGAAAATGTTCACTTGACCCGTCTCTACACAGTCGAGAGGTTCACACGCGCTGCGATCTATGCCCGAGTGTGTTTGTACATAAGCACTGAGTGAGTCCCACAGCATACAGCACTCGATCGACACAGAGCTTGTCGAAAGGACCGGAGCTGTTGTGTTTGCAGATATTCCAACACACCAAGCAAGCATGAATACAAAGCGTCTCGGGCGCATTGTGCCTGATGAATACACCTTATATGAAAGTTTCAGTCGGGACGGAGAGATGTTTCACTCCACACATTACGCGTGTGTTGAATAAAGTGCGACACGTGCTCGACGAATTCCGAACGATGCAATTTCTCTATGTCGTTGTGTCCCGCCTGTACATACAGGGCTGGGTATGCTGCACGGGGACCACAACATTCGTGAAGTGCTTTCGCATTCTGAATGTCCACAATTGTGTCTTGCTCGCCGTGAATAATACACACAGGAACTTCGACATTTACAATACGCTGAATGGAAGGCATGAAGATACCATCCACACTCTGCAACAACTTGCCTGGTATGTGCGAAGACCCTGCCATCACCCGCGCCCCGGACGCAATTGGCGATACCAGCACGATTCCAGCTATGTTGTGACCACGGCTTGCGAGAAAAACAGTCGGGCCAGTTCCGATGGACTTGCCAAGCAGCACAATGCCTTTCTTGGGCACCCGCATACGCGTGACAGCAAGATCGAACACACTCTCTATAGCTTCATTCATGTTGTCTTCACTCGTCAGTCCTGCTTCCGAATTCCCGTATCCCTTGTAATCATACGACACCACATTCATATTGAATTCGTCCGCAAGCCATTGGCTGTAAGGCCCACTCGTGCACAAGTCTTCCGCGTTTCCGTGGCTAAAAATACATAGCATTTTGGCATCTTCATACTCCCTTCTTGCTATCCATCGTTGCTTGGTGTGGTCCAAAGGCACAGACAATGGAGTGAAAATTTTGATGGCAATACGATCTCCACGCACAGTGCTTATTGTCTCACACTGTCCTAGCGTGTACGCACATGCAGGAGGTTGAAATGCAAGTTTCTGCAAACTCATATCACGAATGTAAGAAGACACGGAACCCATTTTCTGTGGCCATACTCCTTTAAATATTCAGACAAGACAAATAAAATTTGTTTAGCATTTTTTAATAAGTGAAAAAAACGGAAAACGCACCAAGTTTATGGTGAAAATCAAAACAAACCCAAACACAACCCTCGGCAACAATGTTTCTAAATACATTGATCCTCTCTATCAAAATACATATCAAATACAGATATAAATAAGCCACAGAATGGCATGAAATAAATTTTCTCAAAAAAACTATTTCTGATTTGACGGAGGAATACCAATTGGCATCCATGCACAATTGCCCTCCAATCACTGCTCGAACAAGGAGCTAAAACAACCACCAGCCAACCAACCAACACACCTACCACATAAGGCTGAATACTTTCGTATCATGCTCACTTAGCTCTACTCTAATAATCTGCTTCGTCGTACAAGGAAATGAGCATCTCGTTGTAAACTGAATCGGCATGTTCACGAACCTCGCGATGGGTTTCAAATTGATTCAATTCCAACCTATACATTGAATGAATGTAGCCACACATGGTTTTTTTCCATTCAGAGAGTTTATCTTCATCACTTGGTATGTCCCTAAGAAGAAAAGTTTCTCCCAAATTCTTTTTTACCAACTGAGAAATGGTTTCGGGAGACATCTCGCACTGGTCAAATATATTTTCCATCAACAACTCCAACAAAGTGTCTGTCTCATCTCCAACAAGAAGGTATGGCCTATGATACTTGAACAATGCCTGGGATACGATCATCCAAGAAGGTAGTCGATCTTTCCTCTCCGAATTTGTTTGGAAAATAGCTTTGAGAGAATCGCAGGCAGATCCAAGTCCAAAATAAGTTTCAAACACATTCACAATAGATTTCATACAGTCATTGATTTGCTGCTTATCAGGAATATTTTTGACGCAAAAGTGCAAACAATGGCAAAGGCTGAGTGCGGAAGAAGAATCATCCAAAGCACAATGATCTTCCACCCTATCCATGATATGAAAAGGCTCTTCACATATTTTCCTTACTTTTGCAGAATGGGATACACAGAGCGAAAGTGCTTTTCGCTTTTTGAGATCAGGAGCACGATTGTCGTTGGGCTTTTTAGAGCCTGATGGTCCAGCATCGTTCTCTTTTGATTCTTTTGCTTTTGGCTCATCTTTTTTGGGCATAGTAGGAGCCTGTCTTTTTTTTCCCGAAGAACCAGCTGGAGCAGCATTTAGAAGAAAATGAGGAATCAAAGTTCCAATCGCAGCAGGAGGTGCCGAAGAAGCAGCTGCAGCATCATTTGCAAGTGTTTCAAGAGTTGGACCACCAAGACCCAAGACCAATGCAGGAACCAAAGTTCCAAGCGCAGCAGGAGAAGCAGCTCGACCATCATCAACAAGATTCTCGTCGAACCATTTCTTGAATGCTTGCAAATCCATCGGTTTTTCATCATGCTCCGTATCTTGTGGGATAAGCAAACTGATATTGTTGTAAACTTGTGGCACGTTATATTTATCGCCTTCCGTGTACGTTTCTTCTTTCAGATTCTTGATTTTCTCTTCTTTCCACAACGGTATGTTTTTGAGTTGCTTCTCAATTTTTTCTTTGATTAAATCATACCTCTTATTAATTTCCTTTTTCTTTTCTTCAAGTTCCTTTGCGTCTTGTATATTTCTCTGGTCATCCCATTTTTTTTGATCCGCTGCAATTTTTCCCGACTTCCATTCCTCGTATTGTTTTTCCACACCCTCTCCCAAGTTCACCAAAACCTTCTTACCTTTTGCCACCACTTCCTCGAGTTTTTTTTGTACCACCTCTGTTTCTTTTTTTTTGAACGAATCAAACGTTCCACGTTCATTTTTTACATACAATTTGATGCTGAGCTGGTATTGTGTTCGTAGCCCTTTCTCGTATTCAATCTTTCGTTGTTCGTTGAACTTTTGATACTCTTTTTGTCGTTTGATCTCTATGGCTCTGTCCATTTCTGCTTGCTTCGACAACTCTGCTTGAACTAACAACGCTTCTTGGTCGAGATGTTTTGCCTCTTTCTTGTCCTCCATTTTGAACACTTCTTTTGGTGATACTGCAAAGTCACCTTTAATACAGTCAAGAAGTATTTTGACTTGGCAAAGAAACTTTGATTTCATGTGTCAAAGCTCACTATATATAGGAAAAAAACATATTGGTACAATATTTATATTTGCGTATTGGTACTGTAATTTTTTTGAGGTACACTACTGATGCAAGTCAATACATTCGTTTTATAAACATTTCAATTACTCAAGATCCTCGCCAAGCTCTGCTTTGTTTTTCTTCGTTCTCGAAATTCTCAGTCACAAACAGGAATGGCAACTTTTGTTCAAATGTTTTTAATTGAAAAACAACTGTGAAAACGTGCCAACACACGAAAAATCAAACTCAAACTAGTGGACCCTCTGCAAAAAACATCATGTTTCTTCGAATGCAATCTAAACTGTCCCAATCACCACACACTCCATGTATCAAATATCCTAATCCCGAAAAATCAAACCCAAACCAATGGACCCTCTGCAAAAAAACATTACGTTTCGTCAAATGCAATCTAAACTGTCCCAATCACCACACACTCCATGTATCAAATATCCGAATCCCGAACATTTCACGTATAACCAAGCTATTTAATTTCACTGTTGAGCTTGTCCTTAGCTAGCTTCGCAATGCTTGATCCTTCTTTCTGGTACTTTGCATGTAATTCATTGATGCGTGCGCGGCTGTTCATCTTGTCGACTCCTGCCTTCTCGCCCATTTGAACAAAACATTTTCTCGAATAAAGCAAATAATATGTGCAGTGTGTCTGACGCGCTTTCACACCTGTGTACACAGGTTTCATTGCTTTGGTACTCAAATTCGAGATATCGTCCACCATAACGTTGGCCATTTTGATGAGCACTACAATTTGCGCATTATCCATACTTTGTTTGGTGCTCAAGGTAAGGGAAAACTTGTCCAAAGCAATATACATCGTCTCACTGGCGATAACTGCAAACTCGTCATTCATGCCTTTAAATCCTTCGAGCAAGGTCTGAAAATATAGAATGTATTCGGCTGCAGACATTATCAAGCTATTATTAACTGAGATAGTCTGGTGCAATTTGCCTGTCACTTCGTGCTTATATTTGTCCATAGAAAGTGGGAAAGGGTTCTTTGGAGCGAGAGTTGCATCAGCTTCGAATTTGTCTTTGACACGACCAATGGTTTGCAAAACAAATTCCTTGTACTCTGCTTCACACCCAATCCAATGGTCATCAATGCCATTTACAGCCATATTATTCTCAAGGCGGTCCGATAAGGATTTAGGCGTTAAATCCATGCTGATAGCAAAGGCGAAAAGAGTATTCAGAAGCAAAACCTTGAAAGATTTCACTGCATTTTTTGCCGACTCAATTTTTTTCAACAGTGCCTCCAAACACAAAGTTAGATCCTGCTTATTGCAGGTCACAAGATCATTCGCATCTTTTTCGGCAAACTGTTTGAATTTGTTCGGGTCATATTTAGATGTACTGACAGAGGAAAATGGGGAAGGAATCACTGCCGCTTCTTTGCCGTTGTCAGAATCTGGCTGCTTCCCTGCATCAACACCAACACCAATGACAGCTTGTTTCAATGCAGGATGAGATGTCCTTTGTAGAACCGGCACAGGCGCTAGTGGATCTTGTCTCGCAGCATAGGAAGGTTTGCCGGGAGTATCTATGCCAAAAGCAGATCTGCCAAAAGCTGATGTGCCACCAGCAGATGTGCCACCAGCAGATGTGCCACCAGCACATGTGCCACCAGCAGATGTGCCAAAAGCCAAAAATGATACCTGTTGTGCACCCGGTACAAAAGGGGCTCGTGCGCCGAAAAGCAAAGGTTTTGCCGATGCGCTTGCGGCATCTTTGAATGTTGCCGGTGCCTTTGCGGCAGGTTTGGAAAAATTATGACATGGTTTCGGAATAATGTCCGGGACCTTTGCCACAGTCTCTGGTATAAGATTCACACGTTCTTTGTTTACAGCCGGTGCACGTTTGTCCAAAGAAACAGATGCAATCTTTGTCGAAGGCTTTGTTACAATCTTCAGAGGTGCTTTGGTTTCAGCCGGCACAACCTCTTTTGCTGCTGGCTGCATTTTTGTTGCTTCCGGATCCGCTTGTTTCACGACCGACCCTATGTCTTTGTTCAAAATTGCTGGTTCCTCAGGTGCTTTGGTTTGAGCGAGCACAGACTTTTTTTTTTTATTTTCCAAAGATTTTTTGCGAATCTCGTCAAATTCACTTCTAAGCACTGGACCAGGGGGTTTTTTCGCCGAATCCGTCCAAAGATAATGGCGTTCAGATGTTTGTTCTGCTGCTTCAAGCCATATTCCACACGCAAGACTTTCCCACTTGCAATTTGCTGCCGAAGTTTCATTCTCCCAAAAAGCTATTTTCGCCTCGAATTTCTTTGTCAACTCAATCATTTTTGCATTGGATTCTGTCAACTGCAACTTTGCAGCATTTTCCTCCAACAAGTTGAGTGCCTCAATCTCATTTTTCTTCTCACCTTCCAAATCCTTCTTTTTATCCTCTTCTTCATCATCAACCAGTTCCAGCATCTTTTGAAATTCCTGCTCTCGGTCCAGATTCTTTTTTGTGGTCAATGTCTCCATCAATTCTTTCAGCTCCTTTTTTTGGCATTCAACCATCTGAGCCAAATCCTCTTTTGCTTTTTTTTCCGCGTTTTCAGCATATTGTTGCACTTTTTGCACATCTTTCTGTGAGGCTTTTTCTTTCAAACTCTTCACATACTCTTCCCAATCGATTTGATAGGGAATAAGATCTATGAGAGCTTGTGTTTTTTTGTCAAGGTCCTCTTTGAATGTTTTATAAACAGGATCTTTTTCCATTTCTTTTCGCTCGTCATCACTGTCTTCAAATGGAAACCCCTCTGCACCAGAGTCTCCACCAGAGTCTTCAAGAGAGGCTTGCATCACGTTATCTCTCAATACCTTGCAAATGTTATTTGACTTCTTTAATACCAGAGCAAACAAGTTTGGACTTGTGATAAAATAAATAAATTCCATTGGACTATATATAGGCAAAAGTATATTGGTACAATATTAGTTCTACCATATTATTGGTACAGTATTATCGGTTGTATATTACTGGTACAGAATAAAAACCAATCCAATTTCTCCGGTTACTTCTTTGTAGTACTCTTAGTGCTACTTTGCAAATTCCAATGAAATGATAGACGACACCGTTTGTTTAAAATTTTTTTATTTTCAAGACCACGAACTGGTATGTAATAAAAAATCACACAGGGCACTGTAGTGTTGTGAATAGATGAGCTACCGCCCACACCACCTCATACTCAAATCACTTCGACTTGTGATTCATCTGCCAATATTCCTCCTGCAATCATAATTTTGATTCTCTGCGTCCTCCACACCCACCCCATACGACGTTGCAAATTTTTTACACGCCTCTTTCACAACCACCATCCTCAATATATCCCGTCAAACAAATGCAATAACCTCATTTATTCGGGATGAAAACCACTGTTTCTCTATTTATTTCAGCCCCAAAACAAATTATTGATAAACCCTGTTATTTTACCCTTATTTTGGACTGCGACTGCAGATTCATTTGGAGGAGGGGGAGGCTTTGCAGCAGGGGCAGGATTTGGTGGCAACCAACGTGGCACAGAGTTATATTCCCATGTCGACGACGGTGGCGCAAATGACATCCCAGCGGATAAGTCGAATGGCGATTTTCCTTCGGGCCCACCACGAGCGAATGACATCCCAGCGGATAAGTCGAATGGCGATTTTCCTTCGGGCCCACCACGAGCGAATGACATCACAGCGGATAAGTCGAATGGCGATTTTCCTTCGGGCCCACCACGAGCGAATGACATCCCAGCGGATAAGTCGAATGGCGATTTTCCTTCGGGCCCACCACGAGCGACTTGGTGCTGCGACTCTAGACCTCCGAAAAAATTAGCAGAAGTACACGATTTTTTGGCGCACCGCGTTTCTGGGAACTCGTGGACTGCAGACACTCCACTTGATGTTTGCTGAAAGGGTCCCCAAGACCAAGAAGATGCAGCTGTGTAAGACTGCGATTCATCGGCCTTATCCAAGCAACCAAATTTGGCGTTTCGGCCTCCTTCGACACTTTTGTGCAATTGTGGCAAATTTTCTGGAAGGGCAAGAATGGTAGGAAAATCTTCATTCGTGGTGCGGATCTTGTCGAAGACGGGGTTTTTGGAGTTTTGCAACGCAAGCACGAGAATGACAGCCATCCGCTTGGTAGTTGTGGGCGGTATCGCTGTGGAATATTTATTATTGCCATTGATCTTTGGCAAGATTCTCGACTTGAATTTGAAAATTTCTACGTTTTGTTTGTTGTCATTCCACGCAAACATAAACTTCCCGCACACGTCTGTCGAGGCATTCCTGATTTCCATTTTATTTACTTGCGAGCAAGAAGCGATGAATGTGACTACAAAGTCATGCACTTGGTACATGGTAGACAATTTCCGCAACTTAAAAAAAATGTCGCCGTAAAGAGTGCTCTGAGAGCATGAGGCAGAGACTTGCACACCCTGTACGCTCAACAAGTGCGCCACTTTCTCCGTTTTCATAGTAAACGATTGGTGGAAGATAAGTCTGTGGATCGTTTTGACGGCTGCGTTGGAGATTGAATCGGTGTTGCTTGTATTTTTATTAGCATCCAGCATATTTGCGGCCAGAATGTCATTCATTCTGAGTGGGGTACTACGCTGGCCCAACTTACGTTTAGCCTCAGCCGCACAGTCCTCCTCTTCTTCTGGCTCGGTGTCACACTCAGTTGACTCGCCATTCTGCTGGTCAACTTCCCTACTTTTCAAGTTTACTGACACTTGGCGTTGCGTTTGTTGGGCGTGATAATATTGCGCCATCATTTGTCTCACTTGATCTTGATTTTGTCCGTTCAGTGATTTCCAGGCCATCTCTCCAGTACGTTTTTTGTATTCTGTTAACTCTATTTTCTTGCTTGAAATGTCGCGCTGCGCATTAATCGTAGCAGCTTGTAACGCTGCGACGGTGTCTTCTTGCTTCTGCAGTTCACGTAGCATATCTTGTACAGCTGCTTCGATTTTATCAACATCTTCTTGCCACAGAGGAAATAACTGTCGGAATACTGTAATATAGGCCTCAAAATGAATATTTTCAAAACCATCCATGTTACTCATGGTCGATAAATATTTACCCATACTCATGTGATGTTTTATATAAAAAGAGTGGTACTTGAAATGTTTTTCAGGTATATTTCGAGATGATGGCCACGAGTATGTCGTACAAAGGAACATACTTGTACTCTATATCCTTGGAAAACATCTCTTGCACGGACATGAACATGTTGACAGCGCCGTTTTTGGTGATGTTCAGTAAAATCTTCGAGGGCACCTGCAGATCCCGACCCACGGACTTGATCCACTCCGGGTCAAAGTGCGACAATGCAATGCTTTTCATATGGGCGCCCTCTTCCGTCTTGACAACTGTGAAAGCCGTCCATCGGCTGTCCGTGAGGAAAATCCGATCGACAAAGACACACTGCAGGCAGATCGGGTGTGCAATGCGCGCCGTGGCCACGAGCATATGCAGAGTCACGGTGGCGATGGTTTCCGGATTCAGCGCGTGTTCAATGGCAACCATTACATCTCGGCTGTGCCTCGCCGCCCTGAAAAGAGTCACTGAGTTGGTACTACTCGTCAAGAGATTGCAATGCGGTCCGAACAGCCCCGAGAACCGCCCGAAGGCGTTGGCCACTTTGCAGACCATGGGTTGCATCGCAGCCCTGATGACGCAGACCGCGCTGCAATGAATCACTTTCCCGCATATGTTTGCGAAATACACATCACGGGCACAGATTTTGTCGAATTTCTCCCGTGAACATTCACAAACATCGATGCATGTCACACGGGCGCCAAAGACCTCTTCGGCAGACGTGTGGGCACGGTGGACTTGCCACAGGAGGTTTTCGTGAGAGGCGGCGTGGAATCGGCGATGGATGCGCACGTGGTTCTCTGTGGTAAGTGCGACATCCACGTACATTCAAGCGCACAGTGACTTGCGCTTGCGCACGACTTGGCTCGCAGCGTTCCACTGAGAAATGCGGCTGCACAGGAAGACCTTGCGTCGTGTGTCCCACACTAGGCCTTCAATGTCGAGCTGCTCGTGCAATTTTGCTGGTCCAACGCCCGCGCACGCAAATCGCATAATTGCGTTCGTGGTCGAAACCTGGCCCACGAACATGTCCGTGGACAATTTTCGCAAGAAAAACACAGCCACGCTCTCCGACGGAACCGTTGTCGAGGGCGCTTCGGCCGCCAGTCTTGTCGGAAGCACTGCCGAGATGCGGGAGCACTTCATACGCTGGTGCTGCAAATCCCACTCGAATTCGCCGATTTCCAGTTCCTGTCTTGCAGCCACCGGTCCGTACCCCGTGTATGCGAAGCGCAGGACGGCACGGGTTGATGCGACTTGACCCACGAATAGTCCGGTACCGATGTTACCCAGACAGCAAACCTTCATTTTGTGGCGTGAGTGCGAGTTTGGTGGTACCAATAGCCCTTCTCTTTTTTTGTTCATGGTCCAAAAGAAGCATGTATTGCTCATACGCCTGCAAGTATTGCTCGTGAATTAATTTGATGGCCTCAAGTTCACAGGCACTTCGGCTGTCTCTGGGTGGCATTTGTAATATTCGAGGTTTCGTTTATGCAAGACCGTGCACAATTGACATAAACGTGTAAAAAACTCAGGGTCTGTGCTCGCACAGGCATATTCTATCGTTCTCAAGACATCATGCGGTTGATGCACTACACAAAAGGGCATTTTAGTCTCGTGCATCTCTCTGCCTGCCAGTGCTACTCCGCAGAGGTGTTGCGAAACATGCTAGAAGACAAGCTTCGCCACTCCCAGCAACTCTGCGTGGACTTCTGTGGAGAAATGATACCTCTGTGTGGCGTCGAAGAAGTATCGCTGTGTGCCTCCCTGCTCTCGGCGTACCACAACAGCTTGGTTCGAGAGAATATTCAGGTCAGTTGCATATAAGAACAACGTATTACGTGAAAATGACCGATGAAGCAAGTATTAAGAAAATGGGCCAGTGTGTCGACCTGGCAGTCAACCAGCACATACTATTCGAAGTGGCTACCACCACACAACAACAGGTAGATTACGCACTGTTGTTGCTCAAGAAGCCCGATATGTGTCTTGCAGAAGCCCTTGTGATCGCCTATGTTTTGAACAACGGTGTTGTGATGTGCTCCAATGGCCTCGATGACGCCTCACACGGTGCTGCGACTCTGGATACACCACCTGACACTCTCAATGACGACGCACGTCAGGAGGCAACGCTGAGTGCTTGCGAAACCCCTGCAGACAATTTGTCTGGGGCCGAAGTAGCAACAGAAATAGAGCATGAACACGAAACATGTTCTGGTGAAGAGCTTCAGATGGATTTGTTTGAAAAAGAGCTCGATTTGTTGACACTCTCATGACAAAAAAATAAACACAGTCAGATGCTTACGACATGTATGTCTCTGAGCCCGAGCCCGAAGAGCAACCAGATTCCGACACGGAAAGCTCAGACAATGGTCTCATGAACGAACAGCTGGGAAACGAATTCGACGAAATGGGTTACGAAACGCGTCCTCACCACTAAAACGGTAAATATACTGAATAAATGTGACTGAATCTACAACAGTCGTTTCGCGACCAAATATAGAAGGCAATTATATATAAAAGAGGATGGTCATCTTGTAAATTATCTGTCAATGGTGACCAAGACACTGGCCTTGGCTGTTAAGAAAGTGGTAGAAGGGCAAAAAAAACTTGAGCAGTATAGGACCGACGCGGCGGCCAAGAACCTCAGTTCTGGGAACCACGGTACTATGACGGAAAAACAAGCCTTGAAGAACAAGCGCGACGACGAAGTAAGGCAAGCGAACAATGTCAGTCGCGATTCCAGGCAGGCCAAAAAAAAGGCCCTTGATGAGGGTGAGCAGAGTGAAGGCCAGAGCGACGTTGAGACGTACACGAAGAAAGCGGCCAAAATTCCGAAAGTCAGCGGTGCCCAACCTAAGAACGATTTCCTTGATCGTTTCGCCGCAGCACAGATATTGAAAGCGACAAATGCCCAGCAGGCCGGAGCCGGAGGTTCCGCGCATTCCGCGGTTGCGCCGAATCCCGTGCCCCAGCAGGCCGCAGCCGGAGGTTCCGCGGGTTCAGCGGTTGTGCCGAATCCCGTGCCGCAGCAGGCCGGAGCCGGAGCTTCCCCGGTTTCCCCGCGTTCCCCCGAACTCGGGCCCGAGCCATACGTGGGCAGGAAAAATGCCCGCAAGAGCCTATCTTACAGGCACCCAGGCCGTGGCGCCCCAGGCGACCACCCCGAGCGCTCCCGCAAGAAGCAGACGCGCCAAGAGCCCCCCGTCCCGCCCAGGAGGCCCCACCGCTACCGCCCTGGCACCAGGGCGCTGATGGAGATCCGCAAGTACCAGAAGGGGACGGAGCTGCTTATCCGCAAGCTCCCCTTCCAGCGCCTCGTGCGTGAGGTTGCACGCGATAACGACAGGTTCCAACGTGAATGGCGCTTCAACACCGAAGCCCTTACGGCCCTGCACGAGGCCTCGGAGGCGTACCTGGTCGACCTCTTTGAGGACACCAACTTGTGCGCCATCCACGCCAAGCGTGTCACCATCTTCCCCAAGGACATCCAGCTTGCCCGCCGTATCCGTGGCGAGCGCTCCTAGAGCGTCCGTGACCTCAGCTTTTTGGATCGACTCGTTCTGAAATTTGCCTGCCCATAACTAGGGCCCTTGGGGCAGCAACGACTGCACCCTACACATCTGCGTTTAGCTCTGCTGCGCAAACCGATTGACATACTTGGCAAATATTTGCCTGGCCATACCTACGGCCATTGGTGCAGCAAAGACTGCACCCTATACCTCTGCGTTCAGCTCTGCTGCGCAAACCGATTGACATACTTGGCAAATATTTGCCTGGCCATACCTACGGCCATTGGTGCAGCAAAGACTGCACCCTATACCTCTGCGTTCAGCTCTGCTGAGCTGACAGACTGTCGTGATACCATAACTTGGTTTCGCCTTTTTGATTTGATAAAAAACACTTTGCACAATTGGGTCTGCTTGTCTTTTATTAGAAGAACTTAAAATAAATAGTTTTTGCGAACACACTTCAGTATTTATTGTGCTAAACACCCGATGTTGTCAATAATCATTGCCGCTTACCGGTACAGTGACCCTTGTTGCGCGCCTTCGCACCGCAATGCCTTCGGCAGAAGCCGACTTGGGCGACAGCATTTGTAGCATGCGCCTTACCCGCGGCGCCACACGGCGCACAATCACAGAAGAATTGGTGTGGTTGCTGCAAAATATGCAGTGGGTCTTGACGTGACGGAGCGTAGGTTCCGACGATTGGAGTTCCGCGTGTTGCCACGTCGCCAATTTTGCGGTGGCAGGGACCTGCAGCAGGTGTCGCACGGCACTGTACGGGGTGAGCGACCACGACAAGGACACTATGGTTCGGTCGACCAAAGCGATAGGGGACCGTTGCCAGTTGTATATAGGCCACACCCAGAAAATCTTCGCGTGTGCAACACGAAGAGCGTTCGACTCCGCGTAGAAGGCGTCAATTATGCCAGCCGTAGCGTCTCGCACGCCGTCGCTCCCGAAGACCCGTTGCAGGAAAGCGCGATCGCTGGCCTCGTCCCCGGTCTCGTGTACAAAGTACTGTCCCCCGAGGGGCCGCTGGAGTGGTCCTGTCCACGCCCAGTCCTCTGTAGTGACGCACTCTGCGACAGCAAGCTGCGCAGTCTCGCGAGGACAGATGGCCTGCGCCTCCTCGCTGAAGTCGATCCTGGAACGTAGGTTCCTGGGCCCGACGGGCAAAATGCGACTCGGCGCAGGCGGAGGTGTGGCCTGGTTGTGTGCGTGTGACATTATCACCGAGTCCAGATTTATTGTGTCTGCAGTGCTTGCAAAGTAGGCTGCCGCCTCCGGACTCGACCCCGGTCGCAAGACAAGGGCAAAGAGAGCCTGGCTCATGATCTCCGCCTCCACCGTCAGCATGAGGTTGGTCATGAGAGTACCCGAGTCGCCCGTTCCGGACAACGGCGTGCCAAGCGAGAGACCATGCCCAGTGTTTCGGTACAGGTCCACCGTCACCCACTTCAGTGGGTCGTGCAAGGCGACTACAGCGTCCTGGCAGACCGACGAGCTGGCTCCCACGTTGAAATTCACGGCAGCTATCAGGGTCTGCGCAGTGACGTGGTCGGTGATGTTGAGCATCAGGTCCGTGCGCATGCTCTCGCCGTGCATGGGAATCGCAAAAGAGACAGTCTGCACCTGGCCAATTTGCTGCACATGAAGCGCGCAGAGCGGGTAAGTCAGGAGACACTTCTTGTCGGGAAGTGCGTCGATGCGGGCTTGGAGCTCGAGACACGTGCTCGGGTGCTGGCGGACTCCGTTCACAGTGGCATAAATATTATTCATCTTCCTGCCGCTGCCCAATGTGAAGTGGAAAAATGCAACCCTGACGCCCGAACCGGCGTCAAGCGAGTAGAACTCGATGTGGCGCGCCAACGAGTACTGTGTCTCGGCTTGCACGTGGAAAATGTCAGCGCTGCGCTCCAGCAGGTGGAAGCGGTCAAACAACACCAAGTTCGCGCCCGTCTCACTCCTGAATGCCATGCCGATTCCAAAAGTCCAGGTGCGTGCGAAGCCCCACTCGGCATTGTCCTGCAATCCTTCCGTGCCGACAGACCTCACCAGAAACTCGTGCGGAATCCGGATCGTGAGCACGCTGCGCAGCGAGCCTGGGATGCCCACTTCGCTCGAGCTCAGTCCGTCCTGTGCAAAAATAACAGCGTCCCCCCCACCCGGAGCGGCTATGTAATTTTGCAGGAAAAGGTGCTCCTGCTCGGCCACGGGCATGGACCTCAGAAAAGGATTCTGCGTGTCTGCAATCACCGCAGGCGTGCCTGTGCGTGTCAGGTACAGAGTGCGGTTGTAAACGTTGGTGAGGTCCGAGGGATCGTGACGCATGGCCTCGTACTGCACGGTCCACTCATGAGTAATGTTATTGTATTGCATCTCGGTCAGGCGTGCCATGACAGGGCTCACATTGAAGGTGGCCTCGACAAGAGTACTCGACACCACCCGGCTCACTGTGGCTTCTATTGGCCCTAGCACGAGGTCCATCGTTCCGAAATCTGCGTGCTGCTCGACCGCGTCTGTCAGCGCTTGCATCTGCTCTGGGGACTGTGACTGCACAGTCACCACGACAGTGCAAGCGACGTGACAAATGCAGCAGGCCACCAACAAGTTCGTGAAGCGCATTGAGATCTGCATGCTCTTGTCTTATATGATCAGACTCGTGCTGTTGGGACGGAAGTCCAGAGCGGTGCAGCCCTTGGGCGCATGCACATACAGCAGCCGGTGCAGACACGACGGTGTAATTTTAGTCGAGTCTACCTCTGCCGGGAGCAGCTTTGCCTCTAAAAGGAGGTCGGCACACAATTTGCTGCAGAATGTGGTGTTCTCGGTTCCCAGATTCGATCCCCACATCACCGCGCCCGACATGTTGATGGTACTGAACCTTGTGTTGCGCGTGACGATGTTTTGCGCCATGATGCGCATGCAATTGTGCTGCGCGTGTGTACACGGGATGACTATGGATTGGTAGAATTTTTTGTCGAATGTGCGCTTCTTCAGGAATACACACGTGCCCATGTACACAGAACACGCCACTCCGTCCACAAACTGCAGCTCGCAATGGCAGAACGGTGGGTCCATGTATGACACTATCCGGTTGATCCATCCCGAGTTATCGGGAGACGGGGAGTAAAACCACAGGGCTACGTGTGGCATATGCAGAGAAGCGGGAATTCGTATATACACACAAGGGGCCAATACACATTGCGAAGGATTCGCTTTCTCAGCCTTTATTACAAATTCACTCACATGGTGCGCTTTCGCAGAATATCAGAAAGCTGCCTCGCCGTGCAGTCGCGCGATTCTGAGCGGGTCACCACGTTACGGTCCCAGCCATCGACCCGCGCCTTGATGGTGTTGATATCCAGCAGCAGAGCGTCGATGTTCTGGGGCGCTTGTTTCACCCCCTGGCTCCTGATCTCGGAAATGTGGCTGGTGTGGTTCATCATACCGTCTTTCATTTGTCGCAGATGTTCTGTGTGGTTCTGGAGGCCCGTGCTCATTTCTCCGATATGACTGGTATGGTTACACAGTCCCACATGCATCTCGGCAATTTTGGTGTCGTGAGCGGTAACCCCCTTCGCCAGGGAATTGATGTGCACCGTGTGGTTGGCGAGGCCCTCCTGCATGCTGCCAATTTCCGTGGTCTTGTCGTGTAGCAACGAGTTTACCCGAGTCACACTCCTCTGATTGTCAATTTGCAGGTGCTTCAGGTTGCTGATTTGCGACTTGTGATCCTGCAGACCCTCGTGCATGTTCTCCACGTTGCGCAGGCTGGACTGCACTCCTTCTGAAAGTTTCATCAAGCGAGCGTTGTTCTGGTTCATGCTCGACCGCATCTCGCCCAACGCGACATGACTTCCGTCCAATTTTTCATTCATGCGAGTTTGCATGGAGTCCATGCGGGTACGTTGCGCGCTCAGCTCCGTGCGCATCGCCTCCAGTTCCGAAAGGCGTTGCGTCACAGACGAGTCCATCGACTTCATCTGGTTGGCGGTGTCCCGCACGCTGTTGGACACCGAGGCCATGCGCGTGTTGTAAGACCCGAGCTGCTCGTAGATGTTTTTCTGGTTCAGGGCCACGCTGTGCACATGGCCTTCAATCGAGCCGAGCGACGTGTGCGCAGCAGCAAGGTCTGCACCGGTACTTGGAGTGCACACAGCGGGCTGCGATTGCAGACGGCTCTGTGCTGCGATTTCGTGCGCCACGCGAGAGGCCACTTGCTTGATGTCGACCACAGTCTTCTCGCACGGAGAGTACGACACGGAGATCAAGCGCTTCGAACCTTCGATGTTGTTTTGTGGGTCTGACACGCTGATATCGGTCTTGGTCGGCTTGACCGGTCCTGCCAGCATACACACACTCTGTGTTTCTCTCGCCCCAAACGGCAAGGAAAATCCATTTCGGTAATCAATCACACCATTGCCAGTCGATATTGCTGTTTTGTCGGACCCCTGTGTCATACTTGGAGTAGCAAATGACATGTGCCGGAAGTAGGCCATGTGTTAAATATTATATGTAGGTGTATTAGACAGCGATTCCTGGGCCTCCGACACAGCACACACACACCAATCATATTGCGTCTATATCGGCAACTCTTTGGCAATCATCATTTCCATGCACACTGTCCAACCCACAAAAAAACAGGCCAGCAGCGTGTACTGCAGGGCAAAAAAAACTACGGTCTGCATTTCCTCAGCTCCGCGCCTCATAAATAGCATCGTGACAGTGCCCGTGCGCTTCACGCCAGAATGGCGGATTCCAGATCCGCTTCGGAGTCGTCGTGTGCATCAAGTCTCTGAAACATCGACCAGTCACAGACCACGCACCCCGTCCACAACACGAACGCAAGGGTCAGAATGCTGTACTGTGTCAAAAACTGGACAAGATGGAACATTTATCGCGACTGTGCCTTTATTCAAATATCACAACCCGAACAGTCGGAAACCCATGATGAACCGAAGACGAACCTGGTAAGGGATGCGGACGGCCTCTTGTACACCCTCTCGCTCTGTCTCACAGTCCATGATATGCACCACAGTGTACTCGTGGGGCTCGGGGGATATCACCGAAGCCAGCATTACCCTGATGGATTTGCTCTAATATACACACTCTACTTGGGGATCCCGGGTAAGGCATATTCGCGCAGCGCCCTGATGTTCCGTCCCATCACAGCGTGAGTTACCAGCGCCTCCTGCGCACTCGTGCTGCGGGCCAACCAGCACACCTCTGCACACTGGGTGCAGTAGGAGGTCATGCCAATCAGCGCCTCGGAGGCAGCCTTCTCATTCGCGTCCTTGGCCGAGGCAGCCACGTTCAGGCCCAAGGTCAGCGCGAAGGCGTACGTGGGCGCATTGGCCCACTCCGCACTTGCAAATCGGCATCGCGAGCACTCCACCGCCATGCCGGCTCTCGCCGCGAGCACGACCACAAAATAGCTGGCCCAATCGCACTCGCTCTCAAAGAGGACCCTGGATGGCGCGCAAAAATGCCGCGTCATCAAGCACCCCCGGAAACTCGTTCTCAAAGGTCCGCCGCATCTGCCGCAGGAAGGTCCCCGGGGAAGGCATCAGCTTGTGCGGTTCTTGCTCCGCGCCCCGGGCACGGAAGACGTGCTGCAGATCCTCGACCGAGTACACAAGCTGGTTGCTGCGCTTCTTGCGCATGCTCGTGCGAGAGTCATCTTTCCGCTTCGAGCGCCCTTCCGTGCGCTTCTTGTCCTTGACGAGGTCCTGCATTACCTGTGCGCACGTGCTATTAAATAGTGCTGGCCTCGTATTTCACACACACACACACACACACACACAAACAAGCTGCCCACCTCGAAGCGGTTGCTCGTGCGAAGCTTCTCGTTGAACAGACGAAGAGGGATGCGCAGTTTGCGGGTCCCGTCCGGCAGCGTCTCCACGTTGCAGAAGTTCTTCGTCAGGCGCACGTGCCTGAATATGGCCTTCTCCAGCTTCATGTTCAGGTTGTACAGGATTCCGTTGATCTTCACCGCAGCAATCTGCGAGTGCACGTCGCTCTCCGGCTGCTGCAGCCAGAAGATGTAGCTTTCGTTCTTCTCCATCTGCGACACCACCGTGTTCACCTTGAACGGAAGCACGGTGGTGAACTCGCGACCTGCTTTCACTATGTGGTAGTTCTCCGTCTTGACCCTCTTCATTTTGGCCACATTCACACATACAAGCACTCGAGCAAACCAGGCGATATTTTTTTCGATTCGAGTTCACACAGTATATACGAGCGGCTGCTAGCCTGTCAGAAATGAGTAACCCGTACTTCTGTTCCACAATGGTGTCCATGCCCGCTGGTAATTACGACAGTGATGATGAGAATTTTCACATGGGCGCTCCATACTCGAACGAGTTGACACTGTCAGGAAAGCCCCCCGCCGCCATCAAAGATAAGAACGACAATGATTTCGTGTTTCTCGAGAAAATGCACAAAGGGTTTGGGACAGAACCTACTAAGGCTCAATTAGCTGGTCTCAGGAATCATTTGGGTAGAGCTTCGGCAGAAACAAAAGATAAATTTTATAAGAAGTATGAACAATACAAAAAAGAGCCAAAGAGTGCTTCCAAGCCTGCCTCAACTCCCGCGGCTACACCAGCACCTGCGCATGCAGCTGCTAATACTACCGTGGGTGTGCATGTTGGTGCCGGACATGGAGGCGGCAGAAAGGGCAGGGCGCAAAGGAGGAAGGAGGCCGCAGCTCAAAAGAAAAAGGCAGGCAACGACAGAATAAGTCAAAGCAAAGTCGAGAAACAAATGGAACAAGGTATCATGGCTTTTTTTGCGATGGTAAAGTCAATTCGCAAAATATACGTAAAAATTATTCAGAGGTACAGGAGGGACGTTGCCAATAATGTTTTCAAGGACACTCCAGAATCCAGAGAACATTTCATTGCTGAATATACCTACAAAAACAGTCAATTTCAAATCAAAGAAAATATGTTAATGTCAGGTTTTATAATGGGAATGGTAAATGTTGATAGCACTTCATCTGAGATTTCGGACACATTGGTAAAATTGGTGAAATCATGTTCAGATGACGTAAAGAAGAACGAAGCCCTAGAGAAAAACAGTAAAGCAACTACAGAAGCCAAAAAAGAACAGTTGATAGAGTATCATGAAAAATTATTGGATACTTTTTTGTTGCCTCCTACTCCAGGAGCTGATGCAGTCGAAGATGAACCAGGAACTGACGATGAAGATTCTGTTGCTGAGAAAAACAAGCCAGATTTGGTTGAAAGTTCGAGTGACCAGTTGAATAACGCAGCTCGAGCAAGAAATGGAAAATCTCAGGATGTCAAATCAGTACCCCCATTGACAGATATTACAAATAAACCTAATAAGAATCAAAGGGTTTAAGAGTAAAAATAAATTACATACAATACCAAGTGAATAATTGTTTTCAAGAAAGTATTATTCAATATTCGGCAAAGAAGCCCGAGAGGACTGCGGTCTTGATGTTGTGCTTCCACGACGGTATGTGTTGTATGTGCTGCACGTGGAAGCAGGAGGGGCGACTGTCACTGAAGCGCACGTGGAGCACGTCGTTGGGCGAGAGCGAGAGGGGCTTGCTGGTGCCTCGCTGGCGCACGAGAAGCAAGGCCGGCTCGTGGGGGTGGAGCTGGACCGTGTAAAGCGCGTGGCCTGCTGCGGCAGTGTAGCGAGCTCTGCCCTTGAAAGGGGCGGAGAGGGTGGTTGTCCACGGGGGCATTGCGAGAGAAGATTCGCTGTTTAATATATTTTATTGTCTGTCATTAAATAAGTCATAAACATGAAACAAGGTCGCAGACCAAGTCACTGTGGCTGAGCGGGAGTCTCAACAGACAGTCCGTCTCGAAGTGCAGTTCGTCCATCTTCAGTTCCTGACACGCCTTCTGGTAGTAGACTCCGTGGTACAAAATGTGCGAGGGGATCCACTTGGCCCTGGCGGCGCTGTGATAGAGTTCGAAGACACGGCGGTGTCGTTTCAGGGGCGAGAGCTGCGAGATGTCCTCGCCTGCTATCTTGTTTGCGTCGAAAATGCCTATCAGTCTTTTGTTCTTTTTGTCGGTGTAGCACAGTGCGTGCAGCACGCTGTGGTCGGGCACGAACCCTTTCAAGCAGAACTCTGGCCGCACCATGTGTAGCGCGCCTAATTCTTGGTGCGTGTCCACAAACGTCGCGCCGTCCTCGCTGACGACCAGGGTGACCAGCAACGCGTCCCGAGGCATGACGGAGGTCGCGAGGAAGTCGTCAGGGGAGGACAATCCGACGGTGCTGGCGAGTTGCTGTATACTCGTGGCAGACACCGATGGATAGCGTATTTCGACCCAGGGCACTGGCAGGTTCAGGCTGACCCTGGTACCGCACAGGGCGTGCAGATGTGCTGCAAGTTGCATCGTCGGCAACTCTAATTTTGGTTGGGTGTGTTTGCGCTTTCTTGGTCTCACTGTACTGGAGAAATCGGGCCAGATATTATTTGAACCAGCTTTTTTTACTTATTAATTTCGTGGTACTAATTTTAGTACCACTATTTTTAGTCAACTTTTCTGGTACTAATTTAGTACCACTAAATTTACTGGTACTAAATTTAGTACCACGAAAATTCCCATATTACTGGTACTAAAGTTCCGTTTTGGAAATCCTCAATAATATGGGTAGGGGGGTTTGGGAGCATACACTCCCCCTCCCCCTCCCCCTCCCCCCCCCCCCCCCCCCCCCCCCTCTAGGCGTGTACACTATAATAGTGTTCCCCTATATATATATTTACCGATTTTACTTATTCATATAGTGACAACGCAAACTATATATATATATATTATATATATATATATATATATATATATATATAAATAAAAT
>Ga0209702_10000973_pt1 | contig 58316 bp, 59 predicted proteins | sample FRY01_FD_187210 | JGI IMG/M metagenome (GOLD analysis project Ga0209702, IMG submission 187210) | Freshwater microbial communities from Lake Fryxell liftoff mats and glacier meltwater in Antarctica - FRY-01 (SPAdes) (version 2) | ecosystem: Environmental > Aquatic > Freshwater > Ice > Glacier...
TCCACATCGTTCGTCCTTCGAGTTCTTCGCAAAACCCGCAGAATCAGACATGTGTCAGCGCGTCAAGCGCAACCGGCTGATATCACCCAACTTAGTTTTGGGTCAGACACTCAGAGGCCGAAATGGTCCGCCATATCTTCACGCGTTATCTCGAAATGGGCTCGGTGCGTGACGTGGTGACGGCGCTGGCTGCGGAAGGCTGGCGAACGAAGATACAGATCCGCACCAGCGGGCCCCATCGCGGTGGCGTCGTCTTCGGCCGCGGCGGCGTTCTCCATCTGCTGAAGAACCGCATCTACCAGGGCGAGATCGTCCACAAGGGCGTCAGCTACCCATGAGCAGCAACGAACTGACAGAAGTCAACCGACGTGGCGGGTCCCGGCCCATGAGCTTGAACAGATGGTGATCGATAATTTGCGCGGCTTTCTGTGTGATGGCGCGGTCATCCACAATGCCATCGGAATCGGCGACGGCGCCGAGATCGAGACTTCATTGCAGCGTGCCCGTAAGGCGGCGGCATCACTTGGTGAAAGGATTGCCGCGAGCCAGCGTGCCGTGCTGCAGGACCTGATCGAACGCATCGATATGAACGATGACCATGTCGATATTACGCTTCGCCTGTCGTCACTGGCCCCCGGAGTGGATGCCATCCACCAACTCTGCTTCCCGGTTCAGCGCCTGCGCCGTGGCCAAGTCGTGAAGCTGATACTTCCCGGATCGGAGCCGATCTTGACCAACCATGATACCCGTCTGGTCGGCTTGCTCGCCGAGGCCCGCACGGTTCAAAAAGCGATTTTAGAACAGACTGGGTCGCTTTCACAAATTGCAGCCCGGCTCGGAAAATGTCGAGGCAATCTCGCCGACATGATGAGAATTAGCTTTCTGGCCCCTGATATTGTCACTGCCATCATGGAGGGGCGGCAGCCAGTCTCACTCAAGCGCAAGACGCTCATGGCGACACCGCTGTCACTCGATTGGTCAGAGCAACGTCGGCAGCTCGGGTTCGCATAACGCAAATCCGCATGGCGGGCGACACGGGGGCTCAAGCGAGCTCCTTTTTTGCTGGTGGTTATGTTCCAGCATCAAAATTGCGGCAGATGCGCAGCGTGGCAGCAACGCAACTGGGGTCAGTTTTTTTGGTAATGGAGACGTCGAGGTAATCCTACCGTCATGTCGGCGGCCGGAGACAGAATCGGCGCCTCGGTTGTTCCAGTGTCGTCAGCAAAGCCCCGGAAACTCGGCGATAATTCGTCCATGTCTTGAAAAAAAACAATGCATATCAATGACTTAAAGTGATTGGTGCGGTCGAGAAGTCTCGAACTTCTGCAACATTTTGACAACAGGCCGCAGAAAGCGAAAAATATGACGCAAATACAGTGCCTTGTGGCGACAAGATTTGACGGAGACGCAAGAAGCGCGGTTCGCACAGAAGTGGGTGATAAGCAATGAGGTGCAGGAAATTTCGCGGCCACGCATCTCACTACATGATGCGCAACTGTTGGGCAGCATGGCAGCAACGCAACTGCGGCCGGTCTTTTGGGGCGCGGAGACACCGAGGGAAGTCGACGGCAACGACAGCGGCCGGAGACAAAATCGCCTGCTGGAGTGCTGCTAAGCTGTCCGCAAAGCCCCGGAAACTCGGCGACAATTCTCCTCGCCGCTAAATAATATCACTGTATATCAAGTACTTACAGTGACTGGTGCGGTCGAGAAGACTCGAACTTCCACGGCCTTTCGGCCACAGCGACCTCAACGCTGCGCGTCTACCAGTTCCGCCACGACCGCACGATCAGGTGTCCGGAAAGCTATTGCTTCCGTCCGGTAGACTGGGGCGGTTAGCAGAGGTTGCGGCTAGCGGCAACAGGACTTTGCGCTGCCGGCAGAATAGGGCTTAGCAGCGGCGGGCGGTGGGATGGTTGGGGAGCTTGTCGACGCGGTTGTTGCAGAACCGGCCTTTGGAGTTATCAGTTCTAATATTCACATTATATGGTGCGCCCGGCAGCGCCGAAACGCGGTTGCCGGTGATCTCACAATCTGTGCAACTGAACATCGAGATGGCCGGGGGATCAAAAATATCCACGACGTTATCGGTGATGCTGACACGCTCGTAACCATCCCCTATCGGGCCAAACATGTTGATGCCTTGCGTCATACCGTGAACTTTGTTGCGACGAATTACGATGTCTCGGCCAAATGGCCTGTCTTTGCTGGTCCATATTTGGACGGCATCGGGGTGATCGCCATCCCTGAAGCTGGGCGTGCCGCGTATGCCGGTCGCTCTAACGGGCCTGAAATCTTCGAAGCGGCTATCTTCCACCAGCACATTGGTTACGCCAACAATATTTATACCATCTGATTGCAGAGCGTGGAACCAGCCACCTCGCACCACAAGGCCTTCACTATTTGAGAAAATCATGCCGATGTGGGCATTACGGGATTCAATATTGTCAAAGGAGATGTTTTTCGCCCAACGGCCATCTACCCCCCAGCCATTAGGGCCGGCACCATGTTGCCCTTTGGGCGCTTCGATGATGCCGCCTTTCCAGATGACGCCCGACGCGTGCCAGAGCCGGACGCCCGCGACAATGGCCCCTCGCGCATCGATGGTGATGGGGGGATCATAACTTTCGTCGCGAATTTCCACCATCGGATGCGGGCCGGGCGGCAGCTTGATGATGGCGCCGGGTTTCAGGCCTGACAGGCTGGCAGCGGCGAGCAAGCCAAGGGCGAGCATGGTCATGAGCGGGTCCTCAATTGCTCAACTGCCAATCACCCGGACGCTGCGCGCGCCGGCGGGAACATCGGTGAGCGTTGTGGCGAAGCTAATTTTAGCGCCGGGCGCGAGCTGGGCGGCAGGCGGCGCGATGGCCCAGCGGCGCACCACACCTTGCGGGCTGGCAAGGCTGGCCTTGAAAGGCGGCAGGGTGCGGGGCTTGCGGCTGGTGTTGGTAATTTCGCCGCGCACATCGAGCAGTAGCAGGCCAGATGCCATAGGGGTGATCCTGGCCTCCAGGCTGAGCGTGAGGCTGGAGGGGGACGGCTGCAGCCGGGTTAGCAGGCTGCCGATAACTGGCACGCGTGACGGGTCCAGCCGTTCCGAGGAGATTGCCAGCGCCAGCAGGGCAAAAGCCGCGCCGACCACTATCAGCCCCCATAGCAGCCAGTTGCGGGCGGGCGGGGCGTCTTCTGTTTCCAGCGCCTCGTGCTGTTCTTCCGGGGCTTCAGATTCGGTTTCGGGTATTGGTTCGGCTGTGGTGTCAGTTAGGATGCCAACGCTGACGTCCTGACCATAAGGCGGGGCCGGCTCTTCGCTGCGCATGTCATTTTGCAGCGCGTTTTGCGCTTCAGCCAGAGCATCTTCCTCTTCGGCAGCATCTGGCAGCACCCAGCGATGTTCACATTCGGCGCAGCGCATGCGCTTGCCAGCCAGCGACATCGTGTCCGGCATTTTGTAGCGCGTGCCGCAATTGGGGCAGATAACAATCACAGGCCCACTCTATGCACATTGTGCGGCGGGGGGAATCCCCCTTTTTCAACTTATCTTGCCAGCGGCTGATGAGCGGCTAAGACAGGCGCATGCACGATATCCGCGCCTTAAGAACCGATCCTGATGGCTTTGATGCAGCACTGGCGCGCCGCGGCGTGGCGCCGGTGGCGGCGGAGCTGCTGGCGCTGGATGCTGGGTTACGGGCTATCCAGACCGAGCTTCAGGAGGCGCTGGCGCGGCGCAACGGCTTGTCCAAGGAGATTGGGCAGGCGCGGGCCAAGGGCGATATGGCAGCGGCCGAGGCTTTGACGGCCGAGGTGGGCGCGCTCAAAACCGGCGTGCCGGCGATGGAGGAAGCCGCGCGGACGGCGCAGGCTGAGCTTTTGGCGCGGCTGGCGGTATTGCCCAATCTGCCCGCCGATGATGTGCCAGACGGGGCGGATGAAAGCGCCAATGTGGAAGTGGCGCGGGTTGGCGTGCCGCCGGCGTTCGCGTTTGCGCCGCTTGAGCATGATATTCTGGCAGCAAAGCTTGGCTATGATCCTGACGCGGCGGCGCGGATGGCGGGCGCGCGGTTTGCAGTGCTTTCTGGCGGCACGGCGCGGCTACACCGGGCGCTGGGGCAGTTTATGCTCGATACGCAAATTGCGGCGGGGTGGCGAGAAACCATGGTGCCCTATCTAGTGCGCAGCGAGGCAGCGTTTGGCACGGGCCAGTTGCCGAAGTTTGAAGAGGATCTATTTCGCACCACGGACGGGCGCTATTTGATCCCGACGGCCGAGGTTCCGCTCACCAATCTGGTGCGGGAACAGATTCTGGACGCCGAAGCCTTACCGTTGCGGCTGACCGCGCTGACGCCCTGCTTCCGGTCTGAGGCGGGGAGCGCGGGGCGCGATACGCGCGGGCTGATCCGCCAGCACCAGTTTGAAAAAGTGGAGATGGTGAGCATTTGCACGCCGGAACAGGCGCAGGCCGAACATGCGCACATGCTGGCCTGCGCGGAGGCGATCTTGCAGGCGCTGGGGCTTTGCTATCGGCGGATGCTGCTTTGTGTGGGCGATATGGGGGCGGGCGCGCGGCGGACTTTTGATCTGGAGGTCTGGCTGCCGGGGCAGGACAGTTTCCGTGAGATCAGCAGTATTTCATGGTGCGGTGAGTTTCAGGCGCGGCGCATGGAGGCGCGCTATAAGGTGAAGGGCGAGAAGGGCAGCCGGGGCTTTGTGCATACGCTGAACGGCTCCGGACTGGCCGTGGGCCGGGCGCTGGTGGCGGTTTTGGAGAATTATCAGCGCGCCGATGGCAGCGTGGCGGTGCCTGAGGCGCTATGGCCCTATATGGGCGGCGTGAACGAGCTTTTGCCGGAGTAAAGGGTTTTTGATGCGTATTTTAGTAACCAATGATGATGGCATCCACGCGCCGGGGCTAGCAGCGCTGGAGGCGATCGCCGCTGAACTTTCCGATGATATCTGGGTTGTCGCCCCGGCTGAGGAGCAATCCGGCGCGGGCCATTCGCTCACGCTCTCCGAGCCCGTGCGGATGCGGGAACTGGCGCCGCGACGGTTTGCAGTGCGCGGCACGCCAACCGATTGTGTGATGCTGGCGCTGGGCGCAGCTATGGAAAATCACCGGCCTGATCTGATTTTGTCAGGCGTGAACCGGGGCGGCAATCTGGCCGAGGATATCACCTATTCCGGCACTGTGGCAGCGGCGATGGAGGGGTGCTTGGCCGGCATACGCTCGGTGGCGCTCAGCCAGGTGATGATGGATTACACCGCCGGGCAGGAAGACTTCAGGACCGCCACCACCCACGGCGCCAACGTGATCCGCCATGTGCAGGGAATAGACTGGCCGGACGGCGTGCTGATCAATATCAATTTCCCCCCCGTGCTGGCCGCCGATGTGAAGGGCGTGCGCGTTACGGAACAAGGCTTCCGGGATTATGGCAATATCCATCTGGTGAAGCGCATCGATCCGCGCGGCTTCCCTTATTATTGGCACGGCTTTGGCAAAGAGAAAGTCAGCCCCGGGCATCTCACGGATTTGCAGGCCATGCATGAGGCCTGCATCTCGGTAACGCCGCTGCATCTTGATATGACGCATCAGCAGACCTTGGGGGCGCTGCGCGGCGCGCTGGCCCCGCTTGCAGGCCGCTAAGCGAGGATGACCTTGCGGCGGCGGCGAGAGGTAACCCCCACAAGCCCGAAGCCAAGAACCAGAAGCGCCCAGGTCTCCGGCTCCGGCACGGTAAGGCTGGGCAACGGATCGGAAGAAAAGCTGCCGGTAACGGTGGAGCGGAAACTTCGCAGCCGGCCTTGGGTGCCGGTGCTAAGATTTTGGGTCGCCGAGCCTGCAAAAGTGAAGGCTGTTTCCGTGATGCCGGCGAAAGACAGGAAGTCCGAGCTGTAATTTACGGTGCCGCTCCCGCTGCCGCCGGAGAGGATGATAGCCGAAGAGCCGATGGTGCCCGATAGCATGGCGTTGGTGAAGGTGGCGGTCAGCAGCACTTGGCTGGTGACGCCGCCCAGCGTTATCGGCGCATCGGAGAGGATGCTGAACGAGCCGTCAATGCCGGTCACGTTAAAGGCACCAGAGCCGATAGTGGTGACAGAGGGCATGACCGCATCAAGCTGCAAGCTCGCGATGGTGGCTGCAAGCGGCAGCGCGCCAAACACCGCATTGGTGACGCCAAACACGATGGAGGCCGGCGAAGGGCTGGCAGCAGACGCGCCTGAAGTGCTGTAAATCTGGCTGGGGGTGGCGCTGCCGGAATTCACGTAGCGAAAATTGCTGTTGGAAAGCGCGATGGTGCTGCCAAAGGTGACCAGCGCAGAGGCGGGGGCGGAAGCTGCCAGAGCCATTATGCTTAATAGGGCACCGGGTGCGGAAACCTTGATACTAGCCATGCTGCTCTCCTGTACGCCTGAAAGGACCAAAAAGGACTTTTCTACGCTGCTCTCACCGCGTTTCTGACCGCGTATGCGACTCAGTTCGGCAGTGCAGCATTTAACAAATGTAAGATGATTCGCGCTTTCACGCAAGTGAAAAATCCAGATTAAAACCATATTACTCATTATAAAACAGTAAGTTAAGGAAGTGTTCTCTGTGTTGTTAGCGGTGATGAATTGTTAAATAAATCTTCGTTCATTGTGAACTTATCCACAGGTCTGGAAAAATCTCAGCGGCCCCGCTAGGACGGGGTGATGGCGGTATTTTCAGATTTCTGGCGGTTTCGGGCCGGCGTGGCGGCTTTGGCGCTTTTGGTGCTGGCTGGCTGTGCGGTGCCGGAGCGGCGAGCGCCGGGGCCAGCGCAGAAGCCGGCCGCCCGCACGCCTGCGTCAAAGCCGGCCTGGACCGCGCGCAAGGTGGTGGCTGATGGCGTAGCGGTGAAAGGCGGGCGTCAGCATATCGTCAAGCAAGGTGAGACCGGGATTGCCATTGCCCTGGCCTATAAGGTGCCTTGGCGTCAGGTGGTGGCGGCCAATGCCCTGGTGCCGCCCTATTTGTTGCAGGTCGGCGACAGACTGCTTATTCCCTCCCGGCAGGTGGCGGCGCGGCAATCGAGCCCCAAGCAGGGGCTTGAACAGCGCGCGGGCGGGTTCAAGCTGGACATTGATGATATCGTGACCGGCGGCGAACCTGCGGAGGCGAAAAATACCTTCCGGGCGGTAGTGCCTGATCTCGCAGCCAATGCGCCAGGTTTTCGCTGGCCCGTTGAGGGACGTATCATTTCCGGCTTTGGGCCAAAATCTGGCGGGCGCTTCAATGATGGCGTTAATCTCAAAGTGGCGTCCGGCACGCCGGTGCGCGCCGCAGCAGATGGAACGGTCGCCTATGCCGGCGATGCCATTCCGGGCTTTGGCAATCTGCTCCTGATACGCCATGCCAATGGCTGGGTTACGGCTTATGGGCACAATGAAGCGCTGCTGGTGGCGCGTGGCAAAGCGGTGAAGGCTGGCGAGGTGATTGCACGCGCCGGCGCCACCGGGCAGGTGAATGAGCCGCAGTTGCACTTCGAAATCAGGCGCGGCCGGATGGCGGTTAATCCGCAGACGTTGCTGGCCGGGCGCTGACAAACGCTTTGCAGCAAGGCTGGCCCGTGGCATGGCGCATCTGTGAATATTTCCCCGCCCTCCGTCCTCCCAACGCCCCCCCGTATTGGCATGGTGTCGCTCGGCTGCCCCAAGGCGCTTGTCGATAGCGAGCGGATACTCACCCAGCTTCGCGGCGATGGCTATGCCTTTGCGCCGGATTATCCGGGGGCCGATGTCGTAATCGTCAACACTTGCGGCTTTCTAGACAGCGCCAAGGCGGAATCGCTGGAAGCCATCGGCGAGGCGATCGCCGAAAATGGACGGGTGATCGTTACCGGCTGTCTGGGCCATGAGGCCGACGCCATTCGCGCGCGCTTTCCGGAAGTGTTGGCCATCACCGGCCCGCAACAATATGAACAGGTTGTCGAGGCGGTGCGCGCTGCCGCGCCGGCGCCGAAATCAGCCTATATCGATCTGGTCCCGGATGCCGGGCTAAAGCTGACGCCGCCGCATTATGCCTATCTGAAAATCTCTGAAGGCTGCGATCACAAGTGCAAATTCTGCATCATCCCCAGCCTGCGCGGCAAGCTAGCAAGCCGGCCCCCGGCCGCTATCTTGCGGGAAGCCGCCGCGCTTGTGGGTCAAGGCGCGCGCGAGCTGCTGGTTATCAGTCAGGACACCTCGGCTTATGGGTTGGATCTGGGCCATGCGGTCTCGGCGCTGGGCGGCGTGAGCCTGCGTGCGCATATCACCGATCTCACCCGCGAGCTGGGCGCGCTCGGAGCTTGGGTGCGGCTGCATTATATCTATCCATATCCCCATGTTGATCAGTTGATCCCGCTGATGGCTCAGGGTCTGTTGCTGCCGTATCTGGACATTCCTTTCCAGCATGCTGCGCCCAGTGTTTTGAAGGCGATGGCCCGGCCGGCCAATGAAGCCAAGGTGCTGGCGCGCATCAAAAACTGGCGCGCGCAAGTGCCCGATCTGGCGCTCAGAAGCACCTTCATCGTCGGCTTCCCCGGCGAGACCGAGGAAGATTTCGTGTATCTGCTGGACTGGCTGGAAGAAGCCGGCATCGATAGGGCAGGGTGCTTCAAATATGAAGCGGTCGCAGGCGCGGCAGCCAATGCGCTGCCCGGCGCTGTGCCGGAGGATATCAAGGAAGAACGCTGGCACCGGTTCATGGCCGCGCAGGCGCGGATTTCCGAAATGCGGCTGGCGCAGCGGGTCGGCAAGCAGCTGGAAGTCTTGATTGATGTTGTTGATGAAGACGGCGGCGCGACCGGGCGTAGCCGCTATGATGCGCCGGAAATTGATGGCGAGGTGCATCTGCGCGATGCCGGCGGGCTGAAGCCGGGCGATCTGGTGCAGGTGTTTGTTGAGGAAAGCGACGAGACCGATTTGTTCGGGGTGCCGCTGGAAGCGCGCGCGTGACCGACTTTGCGCCGCTTCTGCTGGTTGATGACGGCGGCCCGGCGAATGTTTTGCAACTGCTCGGCCCGGAGGTTTTGCCGGAATGGCTAAAGGCCGCCCCGGAGCGCAGCCGGGCGCTGGTGGCGGCGCATGGCTTCACGGGCAAGGCGGATGAGCTGGTGCTGTTGCCCGGCGATACGCCTGATGCAGTGATGGCCTTGGCCGGCATGGGCAACACGCCGGGGGCTTTTGCTTTGGCAGCGGCGGCGCAGCGCTTGCCTGCCGGGCGGTGGCGGCTGTGCGGGGAAGAGGTGCCGCTGCTGGGCTGGCTGCTGGGGCAGCATCAGTTCAAGCGGTATATAGCCGGATCAACCAAGGGCGCGCGGGTGCTGCTCACGCGCGCTGTGGCGGGCCGCACCGAGGCCTTGGCGCTGGCCGACGCGATAGCACTGGCGCGGGACCTGATAGACACGCCTGCTGCCGATATGGGGCCCGCCGCCCTCGCCGCCGCCGCCAGCGAACAGGCCAAGCTTTTTGGCGCGAGCATGGACATCACCACCGGCGAGGCGCTGATAACGGGCCGCTTCCCGCTCATCCACGCCGTCGGCCGCGCCGGGCCGGAAGCCCCCCGGCTAATCGATCTCACTTGGGGAGACCCGGCGCACCCCCGGCTCACCATCATAGGCAAGGGCATCACTTTCGATACCGGCGGGCTGAACATCAAACCCGGCGGCGCAATGGCGCTGATGAAAAAGGACATGGGCGGCGCCGCCACCGCGCTGGCGCTGGCCCGGCTGGTGATGCAGGCCGGGCTGCGCGTGCGGCTGCGGCTGCTTATCCCGGCAGCGGAAAACAGCATCGATGCCCGCGCCATGCGCCCCGGCGATGTGCTGGCCAGCCGGGCGGGCAAAACCATCGAAGTGACCAACACCGATGCTGAAGGACGGCTGGTGCTGGCGGACGCGCTGACGCTGGCGGTGGAAGACAAGCCCGAGCTGCTGCTGGATTTCGCCACGCTCACTGGCGCTGCCCGCGTAGCGCTGGGGCCAGACCTGCCGGCGCTGTTCACGCCGGATGAGGCGTTGGCGGCGGATTTTGCCGCGGCCAGTGCCGCCACAGGCGACCCGGTGTGGCGGTTGCCGCTCTGGGCGGGCTATGATGACCTGCTAAAATCGTCGGTGGCTGATATGGTGAACAGCGCCGAAGGGCCTTTCGCTGGCGCCATTACCGCCGCGCTATTTCTGCAAGCGTTTGTGCCCGCCGGCACGTGCTGGGCGCATCTGGATAGCTATGCCTGGAACAACAAAGCGCAGTCCGGCCGGCCCAAAGGCGGCGAGGCACTGGCGCTCAGGGCAGCGTTTGCGCTCATCCGCCAGCGTTTTGGATGACAGGCGATAGCTTGAAGGCGGCGCTCACAGGCCCGCGCCCGGCGCTTGATCCGCGGATACATCTGGCAAGGCCGGGGCTGGTGGAAATCGATCTGGCCGGGCAGGTGGCGGCGGCGAGCTATGTGTCGCCGCAGCCGATGATGTGTGCGGCGTCTCATATGGCCATGCGCGAGGCCCCTGAAGGGACCGCGATCAGCGAGATTCTGCACGGTGAGCGGTTTGATCTGTTTGCGCAGAACGAAAACGGTGACTGGGGCTTTGGGCGCTCGGTCCATGATGGCTATTTGGGCTGGGTGCCTTTGGCTGCGCTGGGCCCTGTTGTTGCGCCGACACACCGGATTACGGCCCGTAGCGCGCCGGTGTTTGCAGCGGCAGATATCAAATCTGCGGTAACCGCGTTGCTGCCGATGGGCAGCTGGATTTCGGCCACGGCAGACGGAAAGTTTCTGGCGCTGGCGGGCGGCGGCTTTGTGCATAGCGCGCACATAGCAGGCACCGAGACTGACTATCTGGCGGTGGCGCGGCAGTTTTTGGGCGCGCCTTATGTCTGGGGCGGGCGCTCACCGGACGGCGTGGATTGCTCCGGGCTGGTGCAGATGAGCCTGTCTTTTTGCGGGATCATGGCCCCACGCGATTCGGACCAACAGCGCGAAGGGCTGGGCATAGCAGTGGAAACGCCTGCTGCGGGCGATCTGGTATTCTTTCCCGGCCATGTCGGGATTATGGCCGAGGGGGGCCGCTTGCTGCACGCCAATGCGCACTGGATGGCAGTGGTGGAAGAGCCTTTAGCAGACGTGCTGGCGCGGCTGGGGATGACCGCGCCGTTAGCTATCAGGCGGCGTAACGCTTCCTGAGCGCAATCTTGTCAATTTTCCCGGAGCCGAGTTTGGGCAGCGGCCTGTCCACAATCCAGATCTGGGCCGGGATTTTGAAGCTGGCGAGATGCGGCTCAATGAAAGCCGTAAGGGTTTCGGCCGTCAGCGTCGCGCCGGGCTTGGCCATGACCACGGCGACGACGATTTCGCCAAGCCGGGCATCGGGCACGCCAAAAACACTGGCTTCAGCCACAGCCGAATGGGCATAAAGCGCGGCCTCAACCTCCTGGCTGGCGACTTTTTCGCCGCCCCGGATGATGATGTCCTTCAGCCGGTCAACGATGAACAGATAGCCGTCCTCATCGAGATAGCCGAGGTCGCCGCTGCGGAACCAGCCACCGCCGGGAAAGGCTTTGGCGGTGGCGGCAGGGTTTTGCCAATACCCACGCACATTGCACGAGGATTGCAGGCAGACCTCGCCCACCTCGCCCGCCGCCAGTGCGGTGCTGCAATCCGGCGCCTCTGGCGCGATGATGCGGATAGTCACCATAGGTGCCGACGCCCGGCCTGTGGAATTGGGCTTGCCGCGGTAATTATCCCGCAAATTGCCCGCGCCCACGCCATTGGTTTCAGTCAGGCCATAGCCTTGCAACGCGCTTTTGCCCGGCCATTCGCGGTATAGGCGCTCCACATGCTCGGGCGGGCGGGGGGCGCCGCCGGAGCCGATGTCGACAAGGCTGCTGGTGTCATATTTGTCCCGGTCAGGGTGGGTCATCAGTTCAAGGCCCATGGTCGGCACGCCCACAAAATAGGTGCAGCGTTCTTTTTCTATCAGCCGCAGCGCCTCGCCGGCATACCATCTGTCCATCATGATGAGCTTACGGCCCGCCGCCAGCGAGACCAGCAGCACCGCGACCAGCCCGGTGATATGAAACAGCGGCAGGTTGAGCAGCATGGCTTGCGGCGGCGGCGGCGGTTTGCCTTGCTGCTTGTCCAGCGCCTGCAAAGATAGGCCAATCACAAGATAATTCAGCGTGGCCGCCACAAGCGCACGATGCGTCGAAACCGCGCCCTTGGGGGTGCCGGTGGAGCCCGAGGTGTACATGATGGTGGCATCATCATCGGGCGACAGGGCCGGAAGATCGCCGCAAGCATTAGCGTTGGCCGCAATTTCATCTTCCAGCCGCAGCGCCCCCAGCCGGGCGGCGGCGGCGGCTTCGGTGCGGACTGTCAGCACGGTCAAGTCGGCGGCGGCCTCACGGGCGTGCGCGGCCCGGGGCTCATCGGCGATCAGCAGCCGCGCGCCGCAATCAGCAAGGGCATAAGCCAGTTCTTCTGCGGACCACCAGGCGTTCATCGGCACGGCGATAGCGCCAAGGTGCATCAGGCCGATAAAGCTGGTGATCCATTCGGGATAGTTGCGCATGGCTATGGCAACACGGTCTCCTTTGCCGATGCCGTGCCGGTGCTGGAGCATAGCCGCGAGCTTGGTAGCGTCGGCATATAGTTCGCCGAAGGTAAAGCGCTCCTCGCCATGCACCAAGATTTCGGTGCCGGCATTGGCTTTTGCAAAATGGCCGAAGAAGTCACGCAAGCTGGGCGGAGCGTTGGTAAAAACCGGAAGCATGGCGCCATCAATCTCAGCGGCGCTCACCGCGAGCGGGCCGCCCGGCGCGGTAATCTGGGCCCCAATGGCTTCAAGAGCGGTATCGAGCGCGGTCTTCATCCTCGTCTCTCCTAATTGGTAATATATAGCATGTAAGGCTGAACGCAGGCTGCATTTTCTTTCAGAATCGCAAGCGCTATAGAGCAGACAGTAACAGGGGATTGAGGGTGAATGCTCGATAGTTTGCACATCGCGCTGGACTTTGCGGACCTGCCGGTCGGCCCGATTCTGTTTGAGCTGCCGGCGTTCTCGTTGCTGGGCCTTGAGCTGGGGCCGTTTGCGCTGCGCTGGTATAGCCTCGCTTATATTGGCGCCATCGTGATGGGCTGGTGGCAGATCAGCCGGATGTTGCGCCAGCCCCAGCCGGTAATGACCGCTGAGCAGCTCGATAATTTCATCACTTGGATGACTCTGGGCGTAATTCTGGGCGGGCGTCTAGGCTATGTGATCTTCTATAACCCCGCCCAATATCTGGCCGAGCCGATGGCTGTGTTCCGGCTCTGGGATGGCGGCATGAGCTTTCATGGCGGCTGTGCCGGGGTGATTCTAGGCTGTTTTATGTTCGCGCATTTTAAGGGCCTTTCGGGCCTGCGCGTACTTGATTCGGTGGCAACAGTAACGCCCTGGGGGCTGCTCTTCGGCCGGCTGGCAAATTTCGTAAACGGCGAACTATGGGGCCGGGTGACGGGCACAAACTGGGGGATCATCTTCCCCGGTGCCGGGCCACAGCCGCGCTATCCCTCGCAACTCTTTGAAGCCGCCCTTGAAGGCGTGGTGCTGCTGGCCATTTTGCAATTCCTCTATTGGCGGACAAGCGCCCGGCTGCGGCCCGGGCTGGTGTCGGGCGTATTCGGCATCGGCTATGGGCTGTCCCGGTTCATCGTTGAATATTACCGGGAGCCGGACCGGCAATTGGGCATCTTGAATACCGGCCTGACCATGGGTCAAACCCTAACCCTGCCGCTGATTTTGGCCGGGCTGTTCTTGCTGCTGAGGGCGCTGCGGCGGCCTGTAGCGGAGCAGCCGGCTTGAACGCATTGGCAGCGCAGCTAGCAGCGCTGATCAAGGCTGAAGGCCCGCTCCGGCTCGATCATTGGATGGCCGCCTGCAACGCCCATTATTATGCCACGCGGGACCCGCTGGGGCAGGGCGGGGACTTTATAACCGCCCCCGAAATCAGCCAGCTCTTCGGCGAGATGCTGGGCGGCTGGCTGGGCGATATCTGGGAACGCGCCGGACGCCCTTCGCCGGTCCGGCTGGTGGAGCTGGGGCCGGGACGCGGCACACTAATGGCGGATGCCGCGCGCGTGCTGGCGCGCGTACCAGGCTTTGCCGCGGCGTGCCGGTTGAGCCTTGTGGAGACGTCACCTGTGCTGGCGGCGCGGCAGCGCGCGCAGCTGGACGGCCTGTGGGGCGCAACATGGGTGAATTCGTTCGGCGACGTGCCCGACGATGCGCCGCTGCTGGTGGTTGCCAATGAGTTTTTTGATGCCCTCCCCCTCCGCCAGCCCTTAGGGGCGGGTCAGGAGCGTGCCGTCTCCTGCGATGAAACGGGCTTTATCGCCACTAGCATCCCTGCCAGCATTGCCGCCACCGAGGCCCCGCAAAGCGAATGGTCGCCTGCCAGCGAAGCGTTGGTGGCAGAGATAGCGAGTCGGCTTGCCGCGCAGGGCGGGGCCGCGTTGTTCATCGATTATGGCCATGATGGCCAAGCGAGTGGCGACACGCTGCAAGCCCTGTCCCGTCATGCTGCCGCCTCCCCCTTCAGCAACCCCGGCGAACATGATCTGACCGCCCATGTCGATTTTGGCCGTCTCAAAGCTGCCGCCGGAAGTGTCGTCACCCCCCATGGCCCAATTCCGCAAGGCGCCTTTCTCGCGGCGCTGGGCATAGAGGCGCGTGCCGACCAGCTTCGCCGCGCCCAGCCGGCCGCTGCCGCAGCGCTCATGGCAGGCCTCACCCGGCTAACCGCCGCCGGCCAGATGGGGCTGTTGTTCAAGGCCATGGCCTTAACCGCGTCGGACTGGCCGCAGCCCGCCGGCTTTACGCCATGATCAGCTACAGAGACGCAACACCGGCAGACGGCGCCCTGCTGGGCGGGCTGGCGCGCGCAACTTTTCTTGAAACCTTCGGGCATCTTTACACGCTGGAGGACCTCACGGCGTTTCTGGCCCAAGGCAGTGATGCGGCTTATGCGGCTGAACTGCAGGCACCAGACGTTGAAGTCCGCTTTGCGTTTGCCAGCGGTATCCCCATCGGCTTTGCCAAGCTAAGCGCGGTCAAACTGCCCGCACCGGCGCAAGCTCTGGCGCTAGAACTGCGTCAACTTTATGTGTTCAAGCCGTGGCAGGGGCAGGGGCAGGGACAGGGGCAGGGCATCGCCAAAACGCTCATGCACTGGGCGCTAACCCGCGCCCGCGCCCGCGCCGCGCCTGAACTTTGGCTCTCGGTGTTCACAGATAACCACCGCGCCCGGCGTTTCTATGCGCGCTATGGCTTTGCCGAGATCGGCCCTTATGCTTTCATGATTGGCACCAAGGCCGATGAAGATATTCTCTGCCGTCTCGATTTAGAGGGCCAACCATGATTCACGCTGTTCAAATTCCCGCGCTTGCTGGCGTCCGCCATGGCTTTCTAGGCCGCAGCGGCGGCGTTTCTACGGGCCTTTACACCAGCCTTAACACCGGGCCGGGCTCTGCCGATAATGCCGATCATGTTCAGGAAAACCGCCGCCGCGCCCTCGCCCATATCGCGCCTGATGCCGCCTTGGCCACGCTGTTTCAGGTTCATGGCAAAGAGGTTGTAACCGTCACGGACGCCTTTCCTGCAGAGGCACGGCCCAAGGCGGATGCAATGGTCACGTCAACGCCGGGCCTCGCGCTGGGCGTCCTCACGGCAGATTGCGCGCCGGTGCTGCTGGCAGACCGGGAGGCCGGGGTTATCGGCGCCGCCCATGCTGGCTGGCGCGGTGCGGTGGCCGGGGTGCTGCCCGCCACGGTGCAGGCAATGGTAGCGTTGGGGGCTGAGCCCGCGCGGATTGTGGCCGCCATCGGGCCGTGCATAGCGCGCGCCAGCTATGAAGTGGATGAGGGGTTTTGCCAGCGTCTGCTCGCCGAAGACCCCGAACATGGCCGGTTTCTAGTGCCGGGCAGGCCCGCGCATTATCAATTTGATCTGGAGGGCTTTGCCATGGCCAGCCTCGCTAGCGCCGGGCTGCGAACGGTGATTGCCACCGGCATAGATACCTATGCCGATGCGGCGCGCTGGTTCAGCTATCGCCGCACCACGCACCGGGGCGAGCCGGATTATGGCCGGCAGCTCTCGCTGATAGCGCTTTAGGTCCTGACCCCTAAAACCCGGCAGGCGCTGAGGAGACGGTTTTAAACCGGCCCTCGCCAATCTGCTCCACTTCCAGCGCACGCAGCGCAATATTGCTGGCATCAAAACGGAACGCTCCATCAATGCCGGAAAAGCCCTGGCGGCTACGAAGGGCGGCTGTGGGGAAGGCTTCGCCCAGTTTCCAATTGCCAGCAACGCTGTTCACCAGCAGCACCGCATCATAGCCTAGGCTGGCCAACCGTGAGGGCGTGCTGCCGTGGCGAGTCTTATAGCGGCTCGCCAGTGTGCGGAAATTGCCATCAGAAACGGTCGCAAACATCGCCCCACGCAGCGCCGCCGCAGTGGCGAGGCCCGGCTCATTGTTCCAAAGCTCAGTGCCCAGCAGCGTCACGCTGCCCGGCGGCACCCCAAAGCGCGAAAGGGCAGGGAGAAATTGCGCGGCATTGCTCCCAGAATCAGCAATCAGCAGCGCCTGAAAGGGCGGCGGCGGCAGTTTGGTGGCCGTGCTACTAGCAACGCTGCCATCGCTGCGCACCGTGGTTCCCACAGCCGACGCCCGGTTACGGGTATCAAAAGCCGTAACCTCACGCACGGCAGCGCCCATACGAGAAGGCTCTCTGGTATAGGTAGCAAGGGCGGTGGTTTTGCCGCCCCCGGCCGCCACGGCGCGAACAAAAGCGGTCTGCACGCGCTGGCCATAAATTCCGGCAGGGACCAGGGCAGCAAAACGCTCAACGCCGCGGCTGCGGGCATAAGCAACAACGCGGCTGATCGCTTGATCGGGCTGATACCCAAGAATGAAAATATTGCCGCCGGCAAGCGAAGAATCATTGGAAAAGCTCAGCAGCGGCACACCGCCGGACACGGCAGCAACCGCACGCACATCACCTGCCAGAAGCGGCCCGAGGATAACGCCCGCGCCTTCCGCCAGCGCGCGGCTGGCAGCAGCAGCAGGGCCGGGCGTGGTATCATACACGCGCAGGTTGATGCTGCTATCGCCCAGATCAAGCAGCGCCATGCTGGCAGCGTTGGCGATGGACTGGCCCACGGGTGCATTGGCCCCGGTCAGCGGCACCAGCAAGGCGACGCGGTTTTGCCGAATTTCAGGCGGCAGGTCAGGGACAACTGCCACGGGCGGCGGCGGCGGCGGCGCCACAACCTTACGCTCCGGCGCCGCGCAGGCAGAGACCAGCAACAACAGACCCACGACGAGCGGCTGAAAGACTTGCCTTAGGGCGGGCAATGGCTTCAGGATGTGCATGTGAAAAATTCCAACCCAAAAAATCCAGACGTAGCCGCCACAAAACCGGCGCTCTCTCCCGGCCTCTACATCGTTGCCACCCCGATCGGCAACCTTGGAGACATAACCGTCCGCGCCGCCAGCGTTCTGGCCGCCGCTGATGTGATCGCCGCTGAAGACACGCGCGTGACAGCGAGGCTGCTCGCCCATCTCGGCCTGAAGGTGCCGATGCTGGCTTATCATGATCATGTGGCGGATCATGTGCGCCCGGCGTTGATCGCGCGTGCCGCTACTGAAGTGGTGGCGCTGGTGAGCGATGCCGGCACGCCGCTGATCTCAGACCCCGGCTATAAGCTGGTCCGTGATGCGCGCGCCGCTGGCGTGGCGATCACCACGCTGCCCGGTGCGTGCGCTGCGATTGCTGCGCTTACATTGTCCGGCCTGCCCACTGATCGTTTCCTGTTTGCCGGCTTCCTGCCCGCCAAGGCAGGGGCGCGCGCCGACGAGATTGCAGAGCTGGCCGGCATAAAGGCAACGCTGGTGCTGTACGAATCAGGCAAACGGCTCGCGGCCAGTCTGGACGCCTTGGCGCTAGGCCTTGGGGACCGGGAGGCCGTGGTCGCGCGGGAAATTTCCAAGCTGTTTGAGGAGGTGATTTCCGGCTCACTTTCCGCCCTTGCGCATAATGTACGAACACGGCCTCGCAAAGGCGAGATGGTAATCGTCATCTCGCCCCCCGCGCCCGCCCCGCCTGCCGATGCGGCAACGCTTGATGCCGCTCTCACGGCGGGGCTGGCGACGGGCAGTCTAAAATCCGTTGTGGCAGAGGTAAGTGCGGCGCTGGGGCTGCCGCGCGCTCAGGTCTATGCGCGCGCTCTGGCGTTGCGGGCCGTAGAGTGAGCCGCAGAGTGACTGGAAGCCGCGCCTCGCGTATTAAAGCCGAGTCGCGAGGACGGCGGGCGGAGGCGGTGGCGGCGCTGTTCTTGCGCTTGAAGGGCTATAAGATTCTGGCGCAGCGGCTACGAACACCTCTTGGCGAGATTGATATTCTGGCGCGAGATCGGGAAACTTTGGTATTTGTGGAAGTAAAGGCGCGCGCCAGTCTCGACATTGCGCGCGCAGCGCTGCATCCTGCACAAAGGCGGCGGATCGAGGCGGCGTCTCGGCTGCTGCTGCCGCGTTATGCGCGACGCTGCACAGGGTGGCGTCTTGATGCGGTGCTGGTCAGCCCCTGGCGCTGGCCGGAGCATCTAATCGCCTTGTGGCGGGAGGGGGAATGATGGACCTAGACGCAATCGGCCTTCTCGATGATGGGGACATTGATCTTGTAGAAGCCGGCATCGCGCTGGCCCTGGCAGATCGTCCAGACGCAGATGCCGGCCGGCTGCGGCGGCTGGTCACCGGCTGGGCGGTGACGCTGCAAAATGACCCTGTCGCAGCCTCCGGCCCCGCGCGGGCGCGGCGCTTGTCGGCATTGATTGCGGGCGACGCCGGGCTCACCGGCGCGGTGGAAGATTATGACAACCCCTTGAATGCCGATCTTATCGCGCTGGTGGAGCGGCAGCGCGGCCTGCCCGTAGCGCTGTCCATTCTCTATGTGGCCTTGGCGCGCCGGGTGGGCTGGCGCGCCGATGCTATAAACCTGCCCGGCCATGTGCTGGTAGAAGTGCGCGGCGGCATCGAAGCCGCGCTGATAGACCCCTTTGATCACGGCGTAAGCATCACCCGCGAGCGCGCCATGGACATTGCAAGGCAAGCCGGCGGGGACCGAAAAACCCGTTTCGTGCCAATGGCCAACCGGCAGATCCTCGTTCGGCTGCTCACCAATCAGGCCAGCCGGGCGCGGGCTTCCGGCGATGTCCGCCGCGCGCTCAGCCTGTATGAGCGGATGTGCAGCATCGGCCCCCGGGTCTCCAGCCTGTGGTGGGAGCGGGCGCGGCTTGAGCAATTGCTGGGCATGAACAGCGCCGCCCGTGCCAGCCTTGCCGCCATGCTGGAAACCACGCATGACAAAGGCCTTGTTCGGCGCATAGAAGCTGCGCTGGCCGCCTTAACGCGGTCAGACAGCTGATAATTTCTCGGAGTTTGCCATGGTTTTTAGTGTCGCGGTCCAGATGGACCCGATCGAGACGATCAATGTAGGCGGCGATTCGACCTTTGCATTGATGCTGGAAGCGCAAGCGCGCGGCCACCGGTTGCACCATTATCTGGCCGCCAGCCTGTCAGCGGAGAATGGCCGGGTGCGCGCCCCCGCTCGCGCCTTGTCCGTCAGCCGTGATCCGGGCCGCCATTATGCCTGGGAAAGCGCCCCGCAAACGCTCGATCTCGCCGATGATGTGGACGTCGTGCTTATGCGGCAGGACCCGCCGTTCGACATGGGCTATATCACCGCCACACACCTGCTGGAAATGGTCAGTGACAAGACCCTTGTGGTCAACGACCCCGCCGAAGTCCGCAACGCGCCGGAAAAACTGTTCGTGCTCCGCTATCCCGACCTCATGCCCCCCACCCTCGTCACCCGCAGCCTCGATGAAGCCATGGCCTTCAGGGCCAAGCACGGCGCCGTCGTCGTCAAGCCGCTCTATGGCAATGCTGGCGTCGCCGTATTCCTTATAGACAAATCAGACGGCAACCTCTCCGCGCTGGTAGAGCTTTTCAGCAGCGTCTGGAACGAGCCGTTCATGGTGCAAGCCTTCATCCCCGATGTTTCCAAAGGCGATAAACGCATTGTGCTGGTAGACGGCGTCGCCACCGGCGCCATCAACCGCCTGCCCAAAACCGGCGAAATCCGCTCCAATCTCGCCGCCGGCGGCAGCGCCCAAGCGACAGACCTCACCCCCCGCGAAGCCGAAATATGCGCCCGCATCGGCCCCGACCTGAAAGCCCGCGGGCTGATCTTCGTTGGCATAGACGTTATCGCCGGCTATCTCACCGAAATCAACGTCACCTCCCCCACCGGTATCGTTGCTATCGACCGCTTCAACGGCACCAACACGCCGGGGTTGATCTGGGATGCGATTGAAGGCCGGGTGGCAGCGCGGAGCTAGTTTTTCGGCACGGCATCTTCGGCGACGTGTTCCCAAGTTGCCAGCGTGCAGGTGCCGAAACCTAGTGCCGTAACTGTCTGGAATACATCGACTTGATCACCATTGCACTGCCGGTTAGTGATGCCTTGCACGCGCACTGCTCTATCTGACGCGAACAAGGAGCAGCCATTGGCGGCATTTTTATACCAGTTTGTACCGGTTTTCACAAAATAGCCTTCAGCCGAAAAGCGGGTGTCTTTTATGGCGCGGTTGCTAACACACAGCCGTTCCTTTTCAGCAGCAACGGCTGGTATAGCTAGCATAAGGGCCATGCTGGACAGAATAAAATTACGCATCGTCTCTCTCCTTTTATGCCCCCTAAATTACCCCCTAAAAACATCCTTAGCCGCACGACGCTCGGCTAGTTCCGCCACAGAGCGAGCGCGAACAAAAGGATTAGTCGCGGCTTCCATAGCAAGGCTGAACGGCACGGTCGGCTCCCCCCGTTCGCGCAGCTTGTCGATAGCGGCAGCACGCGCCACCAGCGCGGCGTTGTCAGGCTCCACGGTCAGCGCAAAGCGCGCGTTGGCCTGGGTATATTCATGCGCGCAAAACACACGGGTTTCCGGCGGCAGCGCCATCAGCTTGGCGAGCGCTGCGTGCATATCGGCAGCAGTGCCTTCAAAAAGCCGCCCGCAGCCCAGGGCAAACAGCGTATCGCCTGCAAACAGCACGCCGTTGAACGCGTAGGCGATATGCCCGGCGGTATGCGCGCGCACATCAATAACATGGCCAGCCTCGCCCCCAATCGCCACGGTGTCGCCTTCGCCCACCTGGCGGTTCATCCCGGGGATTTTGCCAGCTTCACGCGCCGGCCCGGTAACGCGCGCGCCGGTGGCGGCCACAATGTCCATATTCCCGCCGATATGATCCGGGTGCCAATGCGTGTTCAAAATCTGGGTGATTTTCCAGCCATAGGACGTAGCCGCCTCCAGCACCGGGCCAGATACGGCAGGGTCAATTACCGCCGTCTCGCCGCTAACCCGGTCATGCGCCAGCCACACGTAATTATCCGTAAGCACCGGCACGCCAACGACCTGAAGCATTACCAGTCCCCAACATTAGGCATCGAGGCCCAAGGCTCCGCCGGCGCCAACCGCGCGCCCTTCTGCAGCAGCTCAATGGAGATGCCATCCGGGCTTTTGACAAACGCCATAAAGCCATCACGCGGCGGCCGGTTGATCGTCACGCCATTGTCCATAAGATGCTGGCAAATAGCGTAAACATCCTCCACCGCATAGGCGATATGGCCGAAGTTACGCCCGCCATCATAGGTCTGATGGTCCCAATTATGGGTAAGCTCCACCTGCGCGCTCTCGTCCCCGGGTGCAGCCAGAAAGATCAACGAAAACCGCCCCTGTTCATTATCAATACGCCGCACTTCCCGCAGCCCGAGCAGCGAAAAAAACCTGGTCGTCGCCTCAACATCGGAAACCCGGATCATCGTGTGCAGATATTTCATGTCAGTCTCCGGCGTGTCGCTTTGATGTTGGCAATTGCAGGTTTATAGATGGGAAGAATAGCGGCATAGGCAAGGCTCAACACCATGACAGACAGAAGCAGCATCTTCACTCTTGTTTCAGCAGCGGTTCTGGCCGGCGGCATGGTGCTGGGCGGCTGGGTGCTGGGCAATGGCCTCACCCGCGCCCAAGAAGCCAATCGCTCCGTCACGGTGCGCGGACTGGCGGAGCGCGATGTCACCGCCGATCTCGCCACCTGGACCATCTCCACAACATCCATTGGTTATGTCTCGCCAGCCTGCAAGCCAGCGCAGACGCCCAAGGCGAAGCCGCCATCGCCTTTCTAAAAGCGCGCGGCTTTGCAGATAGTGATTTTGAAGCCGGCGAAATTGGCATGAGCCAGTATATTGATAATTCAGGCCGCGCCAACATAACCATCCGCCGCAAAATACGCTTGCGCACCACCGAGGTGATGAAGGCCCGCGAAGCTTATGCCGCGCAAGCCGACCTGATGCGCAAAGGCGTGGTGTTCGATTCAGATGGCGGCGGCATCATTTACAGCTTCACCGGCCTGAACACCGTAAAGCCCGCCATGATCGCCGAGGCCACCAAAGACGCACGCAAAGGCGCCGAACAATTCGCCCGCGATTCAGGCTCCAGCGTCGGCGGCATAAAAACCGCCACACAGGGCTATTTCTCCATCATCCCGCGCGATGGGGACAATTACGCCAGCCCGGCCAGCGGCTCCCCTTTCCAAAAAGTGCGGGTGGTCACCACGATCGATTTCTATCTAAGGTAAGGTTCAGGGTGCCGCCTTAGCGTCTTCGGCCAGCGCCCGCGCCGCCGCCTTGCCAGCTTCGGTTTCCGCGTCCACCGCCGCCGCCGTCCAGGCCGCCCGCGCCAGCTCATTCTTGCCAGACATTTTGGCGATATTGCCCGCTTCATAGCTAACCGCCGGGCTTTGCGGCGCGCGGGTGCCGGCCTCAAGAATAGCCGCTTCCGCCACCTCCAGCTTCCCCAGCCGGCGCGCCAACGTAGCCTTCAACAGCCAGCCATCCGGCACATCGGGGTCTTGCACCAGCGCCGCCTCAATCACGGGCAGCGCGGCGTCGGCCTGCTTCAGATCAAGCAACGCTTCGGCTTTAAGCAGCATCAGCCGCGCCGCAATATCGGGCGCTGGCGGCAGATCAAGCGCTTCATCCACCATCACCGCCACCGCCGCCGGACGGTTCGCCATCAGCCCAGCATTGGCCGCATTCAGCCATATCCGCTCCGCATCAGCCTTGGTATCCGGGGCGCGCGTGGCCTCACGCGCCGCCGCCGTAAAGCTTTCCAGAGCAGCATTATAATTGCCCGATTCAAACTGCCCAAGCGCCAGACAGTTGCGCGCCAAAATCCCGCCGCCTTCCACCCGCCACGCCTGCGCCACAGCAATCGCCCGGCCCGGATTGGTCTGCGCCAGCTGGGAGCAGATCTCAAACCGCCGCATATCGCCCGCCGCGAATGCCGGCGTCGCCGCCAGCGCCAGCACAAGAACAAGGGCGCGTTTCATAAAGCCGCGATCTGCGCCAACATCAAACCAATCTCACTCTCATTTGAAAGCCGATGATCCCCATTTTTGATGAGCAAGACCTGAACATCCTCGCTTTCAACCAGCCCGGCAATATCAACACTAAGCTGCCACGGCACCGCCTCATCAGCCTGACCATGCAAAAGCCGTACCGGCGCGGTGATAGCAATAGGCCCCGCCAGCATCCGGCAGCGGGCAGCATCCTCCAAAAACGTTTTCGAATAAACATAGTCGCCGCCATAGCCAGACGGACGGCTACACCAGCCTTGCGCGGCTAGCGCCTCAGCCTCGGCGGCGGAAAGTTCCAGCCCCCAATCCACAAAATCCGGCGCCGCCGCAATGCCCACCAGCCCCGCCAGCCGCGCGCCAAGCTGCACCCCCAGCCGCAACGCCGCCCAGCCTCCCATCGAAGACCCGGCCAGTACGACGTCGCCGCGCGGCCACACATGGCCAATTAAAGCCGCAGCATCCCCAGTCCAGCGGCCAATGCTGCCCTTCAGAAAGTCCCCGCCGCTCTCCCCGCAACCCGAATAATCAAATAACAAGCACGCCCGCCCCGCAGCCTCCGCCCAGGCCCTGATAGAGCAGGCCTTGGTGCCGCCCATATCGGACATATAGCCGGGCAAAAACACCACCAACGGACCCGCTCCAGCAACGAATCTAAACGCCAGCCGCGCATCATCATGGGTAAACCAAAGGGTGTCGGGGTTAGAAGCAGTCATCATTCACCCCCCCTAGCAAAGAAAACACGTTGCTTGCACGCCCGCTCTAAAGGTTTACCGTTGCCCCTAATAAGGATTCCATCAATGGACGAAGCGATCAAACCGAGCAGAGAAGGGCGCGTTCGCCCGCTAAACACCGAAGATTTGCGCTGGGCGTTGGCGAAGGGCTGGAATGATTTCAAGGCTAAGCGTGGTGATCTCATCATCCTGCCCTTCATCTATCCGCTGATAGGCATCATCGCTTCGGTGTTTGCGTTTAACACCAATTTATTCCCGCTCATTTTTCCGCTGGCCGGCGGCTTCGCGCTTGTGGGGCCTATCGCAGCAGCGGGCTTTTATGAGCTTGCGCGCCGCCGCGAGGCCAATCTTGATACCAGCTGGTGGCATTTCCTTGATCCGCTAAAGGGCCGCTCGCGCTTGCCCATCGCTACGCTCACAGTCGTGCTTATCGGCCTGTTTCTGGCGTGGATGATGGCCGCTGACGCTATTTTTACAGCAACCCTTGGGACGCTGGACACCAGCACGCCAGAAAGTTTCCTGCAAAACCTGTTCACAACATCGCAGGGCCTTACGATGATCATCATCGGCAATCTCGTGGGGGCAGTGTTTGCTGTCATCACCTTGGCGCTCGCGGCTTTCAGCTTCCCCATGGTGGTTGATAAGAATATCGATGGCTTCGGCGCCATGGCCATATCCATCGCCGCCTTCCGCGCCAGCCCCGGTGCCATGATAGGCTGGGGCCTGCGTGTGGCTTTAATATTGGCCTTAGCCGCCTTGCCGCTGTTCATCGGGCTGTTGGTGGCGCTTCCTGTGCTTGGCTATGCCACTTGGCATTTATATACGCGCGCTGTGGTGCGCTAAGCAGCACTTCCGGCTCCTTCTTCAATTGACTTCAAGGCGCCGCTTGCGGCAGGTGACGCGCACGCGCAATACAGGCTAAATATGTCCGATCTCATAACTCTCACGCTCCCTGATGGCTCCGCCCGGCAAGTCGCACGCGGCACCACCGGGGCCGATGTCGCCGCCAGCATCGGGCCGGGTCTGGCCAAAGCCGCGCTCGCCGCCCGGCTTGACGGCACACTGGTTGACCTAAGCCTGCCCATAGAAGCCGATGCCAATCTGGCGCTCATCACGTCAAAAGACGAAACCGACGCGCTGGACCTCGCCCGCCATGATTACGCGCATCTTCTCGCCGAAGCCGTGCAGCAGCTGTTCCCCGGCACCCAGATCACCTTCGGCCCGTCCACCGATGATGGCTTTTATTATGATTTCGCGCCCCCGCCCGGCCGCGGCCCCTTCACTGATGAAGACCTGCCTGCGATTGAGGCCGCCATGCGCGCCCTCATCGCCGCCAACAAGCCGCTGCGCCGCGAAGTCTGGGACCGTGCCCAGCTCATCAGCCGCTGGAAACAGCAAGGCGAAAGCTTCAAAGCGCAATGGGCCGCCGAGCTTCCCGGTTCCGAGCCGCTCACCGTTTATTGGTCCGGCGATGATTGGCTCGATATGTGCCGAGGCCCCCACCTGCCCAGCACCGGCAAGCTGGACCCGCACGCTTTCAAACTCACCAAAGTCTCCGGCGCCTATTGGCGCGGCGATCAAGCCAACGCCATGCTCAGCCGCATCTATGGCACCGGCTGGCTCAACAAAAAGCAGCTCGACGCTTATCTGATCCGCCTCGAAGAAGCCGCCAAGCGCGATCACCGCAAGCTGGGCCGCGAGATGGACCTGTTTCACCTGCAAGAAGAAGCGCATGGCAGCGTCTTCTGGCACCCGCGCGGATTCACCATCTACCGCGCGCTGGAAGCCTATATGCGCCGCCGCCTCGATGCCAGCGGCTACCAGGAAGTGAAAACTCCGCAGATCATGGACGCCCGGCAATGGGAGCAATCCGGCCATTGGGGCAAATACCGCGAAAATATGTTCGTTATCCCCGATGAAGTGCCGAACGTATCCGATGAAGGCCCGGTGATCAGCAACGAGGCGTCTTGGATGGCGCTCAAACCGATGAACTGCCCGGCGCATGTGCTGATCTTCCGCCAAGGCATAAAATCCTACCGCGATCTGCCGCTGCGCCTCGCTGAAATGGGCTGCTGCCACCGTAACGAGCCGCACGGCGCGCTTCATGGGCTGATGCGCGTGCGCCAGTTCACGCAGGATGACGCGCACATCTTCTGCCGAGAAGATCAGATCGTCACAGAAATTGCCGCCTTCTGCGATCTGCTGGACGTGGTGTATAAAGATCTGGGCTTCGAGCATTACAGCATCAAGCTGGCGCTGCGCCCCGAAAAACGCTTCGGCACCGACGAGATGTGGGATTGGGCCGAGCAATCCATGCGCGATGCCGTCACCGCCACGGGCCGGGACACGCCGGAATGGGGCTGGGAAGAGCTCCCCGGCGAAGGCGCGTTCTATGCCCCCAAGCTGGAGTTCCACCTTACCGATGCGATCGGCCGCACATGGCAAGTTGGCACCATCCAGACCGACACCGTGCTGCCTGAACGCCTCGACGCCAGCTATGTCGGCGAAGACGGCCAAAAGCACCGCCCGGTCATGCTTCACCGCGCCATTCTGGGCAGCTATGAACGCTTCATCGGCATCCTTATCGAGCATTTTGCCGGCCGCTTCCCCACGTGGCTGGCCCCTATACAAGCCGTTGTCGCCACCATCGTTTCGGACGCCGATGGCTATGCCGATAAGGTGCTCACCGCCCTCCAAAAAGCCGGCCTGCGCGCCGAATCCGATCTGCGTAATGAAAAGATCAACCTCAAGGTGCGCGAACACAGCCTCGCCAAAGCCGCCTATATGCTGGTGGTCGGCCGCCGCGAAGCCGAAGAAGGCACGGTAGCGCTGCGCAATCTGGCTGGCGGCGATCAAAAGGTCATGCCGCTGGCAGACGCCATCGCGTTTCTGCAAGCCGACGCGACCCCGCCTGATATGCGTTAAGCCCCCCCTTCCGCAAATCGCAACGCTGCGCTACATAAGCCCCATAGTAACCACAGGAGACTTCCCCATACCAACTCCCCCTCGCCGTATGATGAACACGCCCGCCCCCATGAATGGCCCGCGCTACGATGAGTTCATCACCGCCCCCAAAGTCCGCGTTATCGATCAGGATGGGGAGAATCTTGGCGTTCTATACACCAAGGAAGCCATCGCCACCGCGCAGGAAGTGGGGCTAAACCTCGTCGAAGTATCGCCAGGTGCCGATCCGCCGGTGTGCAAATTCCTCGATGTTGGCAAGTTCAAATACGAAGCCCAGAAAAAGGCTGCGGCGGCCCGCAAGAACCAGAAAACGCAGGAGATCAAAGAGATCAAAATGCGTCCCAATATCGATGACCATGATTACGACACCAAGATGAAAGCCGTGCAACGCTTCATCGAAGACGGTGACAAGGTGAAACTAACCCTCCGCTTCCGAGGCCGCGAGCTTTCGCACGGTGAGCTAGGGCTGAGGCTGCTGGAGCGCGTCCGTGACGATGCCGCTGAATATGCGAAGGTCGAGCAATTGCCGAAGATGGAAGGTCGGCAGATGCTCATGGTGATTGCGCCGAGGTAGGGCGGGAGCGGTCGCGGCCCGTTCAGCACGGACATTCCCCGTGCCCTTGTTTTAGCACCGCACCCCCTTCCCGCGCGGCCCAACCTTGCCTATATCCCCCTTGTGCATCGCTACGCCAACCCGACGCGGTTTCTGAAGATCGCCCGAATTGCCACGCCGCTCACGCTGGTGCCGGGCCTGATTCTCACTTTCATCGGCCTCTACATCGGCCTGTTCGCCTCCCCGCCCGATTATCAGCAGGGTGACAGCGTGCGCATCATGTATGTTCATGTTCCCGCCGCGTGGCTTGGCTCTGGCGGCTATCTTGGGCTGGCCATCGCGTCCGCCGCAGCGCTGATCTGGCGGCATCCGCTCGCCACCGTCGCCGCCCGCGCCATTGCCCCTGCAGGCGCTGCCTTCTCCGCCATCTGCCTTGTATCCGGCTCGCTCTGGGGCAAACCCACCTGGGGCACCTATTGGGTCTGGGACGCGCGGCTCACCTCCATGCTCGTGCTGCTGTTTCTCTATCTCGGCTATCTGGCGCTCGCCGCCGCCGAATCAGAACGCGGCGGGGAACGGCGCGGCGCGTCGATTCTGGCGCTGGTCGGGGCCATCAACCTGCCCATCATCAAATATAGCGTGGAATGGTGGAACACCCTCCATCAAGGCAGCAGCATCAATGTGCTTGCGGGAAAATCATCCATGGCCCCGGAAATCCTCACGCCGCTGCTCGTCTCCGTCGCCGGCTTCACCTTCCTGTTCGCCGCCATCGTGCTGATGCGCATGCGCGCCCTCCTGGCTGAACAGCGCGTAGATGCCCGCTCGCGGCGGCTGGCAGAAGCGTTAGCATGATAGATAGGCCAGACCTTTGGGCCAGCTACATCTGGCCGTCCTACATCCTCACAATCGGCGGCCTCCTCGCGCTCCTCATCTGGAGCCTCGTCGCCATGCGCAGCGCCGAACGCCGTGCGGAGGCACTCAGGAAGAAATCATGAAACTAAAAGCCAAACACCAACGCCTCAGCCTCGTCATCGGCGCCATGGTCGCGCTTGGCGGCGCGGGCGCGCTGGCCTTCTCCACGCTGGGCGACAAAGCCACTTATTTTTATTCCCCCTCCGATCTTACCCAAGGCCTCCCCCAAGAGGCCATCCGGCTGGGCGGCATGGTAGAAGAAGGCTCACTCGTCAAAAACGGTGAAACCATCAGCTTCCGCGTCACCGACATGCAGTCCATGCGCCCCGTAACCTATGTCGGCATACTCCCCGATCTCTTCCGCGAAGGCCAAGGCGTCATCGCCGAAGGCAAGTTCGACGCCGGAGGCACCTTCCGCGCCGACACCATCCTCGCTAAGCACGACGAAAACTACATGCCCCCCGAAGTCGCCGGCGCGATGAAGAAGACAGCTAGCTTGCAGGAGTAAAAGGGCCTCCGGCGGCTGGGGGCTCGCCCCCAGACCCCAATTATGAGGCCGACTCTTTTCAAATGGGGTTTGGGGCCAAGGCCCCAACCGCCGGAGGCCTCTTCCTTAAAACCGCGTCCGCAGGGTCACGCCGTAGGTGCGAGGCTCGCCGGGGAACATCAGGAACACCTGATTGGCCGTCCCCTGCAGCCCCCGCGCCACACCATTGAAGGTGCCGCCGCCTTGCAATGGCGCATCAGCCGCGAGCTGCTGATAAAGGCTATCAAATAAATTATTCGCCCAAAATTCCAGCCCCCAACGCTGGCCCGGCCCATAAAGCCCGATGCGCGCATTCACGACCGTAAACGCCGGCTGCAGCTTCTCGCGGTCAAGGTCCGAGCCGGTGTTCAAGGCCGAAGAATAGCGCATATCCAGATAAAACAGACTGGTCAGCGCGCTGTTCATTATAGCCGGCGTGTAAGCGATGCTGGCGGTCGCGGTATAAGCTGCGGAGTTGGAAAGCTGCTCACCCGGCAGCTGAAACAGCGTCGGCGGCAGCGACGCGCCGCTGCGGCCCGTTAGCTGATCAGCATAGCGCGTATCAGCATAGGTCATCCCGGCCGAAAAGTTCAGGTCCTTGGCGGGCGAGATCTGGGCTTCCAGTTCAAAGCCTTTCGAGATGACCCCGTCGCGGCGACTGTCTGCGGCGCAGGGGGAGTTGCCGGCGATAAGATCACGGTCCCGGCCGCCTAGATCGATGCCGCAGCCGCCAATATTGGCCACTTCAAAGTCCACGCCGTTAAACGTGTTCAGCTGGAAATTGCTGAAGCCTTGATAAAATAGCGCAACGTTAAGCCTGAAGCTGTTCAGATCCAGCTTCGCCCCCAGTTCAAAGGCGTTCACGTCTTCCGGCTCAAAATTAAGCTGGGTCGCGCTGGGGTTTACGGCTGCCAGCCCGGAGGTATCAAGATTGAACCCGCCCGCCTTATAGCCGCGCGAATAGCTGGCATACGTCAGCAATTCCGGCACCGGGCGGAACGCCAGCACAGCCATGCCGGTAAGCCGGTTCTCGTTGCGCCGGGCGCCGGGCGAATTGGTATCAAACCCAGTCCCCGCCGTGCCATTAAACGCGCACGGCAAGCCAGAGAGTCCGGCGAGAGAACTGCTACGAAGCGCCGCACAGAACACATTGGTCATATCAAAAACGCCAGATACGCTCTTGCGCTCATTGGTATACCGCCCGCCCAAGGTCAGCTCCAGCCGGTCTGGCACCAGGCTGATGACATTATGGGTAAACACCGCAAAATTGCGGCTGGTCTGGCGGAAAGATTCCTGGCCCTTGCCGGTATTGTTCAAAATCGGCCCCGCAGGCGCAAAGCCGATTGCCGCCGCCATATTGGCGAAGCCCCCGCGCGGATCAAAGCCCACCGCCCCCGGAAACGCCCCCAGCCCGGAAAGCCCCCGTATATTATTCGCCGTTCCTCCCGGTGCCAGCCCCGCCAGCACCTGCGCCGTTACGCCTTGATTAAAGCAACTGGCGCTACTGGCATCGACCATATCCAGCCGGCCCTGCCCGCGCGCAAAGCTATCAGCCAAGATACAAGCCCCCGCCCGCTCAATATCCTGCCCAAAGCCAAAATCATCCTCAGTCCGCGCGCGTTCATCCGCAAAATACCCGCCCACCAGAAAATCCAGCCGGTCCCCAAAAGCCTTGCCCTGCAAGCGCAGCTCCTGGCTAAACGTGCGAAACTGCCGCTGCTGATTTTCACGCCGCAGAATATCCAGCGCCGCAAAATCGCCGTCCTGCTGGGCGGTGTTTTTCCAATGCCGATAGGCGGTAATCGATGTCAGACTAAGCCCCGAGAAATCCCAGTTCAGCTCGCCCGAAAACCCCCAATCGCGCGTGCGCTGATCATAAGATCGCCCCGGTGTCAGCGCCGTAGTGCGGGTAAACGGCGCACCGTCGGCGCTTTGCGTATAAATCCCGCCCAATTGCCGAAGCGTCGCCACAAGACTGTTCGGCACCTGCACAACATTTCCCGCGCCATCGCGCTGCAACTGGGTAATCGGCGTCAGGATCGAGGCTGCACAACATTCCTCATTGCGCTGGCCATAATCGCCAATCAGCCGGATAGTGATATCCTCGCGAGGCTTCAAAAGCAGCTGCCCGCGCACCAAAAACCGGTTCCGATCATAAAGCTTCCGCCCCGAAACCTGATCAGTCAAAAACCCGTCACGCGTGTTATAAACCCCGTCCAGCCGAAACGCGATATTCTGAGCAATCGGCCCGGTAAGAGACCCCGCCAGCCGCACATTATTGTAATTGCCATAGGTGGCTTCAGCCATCCCGCCGGGCGTAAACTGCGGAAGCGCCGTCACAATATTAATCGTCCCCGCACTGGAGTTGCGCCCAAACAAAGTCCCCTGCGGCCCCCGCAACACCTCTATCCTGTCCAGCGCCCCAAGCTCGGTCATCGCCACGCCGGTGCGCGCCCGGTACACCCCATCCACAAACACCGCGACCGAGCTTTCCAGCCCGGCATTTTCGCCTACCGTGCCAATGCCCCTTATCCGCGCGCCGGTATTAGATTCATTCGTCCCCACCGAAACAAACAGCGAAGGCGCCAACTGGTTAAGCCCGCGAATATCAAACGCGCCCGTATTGCGAAGCGCCTCACCAGATACCGCCGTAATAGCAATAGGAACATCAGAAACAGCCTGAGCCCGCCGTGTTGCGGTAACAATGATTTCGTCAGCAGCATCCACCGCAACAGCGGCGTCAGCAAGCAGGACAAGCGCCATGGCGGTTCCCAAGCTCAAAGCTTTCATTATCCTGCCTCCCGTTCCTGCCCTCACAGCCCGTTCCGGCTCGTTTTGAGAACAATTCGCACGCGCTCTGACACAGCCGCGCGCCCCGGTCCATCCCTTCTCGACCCCGGCTCTAGTGCCCTGTAAGAGCAAAACATGGACAGTTTACCGATTTTTATTCCCCTAAAAGCCCGCCATGTCGTGATCGTGGGAGAGGGCGAGGCAGCTGACGCCAAGGCCCGGCTGGTGATCGCCGCCGGCGGCCGCATCGTCCCCGAAGCCGGAGCGCAAGGCGCAGCTTTGGCCTATGTCGCCCTAGAAGACGAGGCAGAAGCCGCTGCCGCTGCCGCCCGCCTCCGCGCCCGCGGCCTGCTGGTAAATGTCGTAGACAAGCCCGCCCTAAGTGATTTCCTGATGGGCGCCATCATCGACCGCGCCCCCGTTACCGTCGCGATCAGTACCGCCGGTGCCTCCGCCAGCCTCGCCCGCGCGCTGCGAGCACGGCTAGAGGCGCTGCTCCCCCAAAGCCTCGGGCCACTAGCCCGCGCCATCCGCGCCAACCGCGCCGCCGCCGCCGCCGCCCACCCCACCCCAGCAGACCGCCGCCGCCTCTGGGAAGAAGTCCTGGCCCCCGGCGCAAAACTCGATCCCCTGGCCCCGCACACAGATGCAGAAGCCGCCGTAACCGCCGCCATCGCCGGCCTCGTCGTCCCCGGCACCACCCGCCAGCGCCTCGTCACCGTCACCTCGCCAGATCCCGGCGAGCTAAGCGCCAACACGCTCGCCGATCTCGCCGCCTGTGACACCCTGGTAATTACAGGCCCCGTGCCAGTCTCCGTAATCGACCGCGCCCGGCGAGACGCGGCAAGGCTGGAAGCCATCCCCACGCCATGGCCCTCAGGCCTGACAGTCGTGCTTCAGGCCAGCAATTCGCTGTCCCAATAAAGATAGTCCCGCCACGTTTCATGTAGATAATGCGGCGGAAACGCCCGGCCATGGTCCTGCAACTGGTGGGTGCTCGGCTGCACAGGCCGGCTCCTGATCTGCATATGCGCCTCCGCCGGCGTCCGCCCGCCCTTCTTCAAATTGCAGGGCGCACACGCCGTGGTGACATTGCCCCAGGTCGTGCGCCCGCCATAAGCCCGCGGCACCACATGATCAAAGGTCAGATCATGCCCCGCCCCGCAATATTGGCATGAGAATCTGTCCCGCAAAAACAGGTTAAACCGCGTAAACGCCGGATTGCGCGCCGGCCGCACATAATCCCTAAGCGCAATCACCGAAGGCAACCGCATTTCCAGATTAGGCGAGCGGATCACCCGGTCATATTCGGCAATAATATCCACCCGCTCCAAAAACGCGGCTTTAATCGCCGTCTGCCAAGACCATAGCGACAGCGGATAATAAGAAAGCGGCGTATAATCAGCATTAAGCACCAGCGCCGGACACGCCTCAGGCGGCGACAAAATATCGGGGTGATACATAAACGCAGCGCCTCCCAATGCCGGGAAACCACCACCAACGCCATCGGCCCTGTCGCACGCCCCCTCGCACGCAAGACCACAGGCTGAGCGGCCATTTCCGTGGTATCTGCCTCATACTACAGTTTGCGTGTCAGGCAAATGACAACACAGGATATAGCTGAAATCATATTCTACTTAAGGAGTGTGGTTGTAATAGTCAGTAGCATTAAGGGTTGCCCTAACGGTTTCAATGCCTGATAATTAAATTACATTATCCAACATTAGCGCTTCAGGGGGGTACATCATGATTAAATTTCTCGCGGCCACGTCGCTCGTGGCGCTATGTCTCGCCGCCCCAGCCGCTGCCGTCCAGCGCTTTCAAGTCACCGTTACCGGCGAACTCTTTCAGCAAGGCCCAAATGACGTCGCCGGCTTGCCAGCAGACGGCGCCACCGTCACCGCCTCATGGGAAATCAACCTTGATGCCGCCACCCAGTCCAGCCGGCCGCAATTCAACGGCACGGGTACGGCGGCAATTTATAAAGGAGCAGTCCGCAGCGGCAGCATCAGCATCACTGATCCCACGCTGTCCCTGCAACTCACCCTCAACTCTCCCACTTTTGGCAACATCACAGCTATTGATAATGGGTCGTCCACCGTCGGCAGCCCTATTTTAGTCGATGTTCTGCAAAATAATCTGGTGCAAGGTGTTGAAGCAACGACGCCTTGGTATGAGGTCTATAATATCGCCGCCACATCCGGCAGCTTGCCTTCAAATCTAATTATCACCAGCTTCGGCTTCGGTAATGTTGCGGCGGGCGCTGGCACGGGTCCCACGCTACTGACCTCGGTTGACAATATAGACCCGTTTTCGCTCTGGCAGCCTGCAAATGCGCCGCAATTCTTTTTCACCTTCGGCCAGGGCACGCCGGGCACCTTCGGAGACGCGGAGGCTGTCCCTCAAACCAGTTTTCAGGTCATCAACCAGCAGCTCAGCTTCCGCAGCATCGTGCCAGAACCCGGCACCTGGGCCATGCTCATCGCTGGCTTTGGTCTCATAGGCGGTGCCGCCCGCCGCAAGCGCGCGCTCGCTGCGGCATAACAGACGGAAAACATGTTTTTCCTTGGCCAGCGCGGCCTGCCCGGTCTAACATAGCTTGATGCAGGTAGCACTCATCGTCCTGATGGTCTTCGCGGCCGTCGCCACGCTCACAGTATTGGCGCGCGGCATCATCATCATGGCACGCGGCAAAGACGTTGGCGGCAAAAAATCAAACCTGATGATGAGCTATCGCGTCGGTTTCCAAGCGCTGGCCATATTGTTCATCGTCATCCTGTTTCTGGTCAACCGCCCGAGCTAACCATGGTCCGGCTGAACCGCATTTACACCCGCACCGGTGATGACGGCAGCACCGGCCTTGTCGATGGCTCCCGCCGCTCCAAAGCCGATCCTCGGCTTTGCGTGGTCGGCAGCGTTGATGAAACCAACGCCGCTCTCGGCCTGGCCGTGCTAAGCGCCCCCCCCGAAATCGCCGCCGCCCTGTCCCGTATCCAAAATGACCTTTTCGATCTCGGCGCGGACCTCGCCACCCCCGGTGAGATCGAAGGCGCGCTGCGGATCATAGGCGCGCAAGTAACCCGCCTCGAAACCGAAATCGACGCCGCCACCGCCCGCCTCGCCCCGCTCACCAGCTTCATCCTGCCCGCCGGCACGCCCTGCGCCGCCGCGCTGCATCTCGCCCGCACCATCTGCCGCCGCGCTGAGCGTGATGCTGTCGCTGCTGCTGCCGCCGGGGAAGCCCTGTCCGCGCCCGCCCTGCGCTATATCAACCGCTTGTCAGACCTGCTGTTCGTGCTGGCACGGCTGGCCAATGCGGAAGCGGGCGATATCCTCTGGGTGCCCGGCGCTAACCGCTAAAACACAGGGGGAGACGAACATGGCCAGCACCGCGCAGCTATTGGCGGCCTTCCACAAAGTCCGTGATCTAAGCGTAGCCCTTGCCGCGCCGCTCTCTGATGCCGATGCCAGCGGCCAGTCCATGCCCGACGCCTCACCGGCAAAATGGCACCTTGCGCACACCACATGGTTTCTGGAAGCCTTCGTGCTGGAAGGCATAGGCACGTACAAGCCGTTCAATCCGCACTATGCCTATCTGTTCAACAGCTATTACGAAGCCAAAGGCGCCCGCCTGGCCCGCGCCCAGCGCGGCATGCTCACTCGCCCCACGTTGGCAGAGATTCTCGGCTGGCGCGCCCATGTAGATGCCGCTGTCGCCCGCCTCGCCGAAGCCCTGCCGCCAGAGCGTCTCGCCCTCCTCGAACTAGGCTGCCACCATGAAGGGCAACATCAGGAACTCCTGCTCACCGATATCCTAGATCTCTTCGCCCAAAACCCCCTAGAACCAGACCTATATCCCCAGCGCGGCCCCGCCGCGCTCGCCCCCACCCCCGGCTGGACAAGCCATCAAGGCGGCATCGTCCAAATCGGCCACCAAGGGGAAGCCTTTGCCTTCGATTGCGAAAGTCCCTCACACGAAATTCTCCTGCGGAACTTCCAGCTCTCAAAAGCGTTGGTCAGCAATGCAGATTGGGCCGATTTCATCGCCGACAATGGCTATGCCAAACCCGCCCTCTGGCTATCCGACGGCTGGGCGTGGCAGCAAACACAGGGCATCACCGCGCCCGCCCACTGGGGGCCGCTTGAGGGCTGGTGGTCCAGCTTCAGCCTGTCCGGCCGCCACCCGCTCGATCCCGGCGCCCCCGTGACGCATATCAGCTTTTATGAAGCCGACGCTTTCGCCACCTGGGCCGGCGCGCGCCTGCCCACTGAAGCGGAATGGGAACACGCCGCCGCCAGCCATGATCCGCACGCCGGCACTCAGCTAGACCGCGCCGGCCCTGTAGCGCCGCGCGGCTCAGACAGCTTGTTCGGCGATTGCTGGCAATGGACTGCGTCCGCCTTCCTGCCCTATCCTGGGTTCCGCCCTGCCGCAGGTGCTGTTGGCGAATATAACGGCAAGTTTATGAGCGGCCAGATGGTGCTGAAAGGCGCCAGCTGCGCGACGCCGCGCGGCAGCTCCCGCGCCAGTGTGCGCAACTTCTTCCAACCCCATCAGCGCTGGCAATTCAGCGGCCTGCGGCTGGCAAAGGACATTTAGAATGGCGCAGCCACTGCTCGTGCAGGACCAGAGCGACGAGTTCGCCGACGCCGTGCGGCAAGGCCTGGCACAACCGCAAAAAATCATCCCGGCGCGCTTTTTCTATGATGAAGCTGGCTCCAAACTTTTCGAGCAAATCACAGCCCTTACAGAATATTACCCCACCAAAGCCGAAATAGAGATTCTGGGCGCCCGCGCCGGCACGCTCGCCGAAGCTGTAGGCACGGGCCGCGCCGTCATAGAATTCGGCTCCGGCTCGTCGGCAAAAACCCCGCTGCTCCTCCGCGCCATATCGCCTGCCGCCTATGTGCCGGTCGATATCTCGGCGGCGTTCCTGCAAGAAAGCGCTGCCGCGTTAGCCTTGGATTTCCCTGGCCTGCCGGTATGGCCGGTCGCGGCAGACTTCACCCGCCCGTTCCGCCTGCCCATAGCCGTCGCCAGCCAGCCAAGGCTCGGCTTCTTCCCCGGCTCCACCATCGGCAATCTCGCCCCCATCGCCGCCGTTGACCTGCTTCGCAGCTTTGCCGCAACACTGGGGCCAGAAAGCTGGCTGGTCATCGGCATGGACCTCGCCAAAGACCGCGCCACACTGGAAGCCGCCTATGATGACGCGCAAGGCGTAACCGCTGCCTTTAACCTGAACCTCCTGCACCGCATCAACCGCGAGCTGGAAGGCAGCATCAACATCGCAGACTTTGGGCATCGCGCTGTCTGGAACCAAGACTTGAGCCGCATAGAAATGCATCTCGTCGCCCTGAAAGACACCAGCTTCACTGCCGGCGGCCAAACCTTCACCATGGCCAGAGGTGAACACATCCACACCGAAAACAGCTATAAATGGACCCGCGCCGAAGCCCGGCTGCTAGCACGCGCTAGCGGCTGGACTCCGATCACGGATTGGACAGATTCGGAAGGCCGCTTTGCCCTGCATCTCTGGCAGAACAAAGCCGACACGCCGCAGCCTTAAAGCCCTAGGGCCTTAGTCAACCGAGGCCAGCTTCAAAGCATCAAGCTCCTGATGCAGCACCTGTGAATCCTGCGCAGCTACCTCTGCAAGATAAGTCTTGATCTCAGGCGTGCGAGACGCAACCTCGGCATTTATCGCCCGGGTCGCATCGCTGCACCGCCCCGGCCGGCTGCCAGAAATAACCTTATCGGAAGCGAGGCTGCGCGAGGCCATGGTGTTTTCGCCCTGCAAATGCCGGGTCACCCCAATTTCCGCCGTCCAAAGGCAGCGCATACTGCTTGGCCGGGTGCCCGCGGAAAGCCCGATATTACGCGTACTCAGCGCAGGTTCCGCTACATAAACCGCCGTCGCTTTAACGGCGCCATGGTTAACAGCAACGCTATGGGACAAATCGCCTCCAAAAGCAGCAGCAGCGGCCATGGCAACAAGTAGAACTGACATGATAATCTCCTCATTATGCAACATGCATCAATCAGGAGACCCGGGGGCGCGAACGGTCCTACCAACTCGCATCGGGATCTCCCGATACGGTCCGACATCACGATGCTTTTGAAAGCCATCGCCAGAGGGGCCCGGTCCGTGACTCGTAAATAATCGAAAAAACGGAGGTTTCAAGACTTAAATGCGACTTTTTTCTAAAAAATCCCGATTATTTCGATTTTTTTGAGCATTTCTGTTCAATTTCGTTCAAAATTCCTGAAAATGGCCCAAATTCTGGAAACCCCATTCGGCCTCCTCTCTGCGACAGCCTCCCTGCGACATGCCCAAGGTTGACTGCAAGCCCGCCATGTCGCAATCGCTTATCCCATAGGTTCAGCCAGTGGAGCGCTCAGGCATGAAGGTTATTGTCCCCGTCAAGCGGGTCGTGGATTACAACGTTAAAGTACGGGTAAAACCTGATGGTAGCGGTATCGATCTTGCTAACGTTAAAATGAGCATGAACCCGTTTGACGAAATCGCCGTCGAAGAAGCCATCCGCCTCAAAGAGGCCGGCACTGCGTCGGAGGTTATCGTCGTCTCCATCGGCGTGGCGCAATGCACCGAAACCATCCGCACGGCGCTCGCCATGGGTGCAGACCGCGGCATCCTCGTCACCACCGATAAAGCCAGCGATTCGCTCGGCGTCGCCAAAGTGCTGGCCAAAATCGCCGCCGAAGAAGAACCCGGCCTCATCATCCTGGGGAAGCAAGCCATTGATGATGATGCCAACCAGACCGGCCAGATGCTCGCTGGCCTGCTCGGCTGGCCGCAAGGCACGTTTGCTAGCAAAATCACGCCGGAAGGGGACAAAGTTCACGTCACCCGGGAAATCGATGGCGGCCTCGAAACTGTCGCGCTCACGCTGCCTGCGATCATCAGCACCGACCTGCGCCTGAACGAGCCGCGCTACGCCTCGCTGCCCAATATCATGAAGGCAAAATCCAAGCCCATCGCGCAAAAAACCGCCGATGATTACGGCGTGGACCTGACGCCCCGCCTCACCACGCTGAAAACCGTCGAGCCCGCCAAGCGTCAGGCCGGGATCAAGGTCGGCTCCGTCGATGAGCTGGTAGAGAAACTCAAGACCATGGGAGCCGTCGCATGAGCGTCCTCGTCCTCGCCGAACATGATAACAAAGCCCTTAAAGATGCCACGCTGGCCGCCGTAACCGCCGCGACCCAGCTCGGCGGCGATGTGCATCTGCTCGTGGCCGGCGCAGACTGCGCCGCCGTCGCCACAGACGCCGCCGCCGTTGCAGGCGTTGCCAAAGTGCTGCTGGCAGACGACGCTGCCTATGCCCATGCGCTGCCGGAAAACCTCGCCCCGCTGATTGTCGGCCTGATGAGCAGCTATGATGCTTTCGTCGCGCCCGCCACCTCACGCGGTAAAAACACCAGCCCCCGCGTCGCCGCGCTGCTGGATGTGGCACAGATTTCGGATATCCTCTCGGTAGAAAGCCCAGATACTTTCACCCGCCCCATCTACGCCGGCAATGCCATCGCCACCGTGCGCTCCGCAGACGCCAAAAAGATCATCACCGTGCGCGGCACCGCGTTTGCGAAAGCAGAAACCTCCGGCGGCAGCGCTGCGATTGAGACCATCAGCGCCGCTGCAACTTCCGACAAGGTCAGCTTCGCCGGCGCGGAACTCACCACCTCGGCCCGGCCCGAACTTACCGCCGCCAAGATAATCGTATCGGGCGGCCGGGCGCTGGGCAGCTCCGAAAAATTCCACGAATATATCGATCCTTTGGCCGACAAACTCGGCGCCGCTGTCGGTGCCAGCCGCGCCGCCGTTGATGCTGGCTACGCGCCCAATGATTACCAAGTCGGCCAAACCGGCAAGATCGTCGCCCCTGAGCTTTACGTCGCCATCGGCATCTCCGGCGCCATCCAGCATCTGGCCGGCATGAAGGATTCCAAAATCATCGTCGCCATCAACAAAGATGAAGAAGCCCCCATCTTTCAGGTCGCCGATCTTGGCCTTGTGGGCGATCTGTTCACCCTGGTGCCCGAGCTTACCACCAAGCTTTGAGATACAAAGCGTTTCCAACATAAGGCCTGCTGCGCAACAAATCATTGCATCGCTGGCCAATTCAGGTTGTTATGCGCTCGTCGCGTATCAAAGCCCCCAAGGGAGACAGACATGAAGATTGCCATCCTCGCCGCTGCCATCGCCATTGCCGCCCCGGCCTTCGCCCCCGCCTTCGCGCAGAGTGACGCGATTCAAACCCGTCAGGCCATGATGAAGAAGGTTGGCGGCAACACCAAAGCCGGCGGTGATATGCTCAAGGGCGCCGCGCCCTTCGAAGCTGCCAAGGCCGAAGCTATCTTCAAGGTCATGAACGACGTTGCCAAAGACTATGCCAACCACTTCCCCGCCGGCAGCGAAACTGGCGGTGACACCACGGCCTCGCCGGCCATCTGGGCAAAGCCTGCCGAGTTCAAAGCCGCCGTCGCCAAGTTCGAGAAAGACTCTGGCGCCGCGATGGCGGCCAAGCCGCAAACCCTCGCCGCTTTCGGCCAGCAGTTTGGCATGGTCACCGCCAACTGCAAGAGCTGCCACGAAGCCTTCCGCATCTCCAAGAAGTAATGCGCTTGGCAGCGCTCCTGCTGCTTGCTTTGGGGGCGCTCGCGTTTTGGGCGCTCACTATGCCGTGGCGCCTGTCAGACTCTGAAATCGCTAGCACCGCGGCAGCTGATCCGGCGCGCGGTGCGCGGCTGTTTTGGGCCGGCGGCTGCGTCTCCTGCCATGCGGCCAGCACCGCGCGCGGTGAAGCGCGCCTGAAGCTCGGCGGCGGCGATGGCCTGAAAACCCCGTTCGGCACTTTCGTCGCCCCCAATATCTCGCCCGACAAAACGGGCGGCATCGGCAACTGGACGCTCACAGATTTCGCCAACGCCATGCAGAAAGGCGTCAGCCCAGACGGCCGCCATTATTACCCCGCTTTCCCCTATGCCAGCTATAGCCACATGAAAGCGGCAGACATCGCCGACCTGTTCGCCTACCTGAAAACCCTCCCCGCCGTCACCAGCAAGGCCCCGGAAAACGAACTGTCGTTCCCCTACAACATCCGCCGGGGCGTTGGCCTCTGGAAGCTCGCCTTCCTTGATGTGTCCACGCCGATAGCGGCGTTGCCCGCCGACGCCAGCCCCGCCGCCCGCGCCGGCCAATATCTCGTAGAAGGCCCTGGCCATTGCGGCGAATGTCACACCCCGCGCACGCTAAATGGCATGGGCGGCCTCGATAAAACACGCTGGCTCACCGGTGCCCCGTCCGCAGAAGGCGAAGGCAAAGTGCCGGCTCTGGATCCGGCCCATCTCAGCTGGTCCGCCAGCGAAATCGCCGATTACCTCAAAACCGGCTTCACCCCGGAATATGACAGCGTCGGGGGCGGCATGGTGGCCGTGCAACGCAACATGGCCGAACTTTCCGACGAGGATCTGGCAGCCATCGGCGCTTATCTCAAGGCTTTGCCCAAGTAAGAAAAAAAGAGCCTCCGGCAGCCTCTTATTTGGCCGCCCGCACCAGCGTCCCCGCGCCTTGATTGGTAAAAATCTCCAGCAGCATGGCATGGCCCACCCGGCCATCGAGGATCACCGCCGCATCCACCCCCGCTTCCACCGCCGTCACGCAGGTTTCAAGCTTGGGGATCATCCCGCCGGTAATGGTGCCATCGGCAATCAGCCCGGCGATATCGGCAGGCGTGAGGTCAGAGAGCAGCTCTTTATCCTTGTTCATAACGCCGGCAATATCGGTGAGCAAAAACAGCCGCGCGGCGCCTAGGGCTGCCGCGATATGCCCCGCCATGGTGTCGGCGTTGACGTTATAGGTGTGCCCATCCGCGCCCATCGCCACCGGCGCAATCACCGGCACAATCCCGGCCGCCGTCAGCGTGTCGATTAGCGTCCGGTCTATGACTTCCGGCTCACCGACAAAGCCCAGATCAACAATCTGCTCGATGGCGCTGCCGGGATCGCGGGTCGTGCGGGTCACTTTACGTGCCCGCACCATGCCCGCATCCTTGCCGCAAATGCCTGCCGCCCGGCCCCCGGCCTTCTCAATCCAGGACACAAGTTCTTTGTTGATAGAGCCAGCCAGCACCATTTCCGCCACTTGCGCGGTCGCGGCATCGGTCACGCGCAGCCCATCGACAAACTGGCTTTCAATCCCCAGCCGCTTCAAAAGCGCACCAATCTGCGGCCCGCCGCCATGCACAACAACGGGCGAAATCCCGATGGCTTTGAGCAGCACGATATCCTCGGCAAAATCCCGCGCCAGCTCGGCATCGCCCATCGCATGCCCGCCATATTTCACCACAAAGGTCTTGCCCGCATAGCGTTGCAGATAGGGCAGCGCCTCTATCAGCGTCTCGGTTTTGGCGAGCATGCCGGGATCAGGCGCATAAGACATCATCAAAGCCCGCCTCTAACGCGTCGGAACCGGCGTCTCGCCGGAATAATCATAAAAGCCCCGGCCAGACTTTTTGCCATACCAGCCCGCTTCCACATATTTCACCAGCAGCGGCGCTGGGCGATATTTTGGGTCGCCGGTCGCGGCTTGCATCACGTGCATGATGGAGAGCAGCGTCTCCAGCCCCACAAAATCCGCCAGCGCCAGCGGCCCCATCGGATGATTGGCGCCCAGCTTCAGCCCGGCATCGATATCCGCCACCGAGCCCACACCTTCGCCCAGCGCAAAAATCGCTTCATTCAGCATCGGACACAGCACCCGGTTGACGATAAATGCCGGCGAATCCGCCGCTTCAATTGCTGTCTTGCCAATGCGCCGCGCAAATTCATGCATGGCCGCCTTGGTCGCCTCAGACGTCGCCAGCCCCGGGATTATTTCCACCAGCGTCATCAGCGGCACCGGATTAAAGAAATGCAGCCCGCAAAAATTCTCCGCCCGGCCCGAAGCCGCCCCCAGCCGCGTAATCGAAATCGAGCTGGTATTGGTCGCTAAAATCGCGGACGGCTTCAGCGTCAGCCCGCCAAAAATCTTCGCCTTTACGGCTTCATTCTCGGTGGCCGCTTCAATCACCAGGTCAGCGTCCGCAAAATCCGCATTGTTTGTTGTAAGGCTAATCCGCGCCAAAGCCGCATCGGCGTTGGCTTGCGTCATCGTTTCCTTGGAGACCATCCGCCCCATATTTTTCGCAATGGTGGCAAGCGCTGCTTCCGCCCGTGCCATCTCCACGTCCGAAAGGATAACGTCATAGCCAGCAGCGGCGGCCACATGCGCAATGCCATTGCCCATCAGCCCTGCGCCGATCACACCCACGGTCTTCATACAAAATCTCCCACATTCACCTTGCAGCGCCGTGTCTACCAAGCACACCCGCGCACGCAAGCGACAATACGCGGCCTCATGCCAACATTGCCGTTCCGGCTCCAGCCCGCTAAGCCGTCCCCAAGAAATGGAGCGCACCGCATGAACACACTCATGGTCTTTGTGGGCATCATCATCATGGTGCTGCAATGGATGATCTGGGGCCTGGTTATCTGGGCCGTGCTGAGCTGGCTGATCGCGTTTAACGTCGTGAACATGCAAAACCGCTTCGTCCGCGCCGTCGTCACCGGCCTTGAGCGCGTGTTTGATCCGATGCTCCGCCCCATCCGCCGTATCCTGCCAGATATGGGTGGCATCGATCTCGCCCCCATGGCGCTCATCTTGCTGTTCATCCTCGTGCAGCGCGCGCTACCGGCCATTCTTCTTGATACTGGCGTGATGTAACGCCCATGCCCGGCGCACAAATCATCGACGGCAAAGCCCGCGCGCAGCGCCTGCGCGCCGAAGTTGCGTTAGGCGCCGCAGAATTCGCTGCCCGCCATGGCCGCGCGCCGGGCCTCGCCGTCGTGCTGGTCGGCGATGATCCCGCCAGCCATGTCTATGTCCGCAACAAGGGCCTCGCCACGGTTGAGGCCGGCATGAAAAGCATAGAGCACCGCCTGCCCGCCACCGCCCCCCAAGCTGACCTGCTGGCGCTCATCGAAACGCTAAACACAGACCCCAGCATAGATGGCATCCTTGTCCAGCTGCCTCTGCCGGCTCAAATCAACGCAGACCAGGTTATCGCCGCCATCGATCCCGCCAAAGACGTGGACGGCTTTCACCCGGTAAACGCCGGCAACCTCGCCATCGGCCAGCCTGCGCTCGTGCCCTGCACCCCCTCCGGCTGCCTGCGCCTTATTGAAGAAGCGCTGGGCAACATCTCCGGCCTGGAAGCGCTGGTCATCGGCCGCTCGGCCATCGTCGGTAAGCCCATGGCCGCGCTCTTGTTGGCCAAAAGCGCCACCGTCACCATCGCCCATTCTCGCACCCATGATCTCCCCGGCCATGTCGCCCGCGCAGATATCGTGGTGGCCGCCGTCGGCCTGCCAGAGATGGTGCGCGGCGAATGGCTAAAGCCCGGCGCCTGCGTTATCGATGTTGGCATCAACCGTATCGCGGGCGAAAACGGCAAATCAAAGCTGGTGGGCGATGTGCATTTCGCCAGCGCTGTTGCCCGCGCCGGCTATATCACCCCGGTGCCGGGCGGCGTTGGCCCCATGACCATCGCCTGTCTGCTGGCCAACACCTTGGCAGCCGCCAAGGCACGCCAAATTTAGCCCGCCGGTTCTATCCGGTAAAGCCTGCCATGCGGCCCGGCAAACACCTGCCTCAGCCAAGGCCGGGACACCGGGGCATCAAAGCTCCAGACAAAATCGAACCGATCGCGCGGTATACCGTCAACAATCTCGCCGAGCGGCCGCCCGTTGCAGGACCGTTTGGCCGTGTCCTTTAGCTGGCCTGAATCTGCGTCATTATAGCCTCGGCCTTTGTTATAAAGGGGCCGCATCAGTTGCGCGCCCGCCACATCCCATTGTGTATTGGCAAAGCCATCACGCCGGGTAATGACGAAATTTGCAACATGGTCAAAGCCATGCAGCACATTCCTGTTGCAATTGCTCCATCGCGAAATTGAAACTACGCGGCTGCCACGCGGAATCTGTTCGAGCGCCAGTAGTTCGATCTGCATTTCCTGCCCGCGCTGAAACCAGCCATAGCTGATCTCCGCCACACGCGTGCCAAACAACGCCAGCGCCGCCAGCGCCAACACGTGCCCCCGCCGCCGGTCAGCTTCCGGCAAGGCCAGGAAAAACGCGATACCCACCACCGGCAACAGGCGAACATCGACAAAAAAGGTCCCTAAAATACTGAAAGGCAAAAATAAAAAGCAGCTGAGTTGCAGCCCTGTCGCCATTACCATGGCCCGGTTTCGCCAGCGCCAAAGCCGCACTAAAAGATATATCGCTAACACTGAAACCAGCCCAAGCTGCAGATAATCCAGCCAGAGGATTTCACCTCGAAACATATCCAGCAGATAGCGCAGCTTGGTGCTGGCAGCACTCAGAATCAACTCGCCCGCACCCTCGACATTGCCGTCGCGCCAAAGTGGCAGCAGCGCCAGCGGCAAAGCCAGCGGCAGCATACGCCCTATAATGGTCCCAAACGCTGCCAGATAGCCACGCCATGTCAGGCCTAGCGGCACGCGGCTCATCTCCCAGCCCAGCACAAACAGCCCCATAGTGCCCCAGCCGGAAAGATGCGCCAACCACACCAGCATGGAAAACGGCGCCATCAACAGCCAGCGCCGCCAGCCGGCCCCCTCTCCAAGCCGGATCCACGCCGCCGCGCATAGCAGCCCCAGCGCAACAGACAGCCAATAATTCTCAAAGCCGTAGAGAAATGTATGGGTCCACACCATCGTCAGCGCAAACAAGGCGGTGGCAGGCACGCGGCCATAAACGGATTTGGCCAGCGCATAAATACCCAGCACCAAAAGCGCCGGGATCAGCGCCGCCGCCAGCGTGGCCGCAGGCTCCAACGGTAGTAGCCGCCCAAGCGGCACCATCAGCAGATCGACCCCCAAATTGGCAATCACCGCCCATTGGAAGCTAAAATAGCGCGAGAGATACTCAGACTGCCCCTCGTTAAGCGCGTGGTCCAGCATCACATGATAGCGCGCCACATGCGCAAAATGATCCGGCATCATCGGCATCGGCGCCACCACAAAGGGCAGGGTCGAAACCAACGCCAGCGCCAGCCAAAACCAGCCCCGCTCCCAATAAGCCGGCGCCAAATTCAGCTTATCGTCCGTCACGCCGCCCTAATAGCCGCAGCCGCAGCGCATTAAGCTTGATAAAGCCCTCGGCATCCCGCTGATCATAAGCGCCAGCATCATCTTCAAACGTCACAATCCCCGCCGAATACAATGAATTCGGGGACTTGCGGCCCACCACGGACGCCTGACCCTTATATAGCTTCAGCCGCACCGTGCCAGAAACCCGCGTCTGGCTATAATCAATCGCCGCCTGCAGCATCTCGCGCTCTGGCGAAAACCAGAAGCCATTATAAAGCAGCCCGGCATATTTAATCGCCAGCTCGTCCTTCAAATGCGCCGCCCCCCGGTCAAGCGTAATCTGCTCAATCCCCCGGTGCGCCAGATGCAAAATCGTGCCGCCGGGCGTCTCATACATGCCGCGCGATTTCATGCCGACAAAGCGGTTCTCCACCAGATCAAGCCGGCCAATCCCATGCCGCTTGCCCAGCTCATTCAGCTTGGTCAGCAGACTGGCCGGCGACAGCCCCTCGCCATTGATCGCAACCGCATCACCGCGCTCAAAATCCACCGTAATATATTCCGGCGCATCCGGCGCATCCTCAGGATTGTCCGTCCGGCTGAACACATAGTCCGGCACTTCCACCCACGGGTCTTCCAAAATCTTGCCTTCCGAAGAGGTGTGCAAAAGATTGGCATCGGTAGAAAATGGCGATTCCCCGCGCTTGTCCTTCGCCACTGGAATCTGATGCGCCTCGGCAAAGGCAATCAGCTGCTCGCGGCTGTTCAAATCCCATTCCCGCCACGGCGCAATAATCCGAATATCCGGCGCCAGTGCATAATAGCCCAGCTCAAAGCGCACCTGATCATTGCCCTTGCCGGTGGCGCCATGGCTCACCGCATCGGCGCCCACCGCGCGCGCAATCTCAATCTGCTTCTTGGCGATCAAAGGCCGCGCAATCGAGGTGCCCAGCAAATACTGCCCCTCATAAAGCGCATTGGCCCGCATCATCGGGAACACATAATCGCGCACAAATTCTTCGCGCAGATCTTCAATAAAAATATGCTCGGGCTTGATGCCCATCAGCTCAGCCTTGGCGCGTGCCGGCTCCAGCTCCTCGCCCTGCCCAAGGTCGGCGGTAAACGTCACCACCTCGCAATTATACTCAGTCTGTAGCCACTTCAGGATAACAGACGTATCCAGCCCGCCCGAATAGGCCAACACCACCCGCTTCACGTCTGCCTTGCTCATCACCAAATCCTGCTATTAACCGATGCTTGGGCCTATAACGGCCCGAAGCGATCATGCAACCGCAGCGCCGGGCAGTTTCCTTTCCGCCGTGCGCATCCAGTCCCGGGTGAGCGGCAGGCTGTCACGACGTTTCGTCAACTGTATCTGCGCGTTTACATGAGCATCATTGAAAAAGGCTGAACGCGCCGCCGCCAAATACCAGGCCCACATCCGATAAAAGCGCGCATCATAAAGCGCCTCAATCTCGGCTCGCTTTGCTTCGCACCGGTCATACCAGGCATCCAGCGTCAGCCCATAATGCACCCGCAGCACCTCAATATCCGTCACCCACAGCCAAGACCGCTCAATATGAGGCAACATCTGCGAAAGCGCCGGCGAATACCCGCCCGGAAAAATATATTTCGTCATCCAGGGATCAGTCGCCCCCGGTCCATCTGCCCGCGCAATACTATGCACCAGCGCCACGCCGTCATCAGCGAGCAACCGCTCTATCGCCTCAAAATACACCCGGTATTGCGGCAGCCCCACATGCTCAAACATCCCCACCGAAACAATCCGGTCAAACTGCCCCTCCAGCGCCCGGTAATCAATCAGCTCATAGCGCACATGCGCCGATAGCCCCTGCCGCTCGGTCTCGGCGCGCGCATATTTTAGCTGCTCCTCAGAAAGGGTAATGCCCAGCACATCCGCGCCAGAAACCTTGTGCAGATAGCGCGCCAGCCCGCCCCAGCCGCAGCCAATATCCAGCACCTTCTGCCCCGGCTTCAAATCCAGCTTGGCGGCAATATGCGCCAGCTTGGCCTCCTGCGCCGCCTCCAGCGTCTCCACCCCCGGTCCCCAATAGGCGCAGCTATATTGCCGGTGCGGATCCAGAAACAGGTCATAAAGCCGGTCATCCAGATCATAATGATGCGCCACATTGCGCTTGGAGCGCCGGGCTTGGTTACGCTGGTCAAACCAGCCCGCAATCGCCGCCTGCCGCCACAGCGCAAACCTCACCGTGTTGGAGCGCTCCCAGCGCAAATTATACGTCACCAGATCCACCAGATCGCGCGCATCGCCTTGCTCAATCACCAGCCGCCCGTCCATAAAGGCCTCACCCGCCCCCAGCGCCAGATTAAGCGCCACCCGGCGCGGCGTAGCGGCATCCGTAAACCTTATCCTCACCTCAGGCCGGCCCGCGCGAACCTCGCCATAGGCATAGGTTTTGCCGGCAGCATCGGTAACATGCAGCCGGCCATCGCGGATAAATTTGCGGAAGAGTCTGTCGAGAAGGAACATAAAGACAGGTTATAGCCAGCGATAGCAGACATGCCAGCGCCAAGGCACACCCCCCCAAACTTTTGTCAGCCACGCTATATTCGGGGAGAGCCCTAGCCCCAATCCTCCAAAGCCTGTGAGATTGCGCCCCCGTGTTGCGAATGTGCAACATAGGGATTTCGGCAGCTATGCTGCGTCATAATCCTGCAAATTTTGCATCAGAAAGTTCTAAGCCTTAATAAACTATCAGACCTGCCTTGGCGCCTGTCTATTAACGCATAAATATGAGTATAAAAAATAATTAATATATATATATTTATATTATTTTATATAATTTTAGTAAAAAAATATAATAATGAACAGAATATATATTTATATAAAATATTATTAAAAATAATATACTTAATTATTATAAAAATTTTGTATAATTAATATCTATATTGTTAAAAACTTACTCTAATTTGTAGAGTATGCGAAATTTTTATGGGGCCTTGCGCAATCTCATCGCGGCGATAAACAGAGCCATGTAAACAAGGGGTAAACAACATGAACCGTACGGCTTTCCTGAAATTGTTGAACAGCGGCTCGCTGATCGGCTTGATCGCAGCATCATCGTCCTTCGCCACCGCAGCCCAGGCCCAAACCACCGCCGCTGACTCTAGCGTCGCCATGGAAGCCATCATCGTCACCGCCCGTAAGCGCGAAGAAACGCTGGTCGAAGTGCCGCTGTCGGTCTCGGTGTTCTCCCAGGCCAACATCGAAGATCGTGGTATCAACTCCATCGCCGATCTATCCACCTTCACCCCCGGTTTTGATTTTCAGGAAACCGGCCAAGGCGGTGCCTCCGGCCGTGATAACCCCAACATCCGTTTCCGCGGCGTCGCCGTGCAGAATGAAAACCCCGCCTCGCGCGCCGGCGCCATCTTCTTCAATGGTTCCTATGTTTCAGGCGGCGTAGGCTTGCTGCCGCTCTTCGATCTTCAGCGCGTTGAAGTCATCAAGGGCCCACAGAACGCCCTTTACGGTCGCAACACCTTCGCTGGTGCGGTAAACTTCATCCCCGCCGAACCCGGTGACAAGCTCGAAGGCACAGTGAATGGTCTCTTTTCACCGAGCGATGACGACACATATCAGGTTCAGGGCGCGATCAGCATCCCGATCACTGAAAATTTAGGCATTCGCTTGGGCGGTCAGTATCGCCGCGCCGGCGCAGACTTCACCTTCGGCAATGGTGATCCGCTCGGCAGAGACAACACCACCAGCCTGCAAGCCACCTTGGTCTATGACAACAAGAACGGCGTAAAGCTCAAGACCACCGGCTATTGGGTTGATGCTGATGATACCCGCCAGACCGTCTCAACCGGCTTCACCGCCTTGCCAGGTGAGTGTAACCTGACGTTCTCAGGCAATATCCGCGGCGTAAAAGATGGTGCCGATCTCGGCAGCTTCACCACCAATATCGCTGACAGCAATAGAGGCACCATCTGCGGTGATGTGCCTGATTATGATTCCGCTGGCGGCTTCACAGTCCCGACCACCGGCCTTTTCACAAGCGCTACCAAGCTCAATCCGGCCAGTGGTACAGTTGAATACATGCAAACCCTGCCGCCAGAAGCTGTCGGGTCTTCTCTCCCCACGCCGCCAAACGGCCTGGGCAACACCTACAGAACATGGCTCATCAATCAGTCCGGTGAGTTCGATCTGCCGGGCGGTCATACTTTGAGTGTTGTTGGCTCCTATGGCCAGAACGGCAGCTACCGCATCCGCGATGCAGCAGATGGCTCGCTGCCTGATGGCTCGATCCGTCTCACAGCCTTTGCCTTTTTCTCGCAAGATACCTACGCGGAAGCGCGTTTGGCCTCTCCAGATGATGGCCGGCTGCGGTATCAGCTCGGATTCAGCTATTACGGCGGCGTTTCGCGGACCTTCGAATTCCTGCAGTTCGCAGGCTTCGGCGGCGCTCTCGATGATCAGCGCCTGACATTCCTAGATTCGCAAGTTTACGGCGTCTTCGGCACCGTTGATTACGATATCACTGAAGCTCTCACGCTGTCTCTGGAAGGCCGCTACGGCACCGATACGCTGACCACTGTCTACAATGGCCCTTCGCTGCGCGATTATCCAGCCGGCGGTCCACAGCCTGCCGGTGTGCGTGACTTCTCGCAAAGCTTCAGCAGGTTCATGCCGCGTGTCCTCTTGTCATACAGCCCCAATGAGCGGTTGAACGTCTATGGCAGCTGGGCCTTGAGCTATCTGCAAGGCAGTGACACCAACGTCACTGAATATTCTGCCGCTGTGCCAGAGGCTGGCCTAGATCCCGCCACCTTCGGGATCATCACCCCGGTTCAGCGGCTCAACGCCTTTGAAGTCGGTGTTAAGGCACAGCCAATGGACGGCGTGAACTTCTCGGTCGCCGGCTATTATATGGATTGGAAAAATCAGGTTCAGTTCGAGCTGTCGTCCTTCCAAACCGGCTTCCGTCCGCTCTTCTCCCCAGGTGACTCGCGGTACAAGGGCGTCGAAGTCGAAGCCACTGTTGTCCCCGTTAATTGGCTACGTCTTGAAGGCAACGTCAACTTTGTTGATGCTGAGTTTACCAATTTCGCCGGCGCCGGGTCACTCGCTCAGGGCGTACTCTTCCCCGCCCTTGCCAATGGCACGCAAATCTCCTCGAATGGGAAAAGCCCACGCTATATTCCTAAGTGGACTGGCGCGCTGGGCACCACCATTCGCTTCAACAAGCTGCTTGGCTTCGACAACGAGACCTTCCTGCGCGTTGATACCATCTATAACGGTGCCTTCTTCCTCGACAATTTCGAGTTCAACAAAGTTGCAGCCACGTGGAAGTTCAATGCCCGCTTGTCGTCGCAACTCACCGACATGATCCGGCTTGATTTCTATGGCCTTAACCTCACCAACGACCTGAGCTTCACCGCGTCAGGCGGCGACACCGGTGGCAACCGCACAGTCACGGCTGCCATCCCCGGTGGCTTCAACACCCGCCGTACCTTCGGCAGCCTGCCGCGCGCCCGGGAAGTTGGTCTGGAAGTGTTCATCAAGTTCTAAGCGAACACCCGGCACAAAGAAAAAAGGCCCCGGAGCAATCCGGGGCCTTTCTTCTATCTAACACACTCAAAACCTCAGCCCCCCCTCAATCAGGCCCCCTTAATCAGTCCAGAGCGTTTCCTTCTCCGCCGCCAGCCGGTCCAGCTCCGCCCGGCTCACCTTCTCAGAAGATGATTTCAGCTGGCCACAAGCCGCCATAATATCCCGCCCCCGCGGCCGCCGAATAGGTGCAGAAATCCCCGCGTCATACACAATGTTAGAAAACGCCCGCACCCGCTCATCAGTCGAGGTCTCATACGCAGACCCCGGCCACGGATTAAACGGAATCAAATTCACCTTCGCCGGCAATTTATATTTCCGAATAAGCCGTACCAGCCCATGCGCATCCTCATCGCTGTCATTCTTGTCCTTCAGCATCACATATTCAAACGTAATCCGCCGCGCATTGCTCGCCCCCGGATACGCCGCACACGCCGCCATCAATTCCTCAATCCCATATTTCTTATTTATCGGCACAATCTCATCGCGAAGTTGCTTGGTCACCGCGTGCAAAGAAACCGCCAGATTAACCCCAATCTCCTCGCCGGCCCGCGCCATCATCGGCACCACGCCCGACGTCGAAAGCGTAATCCGACGCTTCGAAAGGCCCAGCCCCTCGCCGTCCATCACAATCGCCAACGCATCACGCACATTCTCAAAATTATACAGCGGCTCGCCCATCCCCATCATCACAATGTTGGTCAGCATCCGCCCCTCTTCCGCCGAAGGCCATTCCCCCAAAGCATCGCGCGCCAGCATCACCTGCCCCACAATTTCCGCCGGCGTCAGATTCCGCACCAGCTTCATGGTGCCGGTAAAGCAAAACCGGCAATTCAGCGTGCAGCCCACTTGGCTGGACACACACAAAGTCCCCCGGTCAGCGTCCGGAATAAAAACGCACTCCGCCTCTTCGCCGTCCTCAAACCGCAGCAGCCATTTCCGCGTGCCATCGGTTGAAACCTGCGCCGTCACAATCTCCGGCCGCCCCACCACAAAATGCTGGTCCAAAAGCTCACGCATCTCGCGTGAAACATTGGCAAAATCGGCCACTTCAAGTGCGCCGCGATGATAAATCCAATGCCAAACCTGTTGCATCCGCATCCGCGCCTGCTTCTCCGGCACCCCCACCTCAATAAGCGCCGCGCGCATCTGATCGCGAGAAAGCCCCAAAAGCGCCCGCTTGCCATCCGCGCGCGCCTTCAGCTTGCGCGGCATCACCTGAGGGTCAACAGGGCCAGCAATGGCCATAAGTTCAGTATCCATGGCAGCCCCATAGTCCAAATGCAGCGTTCGTGCCAGCTATAGCCCCGCCATGCGAACGCTCTCCAGCGCCGCCAGCCGCGCCCGCAACGCCGCCGCTTCAGCCCGCGCCGCCGCCATCTCAGGCTCGCTCTCAGTCCGGGCCGTCAGCCCGTCTTCAATAAGCATCAGCTCAGCATCAAGCGCCCCCAATCCCAAAAACAACGCTTCAAAGCGGCTAGCCTGCACCTCCGCCTCACTGGCCAGTTCCTCCGCCCCAAAAGCCCGAGCGTTCCCAATAGCCGCCACGCCCACAGTCCGCGCCCGAGGCCAACGCGCCTCAACATCCCCAATCCCCGCAGAAATCACCGCCAGCGCCGCCGTCAGATCATCAGGCAATGGCGGCAATGCCGGCGCCCCCAAAGCAGCCGGCGGCACGCTCACCGCCCCCGCTCCCGCCCCCGCAGACCCCGCCACATCGCTGACACAACCCGCACAAGCCCCCAGCGGCACCCTAGGCACCAGCGGTGAAATCTCATTAGCGCGCGGCGCCAGCGAAGGCCAAGGCCCATCTCCCCCTGTAGCGCAACCAGCCAGCACCAAAAGCACCGTCAAGAACAAGCCTCTCATCATCCCCCACAGCTACCCCGCCCACCATTTTTGCGCAATCATCCCGCCCGGTTGCAAACATCCTTTAGCTAACTTATACGCGCCCTCACTGCACCCGTAGCTCAGCTGGATAGAGCATCAGACTACGAATCTGAGGGTCGGGCGTTCGAATCGCTCCGGGTGCACCAATCTTTTCAATGGCTTAGTAGGGTTCGATAGAGTCATTGCGAACATCCCTTTTGCCCCGACATTTCCGAGTGTTACCCGGCACTCAACCATCAGCCTCGCTGCCTAGAGACGATTCTCCTCGACGAACGCGGCGCAAAATGACGCCATTTCTCACAAGCCCCAAAACCCGGTCGGCAGATGCGATGCAGCTTTGATGCGATGGTGGGTTGGTAAGTGGGGCATTGGCCAAGCAAACGCCCCGGGGTGCTTAGCGGAACCCGAGCGCCTCACGTTGCTCGGTCCAGTCGAGCGGCAGGTTGGTAAGTTTCGCCAACCGCTTGCGCGTCAGCGTTGCTGGTTGCCGCCCCTCGACAATGGCCGTCACGATGCAGGGCGCAAGGGTAGAGAGCCGGAGCAGTCGTGTGAAGTGCTCGACTGAGTAGCCTTGTGAGGCCGCAACGCTTGCCAGCGGTACGTCGCCAGCTGAAAGCATCGCCTGCCAGGCACTGCGAGCCAGCGCGATGATCTTGAGGAGGCTGGGGTCAGCTTGCGCAGGAGATGCGCCGGCATCATCGCCAATGACCAGCCGCACCTCCATGCCGCGCCTAGCCCGCACCATCGGTACTGACATTTGATACACAGTTGGTTTTGCTATTGGGGAGATGTCTTCCGGTAGCAGTATCGCAAGGCTGATGGTCAGATCGACCCTGTCGTCCAGCACATCCACGCGCTGAAGTGTATCGATCGCGGCACGCGGGTCCTCATCGATCGCCATACCAAGTGCCTCGGCCTTGCTGATGAGCGCTGCCAGCCTCCCGTCTGGAACCTGCGCACTGGCCGCTGCATCGTCCAATTGCGCTGCATTGGTTAGGAACGCCCGCAGCCGCTGGGTCACCATGGCCTCAAGCGCAGAGGCTGGAAGGCGCCAGCTCTGGCCGGGCGTAGCCTCGGCATCAGCAGGGTTGGTGACATAATAGTGGTAGCGCCGTGTCCCCCGGTTGGTCTGACTGCCCTGCATCCGACGTCCCAGCCCATCAAATAACATTCCCCGCAGCAGGTTGTGATGCTGAAGGTTGCGGTCACTGATACGTCGAACACGGTTGTCACTGAGAAGCCTCTGGGTGGCGGCCCAGACAGCATCAGAGATAATCTCTTCATGCTCGCCGGAGAAGTGCTCACCCTTGTGCGTGACCATGCCGATATACACCCGGTTGGTCAGCAGATGCGCAAGGCTACCCCGGGTCCAAGTGATTCCACCACGCCGACCGCCGGTGCTGGTCGCACTTACCTTGGTGACAATGCCTGCACGGTTCAGCGCCTCTACAGTCGCAACGATGGAGCCAAGCTCCAGATAGCGCTGGAAAATCAACCGCACTGTGTCGGCCTCAGCATGGTTGATGATCAGCTTGCGCTCTTGGACATCATAGCCCAGCGGCACGGGTCCTCCCATCCACATCCCCTTGCGCTTGGAGGCCGCGATCTTGTCACGGATGCGCTCGCCTGTGACCTCGCGTTCGAACTGAGCGAACGATAAGAGGACATTGAGCGTGAGCCGGCCCATGCTGGTGGTGGTGTTGAACGACTGGGTCACCGACACAAAACTTGCGCCGGCGGTATCGAGCACGTCCACGATCTTGGCAAAGTCGGCAAGGCTGCGGGTGAGCCGGTCGACCTTATATACGACAATCACCTGGATACGTCCGGCCTGCACCTCGCTCATGAGTTGGGTGAGGCCCGGCCGGTTCATGTTGCCGCCCGAGAACCCACCATCATCGTAAAGCTCAGGCGAGAGCACCCAACCTTCATGGCGCTGACTGACGACATAGGCGACACAGGCCTCACGTTGGGCATCGAGGCTGTTGAATGCCTGCTCCAACCCCTCCTCGGTCGACTTGCGGGTGTAGATGGCGCAGCGAATGGCCTTGGGGTCGCTCATGATGCCATCGCCTGTACGGCAGACGCCCGACGAGCAGATGATGCTGCAGCAGCCCCGGTTGTGCCGCCAGCGCCCTTGACCCCGAAGAACCGTGGGCCCGACCAATGGGTGCCCGTGATCGCCTCCGCCACATGACTGAGCGACGTGAAGCTACGACCATCCATGACGAAGCCAGTCTCGCCGACCAGCACGCTGTAGGTGGTGCCGTTCCAGTAACGCACCAGTCGTGTGCCCGGCTTGAGCCGGGTCTCAGTTTTGGCGCCAAGACTATCGCCGCGCAGCAGGCGCTTCGCTGCCCGGTCTAGCTCGCGCGCGACGCTTACGGGCAACCCGCCATGGCTTCGCTCCTGAAGGCGGTAGGCGATGCCTCTCACCAGCAGGTCCGGGGTAAGCCTCGGCGGCGCGGTGCGATACACCCGTCGCCACTCGGCACGGAGTTGCGACGGCGACATTGCGTCCAGCGCTCTGAGCTGATCGGTGAGGCTCGCCATGGTCAGGCGGCTTCGATGGAAGCAGTGGATGCTGCGGCCTCCGACAAGGTGCCCTGTGGATCGACCGAAGCAGCCTTAGCCACCTCCATGCGGTAGCAGCTCTCGCCTGACTTGCGGGTCTCCTTGACCAGCACTACGCCTTTCTTGCGCAGGCCCGATAGCATCGCCCGGACGCTATGTGGCTGCCAGCCGGTCGCAGCGCCAAGCTCAGCCATCGTAGCGCCGCGGGCTTTTGTGAGCAGTTTTGATGCTTGGGCCAGCTTGGTGGGCGTGGCGGACCTATCGGTCGCCTTGTGGAGTTGCCTTACGCGCATTGGCGCAGGATGCGGAGGGGCGTGGTTGTTGGGCACTATGCCGTCGGCGATGTTGGTCATCAGTGGTCTCCATGGGTGCCAGCACTTCATGTGCGGGTGGTCCCACGACCCTAAGCCCCGGCTTTTGATGGCTGGGGCTGGGGTCTGCGCGCTCACTCAGCGGCGCGACTCACAATGGCCACAACGCTCTTTCGTGGGCCGAAGTCCAGTCCTGGCGCGGCAGCTTTGCGCGCCATCTCAGCCCTTCCGGAAGGTTCGGCGCGTTCCCGAATCCTGCCGCCCGTTCGTTAGTTCCGAGCAGCGGTCTGACGGCCGCCGTGTTCGACGATGCTATCGGAAGAGGCGAATGTTCCGAGCGCGCGCAGGCGGCGCTTAATAGGTCTCTTTGGGTCAGTCGCTGCGGCTAGGCCTTAACAGTCGGTCGTCGGCGCTCATGCTAGTCTGTGCTGCCTCTAGCTAAGTGTTGCTCGTAGCGGCTCTAACCGTGAACAGAAGATGCCTATGTGGTTCAACTCATCGCTGCCTCTGAACTTTATTGTCCGTGCACGGTTACCGTATTGATGATAGATAAAAATAATACGCGTCATCTGGGATCATATGCAGCGGGCGGTCTTGCCGTCGCCGCGGTTTTTTTAGTCGCTACAACTATGGTCAGTTTGATACCAGCTGACGCTTGGTGGATCAGAGTTTTTGATTTTTCAAGGTTACCAAGCCTGGTCATCATTGGGGTTATAACTTTGGGATGCGCTGTGTTCGTCCGCCGAGGCCGCGCCGTTCTTCTTGTAATGTTAGTCATTGCGGCATCACTTCAAATCTGGCGTATATACCCATATTTCCAAGTCGTAGCGCCCGAGATCGCGCAGGCTCCTGCCAGAAGTCCTATCGATAGTTGCTTCACCGTGATGGGTCTCAACGTCTTTCAAAATAATCGCGATTATTCAGCCACTTTAAGTTTGATTGATCGTGAGCGGCCGGACATATTGCTATTGATGGAAACAGATAGCGCGTGGGTATCAGCGCTGTCACCAGTTCTGAAAAGCTATCCCCATCAACTCCTGCGTCCGCTAGATAATACCTATGGTCTGGTCTTTGCTAGCCAACTGCCAGTGACGAAATCCAGTACGAAAAACATTACCGATAAAGATACGCCAATCGTGTACGCCCGCATAGAAACTCGCGATGGCCAGGCCTTTGACTTTATCGGTCTGCATCCACGGCCGCCTCGCCCAGGTCAGGATACAAGCTCGCGGGATCAAAAAATCCGCCGTGCCGCAGAGGCCATTGATAGTGAAAATCTACCAGTTTTGGCGATGGGAGATTTCAACGACGTGCCGTGGTCCCGCACATCCCAAACATTCAAAAAAGACGGCAATTTTCGAGACCCGCGAATTGGGCGCGGCAACTTTGCCACATTCCCCTCAGATTTTGTGATGTTGGGCTGGCCACTCGATCAGTTGTTTTTAACCCCGCAATTTACCTTCAAATCCTTTAGCATCGGAGAAGCAATAGGGTCGGACCACCGGCCCCTCGAAGCCGAAATATGTCTCGTAGAGGAGGCCAAATAGCAGCAGCATTAGCTTTACAAAGTTCTCGCAAGCGCAGATGAAGTGAATCTTGGTCACATGTAAGACACTATACGTGTTTAGCCCTCGCGCCCGGCTTGCTTTTGCATCCTCACCGCTAGCCCGTCTTATTCACCGGACCGGGTTTATCGGGGTGGCGAACGTAGCTTAACTCTCTGATCTGATGTAGAGAATGGGTGTCGACGCCATTCTATTCATCCGGACAGAAAGTGCCACGCCTGCCATGTC
>Ga0209702_10000976_pt1 | contig 58215 bp, 44 predicted proteins | sample FRY01_FD_187210 | JGI IMG/M metagenome (GOLD analysis project Ga0209702, IMG submission 187210) | Freshwater microbial communities from Lake Fryxell liftoff mats and glacier meltwater in Antarctica - FRY-01 (SPAdes) (version 2) | ecosystem: Environmental > Aquatic > Freshwater > Ice > Glacier...
GAACCACGTCTATGGTCTGGAAGGCGAGGGCGACGACGCCAAGAAGAAAGCCCGCAAGCGGTTCCTCGACGCCGTGGCGGAACTGGAGAAAGCATTCAAGCTATCGTCCGGGCGGGATGAAGCGGCAGCGGTCTCCATAGAGGTGGCGTTCTTCTGTGCGGTGAAGATCGCGATGCGCAAGTTCGAGGGCGACGGCAACGGCGGACGCCGGACATATGATCTCGATGCCGCCATCGAGCGGCTCGTCAATCAGTCAGTCTGCTCGACCGAGGTGATCGATCTCCTGAGCGTGGCCGGGATCAAGAGTCCGGATATTTCCGTGCTGAGTGAGGAGTTCCTCCAGGAGATGGCCGGGATGGAACACAAGAACCTCGCTGTGGAGGCACTGCGGAAATTGCTCGCCGGTGAAACCAAAAGCCGCACCCGCACCAACGTGGTGAAGAACCGCCTTTTCTCCGAACGCATCGAAGACGCCATGGCCCGCTATCACAACCGGGTGATCGACGCGCTCCAGGTGATCCAGGAGATGCTCGACATCGCCCGCGACCTCCGGGAGGAGCCGGACGACGGACTAACCAAGGAGGAGGAGGCATTCTATGATGCCCTCGCGGAGAACGGCAGCGCCACCCAGCTGATGGGAAATGAAGAGCTGCGGCTCATCGCGTCGGAGCTGGTCAAGGCAGTGCGCGCGAATGCGGGCATGGACTGGTGGCGCTTCGACCAACGCCGCAAGAAAGTTCGCACGACGATACGGCGTATCCTCCGCAAGTATGGCTATCCTCCTGATCTGGCAGACGCGGCCATCAGGACCGTGGTCCTCCAGGCTGAGGCACTCGCTACCGAACTCAGTCAATGAAGTTTTGCTGCGGATCAACAGTGCGACGGGGTCAGGGAACTAATTCCTATCTAACATTGCCCTAACACGCGCCTACAACCCCCGCAATTAGCTCACCCACCAGTGGGGACCGGCCACCTACCCGCGGCGCCACCTCTACGACTCCTTCGGCGTGATGAGCGGACTCCACAGCTGGCGGGCCGGCGATCCGGGCGCCTGGAACAGCGAAACGATTCCCGCCGCCTTCAGCTCCGCGTCCCCCGATGTCACGATGACGTGCAATCCTTCGCTCGGGCCGAGCTCCGCTACCTGTTGCGGACCGCCGTTCGCGCAAGGTAGCCGCATCGGGCTCCGGCGCGGGGTTGGGTGCTCCAGCCGTCCGGGTCCGAAAACCCAATCGGCTCACCGGGACGGTTCGGCCTACCATTCTCCATTCGTGAATTGCGTTCCATTCGTGGTTCCCTTTGTTGTTTTGTCGGGTGAGACGGGGAACCAATTATCAATCTAACATTCACCCAACACCCTCCCCGACGCCCCCTCTCTTCGCAACCGCCCCTGCGGCCCGCTTTGGTCTCGGTGGCCGGGATTTCCTTTGTGTCATTGTGTCGTTGCCTTCGCTCCGCAGGTGCTTAGGCAAGCCCCGTTCCTTGAGCGCGTTCAGAGAACCAAGTAAGAACCAAGGAAAGGGGCCAAGCCCCTGCGGAGCTAAATAACGACCTGAACGGAGAGCCTGCGGCGCGTCCGGCGCGTCCGGCGCGTCCGGCGCGTCCGGAGTGAAGCGTGGCGAGGAGAAGGCGTGAGCCTCCCCTGAAAGTCCCGGCCAGGTCGGCGGGATCCGGCCCGATTGTGAAAGCGCAGGGCATTCGTGTGCCCGCAGCGCGCCGGATGTGCCGTTTTTCGGCGTATGACGCCAGGGTGCCGCCAAATCGGTGGGCCGAGATGGCGCACGAGAGGTGCAGCGGGAAGGCGAGAGGATGCTGATGCGTGAAAAAGGGGGATTGACGTGCGGCTTCGTTATTATTAGCCGGTGAATTGTGTCCCTGTGAATTACTCTCCGAAGGCGCGTGGAAGGAATACGTCTGGGTCCGCGACCAGTCGTTGCCCGCGGAGACGGGGGGAGTGAGATTTTTCCCGTCGGTTTGAGATATCGAATCCCGCCTTTCGGAGTTTGCGCCAGCACCGGTAGGATCAAAACTCCATCCCCACCCGCACGCCATACTCGCGCGGGATCCCGACCGCTCCGGTGCGGATCTCGGCGTTCATGTTAGTGTAGTATTCCTTGTCGGCGAGGTTGCTGCCGTAAAGGGCGACGGACCACTGATCCCGGCGGTAGCCGAGGGCGCTGTTGAGGAGGACGTAGGCGCTCTCCTGGAAGGTGTCGCGATTGAAGTCGTCGAATCGCACATTGCCGAGAGCGACGAGTTCGAGCCGGGCGAAGAATCCGTTGTCGAGGTGGTAGTCGAGCGCGGCGACGGCATCGAACTCGGGCACGAAGGGGGCGGTGTTGCCACTAAGGTCGGCACCGGTGACGGGATCGACGTAGCGGGTGAGGGTGGCATGGGTGTAACCGATCGATCCGAGAAAATCGAGCGTCGGTGTGATCTCGATCGACGTCTCGAACTCGGCCCCGTAGATCTCCGCCTCTTCGGCATTGAAGACAGCGAAGTCGGTCGGGGTGAAGCTGCGCTCGACCTGGTAGTCGTCGACCTTGCTGTAGAAGCCGACGAGGTTCGTGTTGACCCGTCCGCCGAAGTGGCTCGAGCGCACCCCGAGTTCGCTCGTCCAGGCGGTCTCATCGTCAAAGGGGACAAAGGCGGGATCATCCGCATAGGCGCTGAACCCGCCGGGCTTGAAGGCGTAAGTCGTGTTGGCGTAGACGAGATGATTTTCAGCGGCCTCCCAGTCGACTCCGAAGGTCGGGGTCAGGTGGACCCATTCGTCCTCCCTCTTCATGCGCGGCGAGACCGCGTCGAGGGGCGTGCGGATCGTGCGCACATCGACGGGGGGATTCGGGAAGGGCGGGAATCCCGTAACCGGGGCGATCGTGCTCGTGGTGGTCGCGACGGTAGTGGCGGTGCCGCTCTGCGATTTGTCGCGGATGAGGGAACGCTTGATCCAGTCGAGGCGGGCCCCGGCGCGGAAGGTGAGATCGTCGAGGGCCCGGTTTTCAAGACCGCCGTAGAGGGCGAAAGAGTCTTCGTCGATGATGTGTTCGGTGAGTTGCTCGAGCGCGGCGAGGGTTTCGAGCTGGGAGACTGAATTGATTGTCAGAGGAATTGAAAAGCCGGGGAAGATCTCCTGATTGATCTGCGTGACGGTGTCGACGGTATCCGAATTCGGCACCGAGAGACCGCGCAGGCCTCTGCCGGTGATGCGGCCGGTCGAGCCGTAGAGGCCCGCATTCCATCCCCAGTCGGCGTCGGGATCGTTGTCCGAGAAGCGGAACTCCTGGCTCCAGAGTTCCTGGGTCTGGCTCAGGGTGGTGTAGCCAAAGGGCACGGCGGTGAAGTCCAGATCGATGGTGTAGGGATCGAGGTTGAAACCGCGATGCGAGGTGATGCTGAGGAATTTGAAGCGGTCATTCTCATGCGCGATCCGGATCGCCTGGTAATCCGATTCCCGGTACTGACGACCGACGACATCCGAGGAGACGGTGTAGAAGCCGGTCGTGCGGTCGAGCGAGGTGAGCCGCGGCGCCCCGTCGTTTTGTTCGGCGTAGCCGGCGATCAGGCCCACTTCCCAGCCGGGGGCCACGTCGAGGTAGACGGCTCCGCCGAATTGGAAGCTCTCCTGACGATCGACCTTTTCACCCGTTAGGGTATTGGTGAGGAATCCCTCGTGAGTGTCGTAGCCGCCGTTGAAACGGAACGATGCCGAGTCGCCGAGCGGACTCGTGATCCAGCCATCGACACCGTGCCGGTTAAATGAGCCATACTGATAATCGAGCCCTCCCTCGAGCGTGTCTCCGGGCCGTCTTGTCGTGACATTGATGAGTCCGCCGTAAACATTGCGTCCGACGCGGGTCGGTTGCGGCCCGCGGAGCACTTCGACGCTATTGATCGGGCCGAGGTCCTGCGCGTAGGTGAAGGTCTCGCCGAAGGGGACGTCGTCCACGTAGATCGTGGTCGAGGGCGCGCCGAAGAAGATCGTGTTGGTGAGCCCGCGCACTGAATAGACATCCCCGAAAGACCGCGAGCCCGAGTCGGTAGCGCTCTGGTTCGGGGCGTAGCGGACGACATCCTGCGGCTCGCGCACGCCGAGCAACTCGAGTCCGGAAGGGGTAAGAAAGGTCGCATTCACCCCCTCGGCCGAGCTCCGTGGCACGAGATCATCGATCACGAGAGGCTCGTCGGCCAGGACCGGCCCGGCCGGGCGATACTGCACCGGAGCCCGATAGGCGGGCGCCGTATCGGTCGTGGGCGGGGCCGTCGTGGTGACTTCCGTGACCGGCAACTCGCCCTCGACGGGAGCATTCCCATCCTGCGCCCGCAGGGGAGTCGCTAGGGAGAAGAGGAGGAGGCAGAGGACAGGGAACGGGGTGGATTTTGATTTCATGCGGCGCATCACTTGCATTAATATGCAACAAACCAAAAGAGCAAGATACTTTTACTGGCGGGGTTGAGGAGCCCTTCAGAGAGAGCGCTCACATCAGCGCTTTTGAATCAGACGATAAAATTCCCCTAATCAGAAATCCAAGTTCTGAATCGATCATTCCGCCTTCGTATGGCATTGCTATCGCCATGATCCCTCTCCGCGCCCTCGCCATCCTCTTGCTCTTCTCTTTCGCGACGGTGTCCGGAGCGGAGCCGCCGGTGATCATGATCGACCCGGGCCACGGCGGCGGCGAGGTCGCGGGCAGCCTCAAAGAGCGCAGCAACAGCTCGCCGAACAACGCGACCACGCCGGGCGGGTTGAAGGAAAAAGATCTCACCCTGGAGTTCAGCATTCTTTTAAAGGAGGCGATTCTGGCCGAGTCGACCCGTCGCGGCATGACCGTAGGGGTGCTGATGACCCGCGAGACGGATGTGAATCTCGATTTCATCCGGCGGGCCGCGATCTGCAACCGGCCTGACACGGCCTGCGTCGTCAGTATCCACTTCAATGCGGGCGGCGGAGCCAGTGCCATGGGCAGTCTCGCGCTGATCGCGGCGGAGAACCGCAATCCGACTTACGGGATCGACCGGGCCTTTGCCGAAGGCCTCGCGGCAGCCTGCGCGGCGGGAGTGAAGCCTTTTCTCTCCGGGTCAAAGAATCGCGGGGTCATCACCGACGGGCATCTCCACGGGGGACTGGGTTCGAATTTCTTTTTCCAACTGCTCCGCCAGCCGCATCTCAAGAAGGTGCCGAAGTGTTTCCTCGAGGTCGAGTTTATCGACAATCCGGCAGTCGAGAAAGCGCTCCTGAGCGGGGATCGGGCGGCGAAGTTCCGCGAAGTGGTGAAGCCGATCGCGAGTTATCTGCTCGACTTTGTGGCGAAGGGGAAGTGACTCACCCCCTCATCGCAGCAATCGCCTCGCGGGCGTTTTGCTCGATCTTTTTCCAGTCCCGGGCACCGATCACCTCACGCGGGGCGAGCCAGCTGCCTCCGACGGCGGCGATGAGGTCGCTCGAGAGGTAGGTCATCATGTTTGCGAGACTGATGCCGCCAAGGGGAATAAACTTCGGTCCGAGATGGGCATAGGGCGCGGCGATGTTCTTGAGATGGGCGAGACCGCCTGAAGACTCGGCGGGAAAAAATTTAAGAAGGCGGCAGCCTTCGTGGATCGCCATGTCGATGTCCGTCGGGGTCATGATCCCGGGGCCGAAGGGGAGACCGGCGGCTTTGGCCTGGCGGATGATGGCGGGGTTCACTCCGGGAGAAACACCGAAGGCGGCACCCGAGGCCACTGCGGCCTCGACCTGCTCGGGGAAAAGGATCGTGCCGAGGCCGACCATCATCTCCGGACAGGCCTCGCGGATGCGGCGGGCGGCGTCGAGGGCGATGGGGGTGCGCAGGGTCAGCTCCATCGCGGTGACGCCGCCGGCGAGGAGGGCCTCGGCCACGGGTATGGCGGCTTCGAGCTCGTCGATCACGAGAACGGCGATGAGGCGGGCATCGGCGAGGGCTTTACCAATGCCGGATTCGGGGGTTAAAACGCTCATTGTTCAGTTTTTGGCTCAGTAATTTGGTGGAAAGGGCGGATTTCCCGCCTCTTTAGGGAGGTTGAAATCGTTACCACGAATGAGATACTACTCAGCATGATTTTTAAAAATTCTCTCTCCATCGGCGCAGCGCTAGCGGTCTCCGGCACACTCGCGCTGGCGCAGCGGGGTGATAAGGCTGATCATGACATGGCGCCGCCGCCGGCGCATTGGAAAATCCCGGCCGCACCGGTGGTCTCCCCGGCCGATGCCGCCGCCAGCATGGCCGTGGAAAAAGGCTTCGAACTCGAGCTCGTCGCTGCCGAACCGATGATCAACGACCCGGTCGCCCTCGCTTTTGACGGGAACGGTCGCATCTGGGTCGCCGAGATGCTGGGCTACATGCCCGACATCGACGGCAAGCTCGAGGAGTCGACCTACGGCCGCATCTCTGTCCTGGAGGACACCGACGGCGACGGCAAGGCCGACAAAAACACTGTCTTTCTCGAAAAATACCTGCTCCCCCGCGCCGTCGCTCTCGTCGATGCGGACAAGACCCTGCTCTTCGCGGACAACGAACGGCTCTACGAAGCGGAGATCCTCATCGATGAAAAGGGGGCCATCACCGCCGGCAAAGTCACTGTCGTCGACGAAGACTACGCCGAGGGCGGCAACCCCGAGCACAAACCGAACGGGCTCATCACCGCGCTCGACAACTGGGTCTACAACGCCAAGTGCGATCAGCGGTATAAGAAGGTGAACGGCACTTGGATCAAGGAAAAAACCGAAGAGCGCGGCCAGTGGGGGATCGTGCAGGATAATTACGGACGCCTTTTCACGAACACGAACTCCAACCTCATCTCGGCAGAGGAAGTGGCCCCCGGGCTGCGGGTCAGGAACCCGAATTTCCCGTTCCGGACAGCCGTGACCTCCACGATCAGGAACCAGAAACTCTGGCCCTCACGTATCACCCCCGGGGTCAATCGCGGCTACATGAAGGGCACTCTCGATGAGAACGGCTACCTCCTTTCTCCGACCGCAGCCTCGGGCATGGCGGTTTACCGGGGCGACCAGTTCCCGGCGGAGTTTGCGGGCAATCTCTTCATCACCGAGCCGGCCGGCAATCTCGTGAAGCGCGCCGTCACGGTCGAGGGCGCCAACGGGATGCGAACGATCAAGAGCGCCTACGAGGGGGCCGAGTTCCTCACCTCGACGGACGAACGTTCCCGCATGGTGCATGCCTACACGGCGCCCGACGGATCGCTCTATTTAGTAGATTTTTACCGCGGCATCCTGCAGCACTCCGTTTACATGACCTCCTACCTGCGCGCTCAGGTCGTGGAGCGCGGTCTCGACACTCCTGTCGGGCTTGGCCGGATCTGGCGCGTGCGTCACAGCGAGGGCCGCGCCGGGAGCGGTCAGCCCCGGATGCAGGAGGAATCGTCACTCGATCTCGTCGCCCACCTTTCCCATGCGAACGGCTGGTGGCGCGACACCGCCCAGCGGCTCATCATCGAGCGCGGCGAGGTGGACGAAGTGGTGCCGGCCTTGAAGGAAATCGTCAGTAGCGACGCGGGCGAGCTGGCGAAGATCCACGCGGTCTGGACGCTCGAGGGGCTGGGCCGTCTCGATGCGATGACGCTCGAAGAGGCCATGAAGAGCTCTTACCCGCGCCTCGTGGCCGAGGCCATCCGGGCCGCCGAGTCGCTCGTGAAGGGCGCTGAGGGCGAAAAGATTTTCAAAATGCTGAGCCGCTACAGCGAGACGGAGAATCTCCACATTCGTCGGCAGCTTGCTGCGACCATTGGCCTTTTCGGGGAAAAGGCGGTGCCGCTCCTCGCGGAGATGGTGAAAAGGGATGAGAAAGATCTCCTCACCGGCGACCTCGCCGTGAGCGGGCTGTCAGGGCACGAACTGGCGCTTTTCAAATCTCTCCCCCCGACCCACAACCTGCGGGCACCTCTCATCGAGACCCTCGTGCGCCGCAATGTTCGCAAGGAACTCGAAGAACTGGCAACGCTCCTCGAGACGCCGAAGGGCTACGGCGCGCTCGCCAAGGCGTCGGTAGCAATGCGCCGGACCGATGAGGTGAAGGTGCTCCTGGGTGTGCTCGCTGACCCGGCGACCGATGCGAAGATCCGCACCGGCATCGTCGAGGGCATGCTCTCGGGCGGGAAGGACAAGAAGTTCAAACCCATGCCGGTGAAGGAACTTGCCGCTCTCGATACCGCCGCGAAGCAGCCCGGCGTCAATGCCGCCAGGGTAAAGCCGCTCGCTGCCCTCTTCGTCGTGGGCACGGGGGAAGAGGCAGTCTACCTCGCCACCGCCGAGCACAAGCGCCAGTTCAAAGAGGGCGAGGTCCTCTACCAGCAGATCTGTATGGCCTGCCACCAGATCCACGGCAACGGGCAGCAGTATCTCGCCCCGCCTCTGGCGGGGGCGGAGTGGGTCCTCGAGTCCGACCAGCGTCTCATCGCCATCGTCATGGACGGCGTGATGGGACCGATCGAGGTGATGGGGAAGACCTACACCGTGCCCGAGATCCAGCCGATGATGCCGGGACTGCGGCACAATCCCGAGCTCGATGATGAGGAACTCGCCGCGATGATGACCTACGTGCGCAATGCCTGGGGCAACGGAGCCACGCCCGTCACGGGTGCCGCGGTGGGCCGCTACCGCGAGTCCGTCGCCGCCCGCGCTCCCTACACGCCCGAAGAGCTGAAAAAGCTGAAGTGAGGGAGCTACCGTTTCCTTTTCCCTAGCGAGTCATGAATGAGTCCCTCCAAAACCTCCTCGACGCCGTGGGAAAAGCGGTGGGAAAAGACTCTCCGGAGTGGGCCGCCTTCTCTCGTCTTCTTGATCGCGGGGAGGCCGGGGGACTCGATGCGCTGCTCGATAATGTCGACGAATCAGACTACTCCCTCGCCGACTGGGTCGAGGCTCTGACGTCCTTTGATGAGTGGCTCGTGGAAAAGGGCGAGACCCGGCGTCCTTTGGCGGGAATGCGCGGGTACATCCATTGCTGCACCTTCACAAATTCCCCGCATCTTAGTTCGCCTATCTTAAAAGTCATTGTAATTAAGGCACTTACCGAATTCGGGTTTGATGTCCTGTCTGAACCTCAATATTGAGAATATTCAGATTATGCGAAATTGGTGGAGAATTCCGTAGGCATTCAGGCAGGAGTGTGGTAAAGTGGAATTCATGTCAACCACACGTAGAACACGATTCTCACGACGGGTTCCAGATCATGTTACTGATGAGCTGGTCACCGTACTCTCTGACAAACAAACCTTCGGGTTTAACGCCCTTTTTGTGGTCGTTTATGAGAATTTGAAAGCTCGAAATGCCGTTAGTGGCGGGGAAGAAATGCTCCGCCTCCGCGCTTACGAGAAGCTTCAGAATCTCGTTACCCGAGGTCTTGTCGAGAAGAATGGCAAAGAATACCGTGGCCTTGAAAATATTCAGGACGCGGCCAGCGCTCCCGCAACGACTTGATTCGTGGCTCTCATGGCACCGGCCTTTACGGCAGGTGAGCCTTTCTCCCGAGAGACGTTAAATCGTCTGGACGGAACGACCAAATTCAATACATTCCGTTGAGCTGAGTTCCACTCAGTTCAACGGAATTTTTTTTGGAATCATGGTATCTGATTACATCCCAGTCCTCCTCCAGATCGTGCTCGCATCCGGTTTTGCCGGTGCCACTCTGGTCGCCAGCGCCCTCCTTGGGAAGCGAGCGCTCCGCAATCCCACGAAGGACTCGGCCTACGAGTGCGGCATGACCCCGATCGGCGGTGCCCAGGCCCGGTTCAGCGTGAAGTTCTACCTCGTCGCGATGCTCTTTGTCCTTTTCGACATCGAGGTCGTCTTCCTTTTCCCCTGGGCCACGGTCTACCGCGAGCAGATCGGCGAGGGAGCTATGGTCTTCCTCTGGGCCATGCTTGGTTTTGTCGGCATTCTTTTTGTGGCCTATCTCTACGCCCTCAAAAAGGGAGCACTGGAGTGGCGCAACTGAGCAGTGCCGCGGTTTCCCCCCCTATCTTCGTCATTATGGTCCACTACATCGCGCTGTACCGGATCGGCAAAGACAAGTCCGACGATGAACTTGAGGGAATGATCCGTGTGAGCCGTTCCTGCTTTCACCGGGTCAATGAAGCGCACAACTTCCGCTCGGGCCGCAGCATTGATTCGGCGAATCCCTACGGATTTTTCATTTCCGCCGACTTCGAGAGCCGGGACAAGCTCGCGATGTTCCGTGAAGACCCGAGTTATCTCCGCTTCGAGACCGATGTCGTCAGGGCGCATACCCTCGGTCGCGAGGAGTTCCTCTACGAGACTGAGCCGGGAAAAGACCCGACGTACTCGTAGTCTGTCGCTCCGGAACGGAACCCGCATCCTTCGCTCGTAAGATTTCGCTTCGCTGGAGACGTAACTTGGTGGGTGCGGGCTCCTCCCGCTGTAGCAAAACCCCGCCCGAGAACTTTTCTGATTGCCGCACGGCGGTCGGATAAGCCTTTTCCCCTGATGAAAAAAGTCGTCCTCACTCTCGGTATCCCCTTCATTGCTCTGACGTTCGTCCACGGGGCGGAGACTTCGGCACCGGCAAAGGTATCTTTCAACCGGGACATCCGGCCCATCATGTCGGACACGTGCTTTCACTGTCACGGGTTCGACGCGAACACCCGCGAGGCGGGGCTGCGGCTCGACATCCGGGCTGAGGCGCTCAAAGAAACCGAGGAGGGTGTCCTCCCTATCGTCGCCGGCGACCCTGACAAGAGCGAGATCATCGCCCGTATCTTCGACGAGGGCGATCCGATGCCGCCGGACAAGGCCCACAAGCCGCTCACTCCCGCGCAAAAGGAGCTCTTCCGCCGCTGGGTTGCCGAGGGGGCCGAGTATGAGCCGCACTGGTCCTACGCGCCGCTGGAGAGGCCCGATGTCCCCGCGACTGGCGGCGAATCGGGCAACCCCATCGATGGCTTCATCAAAGCGAAGCTAGCGGAGAAGAAGCTCGCCCTTTCGCCCGCCGCCGCTCCGCATGTTCTCGCCCGGCGTCTCTCCCTCGATCTTACGGGCTTGCCACCTTCGGGTGAAACGCCCCAGGTCGACTACGAGGCCTATCTCGACAGTCTCCTCGCGTCCCCTCACTTCGGGGAGCGCATGGCGGTGTGGTGGCTCGACGTCGCCCGATTTGCTGACACGGTCGGATTCCATGGCGATCAGAACCAGCGCATTTTCCCCTATCGCGACTACGTCATCAACGCCTTCAACTCGAACAAACGCTTCGACGTCTTCACCCGCGAGCAGCTTGCGGGCGATCTCCTCCCCGAGCCGACGACGGAGCAGCTCACCGCGACCGGCTACAATCGCCTCAACATGATGACCCGCGAGGGCGGTGCCCAGCCGAAGGAATACCTCGCCAAGTACGGAGCCGAACGCGTCCGCTCGGTCTCGGCGGCCTGGTTCGGCAGCACCTTTGGCTGCGCCGAGTGTCACGATCACAAGTTCGACCCGATCAAAGCGCGTGACTTTTACGAACTGAAGTCCTTCTTCGCCGATGTGAAACAGTGGGGCGTCTACGCTGACTACGGCTACACCCCTGAGCCCGAACTCAAAGGCGTGAACAACGATTCACCCTTCCCGCCTGAGATCGAGGTCGAGAGCCCCTGGCTGAAACGGCAGCATCACCTCGCCCGCGAAGCCCTTGATCGACATCTCGGGGAAACGCTCGCGCGGATGCAGTCCGACCCCAAGCTGACCGCCGCCCGTGAAGAGTGGGAGAAAGGTCTCGCCCCTTTTCTAAAGGTGCATCCGTCAGGGTGGATCGCACTGGCCCCGGCGGAGGGTAAGATCCTCAAGGACGGCAAACCCGTCGCGGATCGCAGCCCGGCAGTGACGCCGGCCGGGACTGTCGCCGCCGACAAGGCGCTCGGTCGGGGGGAAGGCCTCGAGGTGACCCTCGATCCGGTCGGGTTGTCCTCCCTCGCCTCGGTGCAACTCGAGATCGCGCCCGGTGAACTCGATGCCAGGACGATCGAGGCCCTTGCCGGCAAAGCCCTGAACTTTTCCCTCGCGATCCGCGATGGCAAGGGGGCTGTGAAAAAGCTCTCCATCCGCCATGCCGAGGCGACCGCGAAACGGCCCGTCTTCCGTGGCGGTGAGGAAGTCATCGGAGTTCAGGGCGAATGGCGTCTCCCTGCTGCGCATCCGGCAAAGGAGCCGCTTCGCTCCGTCTGGCTCGTGAGCGTCCCGGTGAAACTGAGGGAAGGCGATCAGGTCGTCGCTACTCTCGCCGGCGACAACCTCCTGCCGGTGAAGATCTCGATAAGCCCGCTCGCGGCGCTAGATCCGCTGGCCGTGGCCGACGCCGGGACTCTTCAGTCGCTCACCACTGCCGTCGCTGCACGTGATGCGGAGGCCGCTCATCTTGCCGATGCCGCCCTCCTCTTCAGCACCGCGACTGATCGTGCCGCCTACGACACCGCTCAGCAACTGGCCGCGAAACAGCGCGAGTTCCGCGAGGGCAAGGCGTGGACGATGGTCACGCTCCCAAGCGACAAGCCGCTCGAGGTCCGTGTCCTGCCTCGCGGCAACTGGCTCGATGAAACCGGCCCCGTCGTCCTGCCCTCGACCCCGTCTTTCCTCCCCGGTCGCCTCGAGAGCACGCCGGAGAAAAGGCTGAACCGACTCGATCTCGCCAACTGGATCGTCTCGGCTGAGAATCCCATCACCGCCCGCGCCGTCATGAACCGTCTCTGGGCGATGTTCTTCGGCACCGGTCTCAGCGCGGTGATCGACGACCTCGGGTCGCAGGGGGAGCCGCCCTCGCATCCCGAGTTGCTTGACTGGCTCGCGGTCGAGTTCCGCGAGTCGGGCTGGGACTTGCAGCACATCGTGCGGCTCATCGTCACGAGCGAGACCTACCGCCAGAGCAGCAACCTGCGTCCCGACCTCGAGGATGCCGACCCCTCCAATCGTCTTCTCGCGTCGCAGAATCCGCGCCGGCTCGAGGCCGAGTTTGTGCGGGACAATGCCCTCTCCATCGCCGGACTGCTCAACCTCGACGACATCGGCGGCCCCAGTGTGAAACCCTATCAGCCGGCCGGCTATTACGAGGCTCTCCAGTTTCCCAACCGCGACTACGTGGCCGACACCGATGCGCGGCAGTGGCGGCGCGGGGTCTACACCCACTGGCAGCGCACCTTCCTCCACCCCATGCTGGCGAACTTCGATGCGCCCGCCCGCGACGAATGTGCCGCCGCGCGGGTCAACAGCAACACCCCGCAGCAGGCGCTCACTTTGCTCAACGATCCCGCCTTCGTTGAGGCGGCGCGGAGTTTCGCGGCACGGCTCCTCGGGGATAAAAAAGCGACGACGGATCAGGAACGTATCCTATCCGCCTACCGCATCGCCCTGAACCGCGAACCCGCCGCCCGCGAACTCGCCGCCCTGACCGCTTTCCTGAAAACGCAGCAGGATCACTTTACCGGCGCTCCTGAAGAGGCGGCGAAACTCCTCCAAACCGGCCTTTCGCCGCAGGCCGGTCTCGACCCGGTCCTCCACGCCTCGTGGACGCAGCTTGCCCGTGTCCTCCTCAACGCTCACGAAACGATCACCCGCTACTGAAAGTCATCGCCATGAATCCCCTTGATCCCTCCTTTGAAGCGCTCAGCCTCCATCGCCGTTCCTTTCTCCAGCAGAGCAGCTACGGCCTCGGCGGCATGGCCATGGCGATGCTCCATCAGCAGGCCGGAGCCGCCACGACGGGTCTCGCCAAACCCGATGACTGGAAGGGCGCACTGAAGACCCCGCATTTTCCGGTCAAGGCGAAGCGGGTCATTTTTCTGTGCATGGCAGGGGGCCCCTCGCAGCTCGAGACTTTCGACTGGAAGCCCGAGCTGAAACGCCTAAACGACCAGCCCTTTCCCGAGTCCTTCACGAAAGGGCAGCAACTCGCCCAACTCCAGGGGGCCGAGCTCAAGGCGCGGGGATCGTTCACCAATTTCCAGAAGCACGGCCAGTCCGGGATCGAGATCAGCGACCTCTTCCCCGGGATCGCGAAGCAGGCGGACAAGCTCTGTGTGATCCGCTCGATGCAGACCGAGCAGATTAATCACGACACCGCCCACGCATTCATGAACACCGGCTCCATCATCAAGGGCCGTCCCAGCATGGGGTCGTGGCTGACCTACGGACTAGGATCCGAGACCGAGAATCTCCCCGGCTTCATCGTTTTAACTTCGGCGGGCAAATACGGGCAGCAGCCCATCTCGGCGCGGCAGTGGAGCAGTGGCGTGCTGCCGAGTCGATTTCAGGGTATCCAGTTCCAGTCCAAGGGCGATGCCGTTCACTACATCGGCAACCCCGAGGGAGTCTGTCAGAGCGCGCAGCGCCAGGTCATCGAGGAGATTCAGCGGCTCAACGGCTTCCTCGGCGAAGAGCAGAACGATCCCGAGATCGCGACCCGCATCGCCCAGTACGAGATGGCCTTCAAGATGCAGTCGAGCGTCCCCGAGTTGACCGATTTCAGTGAGGAAAATCAGGCCACGCTCGACCGCTACGGCGTGAAGGAGCCGGGTGACGGCTCCTTTGCCTCAAACTGTCTCCTCGCCCGCCGCCTCGCCGAGCGTGGGGTGCGCATGATCCAGCTTTACCACCGCGCCTGGGATCACCACGGCCAGATCGAAGAGGGAATGAAGGACGGCGCGGCCACCGTGGACGGCCCCACCGCCGCTCTACTTCAGGATCTCGAAGAGCGCGGACTCCTCGAGGACACTCTCGTCCTCTGGGGCGGGGAATTCGGCCGCACGCCCATGGGGCAGGGGAGCGGACGCGATCACCACATCCTCTCTTTCAGCGTCTTCATGGCCGGCGGCGGGATCAAGCCGGGAACGACCTGGGGCTCGACCGACGAACTCGGCTACCGTGCCGTTGAGGATGTTGTTAGCGTGCATGATCTCCACGCGACGATGCTCTCCCTGCTCGGGATCGATCATCACCGGCTCACCACAAAATTCCAGGGCCTCGATGTCAGGCTCACCGGGGTGGCGGGCAAAGTGGTGCGCGGGATCGTGGCGTGAGCTGAATGGCACGTGATTAAGGAGCCAATTCGACTTACAACGGACCTTGTGTGGATAGCGGCGCCAAGTAAGGTAGGGACGCCTTGCCGTCACGCTCCATCTCCCGATCGGTTTCGTCCTGATGGCGGTCATTCTCGAGGCCTACCATTTTTTCAAACCGAGCAGCCAACTGGGGAGCGCAATCGGGTTGGTCCTGACGTGCAGCGCGGCGAGCGCGGTGGTCTTGGTCCTGCTGGGGATCTTCCGCGGAGAGGGCGGTGGCTACGAGCCCGGGGCTCTCGAAGAACATCGCTGGTTCGGCATTGCGGTCGGTGCGGTGACGGTGGTTGCCGCGATCGTGCATGCCCTGGCATTCCGCAAAAAACCCCGGGCAGTGACGGTGGCATTTTACCGCTTCCTCCTTCTTGCTGATATGGCCCTGCTCTCCATCGCCGGGCACGGCGGGGGGAATCTCACCCATGGGTCGAAGTATCTCACCGAGAACGCCCCGGGCTGGCTACGGAAGTGGGTCGGGGACCCGGACCCGGCAGCTACGGCGGGCGGTGCCAGCCTGTCAGGCGAGTATGCCCGTGTCATTCAGCCCATCTTCGAGGCGAAGTGCTACCAGTGCCACGGCCCCGAAAAGCAGAAAGGTGACTACCGCATGGACATGGTCGAGGGCCTCTTCACGGCCGGTGAGAGCGAGCTCGATCCCATCGTGAAAGGCAATGCGGTCGGGAGCTATCTCGTCGAAACGATCACGGTTCCCAACGACAACGATATCGCGATGCCACCCGGGGGCAAAGACCGCCACACCCCCGAAGAAATTCTTGCGATCATGCGCTGGATCTGGGCCGGAGCGGAAACCGGGGGTTGATTTTACTTCACCGCCTCCACCTCAATGCGATCCAGTCCGAACATGTAGCGAGGCAGGGCGATCGCATTTTTCCCGGTGAGGTGGATGTCGATCTGGAGCGGTTCGCTGGGACTAACATTGACTTTCTCAAAGGTTAGGGGAGATCCCGGCAGGACTTTTTCGCTGTAGAGATCGGCCTCGCGGAGTTGGCCGTTGATCGCCACCTTGATCGTTGCGTAGTCGAGCGCAGTGGTCGGGAAAAGGGTCACGTTTTTGGTGCCCGGGGTGAGGCCTTCGACTTTCAAAGTGAGGATGTCGCCGGGCTCTCCGCCGGTCCACCAGAGATGGTCATTGCCCGACCAGCCGTCGCCAAAGCCGGACATGTTCTGATTTTTGACGCTGCCGCTTTTGGTGACGACCTTTGTGACGAGAGCTTCGCCCTCGACGCGGACGACTCCTGCCGCCGGGGGCGGAACACTGCCCTTGCCTGCAACCGGGCCTTCGCCGGGGAGGGGAACCTGCGCGGGGCTCGCAAGGTATTTCACGAGGTCGGCGACCTGCTCGAGCGGGATCGCATCGAACAAGCCCGCCGGCATGAGCGACTGGGGGATCTCCTGACGTTCTTTGATCCCGGCTACTTTCACTTCGGTGACAGATCCGCCCGGCATGGCTACCTGTATCGAAGCCGGGGTCTCTGCCCGAACCATGCCGCTCACGGTCGAGCCGTCTTTCATCGTGAAGATATTGAGAAGGTAGTCTTTACCAACCACGGCGCTGGGGGCAAGTGTATTCTCAAGGATGTAGGCGAGGTCGGCACGGTTCGATCCGGTGAGATCGGGACCGAGGGCGATGCCTTCACCGAAGAGCTGGTGACAGGTCCCGCAGGTCATCGCGAAAGTCTGGCGACCGCGCGAGGCGTCGGCCTTTTCCAGGACTTTGGGATTCAGCTTTTTCTTCCACGCTTCGATGCTCGCGGAGAGTTGCGCGAGATCGATTCCGGCTCCGCCGCGGACCCAGTTCCGGTCGATGATCGCGGTGACGGACTCGTCCTTGAAGCGTTCGAACTGATCGAGCATGACCGGGGAAATCAGCGAGGCGGTGAGCTTCTTCTCATCGACCGCCTTCAGCATCACCAGCGCCATCCCGGGCCGGGTCGCGAGCAGGTTGATGGCCTCGTTGCGGAGCGCGAGAGGGAAGCCGGCGAGCCGCTCGACGAGGGCGGTCGCGGTCTCGATACCCGGGGACTGGCGCAGGGCGGTGATCGCGACGGGTTGTAGAGCGCCGATGTCGAGGACCTCACGGGCGAGGGCGCCGAGTTCGGGATCGCGTCCGGCGATGAGGAGCTCCATTGCCTTGATCCGTTCCGGTCCCGCCTTCTTCGCATCGCGAGCGAGGGCGCGCCAGACGGGGAAATACTCGGGATCGCCAAAGCGGGCTCCCATTTGCGAAAGGGCATCGCTGACGGCGGGATTTCCCGCTTCGATGGATTTCCCGTGAGCTTTAGTGGTCTCCCATCCGGCAGGGATCTCCACGGCCGCGAGACTGGCGAGGGCGGTGAGGAACTGGCCGGAGCGTCCGGCGAAGTCAGCCGGATTCTTCGCGGTCGAGAGCGAGGTCATGATCGCCGAGCGACCCGCCGGAAAGACCGCAGCACGACGGGTGATGAAATCTTTTAAGTTCGTCCATGGCGTGCCGCCGACAAGACCGAGGGCGCGCTCGGGATCGGCTTCGACGAGGGGTTCGATTCCATACCAGCAGAGCAGGGGAACGTTGCGGTCTGCCGTGCTGCGGGCATGACTGATGAGACCGGCGACGATCTCCCATCGTTGCTCAAGAGGGAGGCGCTGGAGGAGCGAGGCGAGGTGGCGGCGGACGAAAAGGGAGTCGTCTCCTGCGGCCATGGCTTCGACCTTGGCGAGCACGGGAGCGGAGAGCGCGGTCTTCTTTTCGCCGAGGAGGGTGACGGCCCAGCCGCGCAGTTCCTCCTCCGGATCATAGAGATTTGCGTGCAGGATATCTTCGTTGATGAGACCGCAGACGTGCCTGGTCCAGAGGACGCGGAGACGATTTCCGGTGTTGTTCTGCGGTACCTGATCAAGTGCCGCGCCGACGGCGGCCGCGTCGAGCTTTCCTGCGGCAGCGCGCTCCTGGAGAAGCCGCTGGGCCTGACGGGCATGGAAGGCGTTAGGGTTTGCCAATGTCGCGACGAGTCCAGCATCGGAGAGATCCGGCAGATCGGTCACGGTGCTTTTCACCTCTCCATAGCGGACGCGAAAGAGCCGGCCGTTGCTGCGGTCCCAGATCTCGACATCACGATGATGGCAGGTCTGGGTATCAGTCCACTCGGAAAAGTAGATCGCACCGTCCGGTCCTAACAAAAGACCCACGCCGATGTGGTCGTGGTGATTGGACAGTAGAAAATCAGGCCGGTGACGCGCGATGTTTCCTGATCCGTCCCGCTCGATCGACTCGCGCACCATCCGATGTCCGTGGAGATTGTGGAAGAAGGCGTCGCCGCGATACTCCGGCGGAAACGTATCCGCCTGATAGAGGACGAGTCCGCAATGGGCATGTCCGCCACCGAGAGTAGAGGTGTCCGCCGGTGCGATCGTCCCCTTCGTGCGCACGTCGGTCCAGTTCCCGGCGAAGTGCGCGTGATCGGCGATGGTCTTGATGTCGTCGAAGGTCCAGGGGTCAAAATGCTGTCCGGCCTGACGCTGGTAACGGCCGCCCTGCGAGAGATGATAGAAATGCGGGATGACACAGGCGGTGATGAAAAAATCGCCCCGCTCGTCAAAGTCGACGCCCCAGGGATTGCTCGTGCCGTGGGCGTAGACTTCGAACTCCCGGGTCACGGGGTGGTAGCGCCAGACCCCCGCATTGATCGGTTCGCGATCTTCTTCCGGCGTCCCGGGTTTGCCGACCTTCGAGTGGGTAAAGACGCCGTGGCAGCCGTAGAGCCAGCCGTCGGGCCCCCAGGTGAAGGCATTGAGCGTCTCGTGGGTGTCCTCGTAACCCCAGCCGTCGAGGAGGATCTCGGGCTCGCTGTCGGGCACGTCGTTTTGGTCTTTGTCAGGATAAAAGAGGAAGTAGGGCGCCGCTCCGATGTAGACTCCGCCGAAGCCGATCGCGATGCCGCTGGCGAGGTTGATGTTCTCGGCGAAGACCTTTCTTGTTTCAAAAGTGCCGTCTCCGTCGCCGTCTTCGAAGATGAGGATGCGATCCTTACCCGCGTTGTAATTGCCCGGATCGCGGACCGGATAGGTGTGCCCCTCGATGACCCAGAGACGACCGCGGGCGTCGAAGTTCATTGCGATAGGCTGGGTGATCTGCGGCTCGGCGGCGATGAGATCGACGGAGAAGCCCGCAGGCACCTCCATGCGGGCGAGAGCGCCCTGCGGGGAAAGGCCGCTGCCGTAGTCGTCCTGGGGCCGGCCGCCGGGGACTTTCCAACGCTCTGCTGCGGTTTTGGAAAGGGTATCGGCGTTTTTTTGAAGGTGGATCGTGAGCCCCTTTTTACTGCTGCTGACGATGTCCGTTTTCCCATCGCCGTTGAGGTCGGCGACCTTCACCTCGACGCCGACGCCGGAGTTATCATCGATGAAATGGGGGACAAACTCGATCTTCTGATCCGCATCGACCGTGTTGCGGAACCAGTAGAGGACGGCTTCCTGCAAGGCCCCGGGATCTTTGCCCTGATGGGCGAGGTGACGCTTTCCGGTAACAAAATCCTCACGACCGTCCCCGTCGATATCGGCGAGAGCAAGAGCGTGTAGTTGCGAAAAAGCAATGCCAAAAGGATTCTGCGTTGAGCTCTCGCCCATGAGATCGTGCTTTTCGAATTTGCCGGGCTCGTACTGCTCGAACCAACCGAGTCCGAAGCCGTGGGCGTTGTAAGAGGTCACGATATCGGCATCGCCGTCTTCATCGAAGTCGTGCACGAGGATCTGCGCCCCGCCTCCGCCGTAGGGCAGGTGCGCCCATTTTTGTTTTTGCCAGGGTCCTTCTCCGGGTTCGGCGGGTTGCTCATACCAGAAGGCTTTCTCGATCACATCGAGGCGTCCGTCGCCGTTGAGATCACCGACCCCTAGGCCATGCCCGAAAGGGGTCGCGGCTTCCCCGACTTCGGAAATAGGGTGCCAGGTCCAGGGCTGCGTCGCGTCGGCTCCGGCCTCGTAGTAGCCGTAGGTCTGCTCCTTCGCTCCGACGATCTCGGGCAGGCCGCCGGGGATTAGGTCGATGAAGTGGGGTGATTCGTTCGCGACCTGATCGGCCACGGGAAACATTTTCCAATCGGATGAGCTCGCTGGAGCGCCGGGATTCAGGTAGAGCCGCGCCTCTTTCCCGGGGAAACCGTAGACGAGGATGTCGTTCCTGCCGTCGCCGTTGCAGTCGTGGATGAAGCTAAAGAAGTTGTCTGAATAGCCCTTTTCCGCAACGAAAGGTTCCCCCGCAGTGAAGCGTCTCGCCTCGGCGAAATCTGGTCCGGCGAACCAGAAGGGACCGTAAGCGAGATCGGGTTTGCCGTCGCCATTGAGGTCTCCCACGGCGGCGCCTTCCGCGTGGAAGTCGGTGAGGAGCGTTCGTGAAGTCCACGCGTCGTTGGCGAGGAGGGGCAGGGAGATAGAGAGGGCGAGGGCGAGGAGAAACGGGGGTTTCATTTAAAGGTAAAAGATAGCTTCGTCCGAACGACTTCAGTTTATTGGACCGCACGGACGAATCGTATGCCATTTCAGTCCCCGGCTTCAAGACCGGTGAATGGGGCGCGTCTGCTGTTTCCCTGCCCGGCCCCGTCACATCCGGCAGATGAGCAGCTCGCGCTCGTAGATTAGTTCGCGCGGCAGGTGCGTTTTGAGGTCGAGGAAAAGCTCCTCGTGCGAGAGGATCTCGCGACGCCAGGCCTCGCGGTCGAAGTGCTGGAGTTCCTCGAATTTTTCCCCGGGGAAGTCGAGTCCGGTCCAGTCGATGTCTTCGTAGCCGGGCACCCAGCCGATGGGGGTCTCTTTCGCAACGCCGTGGCCGTTGGCTCGCTCGACGATCCATTTCAGAACGCGCATATTTTCCCCGAAGCCGGGCCAGAGGAACTTGCCGTCGGCATCCTTGCGGAACCAGTTCACGTGGAAGATGCGCGGCGAGGAGCTCAGGGAGCGCTGCATCGAGAGCCAGTGGCGGAAATATTCTCCCATATTGTAGCCGCAGAAGGGCAGCATCGCCATGGGATCGCGGCGCACCTGACCGATCGTCCCGGCGGCGGCGGCGGTCATCTCGCTGCCCATCGTTGCGCCCATGTAGACGCCGCTGCTCCAGTTGAAGGCCTGGTAGACGAGGGGCATCGTCGTTGCGCGCCGCCCACCGAAGATGATCGCGCTGATGGGCACCCCCTCGGGCTTTTCCCAGTCGGGATCGATCGTGGGACATTGCGAGGCGGGGGCGGTGAAGCGGGAATTGGGATGGGCGGCCTTGGCCCCGGTCTCGGCGGCGAGCTGCGGGGTCCAGGGATTGCCCTGCCAGTCGATCGCCTCGGCGGGCGGCTCGGGAGTCATGCCCTCCCACCAGACGCCGCCGTCGGGGGTGAGGGCGACATTGGTGAAAATGGTGTTTTTCCGCAGCGCGGCCATCGCGTTGGGGTTCGTCGCCTCACCGGTGCCGGGGGCGACACCGAAGAAGCCGGCCTCGGGGTTGATCGCGTGGAGCCGCCCGTCGGGGCCGGGCTTGATCCAGGCGATGTCGTCACCGACGGTCCAGACTTTCCAGCCCTGCTCCTGGAAATGCTGCGGCGGGATGAGCATGGCGAAGTTCGTCTTGCCGCAGGCACTGGGGAAAGCGGCGGCGACATAGGTCTTGCGTCCCTCAGGGTCCTCGACGCCGAGGATGAGCATGTGCTCGGCCATCCAGCCTTCGTCGCGGGCTATGGCCGAGGCGATGCGCAGGGCGAAGCATTTTTTCCCCAGGAGGGCGTTGCCCCCGTAGCCCGACCCGTAGCTCCAGATCTCGCGGCTCTCGGGAAAGTGAACGATGTATTTGTCAGGATTGCAGGGCCAGGGCACGTCGGTCTGCCCCGGCGCGAGGGGTGCGCCGACGCTGTGCATGCAGGGCACGACCCGCTTGTCGCTGCGGTCGATGAGCTCGAAGACAGGCTTCCCGATGCGGGCCATGATGCGCATGTTGATCACCGCGTAGGGCGAGTCGGTGAGCTGCACTCCGATCTGGGCCATGGGCGAGTCGAGTGGTCCCATGCTGAAGGGCAGCACATACATCGTGCGACCTTTCATGCAGCCGTCGAAGAGTTTGCGGAGCTTGCGTTTCATCTCAAAGGGGTTGACCCAGTGATTCGTCGGGCCCGCACCGTCCTTCGAGGCGCTGCAGATGAAGGTGCGGTCCTCAACCCGCGCCACGTCACTCGCATCGGAGCGGGCGAGAAAACAGCCGGGCCACTTCTCCTCGTTCAGCTTGACGAGGGTGCCGGCCTCGACCATCTCCCCGCAGAGGCGGTCGTATTCGGCCTGCGATCCATCGATCCAGTGGATGCGCTCGGGCTTGCAGAGGGCGGACATCTTCTTGACCCAGCGGAGCAGGTGGACGTTTTCGCTGAGGGGCGTGGAGGGGTCGGATTCGTTCATAGGGGAGAGTCCGCGGCAGTGCTTTTTTGAGGCCCTGATTTGAGAAGGGAGGCGCGAGTAAAGCAATCTTGACCTGTCCGGGCGATGCGTCACGGGAAAAGTCGCACTGGCAGGCGACACCATGACCGCCTTTCGGAAGAATCCGGTCCGCAAGGAAGCGGCAGGCTCAGGGGAGGGATTTCAATGTTTCGTAGAGAACCTTGCCCTCGTCATCGAGTAAAGAGAGGCTCAGGGTCCCGGGTGCTTCGCCGATCGTCACCTGGAGGAATCCGCCGGTCGGCTCGGAATAGAGAAAGCGCTGATCGACCAGTCCCTCGGGATCGGTGCTCTTGGGCCCACCCGGCTTCTCCCCGCGAATCGCGTTCTCGTCGTTGAGGGCGCCGCAGGAGAATTCCTCGAAGCCGGAGGGATGAACACTGTGGTATTGCCAGTGCCGGTCGCCACAGAAGCTCATCACGTTTTCGATGTCGTTCTCCTTGAGCCAGGCGAAGAAGCGGTCCGCCTCCTGCCGGAAACCGCGTGTGTTGGTGTGATTGTCCTTCTTGCTGTCGCGGTCGGGTCCGACCATGGGAGTCGGGGTGATGATGACTTTCCAGGTCGCATCGCTTTCCTTGAGGGTGCGCTGCAGCCACTCGCGCTGCTCCGCGCCCCAGATTGTTTTCTCAGGGCCGTCGGGCATTGCGTTGGGAGAGCGGTAGTCGCGGCCCTCGACGAACCAGAGTTGAAGGTGCTTGTGAACGCGGTGGGTGCGGTAGGTCGGCGAGGTCGTGTCACCGGCGGGATGGATGGGCATCTGCTCGCGGAAGATTTCAATGCCGGTGTCCGGAGCGGGCAGGGTGTTTCCGCCGAGGTCGGCGTCGTTGTAGCGGAAGTCGTGATCGTCCTTCGACCAGTAGGCGGGAGTGACGGCGAAGAAGTCGATCATACGGGGGAAGCGGAATTGCTCGTGCCATTTCCTGCGCAGCTCCGGAAGGGTTTTCGCGGCGGTTTTGGCGGGATGGTCATAGTAGACGATGTCGCCCGTGCCGATGAAGAAGTCCGGCTTCCGCGCGAGCATCGCGGCATAGGCGGGGAAGCCGAGGCGTTTGTCTTCGTCCGATGCCTGACTGCCTTTGCCGTTGGCACCGTTCATGAAAAACGCGTAGTTCTGGCAACTGCCCATAATGAAGGTGAGCGGTGCACCGGATGTGGGATCGGCCAGGCTTTTGAAGCTCCGGACCGGCCCGGCCTTGGCGGAGGCTTCATCCGTGCCGAAGACGAGGCGGTAGTGATAGAGCGTGCCGGGTTTCAGGTCTTCGAGTTTCGTGCGGACGATGAAGTCGGATTCCGGAACTGCCGTCAGCCAATCGCTGCGTTTTGCCTCGGTGAAGTCCGGTGACTCGCTCCATTCGAAGCAGGCCACGCCGGCGGCACCCGGGATGTCGCCCCGTGCGTCGAGCCCGGGGCCGGGCAGGGAGGTGAGGCGCGATTGCAGGAGGACCGTGGTAGCGGTCGGCTCGCCCGCCATTTCTCCCTGGGCGTGGTTGGGTTCTGCGGAGAGGGGAACGGTGAAGGCGGCGAGGGCAGAAAGGATCCAGGGACTAGCGATTTTCATAAGGAGATTCAGCGATTATTCCGCTTCGTTCGGAAAAAGGCAATTCCCGGTTTTTCGCGAAAGCGTCGGCGTAGCATCCCGAACTGCCGAGTTGTGAAGGTTGACACAATTGAAGCGGGACGGCATTCTTGATTAAATGTTCACAAGAACATTTAGTATGAGAGTCACCCGGACATCCCCAAGCGCCGAAAAAATCGCCCTATTCCGCTCCCTCTTTCGAGGTCGTGAGGAGGTCTATCCACGTCGTTTCGAGAATACGAAGACAGGCCGCTCCGGATACGCTCCGGCTTGCGGCAACGAATGGGTGCGTGGCATCTGCGAAAAGCCAAGGATCAAATGCGGCGACTGCCCGTCCCAGCGATGGCTGCCGTTGAGTGATGAAGTCCTGCGATGGCATCTCTCGGGCGAGGATGATCGTGGGCGCCCCTTCGTCGGGGGAGTCTACCCGATGCTGCTCGATGAGCGTTGTTGGTTTCTCGCGGTGGATTTCGACGAGGGGGACTGGGCGGTCGATGCAGCCGCTTATCTGGAGACATGCAGAAAATTCCGGGTCCCCGCCGCGCTGGAGCGTTCGCGTTCGGGAGCGGGCGGGCACGTCTGGATCTTCTTCGAGGAGGCGGTGCCGGCAATGCTCTCTCGAAAACTCGGAGCGTTTTTGCTGACGGAGACGATGGAGTCGCGGCCGGAGGCGGGCTTGAAATCCTACGACCGATTCTTCCCCAATCAGGACACTCTGCCGAAAGGTGGGTTCGGGAATCTCATCGCGTTGCCCTTGCAGAAGGCGGCGCGGGATCAGGGTAATAGCGTGTTCGTGGACGGGGAGTTGAACCCTCATCCCGATCAATGGGCGTTTCTCTCCTCACTCGCTCGGGTGACGACAACGATTCTCGAGCAGCTTGTGAAAAATGCGGAGTCCCGTGACAGCATTGTCGGGGTGCGGCGGGTGGCTCCCGACGAGGATTTGGAAGACGCGGCCGAACCATGGCGATGGTCGCCTTCGCGGAAAGGACGAATGCTTCTCGCGGGCGAAATGCCGGAGTCTATCGAAATAGTGCTTTCGGATCAGATCTATGTTCCGAAGGCTCCGCTGCCTCCAGCGCTGCGAAACGCGCTTACTCGTCTGGCGGCCTTTCAGAATCCCGAGTTTTACCGCGCCCAGGCGATGCGGCTCTCGACCCACGACAAACCCCGTATCATCGCCTGCGCCGAGGATCGCCCACATCACCTCGGTTTACCGCGCGGTTGTCTGGAAGAAGTGATCGACCTGCTTCACGGTGTGAATGTCAGGACGAAGCTTCGTGACGAACGCCGCCCGGGCGAACCGTTGGAAAAGCAGTTCGTGGGCACGCTCACGCCGGAGCAACAGCGCGCGGGCGAGGCGATGCTGGCCCACGACTTCGGAGTGCTCGCAGCAACGACGGCATTCGGAAAAACGGTTCTCGCGGCCTGGCTGATTGCACAGCGGGGAGTGAACACGCTGGTGCTGGTGCATCGCCGCCAGCTGATGGAGCAGTGGATGGAGCGCCTCGGGCAATTCCTCGACATCGACGCGAAGGAGATCGGGCGGTGGGGCGGGGGAAAGAAGAAACTCACGGGAAAGATCGACATCGCCCTGCTGCAAAGTCTCGTGCGAAAGGGCGAAGTCGAGGATCTCGTCGCGGACTACGGGTATCTCATCGTGGACGAATGCCATCACCTCTCCGCGCACAGCTTTGAAATGGTGGCCCGCCGCGCCAAAGCGCGTTTTGTCACGGGACTTTCGGCGACGGTGGCGCGGAAGGACGGGCATCACCCCATTGTCTTTATGCAGTGCGGGCCGGTGCGTCACCGGGTCGATGCGCGGGAACAGGCGGCACGGCGACGATTCACCCACGAGGTGCTGGTGAGGCCGACCGGCTTTGGTCCTCCGGGCGAGGTCGAGGAGGACAAACGCAGGGAATACCAACGTCTTTGTGATGCCCTCGTCGCGTCGGAATCCCGAAATGTCTTGATCGTCGCAGAAGTGGCGGAGGCGGTTCGTGCAGGGAGGTTCCCGCTCGTTTTGACCGAGCGCACCGCGCATCTTGAGGACTTGGCTGACCGATTGCGTCTTGAGGTGCCTCACGTCGTCGTCTTGCGCGGGGGAACGACCCAAAAGATCCTTGCCGCTTCTCTCGCGCAGCTGCGTTCGATGCCGGAGGATGAAGGGCGGGTTGTGATCGCGACGGGACGCTTTGTTGGTGAAGGTTTCGATGATGCGAGGCTCGACACCCTCTTTCTCGCGATGCCCGTCTCGTGGCGGGGAACCGTGGCGCAGTATGCGGGGCGTTTGCATCGACTGCATCATGGAAAGCGTGTCGTGCGCATCCACGACTACGCCGATCTCGACGTGCCGATGTTGTCTCGGATGTTCGACAAGCGCTGCGCCGGCTACGAAGCGGTGGGCTACACTATCCTCCTGCCCGCGAGCGCGCTGCCTGGCTGGCCGGTTGATGTGCCGCTGCCGGTCGATCCGGCTTGGAAGCGCGACTACGCTGCGAGCGTGAAGCGATTAATCCGCGATGGAGTGGATGTCCCGCTGGGGAGGCTTTTCGTGGCGGCGACCCGCGAGCCGGCTCCCGATGCCGTGGGAGTGGCCCGTGCCCGTAGCGCAAGCGAAGCGTTCATCTACAGGCGTTTCGAGACCATTCCCGAGTTGGCGGGAAAATTCCGGCTGAATGCGCTGCTCCCGATTCCCTTTGATGATCGCGGGCGCATGGAGGTGGACTTGCTCTGCGAATCGGCGCGGCTTGTGATCGAGATCGATGGGGCGCAGCACCTCGGAGACGAAGTCGCTTATCGGCGCGACCGTCGCAAAGACGCGCTGCTGCAGAGTCACGGGTGGATGGTGCTGCGTTTTTTGGCGGACGATCTCGGGAAACGTCTCGACGAGGTGTTGGATGCGGTGCTCCGAACCGTTGCCGGGCGGAGCCGATGAGTCGGACAAGTCGGACTAATCCGAAGTCAGACTCCACTCCGGCAGCCGCATCAACTCCCCACCCTTCAACGCACTCTCGTGCGCGAGAATCCCGCAAAGGGTGATGTTGGCCGACTGAACTGCGTTCGGATATCCCTCGCCCGCGCCGCGCAGGAGCTCCACGAACTGGTGTACGAGGTGCGGATGGGATCCGCCGTGCCCGGCACCCTGGGTGAAGCTGAGGTGATCCTCGCCGCCGTCGCCCCCATAGACTCCCCCCTGAGTAAAGGGCGCGATCTCATCGGGGAGGAGATGCCCGTAGTCGGGGCAGGTGACGCGCTCGGGGATCTCGGGTTCGGGCTTTTTCGCGGTGTGGATGACGAGGGGCTCGTGCTCGACGAGGGGCCACTCGACCGCTTTTTTTGATCCATAGACTTCGAAGCTCTCGCGATACTGCCGCGCGACGTCAAAGAGGGAGCGATAAACCTGCGCGCTGAGATCGCTCTTGTGAAATTTGATGTGGGTCGTCTCGACGGCGAAGGATGAACCGTAGCAGCCGTGCATCTCTTCGCGGATCGTGCCGCTGGGGAAACAGCTCACATACTCGGCCTCGTTGCGGGCGAGTCCGAGGACGGGTCCGACGCAATGGGTCGCGTAGTGCATCGGGGGCAGGCCCGGCCAGTAGCCCGGCCAGCCGTCCATGTCCTGCTGATGGCTGGCTTTGAGGAACTGCAGCTTGCCCAGCTCGCCCTTGTCGTAGAGCTCTTTCATGAAGAGGAACTCGCGGGCGTAGACGACCGTCTCCATCATCATGTAGTGGAGACCGGTTTCCTGACAAAGCTCCACGATGGCTTTGCAATCCTCAACCGAGGTCGCCATGGGCACGGTGCAGGCGACGTGTTTCCCGGCACGCAATGCAGCGAGGGTGTGCTCGGCGTGGTTGGGAATGGGGGTATTGATGTGGACGGCGTCGATGTCAGGATCGGCGAGGACCTCGGCGTATTCGGTGTAGCGTTTCGCGATGCCGAACTTGTCACCGATCTCGTTCAGCAACTCCGGACTGCGCTGGCAGATCGCGGCCATTTCGGCATTCGGATGGCGCTGGTAGATGGGGATGAATTCGGCGCCGAAGCCAAGGCCGATGATGGCGACGCGGGGTTTGCTGATGGGCTGGGTCATGGTGGGTGGAAAAGAATGAATCAGTGAGCCTACAAGGTTCCTCCGTTATGGAGAAGCTTCTTGAATCCGATGGACGGATTCTATGCGATTCCAGCCCCGGAACTCAAGCCACGATGACGTGACAACAGGCGATTACTTCAGTGAATAGGACGAAGCAGGGGAGACGGCGACTTTCCACATCCCGTTGTGACGCACGAGGGTCACACCCTCAAGGTGGGGCGGTTTGCCCCTTTGCCATTTCCCCCAGCCCTTCGATCTGGTAGGGCACAGGCTGGGCTCCCCAGCGCGATTGGGTGAAATGCTAGCCTTTTTCGGCGAGAAAGATCGACCTCACGGCCAGAACGAGCTCGGCCCGTCGGGCGAGCTCGTCGGGCGAGCTCGTCGGGATCGGCTTTCGCCGCCTGAGGGGCGGCGTCGTCGCTTTCGAATTACTCCGCCGCCGACTTGAGAGCGCTGCCGAGGTAGGACTTCACGGAGGCTACGAGGCCGGGATCTTCCGCCCTGAGGGGTTCGGCGTTGAGGAATAGGAACAAAACCAGACCGGCCACCGGCAATCTGGCGGAGAAATGGTCAGGAAATAAATGGGGAAACGGCATTAATGTTATCGTAATTATGAAATTCATACTCAGCGTTAATTTTTGTTCAAGCTCTTTAGCTGGAGTTTTATCAGGCGATCATGTCCCGGAGGACGTGTCCGTGGACATCGGTGAGGCGCCGGTCGATGCCGTTGTTCCTGACGCTGAGCTTCTCGTGGTCGATCCCGAGCTGGTGCAGGAGAGTCGCGTTGATGTCGTAGACGGAGGAGGCATGGGCGCGGTCGGCGGGACGGAAGCCCCACTCGTCGCTCTCGCCGTAGGTGCCGCCTTTGATCCCGCCCCCGCAGAGCCAGTTGGTGAAAACGAAGGGGTTATGATCGCGCCCCTGGCTTCCCTGTGAACAGGGCATGCGCCCGAACTCGGTCGTCCAGAGGATGATGGTGTCGTCGAGCATGCCGCGCTGCTTGAGGTCCTTGATGAGTCCGGCGGTGCCTCGCGCCATCCCGGCAGCGAGGGGACCGTGGTCGCGTTTGATGTCCTCGTGACTGTCCCAGTTGCGTCGCGGAAAGCCGTTGTCGTTTCCGCTCCAGATTTGAACAAATCTCACCCCGCGCTCGAGCAAACGGCGGGCGACGAGGCATTTCCGGCCGAAAAATTCGCTTTCCGCCTTCTCGTTGATGGTCGTGTCGTCCACGCCGGCTCCCTCGGGCGCGAGTCCGTAGAGCGTCTTGATGTAGTCGGGCTCGCGTGAAAGATCGAGGGCATCGGTGGCGCTAAGCTGCATCGAGGCGGCGAGTTCGTAGGAGCGGACCCTGGCGCTCAGCCTGTCGTCGCCGGAATGGGAGGCTGCGTGGAGCGTGTTCAGCTGCGAGAGCGCCTTCAGCCCGGCACGATCATTCTGCGGATTGATAAAGCGGCTCTTCGGCGCGAAGAGATCGGCGATGGGCGTCTCGCTGCCGGGGCGGATCACAGTGCCCTGATGACTGGCGGGGAGAAACGCATTGGCCCAGTTTTTTGCTCCGTTCGAGGCGAAACCGCGATGGTCGGGCAGGACGACGAAGGAGGGCAGATTCTCACTTTCACTTCCCAGCGCGTAGGAGACCCACGAGCCCGCACTCGGGAAGCCGGGGAAAACGAAGCCCGTCGATTGCAGGAGCGTGCCCTGGCTGTGGACGCCGGTTTTCCCAACGACATTGTGGACGAAGGCGATGTCATCGACGACATCACCGAGCGGCGCGACGACTTCGCTCAGCATCTTGCCGCTTTTCCCGTACGGCTTGAATCCCCAGGGACCGGCGAAGCAGGCGCCGGGAGTGCTCTGGAACAGCTCGACGGTCTCACCCGGATCCCACGGAGTGCCGTCTTTTTGTTTGAGGAGCGGTTTGTGGTCAAAGGTGTCGACATGACTCGCCGCACCGGCCATGAAGAGCTGGATGACCCGCTTCGCCCGCGGCGGCGTGTGCAGCGCGCCCGATAGGACCCCTTCACGAGCGAGAAGATCGGTGAGCGCGAGACCAGGGAAGGATGCCGCGAGGGTGCCGAGAAACTGGCGGCGATTGGAAAAAGCAGGTTCACGCATGGGGTGGTCTGTGTTAGGCTGGGGGGAGTTCATGGACGAAAACATTCAAGAGTTGGCTGATTCGATTTACGCCCGCAAAGTGCGACGCGCCCGGGCGATGACCGTCGGGGAACGGATAGATACAGGGATAGAGCTATTTGAAGGCAGCCTCGGAATGATGCGAGACGGGATACGGCATCAATTCCCAGAAGCTGATGAGAACGAGGTCGAGACGATTTTGCAAAGGCGCCTCGCTCGACTAAAGCAGGTCCATGAGCACGGCTTGTATTCAAAAACTCCGATTTAGAATGAAAGATGGTTTTGAAGCGACCAGAGTGGTGATCGCAGCGCTGGATGCTCTTGGGATTCCCTATATGGTTGTCGGAGGTCTTTCGAGCATGGCGTATGGGATTCCGAGATCGACAAAGGATGCGGACATTGTGATTGCAGTCGATCCGAAGTCTCTCGATCAACTCGTCGAATCTCTTGGAACAGACTTTGAACTGGATGCTCAGGGATCCTTCGAGACGGTGACCGGCACCATGAGGCATCACCTCCGAGTCCCGGCGATTCACTTTGAAATTGAGTTGTTTCTCCTTAGCAAGGACTCCCACGATTTGTGCCGATTTGAGCGGCGAAGACCTTTTCCCTCCCAGCAACTTGGGATGAATGCGGTGATTCCCAGCCCGGAGGATGTCATTGTGATGAAATTGAGGTGCTACGCCATTGCAAAGCGGGGAAAGGATTTCGACGACATCCGCGACGTCATTGCAGTGCAGGGCGATGAGACTCTGGACTGGGACTACATCCATCGATGGACGGCAGAGCACGGGACGGGAGAACTGCTCGACGAGATCCGAGCTTCTATCCCGCCGATCGACTGAATTGCCTGACTGTCGCTCAGTCCACATACACAAAGGCGTTCAGGTTCATCACAATCCTTGCGAAGCTCTCTTCGCCGTGGTTCTTCAAATGATCGAGGAGCACGGGCCGCTCCTCCGCCGTGGGGAGACGTCCGAAGGCAAGGCGGGAGGCGAGGTCGATCTTCTTTTCGGGGGATTCCGGGGCCTCGCGCCGCAGGCGTAAGGCGAACTGGACGGACATGGCCTCGATAAAACGATTGTTCCACTGCGTCAGCGCCTGCAGTGCGGTCGTTGATTCGTCCCGTTCGGGGACACTCATGGACGGATCGGCGCAGTCGAGGGTCGTCAGCATGGGCTGCGGCTGCGAGCGTACCACAAATCGGTAGATCGTGCGGCGGTGCGAGGCGGGATCGTTCGGGTCGTGGAGATGATACTGGTAGTGCGGCGAATGTTGAGGCTTCTCGATGATGAAATCCTGAAACGGTTTTCCACCTCGCTCTTCTTTGAGCACCCCGCTCACGGCGAGGACGGAATCGCGAAATTCCTCGGCCGACATGCGGCGGCGGTTCGCCCGCCAGAGATACTCATTGCCTCCGTCGATGGAGGCGTTCGCTTCCGCGTGTGCACCGGAACGGCGGTAGGCATCGCTCGTAACGAGAAGACGGACGAGTGTTTTTAATGATTGGTCAGGATCGTCCCGCAAGGTGGCGGCGAGAAAATCGAGCAGTTCGGGATGGGTAGGTTCCATACCGCCGCGACCGAAGTCATTCGGGGTCCCGACGAGGGGCGCGCCGAAGGTCCACTGCCAGAGACGGTTCGCGATGGAGCGCCACACGAGCGGGTTTTCGTGCTGAGTCAGATAGCGGGCGAGGTCGGCGCGAGCGAGGCCCTCGTCCCGGGTGGTATTCTCCGCCCCGGTAAAGAGTTCCGGTGCCCCGTCCCAGAGGGGAGGTGCTCCCGGCGTGAGCGCGACTCCGGGTGAGGCGACATCCCCGCGATGGAGAAGATGAATGGGACGCGGCTTTCCTTCGGTAGGAGTGAAATTTCCTCCCCGGGTGAATCGCGTGGCGGCAGCATAGACGAGTTCGCCCTCAGGAAACGTTTTCAGTTTTTCATCAAGGGGATCGAGCTCCGTCCTGATCGCGGCGAGTCTGGCTTCGGTCTCGGGTGAGCGGAGCGATTCGACGATGGCCTCGCGCTCTTTCTGGAGTTCATACAACTCGGTGAGCGCCTTCTCGTCGGCGAGTTCGCGATGGAAAATTCCATCAACCAGATTTGCCTTTCCCCAGCGAGGTCCGGACTCGATGCTGTCTTTCGCCGAGACGACCGCTCCCTTCGCCAGGTTGCCCGTGTTTTCTGATCCGATGACCTCGATCTCACCGAGCGCGAGGATGTAGTCGTCCTTTCTTTCACTGAGCGCGGTCGCGGTGAGGCGCAGGTAACGGAAGGCTTGATTTCCTCCCGGAGCGACGACGGGAAGCGAGCGTGGGTTGGTCCGGTCCCTGTCAGTCGCGTCGAGCAGGGTGAAAACTTCCTTTGCAAAGTCGGGATCGTTCGAACCCTCGATCCGGTAGCGAAGGGGGAAGCCGAATCCGGCCCCGATCCCGGCGAAGTCATCATAGGCGGGCAGCAAACGCACTTCGGCGACGGCCTTCGCGGCACCGAGATCGAGCTGCACCCATTTCTCCTCGTCGGACTTTTTCGCGATGTGGCTGTGGTAGCCATGTTGAGCGGGCGGGGAGGAGGCACCGTGTTTCTCCTTCAAGTCAGCAATGCGGCGATCAACGGTGGAGGCTTTGGCTTCGATGAGCCGTTTCATTTCCGTCTCCAGTTTTCCCTGGTCCTGCTTCAGTGTGTTGATCTTTCCGATGAGGGAGAGTTTCTCCTGCTCCTGCTTCGGGGGCAGGCCGGCGTAGACGCGGTCGGCTCGATCAACGGCGGCGAAGACCGCGTGGAGACGATAATAATCCTCCATCCGGATCGGATCGAATTTGTGATGGTGGCACTGCGCGCACTGCACCGTGGTGCTCTGAAAGGCGTTAAAAGTCGCCGAGATCATCTCGTCGCGGTCGAGGTGTTTGGCGATGCGTCCGTCGAGCTTGGCCTCGCCCACTTCCATGTGGCCGATGAGATCCCACGGACCTGCCGAGAGAAATCCGAGGGCGATCACTCCGTCGGGTTCGCCGGGGAAAAGGATATCACCCGCGACCTGCTCCTGCACAAAGCGGGTGTAGGGTTTGTCTTCGTTGATACTGCGAATGACGTAGTCGCGATAAGGCCAGGCATTGTTTCTCGGTTTGTCTTTGTCGTAACCGTGAGTCTCCGCATATCGGGCGAGGTCGAGCCAGTGCTGGGCAAACTTTTCGCCGAAGGCGGGTGAGGCGAGGAGACGGTCTGTCAGCGCGGACCAGGCGGCGACGGAATCGGTTTTCACCGCCGCGAGAAAAGCGTCGATCTCCCCCGGCGTCGGAGGCAGTCCGGTGAGGTCGAAGGTGGCACGGCGCACCAGCGTGACAGGATCCGCTTCGCCGAGAGGCTTGAGCCCCTTTTCGGCGAGCTGCTTTTCGATAAAGAAATCCACGGGATGTCGAGCCGACAGGGTTGTGCCTTCGGGTAAACCCTCCTTGATCGGTCGAAGTGACCACCAGTCGAGATCGCGCTTAGGATTGTAGGCGAGGGTGCGGTCCTCGGGCCAGGGCGCACCGGCGGCGATCCAGTCGGTGAGCGTCTTGACCTGCACGGAGGTAAGTGGTGTCTCCTTTTTCGGCATCTCCGGGTCGGGGCCGGAGATAAGGGCAATCAGGTCGCCGACGGAAGCGTGCGAGAAGGCGGAGTCGCGCGTGGAGAGGTCGAATTTCCCTTTCTTCGCCGTCGCGTCGTGACAGAAGAGGCACTTGGCTTCGAGAATGGGGGCGACCTCTTTTTCGAAATCGGGCGCCGCCTCGAGCAGCACAGGCGTAGCAAGCGCGAGCGTGGCCACGCAGAGAAAACTATGGCGATGCAGCGGGAACATTACCAATTATGAGGGAGATACACCGTCCCCACAAGCCACGAGAACGCGTCACACCAGTCCCTCGCGCAGCGCCTTGGCCACCGCTCCCCCGAGGGTGTTCACATGCAGCTTCTTGTAAATACGCCGGACGTAGTTGTCCACGGTGTGTACACTCAGGTCGAGGCGATCAGCGATCTCTTTTTTAGCGAGACCATCAACGAGGCAGCGGAGGACTTCCTCCTCGCGATCGGAGAGGCGCACTTCGCTGCCGGCCGGCTGGAGTTGGCTGAAGCGCGCCACGACGAGACGGGCGATCTCGGGGGTCATCGGCGAGCCACCCTCGAGAACCTCTTTTACGGCGGCGGCGATGCGGTCGGGGGATTCGGACTTCAAGAGGTAGCCCGATGCCCCGGCGGAGAGGGCCTCGAAGATTTTTTCCCGGTCATCGAAGACGGTGAACATGATGATCTCGCTCCCGGGGAAACGCTCTTTGAAATGGCGTATGCCCTCGAGGCCCGACATGCCCGCGAGCCCGATATCGAGGACGATCGCGTCGGGTTCGGGAGCGCCGCTCTGAAGCGCGGCTTCGCAGGAGTCGAAGACGCTCGCCTTGCCGACGCCCGCTTCTTCGATGATCTCGGCGAGGGTGGCGCGGAGGCGTGCGTGGTCCTCGACGATCCAGACGGCGGGTAGGGTCGGTGGGGCTGGCATGGTCAGGCGCGGGGGAGGGGGATCTCGAGAGTCACGGTGGTGCCGGCATTGGGTGCGGACTCGACGCGGCAGCTTCCGTCGAGGAGTTTCGCCCGTGTTTGGAAATTGAGAAGTCCGCGTCCGCGCCCCGCATCGGTCGAATGAGGATCGAAGCCGGAGCCATCATCGGTGATCTCGAGTCGGAACGCTGCAGGGCTCCAGACGAGGCGCACGGTGACCCGGTGAGCCCCGGCGTGTTTTCGTGCGTTTGTCAGGGCCTCTTTGAGAAATAGAACGATCTCGCGCGCCCACTCGATCGGAGGGCTGCCGGTCGGGGCGCGTCCCTCGCGACGGACCTGGTGATCGAGGCCCTCGAGGAGACGTTCGGCGATGTTCACGAGGCGGGTCTCGAGATCGACCCAGTTCCCCGCCACCGGAGCGAGCAGCCAGACGATGTCGCGCATGTTGTCGAGGGTCTCGCGGGCTGCGCCGGAGAGGGAGGCAAGTCGTGCGGCGACCGGATCATCGGCCGCGATGCGACTGCGGGCGAGATCGCTCTGCAGGGCGAGATGACTGAGGCTCGCGCCGAGTTCGTCGTGGAGATCACCGGCGATGCGCCGTTTCAATTCCACCTCGGCGAGGGAGGAGCGCCGGCGCTGCGCGAGGATGACGATGACGGCTCCCAGCGCGATGAGGACGACGAGCGAGCCGGCCCCGTAGAGCCATCGCCGCAGAGATTGTTCGCGGGCCGCAGCGATGATCCCGGTGAGGGCATCGGCTCGAGCTTGCAGGCGCTCGCGCTCCGAGATCGCGTCGAGCCATGTCGTCCAGCCGAGCAACTCCTGACGGCTGGAAAATCCGTCGGTGAGGGCGTCGGTGCTCCAGAGGCCGGTCGCGGTCGAGTCGGTCGCGGTGACGGATTTTCCGAGGGCGACGTTTTCACCGGCGGACCAGGCCTGCAACTCGGCGAGGGCGAAGATGTAGTCATCGGTCCGTCGCCAGAGTTCATTCGCCTCGATCCGGAGATGGCGCAGGGGCGCACTGCTTCCGGGGAGGATCACTGCGGCCGCTCCGGGATTGGGGAAGGGGATCTCGCCCGAATCAAAAAGCACGCTCTCTTTTCCACTTTCATCGCGACCGGTCACACGGAAGCGAGGGGGGAAGCCGAACCCGGCCGTGTCGGCAAAGTCCCGCGGGTGTGCGGCAATGAGGTGGATCTCGTCAATGAGGCGGTCCTCGCCGAGATCGACCTCGAGCCACTTCAGCGGTGTGTTCCCCTTCGTCTCGATGAGGCTGTGATATCCGTTGCTCGCGGACTCGGCTTTTCCGGCGAGAGGCAGGCACCAGAGGTAGCCGTCGGTGAGATTCGAGAGCTGCCAGCGCGGGGCATTCTCGATGGAGGCGGTTGTCGTGACGGGGCGATTCAGGGCGACGTTGGCTCCCTTCTCGAGGACGACGATCTCGCCGAGAGTAAAGAAGCTCCCGCGTCCGGTGCTGCGCTCCCGGGAACCCGCGATGGACACCCTGACAAACCTGCCAAACGCTCCGTTGCCGGGGACTCGGAGAAAGGGGATCCGTGTCCCTGCGGCGGCGCTCTCCTCGCGCCAGCGGGCCAGTCGCACAGGTTGGGCAAAGGTCGCCTCGTCGGCGATCTCGACGACGACCTCGGGCGGAAAGCCGTTCGCGGCATCGCTGCCTGGCGCATCGGTGGGGAGACGTGCGGGGAAGAGGATCACCTCGTCGGGGCTGACGCTGCGCCCGAGGTCGATCACGAGATGATTGGGATCCTGCGGAGAACCGTAGAAGCCGATCCGCCCGTGGACCTGCTCTGAGGGTATCAGGGTCGGGAGCGACTCGAGGACGGTGGCGATTTCCTGCTTTTCCTGCTGCGGCGAAGGCGACGGCTCCTGTGCGGCAGAGGGCTGCGACAGGCTCAGGGCGACGGCGAGAGAGAGGACTGAAGCGGTGGGGTTCAAGACGGTCGAATCATAGCATGTCACAGGATGAGGCAAAGGTCACAAGCCGCGAGATCGCGTCATTCTTTTGCCTTCACATGATCTCTCCGAATGACCGGAGCGAGCCATTTCGCCGTCTCGCTCGCGATCACGTTGTAGCCGGCGAGGGTCGGATGCCTGTCTCCATACCAGCCCGGGAGATGGCCGAAGAAGGCGTCGAGGCGATTGTCGAGCACGACGATCTGCGGGTCGGGGCCGGGTTCCAGGTAGGGCGTGGCGAGGGGACGCAGCGCCTCTGGTACTTTCGATAGCGCGTAGCGGCGGTAGTTGAGCATGTCGGGTCCTTTCTCGAGTTCGGCGAGGTAGCGCGGGGCGACGTCGAAGAGCGGCAGCTTTTCCTCGGCGGCGATGCGGGTGATGAGGGCATTGATCTCGGCGTGATTGTTGACCGTCGAGTAGGGGATCGCGGTCATGGGAATGAGGACGGCGTCGGGATGATCGGTCCGCAGACGACCGAGCAACTCGCGGAAATCTTTGGGGAAATTCTCCGCGAAGTTCTCCCGCTTCGACGCGTCGTTTAGCCCGTAGCGGATGAAAATGTAATCGGCCTTTGGCTTCGTCGCGATGTCCTTGTCGTAGCGACCGCTGTCGAGGAGCCGCCGGATGAACTCGCCGCTGAGACCTTCGTTGTAGACATCGGTGGGCGGCAGGTCGGGCTCGGTCGCGAGGAGGATGCGGACGTGGTCCTCGAACTGCGGCTCGTCGGGGGCGAGCCTTTTCGGGATGCTCGCCTCGGTCGTGCTATCGCCGATGAGGAGGATCTTAAGCCGCTTCGGTCCGGCGGTTGCATTGCTGAAGGCAAAGGGCGCGTCGTCGCCGAGGATCTGGTCCGAGGTGATCGTGGGACTGATGTGTTTTTCGACGTGCTCGATGTAGAGTGCGGTCCCGCGCTGATGGCTGACGAAGGGCCAGCGGTTCGGATTGTACATCGCGTCGGTGAGGTCGCGCATGAGGACGACGTTCTTCCCGTTCTTCGCCATCTGGCGGAGGCCGAAGGGACGCCCTGACACACACATATTCACATGCACGCCCATGAGGATGACATTGTCGATCTCGTGGGACTCGAGCAGATTCCAGATCTCGACGCCCGAGTCGCTGATCGCGTCTTTTTCCTGATCGATACGGAGCACGTCGATCTGTCGCGTCCACGGCCCCTTGGGGTTGACTCCTTTGGCGACGAGCTCGGCGGTCCACTTGGCCTTTTCCTCAGGATCGTCATCATTGCCCCCGTCGCTCTGATCGATGGGATAAACGGCGGTCTCTTCGGCGGGGATGATCTTGCACCATTCGCCGATCTGATTGGGAATGCGGGCGGCGGCGGGAGCGGTCACCGCACGTTCCCGGGCCGGAGTGCCCTCGTAGGCCTTCATACAGGCGCTCGGCGCGTGAATGATGAGGACGCCCGCCGCGCGCGCTTTTTCGAGGACCTCATTCATGCGCGGCGCCATCTCGCCTTCGCGGATCACCGCCTTGTGGCAGGTGTGCAGGTCCCACATGTCGCAGACGATGATCGCCGAGCGCGAGGGCAGCCACGATTCCTGCGACGACTTCGCGCCCCCGGTGCGGGTCCGCGTCTGGAGATCGAGGGTGAGCGGGGTCTCGGCGGCGTGGACAGAGAGTGACGTGGCAAAGAGGAGAAAGAAAACAACGGTGTGGGGGAAGCGTGTATGCATCATGTCTGGGTCGATTGAAGCGGGAAAGCGGCGCGATGTCCCGTCCAGATTCGCGTGAGTCTGGCAGCCTGTCGGACTTATCCCGCCCGGCTGCGGAAATCGGGGATTCGGCCCGAATTCCCCTTCGTTTTCGTCATTTGTGTTCACACAAACTCCTCAAACTCATGTAAATTCTGACTCGAACCCCAATTCCCTCGCTCAGCCGCTCTAAATCCGACAGACTGCCAGCGAAGCTGTCTGTCACCGGCTACGGACCTCCGCCCCTTGCCAAGTCCGGCACTTTGCGAAACGATGCCATCATGCGGCAACTTCGATTTCTCCTTTTCACCCTTCTCCTCCCTACTCTCGCTTCCGCCGGACTCGTCCGGGTGGAGGTGCTGGAGCGCGCGCCCTTCGCCGGGGGCACGGCCTACGGACGCAGCGGCAGCTACGAGATCATCAAGGGTCGTCTCCATTTCGAACTCGATCCCAAGGACACCGCCAATGCCCGCATCGTCGATCTCGCCCTCGCCCCGGTGAATGAGAGCGGTCGCGTCGAATTCTGGTCGGACTTCACTTTGCTGCTGCCCACCGATCCGGCGAAGGGAAACCGCACCCTCCTCTACGACGTCCACAACCGCGGCAACAAGCTCGCCCTCTGGACCTTCAACGAAGGCGTTCGCAGCAACGCTCCGCGTGATCCGGAGCACGCCGGGAATGGATTTCTCATGCGCGAGGGTTACTCGGTGCTGTGGACGGGATGGAGCGGGGAGATTCAGGATGACAGCACGGGCCGCCTCCTCGCCGGAATCCCGGTGGCGGTGAATGCCGACGGCTCGCCCGTGACGGGTCGCAACCATGTCGAGATCACCGTCGACGAACCGAGCTACAGCCGCGACTTTTTCCAGAGTCCCTGGGGAATCTCCGCCGCCTACCCGTCCGTCTCCCTGGACAACGCCGATGAGACCCTGACAAGGAGAAAAAACCGGCAGTCTCCCGCCGAAGCGATTCCAAATGCCGACTGGGCCTTCGCCCGCTGGACGGAGGGAAAAGCGGACCCCGATGCGACCAGTCTTTATGTGAAAGAAGGCTTCCGCCCCGGCTGGATCTACGATCTCGTCTACACCGCCCGCGATCCGCGAGTGGCCGGGCTCGGGCTTGCGGGGCTGCGCGACACGATCTCGTTCCTGCGCTTCGACGAGGCCGCCGGCGACGGGACGGAAAATCCACTCTTCGGTTCACTCGATCGCACCGTGATTTTCGGGGTCTCGCAGTCGGGCCGGTTCCTCCATCATTTCCTCTACGACGGATTCAATCTCGACCCGGCCGGACGCCGTGTCTTCGACGGAGCCCTCGTCCATGTCGCGGGAGCGGGGAAGGGATTGTTCAATCAGCGTTTCGGGATGGCGACAGTCTATGGCAACTTCCGCGAGGGCAATCTCTCGCCGACAGATTTCTTTCCCTTCGCTCCGATGGCGCAAACCGATCCGGTGCCGGGGGAAACAGGAGACTCGCTCGCTCGTCTGCGCGGGAAAGGCGGCGTGCCGAAGATGTTTTTTGTGCAGACCTCGACCGAGTACTGGGCGCGGGCGGCGTCATTGCTGCACACCGATGTGGAGGGGAAAAAAGATCTCAAACTTGATCCTGACATGCATCTTTACCTCATCGCCGGGACCCAGCATCTCGGTGGGGCCGACGACATCGAGGCGAAAGGGACCGCGCGCTATTCGTTGAATCCGGTGAAGCACCGCGGGCCCGTCCTGCGGGCGCTCCTCACCGCGCTCGATGCCACTCTGCGCGATGGATCGGAGCCGCCCGCGAGCCGTTACCCGCGACTCGATGACGGCACCCTCGTGGATCTCGAGACCTTCCGTGCGAGTTTTCCGAAGATCCCCGGCGTTGAGGCTCCGGCACAGCTTTATCGCCCGCTCCGCCTCGACGCGGGGCCGCGCTGGCTGGATGAGGGCATTGCCGATGTCGTGCCGCCGCGGGCGGGTGAGCCCTACGTCACTCTCGTCCCTGCGGTCGATGCTGATGGCAATGAAAAGGCCGGGATCCGCCTACCCGCCATCGCCGCACCGCACGGCACCGCGACAGGCTGGAACCTGCGTGACGACGCCTTCGGAGCCGGCGGAGTCCTCGCCGGTCTACCGGGGGCGTGGTTTCCCTTTGCCAAAACAAGGGCCGAAAGGGAGGCGTCGGGTGATCCGAGGGAGTCGCTCGAGGAACGGTATCCGACCCGCGCCGCCCACCTCGAAGCGGTCACGGCATCCCTCCTCGAGTTGCGCGAGGGTGGTTATCTGCTCGACGAAGATTTGGCGCGTTTGTTAGCCGATGCCGTGAAATGAAAGTGGCTTCGGCTTTAGCCGAATGGGGTTCGGAAGAGTGCGGCTAAAGCCGCAACTACATTGCCTCTCCTTCTCCGCCTCGCTCTTTTTCTCACCCGCCTGGATCGCGCCGCCGGTGGCCCTCACGATGGCCGCCAACTCCGGCGAGGGCTCTTTCCCCAGCGTGCGGATGTAGAAGCGCACCGCCTTCGCTCTTCCCTGCTCGACGCGAAGGAGCTCCCGCAGGCGGGCGAGCCCAGCCTCGTTCTCGCCATCCTGCAAGTCAGAGAACCAGTAGAGCGCATCGACTCTTCCTTCGACGACGAGCATCTCGACGGCCTCGATGACGGAGTCGGCCGTGCTCCGCAGGCGGACCCTGCGATCCTCTGCTTCGCCCGGCGCATTCCAGTCGAGTCGGCATCCCTCGACATCGACGGTCTTTGCCAGCCGAAAAGCCTGGCGCACCTCGCGTTTCACCGCCGGCAGTTTTTACGTCATGCTCCCCGAGACGTCGAGGATGACGCCGAGCTTCATCGCCTTCACCGTCATCCCGCCCACCTCCATCGATCCGGTGCCGTCGCCCGCTCCAAATCCGGAGCCGAGGCCACTTCCAAATCCGTTGCCCAGTCCGGCCAGTCCGGAGACTCCGTCGTCGATCGAGGGCAGGTCGGGGATAGACATGGAAAGTTCGCTTGTCGCCGTGGCGGTGATCGTTAGCGCGGGCGAGAGCGGAGCACCTCCCGACCGCATCGAGGGTCGTGGTCGCTCGACTTTGGGCGGCTCGATGAACGGTCCGTCGGGCTTGGGAATCGAGGTCACGGCGATGGCCGGCGGGGCGACACGAATCTCACCGACGGTGATGAAAAGGAGAAGACCGAGGAGAAGCCCATTGACCAGCAGCGCAGTGAGAAAGGCTCCCGCCGCCTCAACCCATCGGCTCGAGCGGGTGGGCTCCGTGATCGGCTCGGTGGTGATGGCGGGAGGGTTCATCCGGTGTGGTGTAAAAGGTAGACTCTGGAGCTGGTATTTGTGACATAAGCGAATTTCAAGTCGCCTCACATTCCTGTCGACACCGGGCTCTCTTCCCGATATTCTCTCGCGGCATGAACGTCCGCTCGATGCTTGCCTTCGTCATCCTTCTCGGATTCGTCCCGCTTCAATCGGAGGAGACAGAAGTCCTCATCGTCCGCGATATGCTGGTGCCTCCGGCGACATTTGAGGATAAGATCACGCGAAAAGCACTCGATCCCCGCGAGCATCTCTCCGGCGAAAGAATCACTCTGGGGGAAGAGGAGAGCATCGCCTACGATCCGGCCACGATGCGTCTTTTCGTTCGCGCGCGGCCCGCGACCATTCATCGAATTGAAGTATATATCCAAGCCGAGAGGGAGCGATTCGCAGCTCTGGTTTCTATCACCTATCAGGTCTTCGAGACCCGCAAGTCCCTCCTTTCCGAAGCGAACGATCCTCCCGGTGATCCGGCGAAGGATCCCGATTCGGGTGCTCGTATTTTGAAGGGCGAAGACGAAGCCGCCCCGGTGATGCCCGCCCTCTCTGCGACGAAGATCTTTGCCAAAGGCGATCAAGTGGATTCCCTCATCCGCCGGGTCCGGGCTGCGAATCTCGGAAAGATACGACCTCTCTCCACGGTCGTAGCGCAGTCGGGTCAGACGATGGAAGCCTGGACGGGAGATGCGCTCATCCGTGCGGTGCCGGTGATCGCCGCCGACGCCTCCAGCGCCGAGATGACTCTGACACTCCTGCAGGGTCGCGCGGGGGCCGACCCGAAGATCGTTGGCGAGACGAAGCTCACGATTTTTTCCGGAGGCACGATTGCCTTCGAGGAACGGCTCGGGGAGACATCGTGGCGGACCCGGCTCGTCACCGTGGTCGTCGTTGATGCGGCCGGCGATCCGATCGTGCGGCGCGAAGCGGCCCTGCTGCCGGGGGAGGATCAAAGAGAGCCGTCCGCTGCGCTTTTTCCGGGGCCGGTGCCGGAACCGGCGATCGAGAAAGTGAAGGCCATCATTATTCCCTCGATCGATTTTAAGGACACGCCTCTGCTCGAGGCCATCGAGATACTGAACAAGGCCGGAGTCGAGCATGACAAGAGCCTGCCCGAGTCGCAGCGGGGCGTGAAGATTAGCTATATTGGTTCCGGATTTCCCCACATTGAACAGACACCAATTACGCTCAGGCTCAGCAATGTGCCCCTCGGTGAGGCTATTCGTTACACCGCCCGGGCTGCCGGTTGTGATGTTCGCTACCAGGGCGGTTCGGTCGAGATCGGGACGTTCCGTCTTCTGGGGCAACATGTTGACGAGGGGTCGGATATCTGGTATGTCGCCTTTTTACGGGTTCAGGAAGCCGAACGTCTCGAAGAAGGTGGAAAGCTCAGGGAAGCAGAGTCCAAACGTCTCCAGGCCCTATCGCTGTATGAAGCGCTACGTGTAAAATATCCCGAATTTCAGCCGGAAATCGTCGCGGAGCGAATCAGCTTGTTGAGGAAAAAGTTAGGTATCGAATAGCAACGCTCGCTGAGATGTCTCTGCCGGGCTTACGAATTCCTGACAACTTCGCTCTCCCCAACAGCTTCGCGATCCGATAGGGTTGCCGCATGAAAAGGACCCTCTTTGCTTTTCTCGCCCTCGCCTCTTTTTCGGCTTCTGCGCAGGAGGCCGCAGCACCCCGCACCGTCACCGTCACTGGCAACGCCGAGCGCATCCTGCCCGCCGACCGCGTCCGTGTCTCGGGTGCCCTGCGTTCCGTGCGCGACGACCTCGCCGCCGCGCGGAACGCGTCGCAGGAGGATTTTGCCTCCGTCGTCAAGAGCCTCGGCGAGCTGGGAGTTCCCTCGGAGAAGATTGATTTATAGAATCATTCCCTCGGGCGCGATTACGAGAACGGACGCGATGGACAGCGTATCGCAAAAGGGCTTTTCAGCCGGCGGAAATTTAGCATCGAGCTGGACGACCCGAGCCTGCTTGAAATCGTCCAGGGCAGCTTCGCTGAAAACGCCGAGATCGAGATAAATCAGACGAGCTTTTCCCGGAAGGACGAGATCGAAGTGCGTAAGGAATTGCGAAAAATTGCCTTAAGGGCCGCCTTGGAAAAAGCCGGGGCCATGGCGGCGGTCTAGGGGCGGAAAGTCGGGCATCCCTTGAAAATGAGCGAGAGTGCGGGATTGAATTCGGGCTGGTTCACCATGAATCACGTTAGCACGCCCATGTTTGGCGAAGCGGGAGGTCGTGACTCTCTTGAGGCTCTCGTAGAGGTGAGTTTTGCGCTGGTGGAGTGAGGGAGGCGAGGAAGGGGAATTGTCACCAATCCCGCAGTATGGCGAACCAGCATCACGAATGAAAAGGGCTTGATGCGGGTGGAGAGATTCAATAAGATGCAGATCTTAAATGGCATGAAGCCTTTCCCCGTCCCCATCGCGCTCTTTTTCGCACTCGTGCTTTTCACGTTTGGTGAAGGCACCTCGCAGGATGCCGAGCTCATCCCGATGCGCGATTGGACGAGCGACGAGGGCAAGCTGCTGCGGGCCTCGCTGATTGGATTTGAAAAGGGGCAGGGACAGTTCCGCACTCCGGAAGGGCGGCGATTTGTCATCGCGGACGAGCGGCTCTCGATGCGGGATCAGGTCGCGATTCCCACGGTCCGCCTGAACTCCCAGCTCGTGCTTAGTCATTCGGCGGACAACAACACGGATTTCGAAGCACATCCCCGCGAACCGCCGTACTGACAAGGTCTACAGCTTCCTTGCCTTCGGTCCGGGGCGGTTCAATCTGGCGATTGCCCTGATCAGGCCGGGAGTGGATCCCGGACAGTGCAAAGAAGTCGTCGTCCGCGGGAGTAACGGCAAACCGGACGCGGTCTATGTGCTCCGCGAATCCAACATCCGTCGATTTACCAATAACGGGAAGGAGCAGGTCTATGCCCGGGTTTCCTTTGTCGTCGGCGAAAATGAAGCGGTCCTCAAGGCCGTCGAGGAAGGGCTCGCCGCCAATTCCCTGACCTTCGTCGCCCGGGGCGGGGGAGCGGCGGAGCACGTCTTTGAGTTGGACGAGCCCGAGCGGAACGGCCTGCGCGAGACGGTGGCGACCTATCGTCACGCCTTGAAGCTGATCGCCGAAGGCTTTCTCAAGCGAGACCGTCTCGTCGACCAGGGACCAGCTGCCGGGGGGCAGGCTCCCGCTACGGCCATGACGACGGCGGCGGCCGCGACGCCTGGTGCCGGTGATCCGCTAGATCCGTTTCGAAAAAGCCTCGCGCAGAACAAATACGGAACTCTCCAGTGGGGCGCGGATGCCGTCGATGGAGTCGGGTTTCTCGGGACCGAGGTGGTGGTGCGGCGGCGGGGTGGCGAACTGGCAAGTGCGCCTTTTGCGGAGATCTCCGAAGAGGGGCGGAAGAGTCTCTTTGAGAAGCGGCTTGAGGAAGCCTTTGGAAAATCGAAGCACCTCTATTCTGCCGGGATAACGGTGTTTCTACCCCCGGGATGGGATTCCAAGCGAATGGGCTACAGCCGATCCATCCTCCTCACGCGCGATCCTCAAGGGAAGTATTTCCTGCGGCTTTTTGCCTGGGTGGCGAAGACGGACCTCACCCCGGTGAAAGAAATCTATGTGCGCGGCGACTTGCAGGAGCGCCCCTTTGTCGTGGCCTGCCGGGCCGGTGATTCCTCCACGCGTGACAGGACCGATGGAGCGCTCAATACCCTCGTGGGAACCTATCTCAACGCCAAAGACTCCGAGGCGGCGACGGCACTGCATGGCTCCGGTTCGATCCAGTTGCGCGTGCGCTCAGAGCAGAATCAGGATGTGAGTGTCTCGATGGTGGAGGATGAGATGCACGCCACCCTGGAGTCCATTGCGCTTTTTGAGTGGACTCGGCAGTTGTGAGGGGGAGGCAGGGTTCAACAACAAAGGACCGGATTGGCCATAGAACATAGGGAGGTGATCCACGGATCGGAGGTTTGGGGATGACTGGGAAATAAAACTTTCGGCGAACGAAAATAGATCTTGCGGAACAACGATAAAATTCGCTATCCTCGCTTTCATGAACCGTCTCCGCCTCTCCGCCTCTCCGCCTCTCCGCGGCGATTTTTGTGTTTGGAATGTCTGCCTTTAGTGCATTTGGGCAAAGCCCGACGTACGACTCGACGCCGACCTACAGCACGACGCCGACTTACAGCACGACGCCGACTTTGGATGACAACGACGACGACACCGAATCAAAGAATATCAAAAAGATTGTTCGAATTACTCTGAAGGGCACCTTCACAAAGAGTGCGGATAGTAGTGTGAATTCTGCAAGGATCAATGATGCCAAAGCAATATTGGTAAACCAAATCGATCCAACCGGGATTCCATCGATTGACGCGGATTCGCCCTACCTAGTCAATGATTCCTCAGATCCAGAGGTCCGTAACCCGCAGATCACTTTTGAGCAGGGCGAAATCAGTACTTCCAAAACCGATCAGACGACTGTCTATAATTCCGGGCCAACGGAGCTTAGCTCTACGGTTCAGGCTGAAACGGGTGATGTCTGGTCAGTTACCGTCATATACGAGACTTACTTCAATATCGAATGGAATTAGGACTCAAACGAAATCAGACGCTATTTCTTGCAGGAGGTGTTGCGATCGTGGCAGGTATCGCGTTGTCAGCCTTCGAAAGTAAAGTCGGCAATAGATTTAATCTGGAGGAAGAATCACGGGAAAGACAGTGGAATACGCCTTCTCATGACGCAAATGCCGAGAATTTCTCTCCGATTACTCTTTTAGAAATCGCCGAGAAGGGTAGTAAATTGAAACCCGGCTTGGTTTCTGGGGATGATGGTGGGCGAGTTGTTATACGAAAGCCTATTAGTGAGTGGCTCGCCGAGATCGAGAAGACTGCGGAGAGTGATCCCGAAATACGAAGTAGTGTTAATCAGTTCGCGTGGGCGTACCTCGAAGAAAATCCAATCGAAGCTACTGATTGGATTTTATCAAAACTACCCGATGGCGTTTACGCTGGTGCATATGAAATGATGGGAGCGTATTATTCGAAAGAGAACGGGTTCTCGGGGGTTTCGGAGTTAATTGACGGCCTTAGTGTCAATCAGAAAGCCGCACTCCTTGAAGGAGCTTTTCATCATTTGGCTGTGTTGTCCACCGAAGATGCTATTGGGTTTTTGCTCGATCAGGAAGAACAGCAAGCAAGTGGATTTCCTAATCGCAATCGGCTTGTTTCGAAAATATTTTCCGGTGCAACGTCCAGTGGTCGATTTTACGCTGCTATTGAAGCGGCAGATTCGTTCCTTCCAAAGGATCTTCGGGTCGATGCCGTGGACTTCGTCTACCGTCGCTGGGCTAGAAGGGAGCTTTTACCATCTCTGAATAGCATTGTTGAAAGTCAGGCTCATTCTAAGGACTTCGACTACATCTTATCAGGAGTTTTTTCGGTCATCCCGAAGTCTTCATACGGTGAGATTTTAACTTGGTCTGAGAGTGTTCCTTTGGAATTGCGTGACCGCGTGAAGTTAATCTTAGGGGAATGGAACAATTGATAAATTGTGATTGCTTCATCGGGTCCAGATCAATTTAATGTTTCAAGGAAGGAACTTGCTCCTGCAGTCTATGGTGTTTTAGTTATTCTAACTTGGGTGTTGCCTGTTTTGAATAATTCAGGCGTCCTTCCACGAGAATATCAGTTGGTAAATGTTCGCCTTGCTAAAATTACCCACCTCTTCACCCGCCGCCTAGACGACTGGTCATGGTTCGAGATTCAAGCCCGCCTTACTGGCGGCGGTGGTCAGTGGGTCACGCTGCGCCTTTCCGACTATTCGGGAATGCAGAACTACGGCTACCTGACCCGTCTGGATCGGATTCTCGATGAAGCCGGCTCGCGGGAGCGCGGGCCGAGGGTTCGGCGCGACCTGGCGAGGTGGCTTGCTTCGGCGCATGCACGGCGGTTTCCCGAAAGCCCGACCATTCGCGAACTTCGGTTCCTCCGGGTGTCTGCGCCAGTGGGGGCCGAGTTGCTTGCCCAGCCCAGCGGTCACTGGGTGCGACCAGCGTTGGAGGCTGTCCCGGTGGAATGGGTGCGGGAGATTGCGATTGTCACCGATCAAGAATGGAACCCCAGGGCGTCATCGCCCGGTGCGCGATGAAGCGTCGGTTCCTCACGACAGCGATGCGAGAAAGCCTCGTGGCGGAGCAATCGGTGGCTCGCTTTCGGCTTTTCGAATGTGCTTTTACCGTGGCCTTTCTTTTGTATATGGGGCGCAACCTGCTTCATCCGATGGAGTGGCTTACGGCGGAAGGCTTTCATCTCGCTGAGGGGTTGCAACGCCCTGGCTCGCTACCGCCTTTCCCGCTCCTCCCAAGTTGGGGGGTCCCCATTTTTACGGGAGCTCTACTCTGGTCGGGCTGGATTGTGGGGTTCAGGTCCCGCTGGCGACGCTTCGGATTCGGGGCGCTGGCATTGCTCGCACTCTACGCCGAGGGAGTCGATTCTGCCTCCGCATTCGCTTTAAACAAGATCTATGGCGCGGGCTTCATCTTCCTGCTCTTTGCGCCGGGATACGGGGGGAATCCACCGCGAGGATCGGTGATGTCGGTCCGTGTCTTTCAGATGATGCTGTTGACGATCTATTTTGCGACGGGTTTCACGAAAGTCTATGGCGGGGACTGGCTGATCCATTCGGACGTCGTCTGGTCGCACGCCCAGGGGTACTACTGCACTGAATTTGCTGCCCTTCTTCTACGGAATCTTCCACCCGTAGGATGGACGATCGTCCAGTATTCGGTAATCGTTTTCGAACTGGGCGCGCCGGTGTGGTTCGTATGGCGACGGACTCGTCCTTTCGCGATCCTCTTCGGCCTTTCCTTTCATCTGGGGATCGCGCTGATGATGCAGGCCGTCTGGGTGTTCAGCCTCCAGATAGTCACGTTTTACGTTTTGTTTTTGCCTGAGAAGACGGCAGCGAATTGGTTGAATCGGCTGACTGATGTGGGCCGGAATCTTTTAAGAAACGGAACTCGCGATTAGGGTTCTGAAGGCCGCATCTGAGAATCGGGTGTTTCTCCCGCCCCCCCTCACGCCATCAGCGCCTTGACCGGCTTGACCATTTCGACGCCGGTGAGTCTACCGTCGAGGCCCTGGTGTCTGTAGGTGAGACGTTCATGATTGAACCCTAACAACTGCATCACGGTGGCGTGGAATTCGCTGATGTGGAGCGGATCGCGCACGATGTTGTAGCTGAAGTCGTCGGTCTCGCCGTAGATCGCGCCGGGCTTTGCTCCGCCGCCGGCCATCCACATGCTGAAGCAGCGGGGGTGGTGGTCGCGGCCGTAGTTTTCTTTTGTCAGGTTGCCCTGGCTGTAGATGGTGCGGCCGAATTCACCGCCCCAGATGATGAGGGTGTCCTCGAACATGCCGCGCTGCTTGAGATCCTGAATAAGGCCGGCACAGGGCTGATCGACGTCGCGGCACTGGTCGGGCATGCGCCCGCCGACGTTGGAGTGGTGGTCCCAATTGTTGTGATAGATCTGGACGAAGCGCACGCCACGCTCGGCGAGACGACGGGCCATGAGGACGGAGTTGGCGAAGGAGCCGGGGGTCTTCGCGGCTTCGCCGTAGAGCTTGTAGGTATGCTCGGGCTCGGACTTGATGTCGGTGAGCTCGGGCACGCTGGCCTGCATGCGGAAGGCCATCTCGTATTGCTGGATCCGCACCCGGGTCTCGGGGTCGGCGAAGGTCTCGTAGTTGAGCTGGTTCATCCCGTTGATGCCGTCGATGGTCTGGCGACGCACCGAGTCGGGCACGCCGGGAGGATTGTTGATGAAGAGGATGGGATCGCCCTTGCTGCGGAAGGAGACCCCGGCGTGCTCGCCGGGGAGGTAGCCGCTCGACCAGAGGCGGGCGGAGATGGCCTGCTCTTGCTCACGGTTCGTCGGGGTTGCAACGAGGACAACGAAGGTGGGCAGGTTCTCATTCATCGAACCGAGTCCGTAGGAGGCCCAGGCCCCGAGGCAGGGACGGCCAGTGACCTGATTGCCGGTCTGCATCGCGGCGATGGCGGGCTCGTGATTGATCGCCTCGGTGTGGAGCGAGCGCATCCAGCAAATGTCATCGGCGCGTTCGCCGAGGTAGGGGAGGAGATCGCGGTTCATCCACATGCCGCACTCGCCGCGCTGAGTGAACTCATACTTCGACGGGGCGATGGGGAAACGGGCCTGGCCGCTAGTCATCGTGGTGAGACGCTGGCCCTGGCGGATGCTCTCGGGCAGGTCTTTGTCGTACATTTTCACCATCTCCGGCTTGTAGTCGAAGAGGTCCATCTGCGAGGGGCCACCGACCATGTGCAGGTAGATGACACGCTTCGCCTTCGGCGGAAAGTGGGTGACCGGCACATGTGGTTCGCCACCCGATGCCGAAAACACCTGACGCGGACCCATCAGTGACGCGAGAGCGGCGGACCCGAGAAGGTTACGGCCCTTCGCGAAGAAGTGGCGGCGGGTTTGGTCTAGATAGAAATCGGTAGGGAGCATGGGAGCGAAGAGGGTTTCAAGTTTGAGGTTTCAAGTTTCAAGTTGGTTCCGGGGAGCTGTTTTTTTTGAATTTTGAGCCTTTGATTTCGGTATCGCGCAGGTAGTTTGAAAAACTGTTGAGGAGACGAGAGATCTCGAGGCAGGAGTCGTGGAGCGTTTTCCACTCGTCCTCGTTCAGATATCCTGCATCCAAGGCGATATAGAGCTGGGAGCGGACTTCTCCGCAGGATCCTTTCGCGTGGGAAAGGAACTGGATGAATTCTCTTGACCCGTCGCGTTCAAAACCTTCGGCGATGTTCGAAGTGACCGAGATGACGGCTCTCCTGATCTGATCTTTTAATGCGAAGTCCTTCGAGAATTCACTCTTCCTCGTAGCCGCGTAAATGCCGCGGGCAAGCTCGCGTGCCTTCTGCCAGGAGAGAATATCTTCGAACTGTTGGATCGTTGCCATTTCCTAAAATCTTGAAACGCGAAACCTCAAACTTGAAACCTTTCTCGCGGTCATTTATTCAGCGCCTCATCCAGATTCATGAGCTGGTTGCAGACCATCGTCCACGCCGCGAGGACGGGCGGGGCGATCGCCTTTTCGGCGGGGGTGTCACCGACGGCGAGGAGGGCGGTGGCGTCTTCGGGTGTGTTCTGGTAATGAGAGAGGAGCGAGAGGTGGCTCGATTGCATTAGGTTGCTCTCGACTTCATTGAGCGGCCGGGCGAGGAGACGGCGGGCGATGATGTCGAGGGTGCGATCGCCGTCCCCTTTGCTCTCCTGTAGCGCGAGAGTGGCGAGGCGGCGGGCGGCTTCGATGAACTGCGGATCGTTCAGGGTCACGAGCGCCTGGAGGGGGGTGTTGGTGCGGTCGCGCTTGAGACAACTCACTTCGCGGTTCGGCGCGTTGAAAAGCTCCATGCTCGCGGGTGGGGCCATGCGCTTCCAGTAGTTGTAGACGGTGCGGCGGTAGAGGCCTTCGCCTTTGTCCTGCGCGTATCTGGCAGTGCCCATACCGACGGTCTCCCAGACGTTCTCGGGCTGGTAGGGTTTGGTGCCGGGACCGCCCATGGTGATCGAGAGCGTTCCGCTCGCGGCGAGGGCGCTGTCGCGGATCATTTCGCCGTCCATGCGGTAGCGGGGGCCGCGACTGAGGAGGCGGTTGTCGCGGTCGCTCTCGATCTTCTCAGGCGTGGCTACGGCGACCTGACGGTAGGCGGACGACATGAGAATCGTTTTGAAAAGTGCCTTCGTGTCCCAGCCTGATTCGATGAATGTCAGGGCGAGCCAGTCGAGCAGTTGGGGATGGCTCGGGGCCGCACCCATGATCCCGAAATCGTCGGGGGTGGCGACGATGCCGGTGCCAAAGATCTCCTGCCAGAAGCGGTTCACGGTGACCCGGGCGGTGAGGGGATTGGCCGGGTCAACGAGCCAATTGGCGAGCCCGAGGCGGTTCGCGGGGGCACCTTCGGGCAGGGGATGGAGCACGGCGGGGGGAGCGGCCGCGACCTGCTCACCGACATTGTCGTAAGCGCCGCGCATGAGGATGTTGGCCATGGCGGGGGTGTCCGAGCGCTCTTCCTGGATGTGGGTCACGGGACTGCGACCTTTGATCACGTCGCGTTCTCCCTCGAGTCTCACGACAGCGAGATTGAGATCCTGCCAGGGTTTGTCACGGGTGGCGAGGTAGTGTTGGAAGAGGCTCTCGGACTGCTCGGGCTTACGCTTTTCCCCGGCGGCGAGGGCGGCATTGAGAGCGGGGAGCTGGTGGAGACTCGTGGCTTCGAGGGCGCTGAGTTGCTTTTTGAAGATTCGGAGGTCCTGCACCTGACCGTCGGTGAAGTGCATGCTGGAACTGCGCTGGCCGAGGCGGAGCGGGGTGTTGCTGCGTGTCTCGGCGTCGGGTTTGAGTTTGTCGCTGGTGGCGCGCAAAGGAGCGTCGGCACCGTTGAGGTAGAGTTTCACTCCTCCCGCTTTCCCGCTGCCGTCATAGGTCACGGTGACATGCTGCCACTGGCCGGGCGCGAGGACGGCTTTGGTGGTGGTGACCTTCAGCGCGTTGTCGGGCCAGGTGTCAATGAGGTGAAAGGCAAGGTTGCGGCTTTCCTGGAGGAGGTCCCAGCCGCGATGGGCGGCCTTGTCGTCCATGCGGGCAACGATGGAACCGCTAAACCCATCTTTCGGCGAACGGACCCAGACGGAAAGGCTGAAGGGCTCGTTGCGGGCAAAATTGGCGTGGTCGCCGAGCTCGACGGGCGTCTCTTTCTTCAGAACGGGGGCTTGGCCGAATCGGCCTCCTGCGGCCCAGGTGAGGTCACCGGTTGCTTTGAAGGTTGCGGCGGCGGGGAGGCGGGCGGCGAGATCCGAGCCTTTGCCTTCGTTCAGCGGGAGATGCAGGACGAGTTGCTCGCGGGGCATCCCTTCGTCGAAGATCGTCGGTGTCGCGGAGGTGAGCCAGGTGTCGAATTCGGGTTTGGCCGCGTTGCGGCGCTCTTGCCGTTTCGTCGAGGCGGTTGCGATCTCGCCGGGCAGGGCGCTCCAGCGGGGGCGGTCGACCTCGGCCGGCACGACGAGGATGGGGCCGCTGTCTTTCACGTTTCCGTCTTTGGCTGGCTGAGTCGTGTTGCGGAAAAAGGCGGCCATGGAGTAGTAGTCCTTCGCCGAGACGGGATCGAACTTGTGATCGTGGCACTGGGCGCAGTTGAGGGTCAGACCGAGATAGACCCAGCCGAGAGTCTGGACCCTGTCAGAGGCATAAAGGGCGACGTTTTCCTCATCGATCGTGCCGCCCTCGTTGGTCGTCATGTTGCAGCGCTGGAAGCCGGTCGCGATGAGCTGCGCTTCGGTGGGGGTGGGAAGGAGGTCGCCGGCGATCTGTTCGATGGTGAATTGATCAAAGGAGAGATTGCGATTGAACGCCCCGATGACCCAGTCGCGATACAGCCACATCTCCCGGTAGTTGTCGAAATGGAGACCGTGGGTGTCGGCGTAGCGGGCCGCGTCGAGCCAGTAGCGTCCGCGGTGCTCGCCCCAGTGAGGTGAGGCGAGATAGCGGTCGATGAGCTTTTCGTAGGCCGATGGATCCTGATCCGCGACGAAGGCCTCCACCTCGGCCGGAGTCGGGGGCAGACCGGTGAGGTCGAGGGCGACGCGGCGGGCGAGGGCGCGTCGATCCGCTGCGGGGGCTGCGGTGAGCCCGGCCTTGTCGAGGCCCGCCAGGATAAATTGATCGATGGGGTTGGTGGCCCAGTCCTTTTTCGAGACCTCGGGGAGAACGGGCTGCTCGGGTTTTACAAAACTCCAATGGGGCTGCCATTTTGCTCCCTCGGTGATCCAGCGACGGACGATCTCGATCTGCTCGGGCTTGAGCTCCTTGTGGGAATCCGGCGGCGGCATGATGTCGTCCGGATTCTCGGTGATGAGGCGGTCGTAGAGGGGGCTTTCCTCAGGTTTACCGGGGATCACGACGGGATCGGCACCTTCTCCACCAAAGAAGCTTTTTTCGGTGTCAAGCCGGAGGTCCGCCTTGCGGGTGCCGGAATCGGGCCCGTGGCAATGGAAGCAGGCGTCGGCGAGGATGGGGCGCACGTCGCGATTAAACGAGAGCGCCGCATCGGCGGCACCGAGGGAGGAGGTGAAGCCGCAGGCAGCCGGGAGCAGGAGGAGAGTTTTCCGGATCATGGGGAGGTTTCGAGATCGAGTCTGGACGGGGAGAAAGGGGCTTGCGCTGTTGGAACGGAATCGCCCATAGATAAACGTCGCAGAATGACTCCAAACTTACGCGGAAAAAGGGGCGGAAGTCGGCGCGATCATGGCGGGGACAGGCCTTCCCGACTCTCAGAGCACGCCAGATGAGGCCCTCACCCGCACTTCCCCGACCCGCATCCGCTGCTGCCGCATCCGCCCGACTTCTTCTTCCTCTTCCGCCTGGCGCGGATAACGAAGGCGAGGATCGTCAGGACGACGATGCCGAGGGCGGTCCAGCTTTGCCAGTCGTTCATGGGGTCAGGCGAGGTTGAGGAGGCGGGCGATCTGATAGACGAGCAGCGAGGCTCCCGCCGCAAAAGCCGTCATGAAGATAAACTGCCCCACCGCCCATTTCCACGATCCGGCTTCGCGCGCGACGACGGCCGAGGTGGGCAGACACTGGAGGGCGTAGATGTAGAAAATGAGCAGGGAAATCACCGCCGCCGGTCCGAACATGGGACGGCCATCGGGCCATTTCTCCGCCGAGAGGCGATCGCGGATGTGGTCGCGGGTTTCCTGCTCGTCGTCGCTCACTTCTACCTGGAAAAGCTGCGCCATCGAGCCGACGAAGACCTCGCGCGCGGCGAAAGAGGTGAGGATCGCGGTGCCGGTGCGGCCGTCGAAGCCGAGCGGTTTTACGATGGGCTCGATGAAATGACTTATCCGCCCCACGACGGTGTGGGCGAGGACTTCGGCGGGGTCGTCGCTCTCGAGTTTGGGATAGGTCGTGGCCGCCCATAGCAGGATCATGATCCCGAGGATGAGGGTGCCCGCATTTTTCAAAAAAGCCCAGCCACGGTCGAGAACGTGGCGAAAGATGTAACTCCACTGCGGCCAGCGGTAGGGCGGAAGCTCGAGGAGGAAGTGGCTTTTCACCTCGTCGGGTCCGAGGCGACCGCGCAGGATGCGGGCGACGGCAAAGGCGGTCAGCGTCCCGAGCACGTAGATGGAGAGGAAGACGAGGGCCTGTTTTGACCCGCCCTCACTGCCGCCGAGGAGCATCGGGACGAGGAGCAGGTAGACGGGGAGACGCGCCGAGCAGCTCATCCACGGGGCGACGAAGATGGTCACGAGTCGTTCCTTGGCCGAGTCGATCGTGCGGGTCGCCATCACGCCCGGGATGGCGCAGGCGTAAGAGCTGAGGAGCGGGAGGAAGGCTTTGCCGCTGAGCCCGACCTTCGCCATGAAACCATCCATGAGAAAGGCTGCGCGTGACATGTAGCCCGAGCTCTCGAGCAGTCCGATGAAAAAGAAGAGCAACAGGATCTGCGGCAGGAAGATGACGACCGCGCCGACGCCGCCAATGACGCCCTGGGTGAGGAGATCGCGCAGGTCGCCCCGCGCCAAGGCATTTTCCACCTTACCGATGAGGAAATCCTGGAGGGACTCGATCCAGCCCATCGGGATCCCGGCGAAGGAAAAGATCGACCAGAAAAGGGCGAACATGATCCCGATGAAGCAGGCCCAGCCGAGGATGGGATGGAGGAGCACGGCATCGAGTTTGTCAGAGAAATTGCTGCTGTGCAGGGTCGGGCGTCGGGCCGCGAGAGTTGCCGCGTCGAAGCCGAACTGTCGCCGTGCTTCGGTGTTGCCCGTTTCCCAGCGCGGCTCGGGAGCATTCGGGAAAGGGTGGCGCGTCGCCTGTTTCAGCTCGACGAGTCCCTTGCCTTTGTTCGCCTGGATCGGGACGACAGGGACGCCGAGTTCCTCGGAGAGCTTCACCGGATCGAGCCGCAGTCCCGATTTCTCCGCCATGTCGACCATGTTCAGGGCGATAATGACGGGAATCTTTAACTCGATGATCTCGAGCGCCAGTTGGAGATGGCGCTCCAGATTCGAAGCGTCGAGGACGCAGACGATGAGGTCGGGAAGAGGGTGTTTCGCATTCGTCCCAAGCAGCACACCGCCCGCGATCTGCTGATCGGGGGTTCCACCGGAGAGGGAGTAACAGCCCGGCAGATCGATGAGCGCGAGCTTGCGACCGTTGGGCGTGTAGAACTCGCCGCGTTTGACGCTGACGGTGACGCCGGAGTAATTGCCGACCTTTTCCACGGTGCCGCAGAGGGCGTTGAAAAGAGTCGTCTTCCCTGCGTTCGGATTTCCGGCCAGGGCGACCGTTTCGAGAGGCGTCTCCATGGTGGCAAGGTGGCTCACGAGCCAGTCACCGGGGAAACTTTGACCTGCTCGGCGAGGGCACTGCTCACCGCAAGCCGAGTTCCACAGACCGAGCAAATGAGATTCCGCCCGCCTGCCAGCTTGCGAACCTGAAGCGTTTCGCAAAAGCCGAGATTCCGGAGCTGTTCGCAACCCGGTCCCTCGAGATAGCGGATCTGGAAATCACAACCGACCTGCGCCTGAGCAAGGCTCTGGAGGCCGTCGATTTCGAGATCCTGGACTGTCATGCTGGCCATCTACATTAAGCCTCACGCAATTGAGACACAGTTGCAACAATAAAAGTGCCGGATGTCGGCAACGGTACAAAAGTAGAATTCTCGCCTGTACAAAAGTAGAAAGGATGATTTTCGCTGACGAGCTTAGTGATCTTGATGATTCGCACCATTCCCGGCCTGGATTCGCTGAGGCCGCTGCCCTCCAGCGAGAAGCGCGTGCAGTGGATGTCGGCCTCCGCCATTTCCTCCAGATGCTGCTGCGTCAGGTTCTCGTTCGGGGTGACGAGGAGGATGTTGTCGATGGGATGGCCCGCCTCGCGGGCGTATTGACGGAATTGAAGATCAGAAATCACAGGGACACAGAAATCACAGGTTCATAATCTGAAGTTCGCTCTTGCCGGAAAGTGTTCGCGGAAACGGAGTCGAGAATTCAGTCTTCGAAAAGACCGCTGCCCAAACTCTCAAAAAGCGCATTTCCAATTTTTCCCCGTGCATTATCCTTCTCTCACGTGATTATCCGCCCGTCCATCCTCCTTCGCCTTGCGCCGATGCTCCTTGCCGCAGGCCTCGCTCCGTCGGCTTTCGCGAACCATTTCGTCGAGTCGGGCAATGAACGCGTCCCCGCCAAAGAATACGAAGCCGGCACCCTCGTCTCGCACAAGCGCTTTCTCTGGAGCGGGTCACGCGTCCAGCAGGAGCGCAGTGCCAGCGGGGCCGAGGTTCTGGTGACCTACACCGGTTCGGGCGGGGCGGATTTTGGGGCCGGGAGCGGGGGCGTGCCGGTGAAACGCCATTATCTGAGCGATCATCTCGGCAGCGTGCGGAATGTGGTGGATGTGGATGGAGTGGAGATCGTGAGCTACGACTACGATCCGTATGGGGTGCGCGAGAAGATCTTTGCTTCAACCGGGGCGGGCGGCTACGAGGCGAGTCCCGGTTACACCGGGCATTTCCACCATGCGGCGTCGGGGGTGGTTCTGACGCTTAATCGGGGCTACGAGCCCGAGACAGGCCGGTGGCTGAGCGCGGATCCGCTGGGAGAAGCGGGGGGATTGAATTTGTATGGGTATGTCGGGGGTGATCCGGTCAACTTTTGGGATCCTGATGGGCAACACCCGGCTTTGAAGAGCATGGCCGCGTCAACCGCGATGCTCTCTGCCGCTCTGGCGGCGAATTCACCGGGGGCTGCTGGGGCGGCGGCGGGTGGGGCAATGGGTTTGGCGGAGGAGGCGATTGCACAAGCGGTCGATGCAATCGGGGTGGCAGTGGCGACACGGGGTTGTCCCAACATGAGAGACCTTGTTCCCGGACGTGATCCTGACTTTACCGGCGCGGCCGCATGAGGTGCGGTCGCGGGAGGTGCGGTCGCGGGTGGCGTCGGTGGATACATCGGGTCTAAGATCGGAACGGTGGTTCGGGCGGTGGGGAAGCTGCTTGGGAAGGGAAGGAAGAATACAATGCCGTCGCGAATTTATCGCGGGGCAACACAAGGCAACGCTAACCACGTTCCGCTGAGAGAAGGTGAACAGGCGGTATCATTCCGTGATTCGATGAGCAATGCACTGCCGCCGCCGGGCGAACCACTTCAGCCAGTACCAGACAAATTGCCTGTCCCTTGCCTGTCCTCGTCCTATAATTTACCTGTCGCTTTTGGTGAATGTCCCCTGGTGGTGATTGGGGCGGGCCTTATTGCTGCGCCGTTTTTGTTTGGGGTCCGGGC
>Ga0209702_10000978_pt1 | contig 58146 bp, 83 predicted proteins | sample FRY01_FD_187210 | JGI IMG/M metagenome (GOLD analysis project Ga0209702, IMG submission 187210) | Freshwater microbial communities from Lake Fryxell liftoff mats and glacier meltwater in Antarctica - FRY-01 (SPAdes) (version 2) | ecosystem: Environmental > Aquatic > Freshwater > Ice > Glacier...
GATGCCCCGCCCGCACCATCCGCGCCCGAAACGCAACCCGGCCGCTGGGCGCGCTGGTGCTGGTCGCGCTTTTCCGCAGATAACATTCCCCAAAAAGGGGTATCGCCCGCCCGAGCGTCACCGGGCAACTGGACAAGGAGCCAGAACGCAATGACACAAGTAGATAGCGCTTCCGACGACCGCACGGCCAACAATGCTGTGCGCCACACATATCGCATTTTGACCGATGCCGAAAAGCAAAGCATGGTTGAACTGAAAGACCTCGGCGCAGCGTTCATTGCCAAGTGTGACGCCATCGGCGGAAGCCGTGAATTGTCGCTGGCAAAGACCAACGCAGAGCAGGCCGTCATGTGGGCAGTCAAGCACGTCACAGCATAATGCAACCGGCGGGCGGCTTCGGTCGCCCCGCCACACCAAAAGGATCAAGTGATGGACTTTTTCCCAATCGCGCGGATCGTTCTGCGCTACGGCGTGGGCTATGTAATCGGCTCCGAAGCGGGCGCTGCGCTGGCGCTGGATCAGGACGTGGTTGTGATGCTGGCGCTTGGCATCGGGGCACTGGTTGAGGTCGGCTATGCCTATGCCAAAGCGCGGGGGGGCAAGACGTGATCGAGGCATGGCTCGCTGGGCTGGCCGCGCTGATTGCAGCGTTGGCAGCGGTCTGGTTCAGCGGCAGGCGGTCCGGCACTGACAAGGCAAAGCAGGCCGCTGAAAAGCGGAGCATCAAAAGAAAAGAGGCCATGCAAGATGTGGAAAACGGTAATGACCCTGACGCTGCTCGCCGCTGGCTGCGGGAACGTGGGGAGTGACGCGGCGATCTGCACAGGGTCGGCGCAGGCGTTGGCAGCACATGCGGCGGCGCTTGCAGCGGATGGCGGGGATAGGTCGGTCGTATCTGGGGCTTACCTGATCCGACTGATAGACGCGGGGTGTGGGCGATGATCATCCTCGCCGCCACGATCTGCCTGCGGCTGGACTTGCTGACGGTGGAATGTCAGACGGCTGTAGTCAGGACGGAGCGCACGCCCGACGCATGTGTTGCGATGATCAGCCCGGTTGAGGCATGGATCGCAGAGGATGCGGCCGGACTGCCTGTCGTGTTCATCGCGGCGGCATGTAAGCGGGGTGATGTGCTTTAGTCATCCGGCGGGTGTGCCGGGTTGACGCAATGCGCGCGGCGGGGTATGTTTATGACTTCCGGGATAGCACAAGCAGTGCGGCAGATTTGTAATCTGATGGTGGGCGATGCATCGCTTAGGGTTAAATTCCCCCTCTCGGCCAACCCGCCTTTTCTGGCGGTGCATCATCGGCGGAGCACTTGCACCGTTGCAGCGCGAAAGCGAAGTCGCATGTATGACGCACCTCCTGAGACGCGGCGGCGCAAAGAAGCTGGGGTGTATGTGCAAGGCCCCTTGCGCGGGGAATGAGTTTAACCAGCCCGCGTCTCAATCATCAGCCCCCGGTATCACAGCCGGGGGCTTTTGCGTTTCAGGGCTTGCGCAAAACCGCCAACAGATCACCGGACGCCCGTGCCATGCGCGCCCCACTGGATCGGCCCAGATTGCCCATGCGCCGAGAGCCATGAGCGTGAAGATGGCCCCGGCGATGATCAGGACGACAGGAAAGCCCCGTCCGTCCTCCACCATGTCGCCTTCGCGCAGATTGGCGAAGCGGGGCAGGTCGTAGAGGAGCTTGACGCGGGCCGCCCGAACTGCCCGAATGTCTGCCGGATCGGTGCTTTCGGAAAGGATTTCGCAGGCCGCGATTGCAATCTCACGCGAGGGGCTGTTGATGTGGCGGCGAGCTACGGCGAAATTGTTGTTGGTCATTTTATCGCCTCTTCATACGCTTTGCGCAGGTCAGGGTCGCCGCCGGACATGGTGGCGATCAAGGCGTGGGCTGCCGACAATGCAATCACAGTGTCGGATGGGAATGTGAAAAAATCACGTTGCCGCTCTATCAGGTTTGGCGCGGGCGCTGGCTTGGCGCGGTAAGTGCCTCCCCCGCCAAAATTCAAACATTCATGCCACAACAAACCGTCAAACCAAAGCCACCCATGCCGCCATTCCCGCAACGCCGCCTGCGTTTCCGCGTGTAGCAGCCCAAGCGGGCGTGACAGTGCCGTCAGGTCCATTTCATCAGCCGGGCGCATGAACGCTGGCAGGGCTTCTGTTCCGAGGCGGATGCGGTAGGCGATCAAGTCAGCCCAAATGGGGACCCCGTGGACGACACCGGCCCACCCTTTTACCGGATGATAATGAAAATCCACCTTTGCACCAGCCAAGTGTTGACGTTGTATTTCCGCCTTTGTGGCATCGTCCACTTGCCGCCACGCAACGCGCGCTTCATTGTGAATATCAATCATGGCTTGTACCTCTCTTGCTTGCCGGTGAAATCACGCGGCCAGTGCATTCCTTCGTCGGCATCAATCTCCGCATTGCCGCCTCCAAGATAAACAGCAAGGCTCGCCAATTCCAAGGCCATATCCGCCTGTGTGAGGTGGCCCGAGTCTCCGGCGCAAGGCAGATGAACGGCTATTGCAGCCAAGCATTGCTCGCGGAAGAAGTCGCGTACTTCTGCCTTATGCTTCGTGGCCCATTCTTCGTCTGATGTGCGTGTCATGTCATTGATCCTTACTGCGATCAGGCCCTATGCCCATTGCATCCATAATACGGATTGTCTCGGGGTCAGTCTGAGCCCGCGCCCATTCCTCGCTTTCAGCCAGTGTTGCGTCAAACTCCCCATCAGCGACACGGGCTGCGAATTTGTCAAAGCCGAAACGCTTCAGTTCGCCATGCAGCGCAGTCGGGCCACAAACGTGAACATCGGAGTAATCATCAAACTCACCTGTTGCCGCGCGAACAGCCAACTTTTCGTATTCGGCGGCGCGCACAGGCTTTACGCCTTCCGCAACCTTGCGCAGTTCTGCCGCCAATCTTTCGCGGGTACTCATGTCCGTTCCTCCGTTCCCGCCCGCAGCGCCTTTGCAGGGCGCTTTCCGGGATGTGTTATTGGTTGAATTTCCTCGGGCGAGTCATTCATGGATGCGATCAACGCCCGCCCGAAGTGTTCTGGCTGGTACGCGGCAGCGCGCTTGGCGGCGGCTGCGATGTAGGGCGCGCCATAGTGCAGGTGGGTCATGGCTTCACCGACAGGGCCGCGCGGGCACGCTTGCCAGCATCATCGCCGCCGCAAAAGACGATCCCATCGACTTCACTCGGCGCGTAAAACTTAAGCGCATCCCGCAGCGCCGATTCACGCGCAAGGGCGGCGGTCAGTTCGCGCTCCACGGCTGGCACTCGTATCATTCGGCGCTTATCGGCCGCTTTCTGCGGATCATATTCGCCAAAATCATCTTCAAGGTAAAACTCCCCTACTTGGGATTCCCACCAGTGATCTTCCGTCCCTATATTACGGTCGGCCTGCATGTCGCGCAGGATGCTTTGTGCTGTCTCGGTCATGTCGCATCCTCAGCAATGGGAGCCTGCAGTACGCACAACCATACTGCGTACCTCGAGCAGTATCAAGTACTAACTAGTGTGCTAACGCGTGATTTTCGTGCTACTAATGTAGCTCAAGAAGGAGTTAATAATCGCAGCCGTCGCTCTCGTGCCCGCGCGGGTATTGTTGAAAACAGGCGTATCGTTAATCACTTCGTACGAAATTACGGCATCGCCTGGTCGGGTGTTCCATGTGTCGCGCAGTGCGCTGCCCACGTGGTGTCCGTCCATAAAGCAAAAAGATGCGTCTCCGTTCGCAAGGCGAACCCGCAGCTCAGGATGCAGCGCGCCTACCTTCGTGGGCACCATTGCACAGCCGCAAAAAGGACATGGAAGCCACACGATACTCAATCAGCGTCTCCCCAGTTATCGCCCATGGACAAGTCCATTCTAACCGGAACACGCATACTCGGAATTGCGTTTTCCATGACTCTTTTAAACTCTGTCCAGTGCGATCCTCTGCAGCTATCATCAACTTCAAAGTCAAGCTCATCGTGCACAGTGAGAAGCGGAATCCCGCAGGCATCTTCAGCAAATAATCCTGCCTCATACGCGTCAACCATGGCTTTTTTCATAGCATCAGCTGCACCGCCCTGGAGTTTTCGATTAAGCGCTTTATGCAGCATCGCGCGCTCAATGTTAAAGGATCCCCACTTCGCGCAGGCTGCGTCATGGCTAAGAGCGGTTCTTTTCGGATCGTAAGTTTTCGAAGACCAGCTATCAAAGTCTGACCTGCGCCCAAGGATAGTTTCTACGTAGCCAAGCTCGCGGACTTCGTCTGCAGCTGCATCCATGGTCGCTTTGGCAAAGGGAGCTGCCGCATGGTACTTGATAAACAGCGCCTTACCATCAGCCTTTGATAATCCAAGGTTGGCCACAAGTTTAGGTTCCTGCATTCCATATATAAGTCCGAAGTTGATACCCTTGATTTCCTTTCTTGGTAGTAGCAGACCTGTTAGATTTTGAACAAGCTCGATAGTTAGGTCGTGGTAGTCTGTATCCGGATCAGAGTTGTACGAAAGTCTAAGCTCCTCTGCTCCTGGACCGACTGCGTGGTGCGCCAGCATCCTATACTCGATCTGGCTGAAATCCCACTTCGCCCACTTCTTTCCCTTTTGCGCTACAAACGCGCGACGGACTCGCCTACCCATTTCTGTTCGAATTGGGATGTTCTGTAAGTTAGGATCAGAACTTGAAAGTCGCCCGGATCGCGTACCGTTCTTTTCGCCTTTAAGTGGATGAAACGTGCAGTGTACGCGCCCGTTTACGTTCTTGTCGATTATATAAGACTTAATGAACGTGTCGCGCACCTTGGCAGTTTGCCGGTACTCGAGTATCTTATCGCACAGCGGATGTGCAATCTTCTCAAGAAGTGGCGCGGCAAAAGAAACCTTTGTGCCGCCGTTCTTTTTGTCGACCACCAGGGGAACAGGAATCCCCAGTCGCACAAAAGCGGCGTGTATGCTTTCGCCGGCGTTCGGATTAACATCGGAACCGGTGATAGCACGTAGTTCAGCACCGATTCTAAGTAAATCCACACCGAGCTCATCGTATATCTGATCCGCCATGTCAACATCAGCAGGCGCACCCTTCATACGCATGTCAACAAGAAGCGGAATAAGTCGGCATTCCAGATGAAAAAGATCAAGCACACCGCGGTTCGAAAGACGCGCCCACTGCGCCTCCATTATCTTAATCGGAAGTGCTGCGTCGGCTTCGGCGTACGGTCCCACCAAGGACGGCGGTGCGCGCCACAGGCTCGCCCGCTGGCGGCCGTCAGGCTTTCCTCCCAACCAGGCTGCCAGCCACGCGTAGACCCCCGCTGTGGCCTTCCCCACGCCCAGGTAGCGATTCGCTAAACCATCCAAACTGACGTCCGGAGTTTCCGAGTTGAGCAGTGCCTCAGCAAACTGTACATCGTAAAGCATGCCGCCGACATTAACTCCCTCGTGGCGCAGCCATCCGACGTCGTAGATCAAGTTAGCGCCAATCTTCGGCCTGCTGTCTGCGAGAACGTGCTGGCAGTATCGAAGAACCTGATCTGGATCCATGTTGGTCTCGGGCTGCGTCTCGTGGCGCATCGGGAAGTACCAGCTGGTTCTGTCTGCCACAGCCAAAGACACTCCAATCACGTGCCCAGCGTTTCTTCCCCATCCTGGACCGGCAGACGTAAGCTCGAGATCTTTTGTCTCAGTGTCGAGTCCGATGACCTTGGCGGAGGACAAGTTCGGGAACTCCGGTGCACGCCATGAGCTTGCCGGAATCGGAGGCATCTCCCTCTGAGCTAAAGATGCACGAGTTGTTTTGTGCGGAGGCGCGACGTCCTCCCAAAACAAACCCATCACGATGTTAGGCCAATAATCACACCCCGACAATTTGCACCGCGAAAGCTCGATGGCTTTGGGTACGCTGCAAAATCAATTTCTTCCGCGAAATCACGAAGTAGGAATAGGTTTTTGCCGTTAAAAACTGGCCCTTCGCGGAGCCCTTCAACCAAGCATTCGGCACCAGTAAAGTTGTCGCCAGTCGTTAATCTGCCATCCTTGAAATATACGGCTGAGCTATTTGCCGGAGTAAACGGCATAATCATTTCAAGTACGTCAAACAGATTAAACGGAACAGGTGCCATCTCGTTTGAAACTGGTGCGTCAAGAATACGATTGACATGCGCGCTGGGCCATGTTTCCGAAGATCTCTGCGTACGCAGCCATCTACCATCAGAGTAGTGAAATGTTACGCTCGACCCGGATACCTGAACGTGCGTAGGGTCTTCTCCAATCCTGACCACCTCTTGTGCTGCGTCACGAATGATATCAAACGGCGGTGTTTCGAAGCCGACCCAGCTCTGAAGTACAACAGCGTTATTGGTCACTGTAAGGCACCCGTTTTCAGCTTGAATAACACCCGCCCAGGCTGCAGCATTGCCCTTTGGCACCACGGGAAAGACTTGTCTGCATGCGTTGGTAAATCCACCGGGGAGTGGAAATGTATCGCCCTCGGGGACAGCGTTGTACATCGCAGACTGCGCCAAGCAAGGTACGTGCGCGGAAAATCCACCCGATTTGACGTGAAGAATCCCGTTGTCGGCCAGCGTTAATGAAATGTCATCGCCACATGACTGTATAGTCTTGTGGAATATCTCAGCCTTTGGGCTGACCTCAAAGTCAACGTCAATTGGACTGCTGATCGCGATTACACCGTTGAAACTTGTTATACGGCCTCCGCTGATCTGGTAGTACGCCATTTCAGGAGACGTTCCATTTTCTTTGACCGCCCCTTTGGTAAAACGAAGTGCGCTGCGCATTATGGTCTGTCCTCTGGCTGCTACAATTGACTACCTATACGACGCGTGCAAGTAATGGTCAAGACAAAGAATGCGGGCGCTCAGTTGACCTGAACGCCCGCATTAGCACTCGCCGCGCTTTCAACGAAGAATCAGCCGATGGTCCCGAGGTTGAAATTGTCAGGCAGCTTGTTCCAGTTCACGGCCGCGCGGGCTTCCTCTGCTGCGCGAAGCGCGCTCGCTTCAGCGACGGTCTTTTCGACATCTTTGGCTACCTTGGCAGCTGCCTTTTCAGCAACCTTGGCCGCCTTGGCAGCTTCCTTCTCAACAACCTTGGCGGCAGTCTTGGCTGCGCGATCACCGGCCTTCGGATCCAGGTTGACACGCAGTGCTTTTCGCATTTCCTTGGTCACACCATAGAACGTGCACCAACGTGTGTACTGCGCGCCGATGGTGCCCTGCCCGATTTCAAGACCGTCGGCCTCGATCTTTGCGATCACTTCGTTGAGCAGTGCTGGACGCTGGTTTGCCTGCGAAATCGCGCTGGCCACTTCCCAAATCTGAGCTGCCTTTTCCGCAGTCGGAGGCGTCACGACAGCAACTTTCTTGGGCACATCCGGCGCAGATGCTGCTGGAACGACCGCCGGAGACGCCTGCGGCGATTCCTGCGACAGGTCAAAAGAAATGGGATTTTCGTTTTCGGTCATTACAAGCTCCTACGCTTTTATGGCTAAAGTAAGCACGATGCGTGTCGTTTAACATATGGAACCAAACTGGTCAACAGAAAACAGCACATCACCGCAGATTAAAACGGGGGTGCCTCCGTGTACTCGCCGCAGCTTGTGGCGATAACACGCGCGGGCGGTCTTCCGCCGTTCGCCTTTTCGCAGCCTTCCGTGACCTCCGTAAAATACGCACAGCTTACGCACGACCTGTGCAGCTGCGCGCGTTGTAAAAGCGAAAAAATGGCGTTCTGCACTTCGTTTTCGTCCTGGTTCACACTGAGTCTCCTAAAATGGGATGTCGTCATCGGTGTAGTCGTTCGACAAGCCCATTGCGGCTAGAGCTTGCTCCCTACTACGAGTTGGCTCTGCCACTATAATGGGACGATACTTCTCAGGATCCTGCAACGGCGGACCCCCGGCGGATGGCGGAAGCTCAAACCGCGTGCCCTCGAAGTCGTACGCAATCACGTCCGGCGGCTGAGAGCTAATCAAAACCTTGATGAACTTCGGTCGCCGCATATCTTTTGCGGCCTCCAACGCTGATAGCACATCGACAGGTGGTGGCGCAAATGCCTCGTGCTTGCGCCACCACCTGACTGCATACTTATACGCAAACGAGTCGTGATCAGCGTCGAAGCTGATGAAGCTGCTTACCCGGCGGGAGTTTGACGTGTAGTCAACACGCAGCGTGTCAGCCTTGCCCTTCTTGCCAAGATTTCGCGAGTACGCAATGAGCGAGACGTCCATCACCTCAAACTCTTTCGGCGGCGGCTGCAGGTTAAGATCGATGCGCTCTTCCCTTGTGGCGACGATATTTACCTCGCTGGGCTTGGCGTGTATCTTTTCCTTAATCGGAAATACAAAGCCGCATTCCTCGCAGCAACGCTTGCTGATGTGGTTGTACGTATTACAATCAGGACAAAGTCGCACAGGAGCATCCCCACCCCCCTTTCCCTTCTTTCTGGGAAGATTAGGATAGTTGATGGGACCGAGACGTTCTGTGTTGCCAGTAAAGTCGAGCACAGTGGTGGATTTCTTAATGCTGGCTGCAATAGCTGCGAGACGCCCGGCCTTGGTATTAATATCGTAGCCATCAGCGAATAGTGGACGCGTACCGCGACCGATCATCTGCACGTGGAGTCCAGGGGATCTGGTAAGACGCAGCATGCATATCAGGTCGATGCTATGTTGGTCAAAACCTGTTGTCAACTTTCCCATGTTACAAACCGCACGGAGCTCGCCGCTCTTAAATCGGGCAAGAACGTCGTCTCCGTCATTTCTCTCGCTGTGGACAGCCTCAGCGGGATATCCTTTTACAGTCATCATGTCGGCCACCAGCTCAGTATGCTCGATTGACTGGTTAAACACCAGCCATGAACGCCGCCCCTCTGCCTCCGCGACAGCAATTGTTTTGTCGACTGCGCGCTCAAGGATGCCTTGACTAATCATTTCATCCGCTGCGTCTCGTGCGTCAAATTCACCAGCTACAATCTTAACTTTGTCCGCGTCAAGCTCAAATCCAGGGAACCTTGGTACTGGCCGAATCAGGTACCCGTTGTCGATCATCCAGACAAAAGCTTCGCCATCGCTCATATCAAACGCGATGGAGTCAAACAGCTTTCCGTCGGTCAGGGATCCTGATCCAGTTCTGAATGGCGTGGCTGTAAATCCGATAACCACCAGGTTTGGATTAGCGAGACGAAGTCCAGCGATAAACTTTCCGTACGAGGAGTTATCCTTGTCGCTGATTAAGTGCGCCTCGTCCACCAGAAGGAAGTCGATGTGGCCAAAAGACTGCGGCCGCTTGGCAACGGAGGCGATGCCGACAAACGTCACTTGCGCGTGAACGTCTCTTCGCTTGAGTCCAGCACTGAAAATACCAGCTGGTGCCATGGGAAAGACTTTGATCAATGTGTTGTAGTTATTTTCAATCAGCTCCTTGACATGTGTGGCCATCACGATTCGCGTCTTCGGGTACGTGGCCACCATCTGCCAAATGAACATAGCCAGCAGCAAGCTTTTGCCTCCGCCTGTTGGAATTACGATCAGCGGATTGTCATGCAGTTTCTGGTGCACGTGACTCCAGAGTGCCTCTGCGGATGCGATCTGGTAGTCTCGCGGCTGCATCAGGTCACAACCTGGAAGAGTTTCTCGACGCGCTTAGTGGCGTTTCCCTTGTTAACCCGCGTGCTGTGCTCTATCCGTAAGACCTCCTTTACGTCGGGAGGTGCGTTATATTCGCTGACAAAGACAGTATGCCCTTCCGCAACACGCTCGCGACACCACTTCCAGAATTGAAGCGAATTGAACGACTTGTCGCTGTACCCAACGGTTCCTGCGTATGGCGGATCGCAGTAAATCAGACTTGGCGTGTTTGCCGAGATTGGCATGTCCGAGTAGGACATGCACGTGAAGTGAACACCCTCAAGCTTCTTTCCCTGCTTAACAATTGAACGCGACGGACCGCCCGCGCAGTTTGTGCCATTTGGCGGTCTCGCGTAGCTGCCCCAGTACGTGGCTCCGAAGCTGCATTGAACGGAAACAAAACCCACAACAGCCGGATGGTAGAGGCTTTGGTTGTTCCGCACGTGGTTGTACTGCGCCTCGGACACGTAGTCCGGAGGCACCCATCCATCTCGCGCAGCAGTCAGCAGCGCCAGCTGGTTGAAGCTCAAATCGTTGCCCCACCTCTGGTTTTCCACATGCTCAATCATGTTTCCGCCACCCACGAATGGCTCTATCCAAGGCTGTCCTGGCTTTCGCGCAGCCAGCATAAGCGGAAGGATGTGTTTGACCATAGCACGCTTGCTGCCCATGTACTTCATCTGTGCACTTTCCTGCTGCTGCCTACGCTTTGATATCTGTATCCGATCGAAAAGGGAAGCAAAGACTTCGGAGAAGATCTTCGCTGGGCGCTTCATCAAATTCGACATCGACACTTTCGTATGGATCTGCTGTCGGAAGGTCTGCCACCAACCTTATCCTTCCGGGAATCGTGGCGTGCATAGAGTAGTCGTCGAACTCTGTAAATCCCCCACTCGCAAGAATGGAGGCTTCAAGTTTAGCAAAGTCCGCGTGAACAAACCGATTGATCTTCATGCTGCTGCCTCCATGACCTGTGCGTGCGTCCAGATCCGCTGAGTGCCGTTGTCAGCCACCTTATAGCCGCGCGTTCCGCTGGCCATCGGGAGATCGCTGTCCCCAGGAATCACCGTGGTGCCAGTGATCTGAATGAATCGGAAGTTCAGCTTCGCAAGTGTGGCTTTTGAAAAGTCCCGCATCGTCTCGCCCTCCAGGCTGCGCTCGACCATCGAGTCGCTGTAAGCTCAGTGGTACCCATATTGATGTTGATGGTCAACATTAATCTCACCGCCAAACCGTATCGTCGCCCCACCATCTCTCCATAACGCGGCAGTAAAGAAGCTGCGCAATCTGAAAAACAACTGGCACCACTACGCCATTTCCTATTTGCGTAAGGCGGTGTGCCCGATCGGCCATCCCATCATCCACTCTGCGAAGGAGGGGTCTAGGCCAACCGGTTCCTGGTACAAAAGGGCTGTCGGCGATAGACTGCAAATCCGCTTGCCCGCACCAGTTCCATTGTCGAGATTCGCAAGGACGAAAGGCCTCGACCAGTCCTTGCCCTCCCGCGCACTTACGGTAGGCAATAATGTAGATGCGCTCGCGTTTATGGGGAGCACCAATGGCGGAAGCAGGCAGAGTGTACCATTCCGCATCATACCCTGCTTCGGAAAGCCCGTGTAGGACAACGTCGAGACCCCTATCTTTAAGAGCAGCCACGTTCTCGATTAGAACGCCGCGCGGATTTGTCTGCTGTATAGCACACAGCATTCGAAACCACAACCCGGATCGCGCGCCGGAAAGTCCAGCCCCCGTACCGGCCACACTCAAATCCTGGCATGGAAATCCTCCGGAGACAATGTCCGCTGCGGGGAAAGCGCATATCTTTGTGATATCGCCAAGGTTAGGAATGCTCGGAAAACGTCTTTTCAGCGTAGCTGCTGCGTGTTTGTTGATTTCAGAAAACGCGATTGTCCGGAACGTACCCGTTCTTTCCATCGCCATGTGAACGCCACCAGCGCCGGAAAAAAGGTCCAGCACGGACAGTATCTTTGTCACTTAATCGGATCCCATCCCGCGCATCCCTTGGGGATGAAGTCGTCCGGAAGGATGCTGTTGAATTTGTTGCAATGCCATTTACCGTCGTCAGCTGTCTCCGCAAACGTACAAGATCGGCAGTTCTTTTCAGGGCTGGTTTGGTAGTGGCAGATCTCGCGGAACGCGCAAAACTTGCACTCGAACCAGCTGGGATCATCTGTGATCCGCATCGGAGGCAATCGCGACTCCACCACCTTCTTGGCGTTGTCGATGTGGTATAGCGCCACCTCTTTCTTGTAGTGGACAATCTCTGCGTAGAGCTCGTCGTCGTTTTTATTGACAGCTATGTACAGCGTCCAGTTCAATCCAAAGTAATGCATGTAAATCTGCATCTGAACGTAGTGGACAGGCTTGCTTGTCAGCACGCCGCCCTTGACCAAACTCTTGAACGACTTGTCCGAGTGCGTCTTTTCCTCCAGCCCACCCCATCCTTCGGGGAGTCCGGGACCGCGGATCATGCCGTCGCTGGATCCAGCGAAGTGCCCCCGATGATCTTTGAAGCCCCACTGCTTCGGACCTTTGCCAGCATCAGCGGCAAGTGCGATGTGCGCAGCGTCGTTGCTGACGTCAGTGTAGTGTACTGGTACATCTTCGTGCCAAGGAACACACCTGTACAGGTAGTCGGATCCCGCGTCCGCTTGCGTGGGCGAGTAGCAGAGACGTTCCGAATAATCCAGCACTTCGAAACCGGCCGCGCGGAGATACCGATTAAAGCGGAACTCCTCCTCGTGGCCGCGATCAAAAAGACGCCGGACTCGACCTAGGTGGTTTTCCTCGTATGCCCAGCGAAATCCATACCAAGCTTGGCGAAGGCATCGACCACCAATGGAGCTGGCACCAAGATGGCCGCGACGTTTTTCACCAACGGTTTCTCTACGCGCTTTGTCGATGGCGGCTACAATGGCACTGCCCAATTGTTACGTCTCCTTGTTTTCAATAATGGGTAGTTGCACATACTCTTCCTTGTCTTGCAACTCAGAATGTCCTGCGAACCACTCCTGCCCACTAAAAAGGGTACCACTTCTGGCCACTCTGGCGTCCTGGATTCGTTTTTCTGATATTGCGAAAAAGTCTGGATCAAGCTCAATGCCGATGAAATTGCGATCCAGTAGGACACACGCGATTCCGGTAGTTCCGCTGCCCATAAACGGGTCGAGCACAGTGTCACCAGTGTTCGACCAGGACATTATGTGATCCCTTGCGATACTCGATGGAAACACAGCCGGATGCCCGTGTTCATTTTCGACCTCTGGCTGTACAGGCCACCAGTTATTTCGTCTGCCGAACTCTTTGCTGGCTTTTCGAATTTCAAGTTTAAGATCGCCTGTCGGCTTTCTTCTTCCCTTTTGCGCACCGCCGAATGAAATATAACGATTGCGCCGGTCACGTATAAGGTTCACTCGGCTGGGCGAGCCCTTTGCCATAACAAACATGTACTCAAAGTTCTGCGTGTAGCACAAGGTACTTCCCACAGCTCCGCCGCCTTCTTTTGTCCAAATCATGGTGTCGTGAAGATTAAATCCGCACTCCATCGCAAACAGTGCCTGCTTGAAGCTGGTCCCAGTCTCGCTGCCGTTGATGGTCGCGTCTGAGACTACCCAGACGACAACGCCGCCGTCAGCAGTCACGCGGAAGAGCTCCGTGAGCACAGTTTTCCATACGTCGTCGTTCCAGAGATCGTTGTTGCCGTTGTACGTGCGAAGGTTGTCATACGGCGGAGACGTGACGGTCAAGTTAATTGAACCATCCGCCAGCTCGCGCAGACGTTCCGCGCAGTTACCAAGCATCAGCATTTCTGCACCGCGACATCACTATCCCCGAATAACCACGTCATGCTTTCCCTTTCGCGCATCTTGCTGCGCCCTGCGCGCGTTGACGTCAGCCCAGTTGTTTACCCACGTGGCTGAGTCCTTGATGACTCCGTGCCCCTTGACATGCCGCCCAATCGTAACCACGCCACGCATGCCATGGCTCTGAATTCCGGCCGCCCAAATACCAAGCAGTCTTGTGTTTTTGTGTGTTCCGTTTGCCAGACCAACCACTACAAGACAATCGCTGCGGATAAGAACGTGTGTCGCACCATTCTGCGTTGCTAGCCATACGCCGTTCAGCGCTGCGTATACTTCCGCTACGGTATTGTCCGGCACACGCGCCTTGATGGATCCGTATCCCTTGACCGCCACGCCGCTGTCGCACTTTACCCAAGCCGCCCATCCTGCGTATGTTACGCGAGTCTTGGCGCATCTGTAAAAGCTGGCATCGCAAATTACTGTTGCCCGCACGTTGACATCCACCTGTTGTCAGGAAAAGAGCGGCACTTTCGTGCCGCTCCGTTAAGATGTCAAGCGGTCTGCCAAGGCGGTGCTGCACCAGCCGGAGCTGCTGCAGCGGGTTGCGCCCAAGGTGCCGCGGGCGCAGCTGCAGCTGCTGGTTGCGCCCAAGGCTGGGGTGCCTGAGCTTGCGCTGGCTGCGCCCAGGGTTGGGCTTCAGCGGCAGGAGCGACGGGAGCAGTGGGCTGAGCCACAGGTGCTGCGAGAGGGGCCACAGCGGCCGCCGCAGTGGGGGCAGGGGGCGCTGCGTTTGGGGCAGCTCCGCCGCCGGCAAACCGACCAAGAACAGGCTCGTTACCATGGCTGTCAAAGTAGCCGCGGATCTCGTTGTTGAACTTCGACGGATCGTCCTTCCGCGGCAGCTTTTCAACGCTGGCCTTGAACGGGCGATTGTGCAGTTGCTGCGAGTCCTCGAGTTTGCCGATGCCGACGACGTGGCAGATCGCGGAAAGTTCGCGGTATGCAATCTCGACCGCCTGTGGATTCTGGTTCACCAAGTTCAGGCGAATCAAGAGCTTCCTTCCTGCATGCTCAGGATTGAGGCAGTCGAATGTCAGCACAAGCATGGTGCCCGTGGTATCCTTCGTCTGCTTGGCCTCTGACTTCGAGATCCTGAAGTCGTACATACCGGTTTCAAAAATGTCACCTCCTGTGGATGCAGGATCGTACTTGGTCGGATCGAATGAAAGTGCAACGATGGCAGTCTCCGATTCTTTTACTTGCGAGGTTCGTTATGTTACTCGCGGGTTGAGCTTGCAGGGCAGTCTTTCAGTGGTTCGGGGTATATGCACTCCTTGTCAAGTTGCTCATGCAGTTCGTGTAGCAATTGAAGAACATCAGCTGCCACGCTTTTGGCGGAAGCTGATGTAGTTTCTGCTTCTTCAATCAACGTCATTCCTCGCTGCGCGGCAATCACTTTTCCGCGCAGGTTGCCGTGCGTCCAGGCAGCAATGCTGTTCGCACTTCTCTTCACTAAATCAGCTCCAGAACATGTGCTGGAGTGGAGGACACCAGCATTCGAGACACAGCCAAGGCAGCGCCGACCTTGTCCTCGATCTTTCGGAATTCTCGCACTTCAAGTTCGTACTTGATTCGAAGCAGCTGATCAAATGTCACGCCATCACTATCGTTAACCTTGGCATACTCCTCCCGCGCCATCGCGATCTGCGCTTCATCGATCTTGCGGTCGATCTTGTGCGTAAGCTTGAGGCTCCTGCCGTTGCTCATATTCCAGTTGTTCACGCCCTCCTTCAGATTGTCGCCAAGCGATGTGACCACGTTGTTTGCGATGGCTTTGCGCATCGTCATCTCAGTCGCTGCCAGCTTGACGATCTCCGCATCGATATCGGCCGTCAAGCGTTTCTTTTGATCGACAAGATTGGCGATCTTTACTTTGGTGCCATCCCAATCCTGAACGTACTCTTCGAATGTCATGAGCTCCCCTTTACCAACTGGATCAACGCAGCTTCGTACACCTCGATGGTGTCCTCCCGAGGAAGACGTCGCGCGTCGGCGATAAGCTCCGCAAGCCAAAGATCAGGCCGTTGGTGATTTGATCTGTACTCGATCTTGGCCGCCTTTGCCAAAAGCGCGAGTTTATTTGTGCTGGTGGACATCAGCGTTTTCCGTTCTTTGGCAGACCGAAGTCGGCGTCGTCCCTAAGCTCTGTCGGACCGAAGTCGATGTCCTCAAGGACAGCGACAGCATCCACAAAGATCGTAGGCTGCGCGCCTGTAAGGAGTCGTTTTACCGCGTCAAAGCTGCCGCCCAGCTGCTTGCGATACGCGTCCAGGCGCTCGTGCACTTCCGACATTGCCAGCTCATGGGCAGCTGATTCCTCCGCCTTGGTGATGCAGTCCAGCGCTCCGAAGTCGACTCGGCACACCGCATGCTTGAGATCCGCCAGTGCGCATCCAACCGCCGCAGGGGCCACGTTGACCGCCAGAACCTTCACCAATCCGAATGTATCCTTTGTCTGCACAACCACCAAGTCGTCAGCTTCAAGATTCAAGCCGATCACGTCCTTGAAGTGGTATCCTCGAATGGTCGCCCCGTCCGGTTGCGGTACCATCTGCGCACCGAGATACTCCGCGCGGAAGATGGTAGCTCCGTTGGTCAGCTGGATAAGCGCGATGGCTTCCTTGGCGTTCATTGTGTGATTCTCCTTATGCTTGGGTTGAAGTCCTGTGTTGTAGCAGTCCGCGCAGCCGTGCGGGTTGGCGTAGTTGGCGCTGTACTCGCCGAGGCAGGACGAACATTCCTCGAGGTAGTCCTGCGCGCATTCATCACAGTAGTGATGTGCGTAGGTTCCAACCGAGCAGTAGCTACGGCATGCCTGGCACTTGACTACATGGCGGCGCTCGAGAAAGAGAGTGTTGTACTTATACTCGACGCTGCCAACTTTTCGACCGCTCGAAAGGCTGAACTTGTCGAACATTTTATCCATCAGTATCCCTCCTAGGCTGTCGTCAGCAGTATCAAGTAGTCCAGCTAGTCGCAAGTCTGAACTACACGGGCGCTGCCTTTATCTTTGCGATGATGTTTGCGATGTCCGGATACTCAATCTCATCAAGCGCTCCCGAACGATCCTTGGCGTCCGCGTTAAACGCTGCGTGTGTGCGCAGTGCGTGGTAGACGTTGCCATTCGCGTCCTTGTCGGTGAACGCGTGGAAGACCTCATCAAACAGGTATGGCAGCGCTGGTCCGACCTGCTGTCCAGGAGCGGTAGGCGCCGCCTTTTCCATTCCGGTCATCGGATCCTTTCCCACCATTTGCTTGGCGATGACCAGCACATGAAAGCCCTTGAGATCTCGAAAGTCCTTGACCATCTGAATAGCGCGATCTGCCATTGCACCGTACGCCTGTCGCGGATCCTTGGTCTTGGATCTTTCGTTAAATAGCACCTTTTCCACGATCTCGCTAATCGAATCCAGCGCGATGGACTCGATTCCTTGCTTGGCAGCGTTGTTGCGACACCACTCAAGTGCGGCGTCCACCTCGGCGGCACTTGTGACAGTGATGACCGGGATTGACTTGCCTCGCAGCGACAGCAACCCCTGCTCGGCGCTGATGATCAGCGGCCTCGGCATTGTGCCGCACAAGACAGTCTTGCCCGCACCACTCGCACCATAGACAAGCATCTTAATACCGTGGTCGTTGCTGGCCTTATCGGTGGTGGTGAAGTTAAGCTCGACCGGCGCTGCCTTCGGCACAGCGGCTACCGGAGCAGCCATGGCGGCCGGTCCCACGGCAAATGGCGTGCTCATCGAAAGGCTCCCTTGGTGACGGTGCGGAACAGATACAGAAACGCGCGTTCTGCTCGATGGGGCTCCCACGGGTCAATGCCAAACGTAGGAATGTCGACAACCTGATCAACAAAAGGTTCGCCATGCGGAAAAAGAGCAATCGACTCGTCGTATAAGATGGCGTTGTCCAGCTCCTTGATCATCGCCGCTTTTCTGGCGTCGATAACAACACCGTACTTGCTGTTGATCACCTTCATCAGCCGATCTTCCGCCGCTGCGTATCCCGGCATGACCTCCTTAACCGGACGCACAAAGTCAACCAGGAACGCTTCAGACGCATCGTGAAGGAGTACCGCCAGCGCGTCTTGATCTCCATAAACGCCTCGCACACGTTCACACATCAGAACGCAGTGCTGTGCCACCGAGTAAAACTCGCGCGTGTGGCCACCAAAGCGGCACTGCATGGATAGCGCATGCGCAATGTCCTCGATGTCGATGTCGTCCTCGTGCGGGGCAAGCGGGTATACATTGCGTCCTGTGTACGTTCTAATCCAGGCCAAGGAAAACCTCCATTAATCAGCGAAATCCGCCATTGGAGACGACAGTAGCTCCCACGGGACAAACAGTCAACTGGCCACATTTGGTGCGTAAGCGAGATTAACTGCACAAAGTGTGGGACTTGCCTTTTTCTACGCTAATGCGCTACAAGGGGACTTCGCTGCGCGCAACGACTGTTGCTTTGCCTGTGGTGACAACATCAGCTGTCCCACGGGAGTCCGCGCGAATGATTTTACTCTGCCATGGCGTCGGAAGGTTTCAGACACACGCAGGCACAGGGGTGGCATACGACGGCATCAGCTGGCACCAAGTAGTAGCAATGCTGGACAGCCCACAACGGGTCAAAAAGGAAGACGCCGCCTGGTCCATCGGATCCACGTATCGACAAGCGGACGGTAGGGAAGCCGCGGCGCAAAACGCAGCAGGTGAATTCCACTACATGTGGGCGGACCTCGACAAAGGAAACGCCAGCCTCCAGGACGTGACGTCCGCGATGACGCGCATCTTCCCGACCGGCGAATGGCTGGCGTACTCCACCAAGGGCGCGACACCGGAAAATCGAAAATGGCGCATTCTAATCCATCTCGCCATTCCAATTGTAGGACGCGCGTACGCTGCGTACCAGCAGGGGTTGAACGAGGCGCTGACTAAGCTCAGCCTTCATCCAGACTCTTCATCTGTTTCAGTCAATCGAATATGCTTCCTGCCAAACGTCGGCGAGCACTACGAGACGCACCACCAGAAAGGCGCAGCAGTTGATCTGGCTGACAGCTGGTTCACCACGCGCGCCATCGAGATCTACCAAGACTACGTGCTGCGCGACACAGATTACCAAAAGCGGCGCGGGGACACGTCAAGAATAAAGCGCAGCGGGCACAACTCGCATATTGATGCATTCCGCGCGGAAAACCCACCCGAGCAGTTGCTTGAGCAGCTCGGCTTTGTGACGCGCAACGGGATATCGTGGCACCATCCGAAACTGCAGTCCGGCCAGTCGTTCGCCACCGACATCTACCCCGATGGCGGAATCTTCACACTGAGCTCCTCCATCGGCGGTCCAACAGCGGCTGGCGGCCACGCCACCAACGGCGGCTGGTATTTCAACGATGGGTACGACCTCGCACGCTACATCTGGTTTGACAAGGGCAAGGAGGGCGACAACCAGATGAAGGCGCATGCTGCGCAGATCCGTGACAAACGACAGGACTATTTCCTCGCACACGGCCGCGATCAAGCACAGCGACTCCTACCTGCGATGGAGGTTTCCATCAACGAAAGGCGAGTAAACAGCCTCAGTTTCGTGCATTGGTCTGTCGAGGCGCAAACAGCCGATCTAGATCGTGCGCAGAAGGAAGCCATCGAATTGGCGGCGCTTCAAAAGCGTGCCGAGTCAGACCGCATCCGAAACCAGCAACAGCTTTGGGGAGGCGACTGGACCAAGGACGTGCCGTTCGAGTTTTCAGACACCGTCAACGAGTGGGAGTGGCTCGCGTGGCATGCGCCTGGTGTGCTCGGCAAGCTGGTTCGAGAGAACGCCAGCTTCTCGGCCAAGGCCACGCTGGTGCCCAGCCTCGTCGGCGCACTCGGAGTCGTCGCGCACAGATGCCAAGGTAAGTTTGTCATGGGGTTTTCAGGCCACATCACACCGCCGTCACTTCCGATGCTGCTCATCGGGAACTCGGGAACAGGCAAGGCTGACGCGAACAAGCTGTTCCGCAGGGTCAACAAGTACCACGAGCTCCCAGCCGCCGACTCGCGCCAAGAAGTGCGCATGTTCGCATCCGGCGCAGCGGTCACCCGCCACCTCTCGCAGTACCCAAACACCATCGTAATCGACAGCGAGTACGGCGCAGGGCAATCCGCGATGAAGGGCAACTCCAGCGGCGGCCACCACGACGACGAAAGGGCCAAGCTCACAGACGCCATGTCAGCATTCGTTGAAGGGCTCGGAGCGTCCAAGAACTCCGACAGCGGCAAGTCCACGCCAGCAATCCACAACCCCTGCATCAGCGCCATCCTAAGCTCAACGCCGGAACGCTTCGCCGAGGCATTCTCAGAGCGGGATGCGGAGGGCGGCTTCCTCGGCCGATTCGTCAGCTTCGCGGTTTCGGATCCGAAGAATCTCCCGAAGAGAGAACGCGGTGTTTTCGCGGGAGACATACCAACAGACGTCAGGCTCTGGCTTGACTACATGGAGTCCATCGCAGCACCGCAAACCGAACGCCTGCCCAACCCCAAAGACCCGGACGGCGCGCTCGGCATGTCGTGGCGCGGCCAGTACCGATGCTTTCATATGCTCGTGCCTGACGCTGATGCCGCCGCTGAGCTCGGCGTCCTCATTGCGAAGATGGACCACGCGCGACAAAATGCCTTGGCCGCCGGAGAGATGACTCGCGCGCACTTAATGAACCGCGGTCCGGAACGCGTCAGCAGGCTGTCGCTCATCGCGGCACTCGCGCAACTTTCGCCAAGTCGGCCACCAGTTATCACTGTCGACTGCGTGCGCTGGGCGAACAGTATTGTCATGGCGTCAATAAACCATCTCGCTGCCACGAGTACTAGAAGCGACGACGACAATTATATCGCCATGTGCCACAGCCGAATAAAAGAGATGTTTGTTCGTATTGAAAACGATCCTGAATTTGTGACAAGTCTCGGCAGCGACTTCCGCAGGGTCAACGTGCCAAGCCTCGGTATTACCAGGGTGGAGATTAAGAGATTCAAGCTGCGTTCGTTCATCAGGCGCAACAAGGCCGCCGCATATGTCTGCGACCGAGAGCTGGACTCGCTGGTGGAAGAGAAGATATTGCTTTGCAACCAGGAAATTGCGCATGGCAAAACTACTACATATTATTCACTTATTGGCAGACTCTAGTATTGTTTTCGAGTTTTAATGCGAAAATATCAGCGCGAAGCCTAGATGAGCTGGCCGCCGAGGGAAAATTATCCAAATAAATCAAATGGTTGTCTGACGACTACTGACGACTACAATTCGCACGCTGCCAGTACCCTTTGATTTCATTGGATAAGTTGCCTTTTCGGGGGTCTGACGACTAGGGGGGGAGTTGTCAGAAGCCTTTGATAACACAAGGAAATACTCTGACTATCCGCTTTTTGCCCTGTAAATGAAAAAGGGGTGGCAACTGACAAAACTGAACGCACAAATAAAATATCAAGAATATTGGAAAAGTCAAACACTTGTTAATATAATAAACGCAGGGCAGGTAATCTCAAACCTGAAATCCGCAGGTCTTGGAAAAGGGTAGTCGTCAAGTCGTCAGCGGTATTGTGTTGTGTTTTCAAACACTTCTGACAACTCTACCCCTAGTCGTCAGCTATTTGGATTTATTTCATATTATGTAAGGAAATCAAAGGTTTAGGGTAAATTAGTTGGCGACTAGGGGGGGAGTTGTCAGAAGTGTTTGATTTCTTTGGATAATTTAAGTTTGGCGTATAAAATATCATGATATTATTTAATTATTTGGTTATTATTACTCAAATCTTTGATATTTTAGCAGTAATATTACCTGATTTGAGATTAGTTGGGGCTTGTTATTAAGAATATTGCGATATTTTATTGAAAGGCTTGGGATTCACTCTCAAAGTGGCAATAATACGGAAGAAGCTTGCAAAACCAGCAGGCTTTGGTAATGAGGATCCAGGAAAAGGAGTACGACCATGGTAATGGGAAGAAAGCTGCGCGCACGAAAGACGGATCGCTGGGGAACGGTCGAGGAGATGACATTTGCCACACCGGAGAGTCCAGCGGCGACCACGGAGGCAATAGCTCGAGTGGTGACCAGGTTCGCTGACTGGAGCCTAGAGGAGGCGCTGGAGGATTCGATTTTCGCGATGCCCGAAAAGAAGTACAACGAGGAGTTTCCTTTTCGTGTCAAGCACGTGAAGCAGGCCATCCGCGCAGAGGAGCGAGCGCTGCTGGCCATCTTCGGAGCAGCCTCTGGATGCGCAACAGTTGTCGACGCACGGCGGCGGACCTTCTTTATCCTTGGCCGAGAGCACAACATCGACGCGTGCTACATCAACTGGGCTTCGACACACAATCTGCGCAACAACGATCAATGGGCGGACGCAGCACTGGGATCCGGAAAGCGCGTGACTTGGATGGCGCACGAGGCAGAGTTGGCTGCGCGGAACGCGCTGTTCGGGAAGGGCACGATCAATGTGCTCAAACCCGCTGATCAGCAGGACTCGCATATCTATCGCGCACAAATTGCTGCGCGGATTGGTCGGCCGCGGTTGCGTCACTTCGTGGCGGAGAAGTTTCCTGACCTACGTGTCCGTGGCGATCAGGATGCAAAGGACGAGGTCGTTCTGCGCAGCCGCAGGAGCCTTGGACCATTCGGAGGCATGATCATCGGCGGCGCAGTTTGGGATCGCGAGCACTACGCGTTTGGCATGCATGTGGTGGAGGCTTTAGGCCATGCGCTACGGCGCAATCCGCTTCCGAGCGGCGCTGATTCCGGCGGTGGGCGCTGGTGGGATCCCGAGTAGCCCCGCGATGCCGCCAAAAGGGCCAAAACGTGGGCCACACAGCGCGATGGCGGGGTTTCATGGGGGGTTGGCAGTCCCAGGGGCTTTGCGCGCCCCTGTGCCCCCTGTGTGCGAATTTACGTAGCTGTTGCATGCCGCGCTTATTTGTGCCAAACATTGATTGAAACTGATTACGGTTATAGGGTAATGAAATGGGACGCGGAAATCGAGATTTACATATTCAACGGTACGGTAAACGATATATTTGCTTTGGTCAAATCGGTGGCGCATGTGTTTATTGCGGAGATGTAGCATCGCATATGGATCATCGTCCACCGATTAGCATTGCAGATGACGAAAGATCTTTAGTACACATGCTGGTACCTTCCTGCGCTGAGTGTAACTCACTTCTTGGCGATAAACCACTGTTCACAATTAATGAGGCGAGATCAGCTCTTGTGGTACTGGTTACCTTGCGGCACGGAAGTCTTTTATCAAGCTACCAAGAAAACGCGTACGATCAGCTACTTCAGACAAGAGTTTTATCCCGCGTAGGTCATCTTGCGTTAAATACTTCCCAGCCGTCGCCAATTCGAGATGTATCTTCTGATACAGTAGCCAAGTGTACAGCACGACGCGGAAAAAGAAAGCTTATTGATCATTTTGGTATAACGTATCACGATGCATTGATCGACAAACAGACGTGGCCAACGGAAGACATTGTTTTGTGGTTAAATAGAAACGGATACGCGACAAAGACGGGGCTTCCCTGGACTTTTCCTCGTTTTATGAACTGTCTGCACCATAAGGGTAGGCTATCATGGAAACCCCATAGCTTATACGCAGGGGCCGATTATGGCCTGTGTGGCGCAGGTTTGGCGGAGTACGGAAAAGGGCCACCCGGTTAGGATGGCCCTCATGTGGCTGGCGGTTGGTGGAGGTTTAAATCATACCAGTCACTACCAGAAGTGATTCAGCAAACGATTTCCCGTTGACCATGCATTCGTTAATGCTGATGTGGGCGTTGGCGTCATCAAACTCGGTGCGAAACACAGCGTTGGTGGTTTGAAAAAGATTGTCCGTGATGTCACGTGCCGCAGTGGCGTTCAAAGCAATGGCGTAGAGACCTTCTGTGGTGTAGATGCCGTAAAACATTGTTGTCTCCTTGGTTGGTGGTTGGTGCGTGTCATGTTTCGATCCCGTCGATTACAGCCTGCACATGCACTATCCGAACCTCGGCAGGATTGAATTTGCTGACGTCTATGTGCGTGACGCCTTCTATCATATAATCAATCCCGTCGATGCTGACGAAAAGCTGCAAACGACCATACTCTACCACGCGCACTTGAAGGCTCAACATTTTGCTGTGCATCATTCCCGTTCCTTTGCTGTCGTCTGCCATGCTTAGACCCCATTCCCTCGCGCCAGATGCATTCTCTTGAATGCGTTCATGCCAGTCTCCTTGTTGATGGTTGGTGCGACCCCGAAGGGTCGCTGGTTAGTGGTCAGTCCTTGGTGCATCGTACCAGCTGCTGGGTTTCAGTGTAGTACTCTCCTGCCATGCTGTCCCAAACCTTGATGGTGGCGTTCCGCCCGTCGATGTGTGTGATGGTGCCGTACTCCTCGGTCCCGCCGCTCTTGAATGTTACTCTGTCGCCAATCTTGAGGGTCATTGTCGTTATCCTTGGTTCGCGTTGCTGTTGAACCATCTCTAATCAGTCTTGCATGAGAGTTCAACCAGAATCTCGCGATCCTGGTTGCAATTCGCTGTCAGTGGCTGCGGATGCAGTTGGTGAGAAGAAACTCGCGCGCCTCTGTGGGAGTCATCTTTTCAGCCTGCATGCGGATCCTGCGTGCAATGTCCAGTGCGCCAATCCGGCTGCGTGTCCTGCCCTTGAAGAAGTAGCTGGTCGCGAGGAGTCCGTAGCGCGGGTGGGCTTCCGCGTGGTACATGTGAATCTCGGGAGTGTAGATTCCCTGACGTGTGGCGGAGGCGCAGGCGGTGATCTGGTTCGGATGGGGCATGGTCTTGTCTCCCGTGTGAGTTTCTGCTGAACCATCTCTAATCAGTCTTGCATGAGAGTGCAACCAGAATATCAGGCGTCACAGTCCTTGCGTTCGTATTTCAACGTTGCGTCCAGGTCAGTTAATACCGCCCACCCATTTACGTCAGGCCAGCATCGAGCACCACAGTTTGAGCAGTACATCGGCATCCGGTGGTTCACATGACAAAGCAGCGAATGGCAGCACTGCATGCTAAGCAGTCTGAAGGGTATGCGTTCCGTTACATTCTTACTTTTCATGATGCGTGCTTTATGAGGATCATGGAGTCACCGAAAACTTGGGCTTTGCTGCCTGCTTGGCGCGTATCTTTTCAACCTTCGTCCAGCATCGTTCGATCTCGATTTCGCCAGCTTCAATCATGTCTATATCGTGGGCAATGCACAGGGCCGCGAGGGTGTTCATCACTCCGCCGACTTCCTGCCGAGTCTCTCCAACGTCGCGACCATACACATAGTCGACCAGCTGCAACGCCTCTGCTTTGGTGCATCCAGTGGATTGCACGAGTTCAAGGCTCTCCTCAAGAAAGCGATGATTGCGCTCAACTTTGTCGCGTGCGATTTCCAACCCAAAACACGCGAGCAGCCAACGGTCAACGCTATTTTGAAACCTCATTCTTTGCTCCTCTGCGGAGGGCGCTGCTGGAGGGTCTTGGTCCAGTGCTCGGGGCGTGGGCGCGGGCGATGTGGTCATCCAGGTCGATCATCGTTCAGTCTCCTTTGTTGTGCCTACCTAGTGGGCGGTGACCTTCGCGCCGGAAAAGCATGCGTAGCGAGGCTTGCCCTGCGATTGGCCGTTGATCATCATCGGCGCGCCCGTCGAGTCGGTCTTGAAGAACTCGTAGCCAGCCTTGGCCCAGTCGGCGCGGTGCTTGTCCTTGACCTGGATCGACTTGGTGTATGTGGTGATGCAGACCGTCTTGTTGGCGTCCAGGGCGGCGTTGATTTGCTCGATCAGGGTCATGACGCGTACTTTCTTGTTCCCGCTTCGATTGCTTTGCTGCGCATGTTTTCAGCAGCTTCGCGGCTTGTCAGTGTCTTGTGATCAAGCATGCGCCAATCAGCGTCATGCAGCCAGAATGTTCCGTTATTGCCCGCGTCGATCATAATAGACGGAAAGCGACCCGCTTTGATTTCGTTCCTGACGTATGCTGCGAGTTTCATCCTAGTGTCTTCCTGGTTCGCGTTGCGTTGGTACAGTTCTAATCGAAGTCGCAGTACGTTGCCAGTCTTAATTGACCAGCTTCTCAAGATAGTAGGTCGCCACCCTTCGGCGGCGACCTGGTTGTTTTCTGGCTAGGTTACGTCCACCCAGCTCATGCAGGTCTGCTGGAGCTTGTCAGCGTGTCATGTTTTGTCCTTTCTTGGTTGCCTGTCATCATCAGTGGTGGGCGGCACCCCAACCAGACCGGCTTGTGACCGGTTTCGACTCTCAGCGATTGTTCCACTCCGCGGCTTCGCGCGTTTCGGCGCACCAGTCTGCGTTGGCGGCGTCCCATTCAGCCTGTGCGCTGTCCCATTCGGCCTGGTTGTTGGCTTCGCTGCGCCGCTCTGCTGCTTGGTCGCAGCGTACGCGGGCGGCTTCTTGGCGGCGAGTGTTGGCTTGCTGTGCGGGAGTGTTCATGGTCGTTTCTCCTAGGCTTGTGCTTCCGTTGGACCATTTCTAATCACTCTCACCGAGGTTCGCAAGAGAAAACATCGCGCAAAAGCGATGTTTTGTCGCGTCAGAACGGGATCGTATCGTCATCCTTTGTGGCGATCAGGGTGAAGTCAACTATACGGAAGGCCGAAAAGTGCGTGCGGTTAACTGTCGTACCTTCCAGCGTGGCATGGGAGTTTCCGCCAATGGCAAAGTCGTTAACAAACGACTTTGCCTGCCAGTCCGCCTTTTCAGCCTCGAGCAGCGTGACCCATTGGCCGGTGCGGTTGTGGAATCCTTCGATTTTCATCAGATTAATCCTTTTTCAAGTGCTAGGTGTTCGGGCAGGGTAACAGTCCAGATCGGATGCTTACACTCGACCTCGATCTGGGAGAGAGGAAGCCATTCTGCGTTGGCGCGGTTCCCGTCCGTGGAAAACAGGATCGCCTTCTCCGTCGTGCGGTGAACCATGCCTTCGATGTCGATGATTCGCATTAGTCGTTCTCCTTTCAGCTCAACATGAAGAGCAGGTTCTCTGCGCCCTCGACCCTGCGTGCGCCGCACACGTCGCATTCATACTCGGAGGCATCAGGCTCGCAGCCATCAGCCTCTTCGCCACACGCGAGGCAGAAACCGAGGTGTTCGTCCGCTTCGACAGCCTCCATGACTCGGTCGAGGGTGATTGATTCGTGGATCTTCATTCCGGTTCTCCTTGGCCGCGTTGGTGCGGCAGTGCTTTACCTATTCGCATCCTTTAAGGTTAATGTCCAGAATCTCTTTCGGAGTCATGAACGCCAATCCTGAGTATACTCGAACAGTGGTTAAAATAAGACGCGTGCGGATTTCAAGAGCCACGTCCTCCTGCTCCAGTATCAGTCGTTGTGCAGCACTGATAGGCATGCCCGCGTCACGCATAATCGCAATAGCCTCGATCAGGCGTGCGACCCACCTGCACGACTCAACTTCACTCATCGCATTGGCAGGGGATGCAAAAATAGTGACCACCATGACAGCTGCGCGGATGTTGGATATCCTCACTTGGTGCGCCTCTTTACTGTGGAGGCCACATTAAGCGTGCCTCGGATTTCCATCAGCATCGAGCCTAGTGCGTTTCGACCCTCCCATCGCGTTGATCCTGGACGACGCACTACTCCCCACACGCGATCCTCCCATGTAGTGCCTTCGAAGATCAAGCGGTCATTGCTCTGCAGCAACGCTTTGCATGCCTCAGGATGCTGGCCAAACTTATGCTGCAAAACATGCCACATCACGCGGAACTTGATGTCCTCCCAGCTGCTCTTGAGATTGCATGCGCGACCCAGACCCTTTGCGTGCGCTGGGGTAGGAGCTTTTCGGATGTTTTCTGCCAATCGCGGTGAATTTGTCTTGGCGGCTGCAAATGCGTGCTCGCTGGTCGGGTAGACCTTCCTGCCCCAGCCAATGTCTACCTCGATGGGCAGCGGCGCGAAGTTGTCTAGGATGGACCACTCGCCGTCGAATATCCACATGATGTCGTCCGGTTTCGGGTCAACGACCAGCATCGGGTAGTCAGCGATTGTTTTCATTCAGGTTCTCCTTGTTGGGAAGCGCATCACGCAATCCTGGTTTTGTCATTCGTAACTGACGTCGATAATAGTAGCTTCGACACCACGGTCATTAAAAATGGCGCAAGTGATCTCTCCCGCCTTCGAAAGGCTCTCGCACCAGATGGCAGTGCCATCGGGATCCAACACCAGCAGGTTTGTCGGTTCGTTGACCCACTTCCTGATTTCAATTCCGCAAATAATCATTTTAGTGCTCCTTGGTTTCAGACGATTTCAAACGCTGGCCCGTGCGTGGTGGCAATCTGCTGGCCAGAAAACTGGTGGATGATGCGAAGCTGCCGCACGTAGATGAGGTAGCCGACCGCCACCGAAACGTGGTGGTTGCAGCCGTTGTGCGTGAAGCTCTCGTTCAGCTTGCCGCGCATGATCTCCGCGTTGGCGTCCGTCGGCTTGCCGTGCGCTGTGACGTTGGCGCTGCCGCGAACGTTCCAGTTGATGGCGTGCCATCCGGACTGGTCCTGGTATTCTGCGCGGTAGGTCGGGGTGATGATGCGTCCCATATAGCCTGCTCTCCTCTTGGTTGCGGTAGTTATCGTATAGGTTATGCGCGTCGTCTTATCAACATCAAAAGACGAGCTTGCCGTTTTATTTGCGTTAGGGCAAGTAAGTCGAATATGCTGGGGAGTCAATATGCTAGGACCGCGCGGAGCGAAGGCCAAGGGCGCTACTGCCGAACGCGAGCTGGCAGCGATCCTCACTGAGTGGGCGACCACGGCCGGCATCTCCATCGACCTGATGCGCAACCTGGAACAGACCCGATCCGGCGGCCACGACTTGGTCGGTACCGAGCCATACGGCATCGCCATCGAGGTCAAACGAGTCGAGGCCTTGGCGATGCCCGCGTGGTGGCGACAGGCCACGCGACAAGCGGAGGCGATTGGCTGCTCTCCCGTCCTAGCGTGGCGACAGAACAGAAAGCCTTGGCGGTTTCGCGTCTTGGCGTTTGTCTGGCCATGCAACGATCAGCTCGTCCTGGACATGGACGGCGCAGAGTTCAGGAAATGGTTTTTAAGCAAGCTAGTAGTTGCGACGTCGACGTTTAAGGAGTAGTGATGCGCCATCGAAAACAAGGAGACCACAATGAACAACGCTTGGACTGACATCGACGCCGCAGGATATCTTCCTGAGATCATCAGCGACCGCGATCCACGACCTGTTCGCCAGCAGATTGAGAGCAATTACGCACACGGCGGCGGATGGAATCCCCTGAGCGGCTTCAGCCTGCACTTGAACCAGGGAATCGGTTGCGCAAAGCTCCTCTACCCCGGCGATCCTGCCATGCATGAATGCTCACGGACGCACATCCGCGATGAGCTCGTAATCTTGTTCGAATGCGACTGGGTGGCCGTGGTGCAGAACGACGGATCATTTGCAGCAACGAGGATGGATTAGACATGGCCGCTGGCACACCAATCACATCAGCAGCAATCCAAGCTGCATTCGCTGCGCTGCCTCCGGATGCGCTGCCGGTGAAGCCATGACCGACCGGTGCCCGGTATCAACAAAGGACTGCCCCAATGACGACACCTGCGACGGGTGCCTCGAGTTCATGAACACCTGTGATCAGTGCCTTGGGGCAGGTCACGTCGACTCCGACGGTTGGAACGAGGGGCGCGATGGGAAAACGCTATGCAATGCATGCTTTGACAAACTGGAGACGTCATGATTACTTTTTACTTGGATGCCGACAAGTTTGACGCCTTTCGCGGCGTTCTTATAGTATGGCTTAGGGATAATCGACTGACGGCTGGGATGCACGTCTTTCCGAATGACAACGTCATTCGCGTAACTGGCGGCGGATGCCCGAGAGCGACCATCGATGACCTTGTGCAGGACGCTGTTGTGGATCCGAAAACGATGGTGTATGTGATTGAAGACAAATGACGTACTACCACGCCAAGAAGGCTCTCGCGCTGGCCGCGGGAGCTCCTTACGCAACGCACTTTGAAGTGCGCGCAGAGCTGGAGCCAAACAATGGATGGGTTCTTGTGCTGTCCCCGGTCTACAAGGATGTGTTCGACTACCCACTCGGACCCCTGCTCGCCGTGGCAGAGATTGATCTTTCAAACCACGCACGACTGCATCGCCGACCGGAAAGCCATAAGAAAATACAGCATTTGGCGTCGTCGGATAAACCTTGGATGAAGTAGTTGACTGTGATGGTGTAACTGCTTAGAAAACGAGTCAGGGCAAACCTGCCGCAACCAACGCAGAAGGAACCACGAACATGCAACTCACCGACACGCAGCTGATCATCCTGACCCGCGCATCGCAGCACCCTGAGCTGATCGCCATGCCTTTGCCTGCCAATCTCCGCGGCGGCGCGGCCACCAAGACGGTGGCATCGATGATGGCCAAGGGCTTGCTGATCGAGGTCGAGGCCAACCTGCGGGTTGGCGATCCGATGTGGCGCGAGACCGGCGACGGCCACGGGGTTACGCTGATGGCCACTGCAGCCGGGATGGCTGCTATCGGGATCGAGCCGGAAGCCCCTGCTGACGCCCCAGAAAGCGCACCACAGGCGCCTCTGGCGGATCCCACGCACGACGCTGCCAGCCCATCCCTGGATGCAGCCCCTGCGCCAGCAGAAACGCCTGTCAAGGCCAAGCCTGCCAAGGCCAAGAACAGCAAGCAGGCTGCGCTGATCGAGATGCTGGTTGCCGGAACGACAGCCGCTGAGGCTGCCGCCGGTCTGGGCTGGGAAATCCACACAGTGCGCGGCGCGATCTTCGGAGCCATCAAAAAGGCTGGTTACATCATCACATCAGAAAAGGTGGATGGTCGCGGACGGGTCTACCGGACTTCCTGAACAGCAGCTTGCCATCGGGGTGGGATTCAGCTAACGCTGGAGCTTGCCCTGATGGAGGTGTTCATGGTCGATGTGTGGCAGATACTAAACGTCAAGCCCTACGCAGCCACATTTCAGCTAGTGGAAAAGATAACAGGTTGCGTTGTCGACCTTCCTGGACCACGCAAGGGGCGTCCGCTGGTTACCTTTCCGCAAGACGCACCAGCCGCTTGGACACCTGTCACGTCAAGCAGATACAGACTTCCCCGAACAAGCAAGTACATCGAACGAATGCAACTTATGCTGGGCGGTGTCGTCTTTGTGGATCCTGAAATCGCGGACCAGCTTGTCATGAGTGCACTGCGCGGGGAAACTATCCTCGGAGGCAAGTACGTGAAGGTGGAGCACTTCATGGTGAACGACCACGTGTGCCTTGTGGCGGAGCAGGAGCTGGCACACATGCGTGCAATTGAAAGATCCTCCTGGGAAAAACGAGCAAAAACCGACAAGCATGGGCTTCCGAAGCTCAAACCAGGCGACAAGGTGACCATAAAAAGCAGCGTGCTGGGATTGCACGGAACGGTCAACCGTGTTTCAGGGGACCAAATAAAGGTCACACTTGCCAACGGCGTGCTTCAATCTGCCGTGGTTTCGCGTTTAATGCTTGACTTAATCCCTGTGGCAGGCAATTTGTCGACTCAATCAGCTGTTGCGCGCTAAGCACGACGCGATTAGATCAAGCTGGGGATGGCCCACGCGAGAGGGAGTTTGCCGAAAGGGCGGATATGCGCATGAACAGCACGAAGGCTTGGCGCAATCTCTCCAACGGATCCCACCCATTCACCACAGCCGCCGAGCTACTCGCGGCAGCGACTGAGTACTTCCAGTGGTGTGATGATCATCCGCTCCTCGAGGAGGACGTGGCAGTCTACCAAGGTGACGTGACACGCTTCGACAAGAAAAAGGTGCGGCCGTACACGCTGCGCGGATTGGCCATTTACCTTAACATTGGCATCGGAAGGCTGGAACGCTATCGCACAGACGTTGCTGACTTTGGTGCCGCCATGGAGCTTATCGACCAAGTTATCTACACGCAGAAGTTTGAGCACGCCGCCGTAGGACTCATGAACGCGAGCCTTATCAGTCGCGATTTGGGACTGGCAGACAAGCAAGAGCTCACTGGCGCGAACGGAGGCGCGATCAGAACACTTGATCTCGCTTCCGAGGCGCACATCCTAGACGAGGCGCGCAGACTTGGTATTGACGTGACCGCGCTTGGATTTGGTGTTGGGAAAACATAACGCCATCGATAGCGCCGCTGCGCTTCAATTGCTCGCATCGGCCGTAGCGCTTCGAAAAAGCCGGGAGCTGGGGCCGAGCGGAACGCTTCTGCCGTTCATGAGGTGGTACTTTACAGAACGAGAGGGTCTGGATCTTATCGTCGGTCCGCACCACCATATAATCACGAACACTCTTGACCGCGTGTATTCAGGGGAAATTACACGCCTGATCATCACAATGCCTCCAGGATACACCAAGACCGAGTCTGCTGTGGTCAACTTTATCGCCAAGGGGTTTCAGATTAATCCGGCCGCGAGATTTATTCACGCGACTTTTTCAGACCAGCTTGCTGGTGAAAACAGCGAAAAGATACGAAACTTTGTCTCGCTCGACAGCTACCAAGCGATGGCGGAGCCAAAGTTCACGGTCAAGACAGACAGCAAGGCCAAGGATCGCTGGCAGACAACCTCCGGCGGCGGTGTGCTGGCCAAAGCAGCCGGCGGACCAATTACAGGCTTCCGCGCTGGCTACATGGACAAGACCAAGTTCACTGGTGCGCTGGTTATTGACGATCCGCTGAAGCCTGACGACGCGTTCAGCCCGAACAAACGGCTGCAGGTCAATCGCAGGGCAACAAACACATTCCGCAACCGACTGGCACATGAGGGCGTGCCGATCATTGTGGACATGCAGCGACTGCACAACGACGACTTTGTTGGGCATCTGCTCCGAGGCGGATCCGGCGACTATTGGCACCATCTTGATCTGCCTGTTATCATCGAGAGCACAGACGTCGAGTATCCTAGGGAGTGGACGCACGGGATTCCAATTCCGCACAACCTGCCCGTCGGTCCGCTATGGGAAGAAAAGCACAGCCTCGAGCAAATCGAGGTTCTGAAGGTCGACGCGTACACATACAACAGCCAGTACCGCCAGCGACCTACGAGCATCGAGGGGGCGCTTTTCGACATGGACTGCTTCAGGGAGTGGCACGAGCTTCCTGAAATGGACTATTTCGGGATGTACGGTGACACAGCGCTTAAGACTGGCGAACGCAACGACTTCAGCGTATTCCAGCTTTGGGGCAAGGCCAAGAACCGCTCTGGCATCTACCTGGTCGACCAGCTGCGTGGAAAATGGGAAGCCCCGGACCTAGAGAAGAATGCATTGTTCTTCTACAACAGATACCGGACAATGGGTATTCACCCTCGCGGCTTCAAGATAGAGGACAAGGCCAGTGGCACAGGCTTGATTCAGGGGCTCAAGCGTAAGGGCGTGCCCGTCCAAGCCATCCCGCGCGAGAGGGACAAATATACGCGAGGCCTGGATGCAGCGCCTTGGGTTTCCTCGGGAATGGTATGGCTACCCAAGAATGCGCCATGGATTAACCACCTCCGATCCGAACTTGCGACCTTCGACGGGCTTGGCAGCGGCCACGATGACCAAGTCGACCCGATGATGGACGCGATAAACGACATGCTTTCCGGCAATGACCGGATCAACCTGGACAACCTTTGACATGAATAAGCCTACTGCCTTTTCAGACGGACTGGAGAGCCTCACAGCGTCTCTCGGAACAGCACGTGATAAGGCGACGTCTGTTGCGTACGTCGAGAAGTACATCGACGATCAGCAGCTGACGGCGGCATACAAAACGTCGTGGCTGGCCAAGAAGATCATCGACATTCCAGCCAGCGACACGTTTCGCCGCTGGCGCGACTGGCAGGCAGAAGAAGACCAGATCGAGAAGCTGGAGGAGCTTGAGAAGAAGCTTGCCATCAAAGAGAAGATGCTGCGCGCGTATAAGTTGGCGCGCCTGTACGGATGCTGCTACGTCTACTTTGATCTCGGCGATGATCCATCCCAACCGGTCGATCCAACAAAGGTAAAACTCGGGGGCATTCGGTTTGCAACTGTGCTGACGCACAGGCAGCTGAGTCCAGGCGAGATTGAGCAGGATGCACTGTCAGATCTATTCGGAAAACCGAAGTGGTTTGACGTGGTTGGTCCGACAACGGCTGGCATCGTGCGCATTCATCCTTCCCGCATTATTGTTCTGCTGGGCGCGGAAAGCCCCGATGAGAACCTGCTGATCGGAAGCCGTGAAGGATTCGGATTTCGTCTCGGAACAAGCGTGCTGTCCGCGGCACTGCCTGCGGTTAAGCACTTCGATTCCGTTGCGGCTAACATTGCGTCTCTGGTGTTCGAGGCCAAGATCGACGTGATCAAGGTCAAGGGATTGATGCAGATCGCAGGCAATCCTTACGAGGAACGCAAGCTGCTGGCGCGCTACGCTCTTGCTGCAACCGCCAAGGGCAACAACGGCATGCTGATCCTTGATGGTGACACGGAGGAATACGAACAGAAGACGTACAGCTTCGCAGGCTTGCCCGACATCATGGACCGGTACAGCCAGAATGCATGCGGCGCTGGCGATGTTCCAATGTCGCGACTGTTCGGCAAAGCGCACAGCGGAATCGGAACTACTGGGGCCGGTGAAAACGACACGCGCAATTACTACGACCATTTGTCCGCGAATCAGGAGCTTAACGTCACACCCGCAATGGCAACGTTTGACGAATGCCTGCTTTATGCAGCGCTAGGCTCACGCCCTCCCGAGGTGCATTATCTCTGGGCGAGCCTGTGGCAGAACAGCGACAAGGAGCGGTCGGAGCTTGGTAGGATAGGCGTAGCCACCATTAAGACCCTCAAGGATACTGGGCTGATCCCTGATGAGGTGCTCTCTCGCGGAGCCGTCAACATGCTCACTCAGGCTGGCGTTATCCCCGGCTTGGAGGCAGAGTATGACGCGTACTTCGAAGAAGGCGGCGAAGCTCCATGGGACATGGACGAAGAGGGCGAGGACGGTACTGCGGAGGCGATGGTTCCGCCGAAGAAGCCCGCAGCGCAGAAGGTAGCCGACGAGCAACCGCGGGTACCAGCTGGAAGCCCTGAGGGTGGGCAGTTTGGTAAAGGGAGTGGACGTGCGCTTCCTATTCTGACAAAGGAGGACATAAACGGCAATGACAGGGACGCGTTTATCTCCGTGCGGCGATGGTCGGCGTCGTATAGCACTCAAATACGCGAGGGATATCATCGCTTTTACAAGGACGGGGAATGGGATGCGCCTGCAGAGGTTCGCAACGCCGGTCCATTCGAGGAAGACTTTGGTTACAAGGCTGCCAAAGAACTACATTCGAATGTCTTTGAAAAGTACACAGGTAACCACAGTGGTGATACGGCTGTTCGCGTCATCGACTTCGCTTCCGATGACGCGGCTTTTTCACGCATGGCGTCGTTGAAACCAGGGGATACGTTTTCCGACACCGCTCCGTCGTCTTGGGCAAAAGACTCGTCCGGACTGGCCAACTACTACGGATCAAAGAACAATATTGTGTTTGAAATCACGGGCGGCACACCCAGGGCAACGTTTGATGTTGGACAAGCTGCATCCGTGGTCAAAGAAAGAGAGCTTTTAATTGGTCCAGGCGCTAAGTTTACCGTGGTAAGCAATAAGCATGTAAAAGCCTACCAGATCGGATCAGAAGAGCATGGATTTAACCGTGCTGACGCACAAGTGATTACGCTTCGTTCTGTCGCAGAAGACGTTATTGGCGACGGCTACATGGAACAGCCTCGCGTGCCCAAAGGCAACCCGACCGGAGGCGAGTGGGGATCCGAGAGCAGCACATGGTCTGGTGGCGGTTGGACGCCAAAGGCAAAGTCTGAAAAGTCGCTGTCAGCTATTCTGGCTGAGGTGAAGGCAGAGACCAAGGTCAAGGAAACATCGCCAAAGCCTGACAACAAAGCCAATGCCACGGCAGAGAATACGGATGCCATCAATGCGTACGCGCAAGGAAAGATTACCAAGTCAGAGCTTGACGCTATCCTGATCGCAAATCTACCGCCGACGAAGAATGCCACAGCGGTAGAGACACAGGCCAGTATAAACAACAAGTCCGCCGCTGCTGAAGACGAAGCCTTCGCGGCGTATGGACAGGGCAAGATTACCAAATCTGAATTCGACGCTATCCTGATGGCAAACGAACAACTGACCGCCGCACCGACGCCGAAAGTCAAGAATCTCACGCCGAAGCAGAAGGCGCTAAACGCGCTTAATTCGCACAAGGCGAAGCTGGAGGCGCAGAAGGCTGCTCTTGGCACGACAGCTGCGGCGCCTGATCCGAGTAACGCGCAGGTTGGATCCTCGTCGATAACATCCGCGTCACTACTGGCTGGAAACTGGAACTGGGACGCCGTGGAGAAGAACTTCGGTAAAGAGCCTCCGCCGCTAACAGCACAAACAGCAAGTCAAAAGCTGGCCGCCGATCACGCGCCCCTCTCCGCTGGTGAAAAGATGTTTACCACGGATTACACTGGTGGCGAGTACTCACATATCAACTACGCGCTTAGAAGTGGGCAAGATCACTACAAGATGTCGGAAATTGACTCCGCCATTGCGAAAAGCTCCGCGAAGAAGGACTTGGTGGTTGCGCGCGGCATTAGTCGCGCGGCAATGATAAAGATTGTGGCGAACGCAGGTGGCGAAATAAAGATTGGCGATGTGATTACCGACAAAGGCTATGCCTCCACAACGCGCCGCGCAAGCACTGCAGCCAGCTTCGCGGGCGGCCAAGGTTACGGACTTAAGATAAGCATCCCAAAGGGTGCTCGTGCACTACCCGTCAAGGAGTTCAGCAATCATCCATACGAGGACGAGTTTCTTTTGCCTCGTGGGTCGTCCTTCCGAGTGACACGCATCGTGGGTAACATAATCTCTGTTGATTTGGTCATCAATTAACAGTATGCTTTGTTTAAAGGAGTACGTCACATGGGCAAGTTTGACTGGCAGGAAGACGACACGGTGGGCATCACTGTGGTAAATCCGATGAGTACAGCAGAGCTGGATGAAGCAATTGATCGCGTAAACGCGTTGATCCGAGATGCAGAATTTGAAGCCCTGCTGGTCTCGCGGGGGCAGGACAAGGAAGACTAACGTGCACTTTTCAGACAACGCACCAGTAACCTCGATGCGTCGGACGGCGAACGGCTACCTGACAGGCTCTGTCCGTTGTGCGCGCACCGGGGTTCAGGACTACCTTCGTACTGAGCTTGGCCTCGAAGGCGACGGCATGATCGCGGTCTACCGGCCTGAGATGGCCGTGTTCGACAAGGCCAGCATCGCGACATACGCGGGAAAGCCAATCACGCTGGGCCACCCCAACGGTGGCGTGGTCGACTCAGCCAACTGGAAGAAACTCGCAATCGGGACTGTTGGATCGAATGTTCTTCGTGACGGAGAAACGGTTGTCGTAGACTTCTCAATCATGGACGCCGACGCAGTACAGGGCATTGAGGCTGGCACGCGGCAAGTGAGCATGGGCTACACGACGCCAATGGTGCTGCAGGACGGCATTGCACACGACGGCACCCCCTACCAAGCGGTGCAGACCGGACCAATCAACATCAACCACCTCGCTGTCGTCCATGTGGCGCGCGGCGGTAAAGAACTTCGCATCGGTGACGCTGCGATCAACTGGGGGGCAACCCCTATTCACCATGGTGACAAGGAGACAACCATGTCAACGAAAAGTGTGGTGCTTGGGGATGCAGCAGTGATCCTGCCCATTGCCGACGCCAATATTGTTGAGGTGTTCAAGGCCTCGATGACCAAGCAGCTCGCCGATGCGATGTTCGAGAAGAAGAAATCGGACGACGAGAAGGATGAGGAAATCGGCAAACTCAAAGCCGAAAAGAAGAAGGTGGAGGATGCTGCAATCACTCCAGCCAAGCTCTCTGTAATGATTGCCGACCGTGTCGCTCTTGAGCAGCAGGTCAAGCTGATCGACGCCAAGATCGTTTGCGACAGTGTCGCCGACGCCGATCTTCGGCGCGCGGCAGTCGTGTCGGTGCTTGGCGATGAATCCGTCAAGGATGCTTCAGCTGCAGAGATCTCGGGAATGTTCAAGGCGGTCACTGCCGCCAAGCAGACAGCCCCGAATGATTCCGTGCGCTCCGCTCTCGGGTCGCAGAAATTCATCGACGCCGGAACTCAGGGTTGGGGCGATGCTGTCGCCAAAGCCGCTGGCGTCAAGTTCCGGAAAGGGGCATAAGCCATGACTATTGTCACAATGCGAGATGGCAATGCCAACTATCTCGTCTCCGAGGCGAACGGCATGTACCGCTCGCGCGATGAAGCCGACGTCATCGGTCACGCAACACTGATCCTGGCCGTGGGAACGGTTCTTGGCCGTGTCACTACGGGCGCTGCCGCCGCGGTCGCACAAGTTGGCAACACAGGCAACGCCACTTCCAGTGCGGTCACGGTCACTTCTGAAGCGAAAGTCGGAACTTACGTGGTCGAGTTTCTGACCGCCACGACCTTCAGCGTTGCACTTCCTGGTGGTGCTTTGCTGGCCAACGGTGCAACTGGCGTCGCCTACGCGCAAGGCGGCATCGGCTTCACGCTGACTGTTGGCGCAACGCCGATGATCGCTGGTGACGGCTTCAATATCGCTGTCACGCAAGCACCGGGCGACTTTGCTCGGCACCTGCTGGGTGCGTCAGACGGCACAGAAACCGTCGCTGGCATCCTCTATGAGGAAGTTCCACCGGCTGTCACCGTTCCACGGACCATCACTCGTCGTGACTGCGAGGTCAACGGCGCTCACCTGATCTACTCGGCGGCTGCTTCCGCTGCGCAGATCGCCACTGCGAACGCCGCGCTTCTTGCGCTCGGCATCGTCGTCCGATAACAAGGAGTTTCAGCAATGGCTGGCATGGACGTCTTCAACAACAATGCCTTCTCCATGACGTCCCTGACAGGCGTCGTTGAGAAGATCGACTTCGTTCCGCAAACACTCGGACAGCTGGGTATCTTCTCGCCCATGCCTGTCCGGACGCGGAATCTGTTCATTGACCGTCGTGATGGGTTCCTGACTCTGATCGGCACTTCCGCCTTGGGCTCTCCTCCAGAGGAGCTTATCAAGGACGACCGCGATGCGGTTGCCTTCAAGACCACTCGCTTGGCGAAGGGCTTTACGATGTACGCGCACGAGGTCGAGGGCATCCGTGCCTTCGGTTCCGAGACCGAGTTCATGCAGGTTCAGGCCGAATATCTTCGTCGCATGGCGCGTGTCCGGACTGACATGGAGCTGACTCACGAGTATCATCGACTTGGCGCGCTTCAGGGTTTGCTGCTCGACGCCGACGGCACTTCTGTGATTTACGATTACTTCACTGAATTTGGCGTGACACCGCCCACAGTCATCGACTTCAACCTCGACAACGCGGCCACCAACGTCCGCCAAATCCTTACCGATCTGGTGCGTTCGCTGGTGCGAGGCTCTCGCGGTGCCGTAACCGGCGTTGCGCAGATTCACGCTCTTGTTGGCGATGCTTTCTATGACGCTCTGATCGATCACCCGACGATCCGGACGACCTATCTGAACTACGTCGCTGCCGCAGAACTTCGCACTGCAACGGCGTTCGGTGACTTTGTCTACGGCGGCGTTACGTTCCACAACTATCGCGGGACGGACGACAATTCCGTCGTGGCCATCAAGACAGATGAAGCGAAGTTCTTCCCGGTCGGCGCACCAGACGTGTTCAAGAAAGCGATGGCTCCTGCGGAGTTCGGACCTTTCATCAACACGCCGGGTCAAGACACCTACGCGATGAACATTCTTGATCTGCAACGGCAGGCTTGGACGCGCGGTGAGCTCTACAGCTATCCGCTGTACTTCTGCCAGCGTCCAGAGGCTCTGCGTACTGGTCGCCGGACGTAAGTCTGATAAACAAGGCTCTGGCGAACTTTCGCCAGAGCCAAACCTTGAGAACCGGGAAAAAGAAATGAAGTTCAACGTCAAGAATGACAGCCACAGATCAAGGGCTCTCAGCGCGGCAGCCGGTGGAATGGTTATCGTTCCGCCGAATTCTGAAGATGTTTACGATCTCGACACCAGTGCGCAATTCAAATCGGGCTCTGACTTGGCCATCACAAACATCATGCCAACTGCGGAGGCCATTCGCACGCAACCAGTCACTTTACAAGCGCAGCTGACCCCCCAAACAGCCCCGCCAAAGGCCAATGCGCCAAAGCCAGCGCACACACTGCCCACGCAGCCACCACAGGCCACACTGCCAGCGAACGAGCCAGCCCCGTGGCAGCGGGGGCTTGAGGCACCGAAATGATTTTCTACGGCACGCTCATCGACGCAACGGCATACCACGTCTTGATGGGGAATGATGCGTGGGCCTCATTGACGTACAGCGATGTACAACGTGAATCGGCTATGCGGCGCGGGACGCGTGCGCTTGATGGTCGATATGCGGGCCAGTTGAGTGGGATAAAACTCGCGTCTGGACAGGCGTTGCAGTTTCCCCGCGTCGACCTATACGACAACTGCTCGCAGTCTGCTGTTGCTGACGGCACGACTCCAGACGCAATTATAAACGCCAGTTACGAATTGGCGCTGCTTGAGCTGGTATCTCCAAACAGCCTGTCACCAACGGTGGCATCGCTCGGAAGATTGACTCAGAGCGAGGCTGTGAGCGGAGCTGTATCGCGTTCATTCTTCAGCCCCAAAGACCTAGCATTCTTGCTTGGGCCGGGAAGCCCGCTCAATGCTTTTCGGCCAAACGTCCTCATTGTTGAGGACTTCATGTGGTGCTACTTGAACCTGGCAGGTCGTCGCTGGGCTGCGACGGTCGTTTGATATGTCATTCTACGATGAAATGGCACTGGTCACGGCTGAGTTGCTTTCCCCGTCCGTGCTTGGGCAAGGTGTTGTCGTGCTAGCAAGAACAACATCGGGGGTGCCAACGCCGGAAACACCTTGGCTGGCTGTGGCACCTGTAGTCCTGACTGAGACCTTGAAAGCCGCAGTTTCTGGCGCGGGAAAATATGCGGATGGCGTAACAATCCTCGCCACAGACCTTCGCGTCGTTGCTGCTATCCCCGTCATTGATTGGCGGATGAATTCTGACGTAACCATGACAATAAGCGTTGACGGAAAGACGCTGCAGGTCTTGCAGACGAAAGGTTTGCCAGCAGCCGGAACACCATCCGCTATCGAGATCATGGCGAGGGTCTAATGACCGCCACAAACAAGCAGACAAAACTCTTTCGTGCGCTTGTAGCAAAGCTGGAGCCAGAGCTTCGCAAAGCGTTCCTGCTCGCGGTTCAGGGCATCAAAGATCGTGTTGTCTGGAAAGATCTGATTGCTGCCCTTACTGCACTGGACGTTCAGGCGGCTATAGAGGCGCTAGGAATAACCAAGGAAGCCTTCTACGCGTATCAGACCACTGTGGCAGCTATATACGCGCAAGGCGGTGCGGCAACTGCGGCTGGCATCAAAGGACCGCGAGGCGGAGCGATAAACTTCCTTTTCGATATGGCCAACCCGCGCGCTGAGTCGTGGCTTTCTTTGAATGGTGGGGAAAAGATAACGCACCTTCTGCTTCCTGGTTTGCGCGAGTCAATCACAGGTAAGATCTTAGAAAGCTACGAGAAAGGGAATCACCCTTTTACGATAGCCAGATCTTTGATCGGGAATGTTTCCAATGGCAAGCGGACCGGCGGGCTGCTCGGTTTGTCAAGACCGCAGATGAGCTACGTCGAATCAATGCGAGCAAGGCTTCAAAACGGTTCAGCCTCTGAGATACAAAAGATACTGAGTGGAATGACGCTGCGGGACAAACGATTCGACAAGCTCCTCGTAAGAGTGCAGCATGGAAAAGCTACCCTGACCGCGAAAAACATAGAAGATATGATTAGCGGTTACACAAACAAGCTCCTAAAGCGCAGAGGCGAAGACGTGGCTCGCACGGAGACGGGCATGGCTGTCATGGCATCCCGCAAAGAATCAATGCAGCAGGTACTTCAGAAGCTAAGCTATCCAGATAACGCAGTTATCAAAACTTGGCGGCATGGTGGCGGACCAGCCGATCCTCGCCCGCATCATGTAGCTGCGAACAACAAGCAAGTTCGAGGCTTGAACACACCTTTCGTTCTCGAAAACGGTGCAGTCTTGCAGCACGCACTTGACCCGGACGGTGGCGCGGAAGAAGTCGTAAACTGCACCTGTGACACTACAATGCGGATTGACCATAGTTGGAACCTGACATGACATGCACACCATGCGAAGAACGTCGCCGCAAGATGCTTGATGCACTGTGGGAACTCAAGATGGCTGATGCGCTTAAACAGGCAGCTATCGGGGTGGCGGAGGTTGTTCTTGGGCAAGTTCGCTGATCTGGTTGGGGACTGGGCGAACGAAACCGAAGCCAGATTGACTGCCGTATGGCGCGGATCTATCGATATGCTAGCTGATGAGATGACTACGACAAGAGCTAACGGGGGACGGTTGCCTATCCTTACCGGTAATCTGATGCGCTCGTTGCTTGCCTCGACGTCAGCCATGCCAGACACCGGCGCAGCGGATGCGCAGTACGTTGGGCAGGACATTGGAAGCGTCACGGCAAGCCTGACTACAGATCAGACGGTATGGCTAGGTTATCAAGCCATATACGCTCGTCGCCAGAACTACGGGTTTGTTGGCGAAGATAGCCTCGGTCGAACGTACAACCAAGAAGGCGCACATTTCGTTGAGGCTGCTGTGGCTGTCTGGCCAACAATAGTAGAACTTGTGGCGGAAGACATCAAAGCCAAGGTCATGGCGCGGGGATAGGCAATGCCGGGGATTGAGACAAAGATATGGCTGGCGCTGAAATCCCGCATTCAGTCCCTACCCGGTGGACTGGCCATTGCTTACCCGGCTTCGGTCTACTCTCCCGGCGGAGCTGCTTACATCGCAGTAAGCCGCATCACAGTGGCTCCCAAGCGCGTTTACGTGGCAAAGGGTAAGCATGATCGAACTGGCACACTGACTCTGGCTCACGTTTCTCCGCTCGGACAGGACGTGGCAGTCTACGAGGAAGCTGCTGCTGCAATCGCCGCTCATTTTCCAGAGGATGAGTGCTTAATCTTTCAGGATATTCGAGTTCGCGTTGTGGCAGCGCCGCACGTTGTGGAAGGCTTTCGCGACAAGGTTTGGTGGCGCACACCAGTGAATATTGCTTGGCGTTGCTCAGCATAATCAATCCGGCCCCGCCGGTTCAACTGCTCCCTTTCGCGGGAGCTCAACTAAATGGAGTCATTTATGACATCTCTGAAAAAAGTGGCGGGATCGAAGATCTTCATCGGTTCGCGCGTACCATACAAATCCGTCGTAACGCTGGCCGATTTTGCCGGTCAAACCTGGACGGAGATCGACAACTGGGCTGAAACTGGCGATCTTGGGGTCGAGCAAGAACTTTTGACCCAAAAGCTGATCAACCAGAACGTCTCGATCTATTTGAAAGGAATAATCAGCTTCCCGATCACGGAAGGGCGGTTTGTTCCGGAAGTCGACGACGCCGGACAAGTTGCTATGCGCAACGCGCAACTTTCTTGTCGCCCGTTTGCTTTCAAGATTGAATGGGGCGCTGACTGCGCGGATGTGAGTGTTGTGACCATGACAATTGCAACACCGGGGGTGCTCACTTGGGCAGCGCACGGGCTTGCTGCAGGAACAGCGGTCGTACTCGCAACTACGGGGGCGCTGCCTACAGGACTTATAGCCGGTACGATTTACTACGTTTCGGCCAGTCCCGCGCCAACGGCGAATACGTTTTCGCTTTCTGCAACTGCTGGCGGAGCAGCCATCACCACAAGCGGCGCACAAAGTGGCGTCCACACTGCTACTGCACAACCCGCAGGGGATACCGATCTGTTCTTCGGGTTTGCCATGCGCGGTGTGAAATCTGGCGGCGATGCTTCCGCAACGCGCATGATCAGCTTCCCGATCCAGCGGATTGCAGAAGAAATAAGCTTCTAGACCAAAGCCCCACAACAAAAGTGAGGCCTAGTCGGGGCAGTGGATTGGTTCACTACTGTCCCGGCGCTTTGAACCAGAACCGAGGAAAATGCAATGTTTAATGTAGACGAAATGGACAAGCCTGTCGACATCGCTGGCGGTGAGTGGGTTTCTGATATTCCAAACCATCCGGGTGTCCGGTTTAAAGTGCGCAGCCGCAACTTTAAACCATTCAGCGTGGGACACGACGCGTTGTTGCGGTCGTTTGGCAAGAAGGCTACTCAGGCGCACAACAGCCCGCTCTATCAAAAGGCGGCTGGCACCTTGCTGGCAAAGCATATCCTCTTGGACTGGGAGAACGCAGTGCAAGAAAAGGGCAAGGCTGCAAAATACACCCCAGAACTTGCACTTCAGATATTGACGTCGGTTGACAACCGCGCGATGGGGCAGACGTTCCGCGATGCTGTTGCTTATGCGGCTGGCATCGTCGCTGACGGTTATCTCGAAATTGCTGAGGATATCTCGGGAAACTGATCGAGGCGTTGCTGTGGGTTTTGGACAATCCGGGGGCTGCAGCACGCGTAAAAATTTTAGAGGGCCGAGGGCTTCGTGTTCCCGATAAGCTTCATCCTCCTGAAATAAATCCCGGCGCTATCCAATGGCTCGACGACTTTTTCGAACTTGGCACTGACAGGCAGTTGACGGGCTATGGTTCCGGCCCAATTCCGGCGCGTAGCATAGCTAGGCATACGGCAGGCTGGGAAGACAGCGAATCTTCTATGTTTACTCACGTCATCCGTGCCTTGGATGACGTTTGGCTTAAAATGCAATCCCCAGATTCAGACGCGCCGGAAAGCGACAACCCTGCGCGTGATGCGTTCAGAACCAGGAAGGGCTGAGAATGACATTGGCTGCACTTGGGATTGAAGCATCCACAAAAGGCGTTGCTACCGCAATAGATCAACTGACTGAACTGACCACTGCCGCAGCCAAGGCAGAGGCTGCGGCAGAGCGGTTATCCCCGACAACACGTAAAGCTGGCGAAGCTGCCGAAGATTTGGCTGACGCTGCGGAAGAAGCGGCTGACGCCACAAGGGGCCTAGGCGAAGAGACGCGCACCACAGAGGGCGCGTTGGCGCGGCTTGCAGCCCGCGTTGGAACCGCCGTAGGCGCGCTCGCAGCTATGGCGGGGGTCGCACTGTCTGTTCAAGGCTACATTAGAATGGCAGACTCTTGGTCTGACATGCGTAGCCAAATAGGGGCAGCCACGGGCGACATGGAAAACGCCGGCGTTATGATGCAGCGCATGACTGATATCGCCAATGCTTCCTACGCGCCATTGAACCAGACGGTGCAGACATACGCTAGGAACGTTTCGGTTTTGCGCGACCTTGGAATCAGCGCGTCTGGGGCGGCTGATTTTACCGAATCGTTAAACCACATGCTCGTAATTACGGCCACCAAAGGTGAGCGTGCAGCGTCGGTTCAAAACGCGCTCACGAAGGCTATGGCAGTTGGGAGACTGCAGGCAGAAGGCTTGGAGACTGTTCTTGCGCACGGAGGACGTGTCGCGGAAGCTTTGGCTGATGAACTTGGCACCACCGTTTCTGGTCTCCGTGCATTTGCCTCCGAAGGTAAGATCACAGGTAGGGTGATAGCTGATAGCTTGATCAAGCCGCTTCAAGAAGTGCGCGATGTTGCCGCCGAAATGCCCGCCACTATGGGGGACGCATTCGTAAGAATCGGTACCGGGGTTACAGCTCTCGTAGGATCTTTTGATCAGGCTTTCAACATCTCTGGGCGGTTGGCGCTTTCGTTGGTCTCTGTCGGGGATGCCCTCCGTGACATGGCACAAACCGACTTTGCTTCTTGGGCCAATTCACTAACAGACGCCCTGATTGGTCTTTCTCAGATAGTTGTAATCTTGGCCGCTACGCAAATTCCAAGGCTTGTAATGTCGATTAATGCTGCGGCCATCGGGAGTGCGCTAGGCACCGCTGCGGCTTGGCTTTACATCGCCGCTCTTCGTGCTTTGGCGCTTGCTTCGCGCTCTGTTATTCTCCTAGGCGGACCTTTGGGTATTGCTGCTGGTGTATTGGCAGCGTTAAGCTTTACGTACATAAACAACAAGCGCAACTTGGACGAGCTCCGCGTTTCGACGGGCTTGATGACAGAAGCTCAGGAAGAACTGGAAGAAGTCACAACGCGCTTTTACAATAAAATGACGCAGGCCAATTTAGATGCGATGCGAATAGCGGCTGAAAATAATTTGCAGGCAGTGAAGGATTCGCTGGAAGCTGCCAAGCAAGTCGCTGATTCTTATATAATTCCCAGCTTCATTCCTGGTGTAACCGGCCCATCGGACGCAGAGATGCTTGCAACAAAGGCTGCGCAACGCGCGGAAGTTGAAAAGCTGGTTGCAAAACTTATCGAGGCCGAATCCCGCATGAGTGCGGTGGATCATGCAGCGTCCAACTTTGCTTTACGCATAAAGGAAGGTGCGGCAGGCGTAACTGCTTTGAATGATGAGCAACAAAAAGCTCTTTTGACCGCCAACGATCTTGCGGCTTCTTATGAGCGTCGTGCCGAGTTGGCGCGCGTAGAGTTTCAGCACGGCAAGGACAGCGCGCAATTCTTGGAGACGCAACTCAACCAGGAACGTCAGATCACCTTCGCTAAAATTAACGCACTTGATGTCAGCAACCAGCAAAAGGAAGCTGCTCGCCAATCGTACGACCTTATGGTTATTCTTGAGTCCAAGACCAGCGGTTGGAACGTAGAACTGGGCAACGTAAACGGAAGCCTTTCTGCGGCGTACCAAGCGTTGATAAAAATACGGGACACGCAACCGGGCGACGGCTGGCTATCTACCGCTATAAGCAAAGCTGCCGGACTAGCCTTGACGCTTTGGGACGCCGTGGCTGCGCAGGGTGCGCTGTCGAGGTTGTCTGTGTCAGGCAACGGCGCGCCAAAGGTTTATGGTGAAGTTGGGGCGCGCGGCGATCCAAGATTGGCAGTCGCTGGTTCAAGCAACACTTTCGACAGGCCGAACTTTGCAATCCCCGACGCTGGCGGCGGTGACGGCGGTGGCGGCGATTCGGATGGGGCGCTTCAAGCTCTGATAACGGAGATATCCACAGAGCGGGAATTGCTGACTGTTTGGTACGAAGAAAAACTCGCTCTGGTGCAGTCGTTTACTGACCTTGAGCTTGAAGCGGTTGGTGGACGCCACGGAGCTCTTGAGCGGATCGAGGCTGAGCACCAAGAACGTCTGCACGCGCTTGGTGCGAATGCGCAAGAACAGCGCCTGCAGGACGCGGCAGGCTTCTTCAGCGGCATGGCTGAACTTGCGCGGTCAGGCGGAGAGCGGTCTCTGAAATTGGCACAGGGATTTGCTGCTGCGCAGGGCGTAATCAACAGCTACCTAGCGTTTACTGAAGTCCTAAAAGACCCATCGTTTGTTGGTAGGCCCTTGGCGCGAATTGGCGCAGCTGCTGCTGCTTTGGCACAGGGGTTGGCTGCTGTACGTTCTATAAAAAGTGCATCGGTTGGAGGAGGAACTAGCGGAAGCGTCGGAGGGGCGGGCGGCAGCGGAACTGGAGGTTCTCAATCCGGTACACCAGAAGCTCCGCTACGCGTAACACTCGACACAATCGATCCAGCATCAATGTTCAGCGGTGCGGCCATTATTGCCATGTTTGAATCTATACAAAAGGAAGCTGGCAACCGAGGCATAATTTGGGTTCCTGCGGGGTGACGCGATGATACATAAGGAAAACTCCGCAACATCGCTTAACGAGGCAATGGTTCTTTACCGTAACGTGCTGGCGGAAGGTACTTTGGCTTGGTCGAGTCAAACAGTTGACGGTGCGGCAGCCAACGCTTTAGGTCCGCAGACATACGACTTCTGGACACCCGCATCACTTCCCGCGACACTTTCTACGACCCTCGCATCGCCCACTGTGTGTGACGCTTGCGCAATCATTGGGCATACGTTGGGAAGCAAGGGCGCAACTGTGCTGGTTGAATGGTGGAACGGATCGGTATGGGTTATCGCGCAGACTTTGATTCCTGCCGATGATCGCGACTTGCTGCTGATCTTTGGTGAACAAACGTCAGCACAGTGGCGCATCAGAATCACTGGCACTCTGGTGCCAAGCATTGCGGTTGTTATGATAGGGTCGCGTTTGCTAATCCCCGGCGGCGTTCAGGCCGACTATGTGCCAATTAATTTGTCGCTTGACATTGAGTTGGCCCCCTCGATAACCGTTCGCGGGCAGTATGTTGGCACCTTCCTCAAACGCTCAGGCGCATCGACCGGCCTTGCGTTGGCGCTACAGGAGCGACTTTGGATCGAGACTGAGGCTTCTCCGTTCATCGCCCATTACAACGCTGGGCAACCGTTCATCTGGGCATCATGCCCAGACCTACTGCCCGAGGACATGGCTTATTGCTGGCGCGCGGGCAACACTTTGCGCGCGGAATACGGAGCGGGAGCAGTGTACGGAAGCTTAGCACTAGAGGTGCAGGCATATGTCGGCTAGGGAAGCATTCTCTTGGATCGAGATTGATGTGGACGGCTGCTCGCGCGTATTCGGCGTGGCCGGATGCACAGCGGCGCTGGGCGTAGACGGAGTTACGAGAAAGTGTTTCAATACGTTTAACACCTGCCGCAAAACTGCCGTCTACAATCACTTGCCTATTTTCCGGACGCTACGCTACTGCCAGCCGCGCAGCAGTATTCCGAAGGGCGCGACGTTCTTTCCTGTTTTGATTGGGGAGCCATCCGAGTTTTCCGCCACAGTCAACATTGCAGGATCAGATGGAGACCTATCCGCGTTTGGGCGGCGTGCCACTATAAGTGCACGCTTTATGGATTTTCCCGACCATGACAGATACACTGATCCATACCAACAAGAGAGATTAAGCGGGGACGCGCAGGCGGACGGCGTTGGCTACCCGCCCTTCGAAAGAGGAACGCACTTCGCCAAACTTAAATCGCGGTGGCCGTTTTATGCGGGCCGCGCCATGCGCAGGCATGATGGCTTTATTGAAAACGGTGCAATCGTTGACGTGACCATCCGGCACTATGTCCTTACAAATATGAGTGGTCCAGGTGACAACGCACACGTAACAGTCGAGGGCAGCGACGTGTTGGATTTTGCCGACGACAAACGAACACGCGTACCGTCCGCATCCCGAGGGCAGCTGCTTGAAGACATTGGCCTTGGACCTTCGTCGTTTACCTTGACACCAGCAGGGATTGGTAACATAGACTACCCAGTCGCCGGACGTGCGAGAATTGGGTCGGAATTTGCCGACTACACTAGAACTGCCGACGAAATTACGCTGACGAGTCGAGGTGTTTCGCAAACAGTCGAAGCAACTCATAGGGCAAAAGACACGTTTCAAATCGTATTGTCTTACGACGGCGCGCGAATTGACGATGTGGTGTCCGAGTTGCTTCTGGAGGCGGGCGTCCCGGCAGCGTTTCTTCCTCTCGCTGATTGGGCGGCAGAGATAAACCGATGGATGTCAGGTACGCAAGTGACTCGCGACATTGGTGAACCAACTGGCGTCAAGGCACTAATATCATCACTTGTCCCGCTCGGATTCTCGTTGTGGTGGGACGCGGCGGTCCAGAAGATCAAGCTGAAAGCCAACCGCCCGGTTGACGGGGACATGATATGGGACTTGTCAGACTTCTCTACAAATCTTGATATTGAAATCGCTGAGGACGATAAAAAGCGCGTGGCAGAGGTACTGTTCTGGACTGTCCAGAAAACACCCGCTGGGTCAGCCACAGACACCAACAACTACGACCGCACTTGGGTAGCTTCAGACCCATCCGCACGCGAGGAATGGCGGTATCGAACAGGTCAAGTTAAATCGTACGTATGTCCTTGGCTTAATGGCGGCTCTGACGCAGTCGTGAGGGTTGCCGCCCGGAGGTTGTTGAAGCGGTTTGATACGTCTCCTATGTACGCAAAAATAACACTAGATGCGATGTGGTCAGCAATACAACTGACCGACGTCGTTAGGCTTCGCACCAGCGGATTGCAGGATGACACAGGCGCTGAACGAACTGCGCTATTTCAGGTGATACAAAGATCAGAGCCAAGCGCGGGGCAGCTGATACAAATCGTAGTTCAATCTTACCAGTTTGCTGGGAGATTTGCGTTTGCTACGCCCAACGATTCGCCGGATTATGATGCCGCGACCAGTGCGCAGCGCGACCCCGGAATGTTCGCCTGTGACCCAATAACGCTTCTAATGCCAAACGGTAACCCCCCATACGAGGCCATATAATGCCCTTTTCGATTACCGACTGGAACGACTGGACACCTACGGAATACGAAGTTGGTGCGCCTGCAACATCACTTCATTTTGAACGGTGGTTCAGAAATGCAGTGGCTCTGGCGCAGGGATCAGCCGGTGCGCCAAGGATTGTCGGCGCTGCACTTGATACGCATATTGGGGGGTTTTTGCTTGTATCAGCAACACCGCTCACTCTGACAGATCTTGACCGGCATAAAACAATCGTGATGGATGCTATGCATACGGGCATCGGTTCGAGTGCATTACTTTATGTGGAATACTCAAATAATAACGGGAGTTCATTTGCTACTTCGCAATATCTTGGGTCCTACCCTTTTCTAAGCTATACAAAATTAAGGTTTGATTTGGTTACAGGATTATTCAAGGCTTTCAGAGCCCGAACGGCAACAGTTGATGGCGGAGTTGAGTCGTTGACGCTCACAGTCCCGGCAAATGTCAACGCCATGCGAATTTCAACGAGCCAGAACGTAGAGCTAGACATTTACTGTTTCGGCGGCGTTCCGTGATCTATAACGCAAAAACAAGGGTGCTGTATTTAGACGGTGTTGCCGGAAAGAACGACCCGGCGCGCGTTTTAAATCACAGGCGCACGCATATGGTGGTCAGTCGGCGTCAGGCGCGGCTTGCCTTGGGTGAAGAAAGGTCCGCCTTGCTAGACGCGGCTTCCGACGACATTGCCCTGCCTTGGCCGATGCGCGATGCGATCAAGTCAAGCCACGAATGGCACAGGACAGCGCCAGAAGTTGACGAGCTTGCGTGGTTGCTTGGGTTAAGCAGTGACGATATTGACCAGCTTTTTACAGCGGCGATGTTGCTTTAGGAATAGGGAAGCAGAGAATGACGCTTACAACATCAATCATAACCGGTCGCGTCCCGCTCCCGAGCGATGACCATATTGTTTACGCGGAGTTGACGTTCACGCTGTCAGGTTTCGACACGCAGGGCATCAACGTGCTGTTACCCGGCGTCGCAAAACGCGCTATTCTGGTCGAAAGCGTAATGCCTTCCGGGTTTGATCTCTGGCGCAACACTGAAGGTGAGCGTGGCACTTACTACGAAGTAATGGCGCGTTGGACCGTAAAGGACCGCGACGGCACGCGCGATCTTTTCGCCAAGCTGCCAGATATTCAGATTGGAGCGTCGGCGACATACGAACTGACAGCTTTGTTCAACGCGTCCCCATTCCCTCTTCCAACAAACACGTTCTGGATGAGCATAACTCCGGCTGAGTACAACGCTGCCATCGAAGCAGTCGCTGCCGCAGCGGCATCAGCAGCTGCGGCAGCTGCATCAGAGGGCAGCATCGTGGAGCGGATACCAAAGCTGGTATCCTTCCGGGGCGACGGAATCATCAACACTATAGTGTTTTCCGGCGTCTACACAAACCGCAAGGCGTTCATGGTGTTCATCGGGAGCGTGTTTCAAACCAGCATTGCGCCGGTCGGTGAGCCAGAGCGTTTTGCGGTTACAAACGATGGCGTCAACACAACGCTGACCTTTGACGAACCTTTCCCGGACGGTGTGATGGTCCATGGTCAAGCGCAGACGCAGATTTCGATTCCAATAGCTGACCCGTCTCTTATCACCATGCCAGATGGGTCTGACGCGCTGGATCTGTGGGGGCAATCCAAGGTTTTCGCCAGCCGTGCCGCTGCGGTGGCGTGGCGCGCGGCTAACACGCCCCCTGCGAACATGCAGGCCAGTTTCGACGGCGTGGATGTGCGCTATAACGGCGGCGATGCTGCGGCTTCCTTGCCCGCACTTCTGGGCTTTCGTCCAAAGAACGACGTTCTGAATCTGCTGCAAGCGGGCAGCGCGTCCGATCTTGCCGCCGATTTCGCGGGCATCTTCGCCGAGGCTATTGCCGACGCAGCGGCCCGGAACTGGAAGCTGCTTGTTCCGCAAGGGAATTGGCTCACCAATCCAATTAGTTACGACTTCCCGGCAGCGGGCAAATTGGACATGGAATTTGCGCAGGGGGCGAAACTGATCGGCCCCGCACACTTCCAGCATTTTGCAGGCAATGGGGTGCTGACCGCCTTTACCCTGACCACATGGGCGACGGCTTCGACCGATGAGCTTACGGGGATGAAGGTTTCTGCGTCCAACGTCGAAACGGTCCTTACCCTTGGCGATGCGGTGAATGGTTTCACGCGTGTCGGCGCGGTGGTAACGGTGGGTAGCAGTGTCACGATTGCGACGGGTGAGACGCTTGTAATTTCCTCCATCAATGCAATTCTGAAAATAACCGGCGAGAATGGCGACGTGGGGCTGCGCTTTCGTGGCGGGCATTTTGACAATGGCCTCATGGGCTATGTCGGGCAGCAAGCATCCGGTACTTGCGTGAGCCTCACCACTATCAGACGCCTCGAATGGGATGGTGCACCAACTTTTGAAAATAGCACCGGAAAGAGTTGGGCTGACCCACCATTAGAGCGACGTGGAGACAGCGGCTTGGTATTGGCTAACGTCGAGCGGGCGAACGTCTACAGCCCGCTGTTTCTTCACCAGCCCGACCTGGGGAACTATACAACCGGGCTTGCGCGCGGGTCGCCCCCCGAAACCTATTACATTGACGACGGACGGTTCATAAACTTTTTTGGGGCGCACTCGTTTAATTGCAACACAGCAATGCGAACTTCCCGCAATGGCGGCGGCTACGGAATGTATGGGGCTTCCGCCGATCAATGCAGTACCGGCTTTCTGGCGGACAATGTTTCATCAGATGGCCTTGGCCCGGCGCGAAACATCATTATCCAAGGATTTACAGGGCGCAAGCTGGGCCGTGAAATGCTGGATATTCGTGAAGTAGACTCTTGCGTTATAAATGGGCTTTGCGTCGAGGATTGGGGCCGCAATCCTGACGGAACAGAAGTAGCCACTGGCATTAACGGTTTGTTCGCGTTCCGACAAGTAAAGCATTTGGACGCAACAGGCATCGTCATTCGGTATGAAGAATGGTCGCCAGTGGCTTCGCCGCATCCCATTATTGTGTTTTCCAATGGACGGACGATTGTTGATAGGTTCAACGCTCGCATTGAGGTTCCTCATTCGGCGGTTGGAAACGGGTCTGTAGGAGTGAACGTAACTGGCGCTCTTGGATCGACCAGTCTAGTGAATATGGAGTTGACCACGATCAACATCGACACGCCGATTACACTCCCCGCCGACACCGTGGCGGAAGTCATGTCGGCCCGCGTGACCAAGATCGTTAAAAATGGCGACACCATGGTTTCCACGGAAAAGTGGCGGCAGGCTAAAGGTCGCGTCATTCCGATGACAACGGATGTGCCAGATGAAAGCACCGGCACCTTTGTTCCGACGCTGGTATTTCAGACGCCAAACGGCGCGACGGTCACGGCGGGAACAGGGAACTTCGGCAAATTCATGCGGCGCGGCAATTTTATTACAGTCAGCCTTAGCCTGCGGGTTAATGTGGTCTGGGGTGGCAGCGCACCATCCGGCACCGCGCGGATTTCATGGACTGCGGGCACTGCACCAGATTTTGGCGAACCGTTCGGCAGGCATATAAGCTTTTGGAACGACACAAATCCTACCATTGCAGCGACGATAGACCTCAGCGCGTTCAGAAGCGGGGTCAACCTTTTGACGCTGACAAAACTGAATGAGGATAGGACGCGAACGACCTTCGACGCGGCTTCATTCTACGACACCACAAACACGTACTTCCGGGTCGATATGACCTTTAGCTATGCTCTTGATGGAGTGATGTGATATGACACTTGACCTTATCCCGAGTGCATTCATAGCCGAAAATGCGCTCTTTGCCAGCGAAGCCGCTGTGATCGCGGCCAATCCTGTTGCTCCCGGATCAAACATGATTACCGTCTTAAGGGCTGGCAGATATGTTCTTTACCGCCGTTTGGCGGGAGCGACTGATCTGATCGGAGGCGATCTGTCAACGTGGCAGATCGCCGATATTACGATCGACGACATGACCGCACTGGCGGGTGACTTGGTTGCGCTGGCCGGTTCTGTCGTGCAACAGTCCGGTTCATGGACGCCGGGGCTTGTCTGGTCGGGCGGTAGCGGTTCATTCACCTACGGCACCCGCGAAGGGCTTTGGCAGCGTGTGGGCGCTTTTATGGAATTGCGGGCCAACCTGACCGTCACGATAGGATCAGGCGGGCTGGGCAACTTGCAACTGAACGGCCTTCCTCTGGCTACGCGGGCGGGCGACTTCAAAAACACCCTAGAGGTAGATTTCGACACGACGGGTTTTCAGGCACCATACGGCGGCGGCAACTGGAAGGTGCGACTTGCGGGCGGGCAAACTTCAGGGCCGTTCACGTTCGACGCTGGGACAAACTTTGCTTCGTATTTTGTGGAAGGTCTTACTGCTGTACCGATTCCAAACGGTTCGATCGTGGAGCTGGGCGCGACGACACAGACGGCGCAGATCGTTGGCTTTTACGGCATTCCAGGATTCCCGACAAAAGGCATGGTGTCCCTGTCCAACCGCTACGCAGAAGTCACAGAGGGCATGACGCTCAACGGAGTGGGTTGGTCTGGTGTAGCGACCTTGTTGACGAACACATGGTTCGGCGCGGGGGCTGGCACCAGTTTCTTGGCCACCGCGCAGGTCAAGCGGGATACTGAACTGACTCTTGAAATCAGCGGGCGAGTGCTGATATGACGCAAATCACCAACACGCCCTGCACAATGACCGTCAACGGGCAGTTGATTACCGGGCGTGAATGGCTCGTGGATGCGCCCATGCCTCATGCAGGTGAAGTAGCCGCCACGTACCGGACACGGAACACTGGCAAGACGCGGGTGTGCTATACCTTTCTCGGGGTGCCTTGTGCCGTTACGCCGCGCTTTCTGCCGTCCGTCAAAGCGGCACCGACTGGCCCGATCGACGCCAGCAAATTCGGTCTGGTGGCACCACAAGGCTACAGCCAAGAGGGGTTTGACACCGGGCGGGGGCGCAGTGATCTGGGGCTGTCCCGTGGCCTGTCCGCATGGGCGGCGTTGGGCACGCGCGAAGGCGAAGGGCCGGCACGGCTGAACTTCTACAGCCCGACGCTGAACCCCGCAGCGGGCCTACCTGTGGTGCTGCACCTGCACGGCGGCGGCAGCAATTACCTGTCAGCCTGCGACGACCGCATGAGTCCGCACCGTGGCGTGCTTTACGGCTACATCGTGGCGCGGCTGAAATACCGTCTTGGTAACTTAGGCCACTATTTCCTGCCGGGTATGGCCGGGGAGGGCACCTACGTTGGCGTGAACTTCTCGATCAGCGATGTGTTCGCCGCGTTCATTTTCCTGCAGGATCACGTCGCAGATATGGGCGGCGACCCTGACAACATCACGATCATGGGCGGGTCTGCGGGCGGCAACATGTGCCACGTCCTGCTAGCGGACCCCGCTGCGCGCCCGTATTTTCACAAAGTCTGGTCGTCGTCGGCCAGCGCCGGAGTAAATACCCGCTGGCAGATGGAGCCGAAAGAAAACACTTGGGATTACGAAGAACTGTTTGGCAAACGGCGACAGCTTGCAGACGTTTGCGGAAAATATCAGCGCAGCACGCAAAACAATCTCAAGACATTGGCGAATATCAAGGCCGATCTTGTGGCAGGCGGCGCGACGCAAGACGAAGCGTACCGCACAGTGATGCGGGAACACATCAGCTTGTCCAACTTCATGTCGTTTGACGAGGGGGCGACCGGGCGTCAGCTTTACTACGAGGGTTATCAGGCAACGCGGTCGCTCACGATCATGCGTGACGGCGAGACGTGCTTCCACGACAGTAACTTGGACTTCGCACTTTCCGGCGACGTGCCATGGACGCACAACTGCGTGTTCGTCGTCTGCGAAAACGAAGGCAGTATCGTGTCGAATGGTCAGATTGATTTCATCGACTACGGACAGGAGATGCAGGACCTTGCCAACGCGACGTTGAAGCAGTGGGCCGACAGTCCTGTGTTCAATACGGAGTGGAATGGCGCGACGGCATCACCGCTTTGGGGCACCGTCAGCGCGGCGTTCCCGATATACCCGTGGAGTACTGCGACGGAGCCGAACCGGATGCTGTTCAACCACGGCTACCAGTACCCTGCGTACTGCATGGCGCGGGCGGTGGAGGCGGCGGGCGCACAGGCCGATCTGGTCTGGTGCAACGTCAAGGCACTGTCAGGTGGGCGCGTGGACCATACAGCAGACGAACCGATCTGGTTTGGCAACACACATTGGCTGTACCCCGAAGGCGGCGACGAACAAATTACTGAGGCGATGATCCAATACGTCGATGGCTGCGCGCGGGCTTTTGCCAACTTCGTGAAGCACGGCAACACTGCAACGCCTTATGTCAGCGCGTGGGATTTCGACCTGTTCGCGGCGCCGACTGTGTTCAGCTTTACCGCGTTCGATCCGGCCAGCAAGAACTGGAATGTGATGGGTAATGGTAACCGCAGCGGGTCGACCAGTCTGACGATCACTAACACGCCAGAGTTTTGGGGCCACGCCTGGGACTGGTATGACCAAAGGCGGGGACTGTAACGATGGGAAAAGTAAGGAAATTCTATGGACTTAGTGCAACCAGAAAGCTGGATCGTGTCGCCGCAGTGGGTGATAGGGTTTGTCATATCGCTGGCATTGGCGGTTTGGACTGCCCGCGCCGCGTATAGCCAGATTATGTCCAAGCTTGAGGTTTTAAGGCAGGATATTGAGGGCATGAAAGCGCGAAACCTTGTGGCTGACCACGAAAACGAAGTGGTGAAAGAGGAACAGTCGCGGCAGCGAACCGTCATGGCCGTGATAGACGAGAGGCAGCGCACGCAGAGCCTGACTTTGGAACGAATTGAGTCCGTGCTAAACCGCATGGCGGAAAAGATGGAGAAGAGACTGTGACAGTAGAAAACCTGCTCGCATTTATTCGCAAGCCCGAAAGCCGGGGTGATTACAACATCGTGTGGAGCGAAATCAAGGCAATCCATCGCCCGCCGCGCCGACTGGTGGATATGACCATCGGGGATGTGCTGTCATGGCAGGACAGTATTGACCATCTCTACATGAGCGAGGCGGCAGGTGCGTACCAATTCATGGAGGACACTTTGCGCGGGCTGTATTCCGAAGCCGGTCTGCGGATTGGCGACATGATGAATGTGCAGAACCAAGACGCGCTGGCGGTGCAGCTTCTCAAGCGCCGGGGTCTGGTGAAATATCAGCGCGGTGAAATATCGGCCGAGACGTTTGCGAACAACCTTGCGATGGAATGGGCAAGCCTGCCGGTGGTGACGCGCGTGAAGCGCACAGCCAAGGGTCGGACGTGGACCGTGCAGCCCGGCGCTTCGTATTATGCTGGTGACGGGCGCAACGCGGCGCACGTGACTGTTGACGCCTTCATGGCGGCTGTGCGGGCTGTGAGGGCCACGGATGCCCCGCCCGCACCATCCGCGCCCGAAACGCAACCCGGCCGCTGGGCGCGCTGGTGCTGGTCGCGCTTTTCCGCAGATAACATTCCCCAAAAAGGGGTATCGCCCGCCCGAGCGTCACCGGGCATGATGGAGACTAGAACGATGAGTAACGAACAAAAGATTGAAGCTGAAATTAAAGCCAAGGGGCTGACGGCACCCCGGCTTACGCCAGACTTGATTGATGCAACAATCCAGTCGGAACAATACCACGTTTTCGCGGGCACGCCGTTGACGGTCTGCGCGCTGACTTTGCGCAACGGTTTCATCGTGATCGGTGAAAGCGCGGCGGCATCGCCTGCTAACTTTGATCAGGCGATTGGCCGCAAGATTGCCCGCGAAAATGCCCGCAACAAAATTTGGGCGTTCGAGGGCTACCTGTTGCGTGAAAAGCTGGCATTATAATTTAACCGGGGCGGCTTCGGTCGCCCCGCCACACCAAAAGGAGCCGCACATGATCTGGATCAGCCGTTTCGGAATTTACATCGTCGGCTTCTTGGCGGGCGGGCTGGCTCTTGCCGGGTATGCCGAGTTTGACCCGCAGACGTGGGTGCTGGACATCAGCCCGTTCGACGTGAGGGAGTTCACGCTGACCGCTGCAACAACGGTAGGCAATGCGCTGGCGGCTGTGGCTGCATGGCGCGGATGGGGGCGGCGGAAATGATCGAGTTCATCCTAGCAATCATCCCGCTCGAATGGCTGCTCGGGCTGGCCGCGCTGGTCGGCACGCTGGCGGCGGTCTGGGTTAGCGGCAAGCGGTCCGGCACTGACAAGGCAAAGCAAGCTGCTGAGAAGCGGAACATCAAAACACGCGAGGCAATGGACAATGT
>Ga0209702_10000980_pt1 | contig 58105 bp, 39 predicted proteins | sample FRY01_FD_187210 | JGI IMG/M metagenome (GOLD analysis project Ga0209702, IMG submission 187210) | Freshwater microbial communities from Lake Fryxell liftoff mats and glacier meltwater in Antarctica - FRY-01 (SPAdes) (version 2) | ecosystem: Environmental > Aquatic > Freshwater > Ice > Glacier...
GAATGCGGGCGGCACGGTGAACCTGCTCAAAATCGACGCCGGCACCTGGGTGCTGGCGGGGGCGAACACCTACACTGGCACGACGACCATCACGAACGGCATCCTCAAGCTGGAAGCCAATGCCGCCAGCTCGACGATTCTGGGTGCCACCAACGCGATCACCTTCGGTAACAACAATGTCAACGCAGGCGGCACCCTCGAGTTGGTCGGCCAGGCGAACGTGAATAACGTTCAGGCATTGGGGACTCTCACCTACGCCAGTAGTGGCGGTGCCGCCACGGTCAAGCTCACCCCGGGTCTCCTCGGCACAGCGTCGCTCACCTTTGCCAATATCGGCACCGGGGCTGGTGGCACCGTCAATTTTGTCGGGGGAGATTTCACCACCAACACGTTTACCCTGACCCAGGTCAATGCAGTGGCCGGCAGCAATGGAATCGTCACCCGCAGCATGTATTGGAATGGAGCCGATTTCGCCTACCGTGAGGGCGGGGTGCTCCGCGCACCTGTCTATGGGACGGACGCGGGCACGGTGACTTCTGCGACGACGCTTACTGCGGGACAGCACAACGAGATCACCGGCAGTTTCACGACGCCAACCGGTGCGCTCTCGATCAGCACCCTGAAAATCAACGGGGCTCATACCCTGACCCTCGATCCGGCTCAGACGCTCACTATCTCCGCTTTCGGTTTGCTTGCGACAGGCGGCTCCTCGACCATCACGGGTGGAACGGCTCTCACGGTTGGCGGCGCCAACACCTTGGTGGCGCGAGTGGACGGAGGCGCTGATACGCTGAGGATCGAAACAGTTCTCTCCGGGTTCACCGGTGGCATCACCAAAAGCGGTGCGGGTACGCTGGTCCTGGCCGGTGCCAACACGCAGACGGGAACGTTCACGATCGCCGAGGGAACGGTGAGACTTGCGGATTCGGGAACGCTCGGTGGAGCAGCCGCCTTGACCATGCGCCAAGGCACCACTCTGGATCTGAACGGCATTTCTCTGGCCGCCAACATCAACGCCTTCAACAGCAACGGCACGATCACGAACGGCAATGCCACTGCGGTCACCCTGACCGTCGGCGGAGCCAACGGCACCGGCACTTCCAATGGCCTCATCGAGGACGGCGTAGGCCAGGTCAGCGTCACCAAGCTCGGGACTGGCGGGATGACATGGAACATGCTCAGCACCTACACCGGCGTGACCACGATCGGTTCCACCGGCATCGTCATCACCCCCAATCTGACGAACATTGGTTCCGCGAGCAGCCTCGGAGCGGGCGATAGTACCAGCGACGCCACCAACGCCGCCAGCCTCGTCTTCGACGGCGCCAGCGCCACCCAGGTTTTCGGCGGTATTAATTACAACGGTCGCGATTCCATCAGCATCGACCGCCTCTTCACCTTTGGGGGCACGGCGGCCAACAGTGGCGCGAGGATTCAGGCCAACGGCGCGAACGATTCAACGCTGATTTTCAGTAATTCAGGTGCGCTTGCCTTCGGGACGACTAACATCGATCAAGGCCTCGTCCTTGGCGGCGCATCCATCGGCAGCAATCAGTTCAATCCGCTGATCACGGACAACGGCACCGGTGTGGTGAGCCTCTACAAACAGGACGCAGGCCTCTGGATTTTGGGTAACACGGCGAATAGCTACACGGGAGTCACCCAGATCAACGCAGGCGCTCTTCGCGCCGAGGGCACGACCCTGTCCGCCACAAGCACCCTCGTTTTCAACGGTGGCGTGCTTCAAGCGGTGGGCACCTTTACCCGATCGCTGACAGCGACGCCCACCGCCGGAGCCGGTGGAGTGAACTGGGCGGGGAACGGCGGATTCGCTGCCGCCACGGATAAGCTCACCGTCAACATCGGCGGCAATCTCACCCCGGATACCCTGACGTGGGGAACGGGCGGCTTCGTTTCCGGGACGCTCATCCTGAGTTCCACGACCGCTTTTGCGGAAGTGGAGATCGTGAACCAGATCGATCTGGCCGGGGCGGTTCGCACGGTCCAAGTGGACACCAATCCCACGACCAATAGCGATCAGGCCACGCTCTCGGGCGTGATCAGTGGTGCGGCCGGAAGCGGACTGACCAAGACGGGCAGCGGCATCCTGCGGCTCATCGGGGACAATACTTACGCTGGTGAAACCGCAATCAACGCCGGCACCGTGCGGGCCGTTAGCATCGGCAACTCGTTGAGTACGTCGAGCAACTTCGGTGATGGCACAGGCAAGATCAGCCTCAATAATGCCACTCTCGCCTATGTTGGCGCCGGCGAGACATCGGATCGTTTGATTGAGCTTGCGGGCACCACTTCGAATGTATTCATCGAGTCCAGCGGCACCGGAGCGCTGATTTTGAGCAATGTCGTGAACGTCGCGACTGGGACGGGGGCAAGGACCCTCTTTCTCCGCGGTGACTTGAATGCCGCCAATGAGATCACGAATGCGTTAACCAATGGCGCGGGATCGGGTGCTCTGAACGTCACCAAGGACGACAACGGCACGTGGATTCTCTCCGGCCAGAGCACCTTCACCGGCAATATGACAGTCAGCGCAGGTCCGCTCGGTATCTCGGCGGACTCCGTCGGCGCTGTTGGTGCCGTGACCTCCAGCCCGGTGGGTGTGACACGTCTCATCATCAGCAATGGTTCCCTCTTCGCGCTCGATGGCGACCGCACCCTGAACACGCTTGTCCGGCTCAACTCCAACGCCTCATCCAATTTCATCGGCGTCAATAGTATCACATTGAACGACATTGAGACGACGACCGGCGGCACCATGACTGTCACCAATTCATTGGCGACTGGCAAGTTGCTGACCTTGAATTCTCCAACCTTCACCGGGACGGAAGCGACGACGGCACGCACCTTTGTCTTCAACGGCTCAGGCGACACCATCCTGAACGCTTCCGTGACCAACAGCACGGGTGGTGCCACGATTGCCCTCACCTACAACGGCTACGGCAGCCTGACTCTCGGTGGAAGCAATGGTGCCAGCACCTACACTGGGGCGACGACGATCACCAGCGGTACGCTGAAGGTGGGCGTTGCCGACGCCATTCCAAATGGCACGGGTAAGGGGAACGTGACGATGAATCCCGGCGCTGGCCTGACCGTGACACTGGACCTCAACGGCTTCGACCAGACCGTCAACGGGCTCACCGCCAACTCGGCGGGCACGGCGAACATTGACAACTCCTCGGCGACGGCAGCGACCTTCACCTTCGGCTCGCAGGATCAAGCGGCCAATCTCATCGGTGGCGTGACCAACTCCGGCGGCGGTGCCCTCTCACTGGTCAAGACCGGCACGGCGGCAGCCACCATGAACCAGGGGCCATTCACCTACACCGGCACCACGACCGTTAATGGCGGCAGTCTCACAATAGCCTCGGATGTGAACGGGACGACCGGAATCACGGTGGGTGCCGGAGCTTTCCTCGCCTTCACGGAGGGGCTGAGTGGTTCCGCGCTGATCACCAGTATCGACGTCGGTGCGGGGGGTGAGTTGCGCTTTCTGAACAGCGCGGGAGAGCCACTGAGCAACCTGACCAGCCTCACCCTCGGGGTCGGGGTGACCCTCGGTCTGAATGCCGGGTTCACGTCTGATACCCTGACTCTGTTGGCACCCAACGTCGCCTCCGTCGCCGGTGCGGTGGGGCTCCGCATCCGTGACACTGGCAGTATGCTGGGCAGTTCGACCTACAATCTGCTCGAGGCCGCCAGTGGTGGCCTTACCTCCGGCGGTGGCGTCTATTCGCTGACGGCGATTCCCGGTGGCTTCACCACGCTCACCCTGAACCAGGTGGACACCTTGGTCTCGCTCACCACCGGGACGCTCGTCTCCGACAAGCGCTACTGGACCGGCGCAACGAACAACGTTTGGAACGAGGTGAACGGCACCTTCGACGGGCTGAACTGGTCCGCGCTCAAAAATGGCTCGACGGTATCTGAGTTCATTCCCGGTTCCGGAACGACCGTGGTCTTCTCGGCGGACAACGCCGGCGGCGGCGCGCTGGTCACGACCATGGAGCAGGGTTTGCGCATCAACGCCCTTGAATTTGAATCGAGCACCGGGGGAGCGACCTCCGTCACCATCGCCCCTGGGGCAGATACGACCAACCGCCTGATCATCTCGCCCGCGCTTTCCACGGACGGCATCAATCTGAAGACCGGCGGTCCCGGCGCGGTGACGATTTCCGCACCGCTGCGCATTGATGCGGCGCAGACTTGGACGGTGGGTGACAGCACTTCGACCCTCACCCTCTCCGGCGGCTTGAGCGGTCCCGGCGCTCTCACAATCGACGGTCCCGGCACCACCATCGTCTCGGCGGCTGCGGGCGGCACCTTTACGGTCCCGACCGTGCTGGTGAACAACGGCACCCTGCGCATTGAGAATGTCGGTGCTCTCGGCTCGACCATCGTGGGCAATGCCGCGGTCATCACCATCAATCCTGGTGCCGCCTTTTACCAAAACGGGCCAACCAATACCGTCACGACGGCCGTGAACAATGACCTGACGCTCGCGGGTGGCACGCTCTCCGCCGGGGGTAGCACGGGAAACCATTATTACACCGGCGCGGTCAACGTGACTGCGGATTCGTTCATCAACTTGCGCGATTCCAACTCGGCCACGGTGAGCACCGCTCAGACGAGTATCATTCTGAATGGCGCGTTGACTGGCACTGGTAAAATCAGTCTGGACAGCAATAGCGGGCTGAGTGGAGGCAACCAGTTCAACGGGAATCTCTTTCTTCAGGCGGACAATAGCGGTTGGTCGGGAGGCTTTGATATCACCCGCGGCACCATTCAAGTGCAGAACCTGGCAGGATTCGGCACTGGCAATGTCACGGCCAGCGCCGGCCGCATCATCTTTGCGATGCCCGCCAACAACACCGTCAACCTCGCGCAGGATTTCACGGTGGACGCTCCTGGCGGCATCCTTGAGTTGAGCGTGGACGCCAGCGGCACGCTTTCCGGCGATCTGACGGTCAACGTCAATGGTGTCGTCACCCTCGGCAGTGTTGCCAACGCGAACAACGCTCTGCGCATCTCCCAGTCCAGCGACAACTTCAGCATCCTGAACATCACCAACTCGATCGTGCTCGGTAATGACGCCAGCACCACCTACCAGGGCAACGCGGCGCGTCCGTTCGAGATCACTGGCGTGATCTCCGAAACCGGCGGCGCTCGGAGCCTGGCAATCAATGACGAGCTTGGCGGCAACCCACCTGTCGAGTGGGGCGTGACTAGTCGGACCGTCCGCCTCAGCGGCGCAAACACCTTCACCGGCGACCTCACCATTGATGAGGGGGCGCTGGAGTTCAGCACGGTGAGCAACATCGGCGGCCCAGCGAGTAATTTAGGTCAGGGAAGCGCGATCACCTTTGTTGGTGCCACTCTGAGCTTCATTGGAGACACCACGAGCCAGTCAACCGATCGCGCGATTACCCAGACCGGTGCCGCGATCTTTGCGGCCAACGGCACAGGCGGCGCCACCATCACTTACGCAGGAGCCGTCACCTCCGGGGCCAACTCGATAACGCTCACCGGCACGGGCGCGGGCATCTTTTCCAGTTCGATCACTCAGACCGGAACGGCCGCTGATGTTTTGGTCAACTCCGGCACATGGACTTTCTCTGGCACGGGCAGCACGATTGCGGATGACGTGTTTGTCGACGCGACCAGCACTGGCACGGCTGTCCTGAATCTCGACACCACCGGCACCCTCTCCTGGACGGCGGGGACAAGCAACGGCCTCTATGCCCGCAACGGCGGCGTCATCAACCTGAATGCAAACGACGTGAATGGCGTCGCCAACAGCGGCCTGATGAGCTTCATCTTCCTCGGACTAGATACCAACGGCGATGCCGGCATCTTGAACACGAACACCTTTAATATCGAGACACCCCGCCTAGATCTGGGAAACACCCCGGCCAATCGGGTTGGCATCATCACTGGGACAGGAGCTGTGACGTCTAACGATACGGGAACAGCCTACGCTACGGGATTCCGCCTCTTCGATGGATCGATCTCTGCGAATCTCGCCGGCATCGCCACCATCAGGAAGCAAGGCGTCGGCACGGTGACGCTCTCGGGCGATAACAGTGGCCTCGTGGGAACCGTGGGGAACACGCTTGTCGATGCTGGCACGCTCATCCTCGACTATACGACCAGCAACACTCAGAAGTTGAGCAGTGTCAGGGCAGTCGATATGCGGGGGAGCACGATCCAGGTCGTCGGCAACAATGGCGCAGCGACCACCGAGACCTTCAATAACCTGACCCTGGGCAGTGGTGGCTCCAATAAGATTCAAGTCAATGGCGGAACGGGCCAGGCGGCGGTGCTAAATCTGGGGGCCATCACGCGTGCGAACACGGCTGCCGACGGCACGATGCGTTTCATCCTGCCCAGTGGCGTACAGAGCGCCACCAACGGCATCACCACGACGAGTCCAAACAGCACGTCTGGATTGCTCGGTAATGGGGCAACTTCAACCAATGATTCCGCCTATGCTACGGTGGATGACGGCACAGGTATTTGGTTTGCGAAGAATGACGGTGCTGGCAACATTGTTGCCCAGATCTCCACCGCTAAGGATGATGTGACCACATGGACTCCCGGTGATCACGTGACGGATGCCACTGGCTTCACCGGGGCGCTCGTTTCTGCGAATGTTAACAGCTTGCGTCTTGATGCCGCTAGTGGCTCTGATTTGATCTTGCCAGAAGGTGGGGTCTTCGCCATTGCCAGCGGTGGTATTTTGGTGACTAGCAATGTCGGCAACTCACCTTCCCTTCAGGGCGGAACGCTCACTTCAGGTGCCACGGAAATCATCATCACCCAGGACAGCGCCGCGACCTTTGAAATCTCTTCGGATATTCGGGTTAACCACGCTCTCACCAAGACAGGGGTTGGCACGTTGCTTCTAACGGGAAACAATGTCTATACCGACGAGACGGAAATCCAGGAAGGTATCTTGCAAGTGAATGGCACGTCCATCGGCGACTTTTCGCCCGTGAACCTTGCGGACGATCATGTGGCCACTCTGCAACTGCTCAACAGCGAGTCGATTGGGCGTCTGACCGGTGGAGTGAACACGGCTGGTCTTGATACGTTAGCGACGGTGGACATAGGAGCTAACACGCTGACGCTCAACAGTGGGGTGGGAAATGCGACGTTTGCTGGGAAGATCGTAGGCTCGGGAATATTGATCAAGAACAACTCGGGTGCGAATACCAACCAAGTCTTCACCGGGGCAAGCACTGACTTCAATGGCATGGTGATTGTCAATGGGGGCACCCTTCAACTTGCCAATATTGGCTCGATGAACGCCACGGACTATACCGTGAATAGTGGTGGCGCGCTTTTGATCGACAACAACAGCACGACCAGCTCGGGGACGCGCATTCTGGACACTGCCACGATCACGCTCAATTCCGCAGATGGCACGTTCTCCAACACTACGAATCAGGTCGAGACGCGGCCGAGTGGTCTCTTTATCCGGAGGGACCAAAACTCGACGCAGAATGAAACTGTCGGGGTCATCACGGTTCGGTCCGGAGCCAGCTACGCGCGCCTGGATGCGAGCGGCACAAACGCAAATAATGTCACCCAGCTCATCGCCAACGACATCGTGCGCCAGAACAACGCCACACTGAATGTGCGCGGGACGAATCTTGGGGATGCCAGTGGCCGCGGCACGCAGCTCCGCATCAGCGACGCCACCAACCAGACCGCTTTCATCGACGCCATGATCGGCGGCGCTAGCACGACGGACGGGACGACGAACCGCAGCATCGTGCCATGGGCCTTCGGTCAGGATGTGACCAACGCCGCTGTGGGTGACGCTAACATGGGCAACTCCCTCGTGACTTACGTCGCCGGGCGGGGTTTCCGTGCGCTCGACCTGGCGACGGAATATGCCACAATAGCGGCTGCCGGAGCCACCGACAACGCACGGGAAAGCCTTGGGGCGGACCTCACTGGCATCGCTGGCAAGACTATTAATTCCCTGGTCCTGGACAACGCCGCTAGCGCCTTTGTCAACGTGACCGGCACCGGTGCGGGACAGACGCTGGTCAATACCAGCGGCACCTTCCTCTTCACCGTCACGGGTGGCGCAGCCAGCACCGCCTACAGCACCATCCTCGGTGGCTTCGACAGCGGCATCACTGTAGGAGGCGGCGAGTATGTGTTCATCGTGCAGAATCCCTCCTCGGTGGCCACCACCGCGACTCTCACCGCGATCATCAGCACCCCGCTCGACTCCATCGCGGACATCACCAAGTCTGGCCGTGGCACCCTCGTCCTCAGCGGCACCAACACCGCCGGTGGCGGCACAAAAACGACCACGCTGAACGAAGGTATTCTCGAAATCGCCGACTTGGACAACATCGGCGGCAACACGGGCACCCTCATCTTCGCCGGCGGCACCCTGCGCTTCGGCACGGGCCTGACTGACGATATTTCCACGCGTAGCATCTTTCTCCTGAACGCGGGCGGCACCATCGACACCAACGGCGTGGACCTCCTGCTTGCCAACAGCATCGGTTTCGGCCTCGGCGGCATCACCAAGACGGGCTTGGGCAATCTGACCCTCAACGCTGCGGCGACCTACAGCGGCGCGACAGTGATCACCGGCGGTACCTTGACCGTCGGCGCGAATGACGCCACCGGCACAGGGGATCTGAGCATCGCCGCTGGCGCCACGCTCGACGTTGGTACGAACAGCACCACCACCGGTCTCGTCACCACCAGCGGTGCCAGCCCAAACATCGTCGGCACCGGCACCATCACGGCAGCCACGGGATTCTTCTTCAATCACACAGGCAACACGCAGATCGACGCCTTGCTTGCGGGCATGGGCGGGCTGTTCAAAACGCAGACGAATGTCGTCACCCTGACCGGTTTGAACACTTACGCTGGGACGACGGAGATTCAGAACGGCACCCTTAGTTTCAACAGCATCGGCAATGTCGGCGGTGGAGCCAGCGCACTGGGTGCCCCCTCGACCATCGAAAACGGCATCATTCGCGCCGGGCTTGGCGGCAACGACCCCGTGTTGAGCTACATAGGCAGCGGCCATAGCACGGACCGCATCATCGAGATGCAGGGGGCCGCAGGCGGCAATCTGACCATCAATGCCGACGGTTCGGGCGCTCTCGTGCTCGGCACCATCCAGACGGCCACGGGTGGTGATAAGACCCTGACCCTGGGCGGCAGTTCCGATGCTTCCTTGGAAAACTCGGTGGCAGCCGTCCAGGAAGTGGGCAGCAGCCTCTCCGTCATCAAGACAGACGCCAACACCTGGGCCTTCAGCGGTGCCAACACCTACACGGGTGCCACCAGCATTAACAACGGCATCCTCCGGCTGAATGCGGCGCAGAACATGGTTGGTGCGTTGAACTTCGGCAGCGCTAACAGCATCACCACGGCAGGCACGCTGGAAGTGAAGGAAAGCGCTGCCTTTGGCAGTCTGCTGGCGCAGACCAATTTGGCGGCGAACACCAGCAATCTGGTGATTGATGCCGGGAAAACGCTCACCATCAACGGCAACGTCACCCTGGGCAGCAGCGGGGCGAACACCACGACTCTCTTTGCAGCTTCCGGCGACGGCACCTTCAGCGTCAACAACACGACGCCCACCGGCATCACCTTCCTGGTGGGGAATTCCAACACCAACAAGGCCACCGCCGACTTCAGCGCACTGACCACGATGAACGTGGTCCTTAATCCTGCCGCCATTTTGCAGATTGGCAGCACTTCGACCGCCAACAGTACCGGTTTCGGCACGCTCATCTTGGCCGATGCCACCACCATCACCGCCGGTGCTCTCACCGTCGGCGGCGGCGGCTCCTACAACAACAATGTCGGCCAAATCAACGTCCTGAAGCTTGGCTCCACGTCCAATGCCTTCAACGTTGATACCTTTAACATCGGCACGGGTCTGCGCGACTTTGGCTCCGTCACCTTCAATGAGGCTGGCGGCACGCTCACCCTGCGTGCTGCGGACGGAATCGGTCGTGTGGCATTCAACATGGGCACCACCGGCGGTGCCACCGGTGTGGCTACCGCCGCCGGGGTGCAGAACACCTTCGACGTGACCGGTCATCAGGCGGACTTGCTCCTCGGTGCGGTTGCCATCGGCACCCAGTCCACGCGTGGTGATAGACTCACCAACGTCTTCTCCTTCGACACCGGCACCCTCGACATGACCACTCTGACCATGTCAGTCAAAACCGGCACCCCTTTGGCAGGAACCAAGACGGTCAATAGCACGGTCAATCTCGGCGGTGGTACCGTCACCATCGGCACCATCGCCCAAATGGGCCAGACCAGCACTGCTGGTAACATTGCCAATGCCACGATCAATATCACGGGAGGCACCGTCACCATCGGCACGGGTGCTGACACGGCGATCACCATGGCATCCGCTGGCACGGGCACCACCGCCACCGGCAGCATCAACCTCACCGGCGGCAGCACCACTGTTACCGGCAATATTGTTCGTACCGGCGGCACTGGCACCTCCACGGCCACTGTCACTCTCAATGGCGGCACGCTCGATATGACTGGCAAAAACATTGGCACCGGAGCCAACGCGATCGCCCTCGTCGCCGAATCCGGGACGCTGAGCAATCTTGGAGAACTCAATGGCGGCGGCGCGCTGGCCAAAACCACCGCTGGCACCTTGGTCATGACAGGCGCCAACACCTACACCGGTGCCACGAATGTTACGGGCGGCACCCTCCAGGTGGGCGATGGTGCCACCGGATCACTCAACGGCAGCGGCACTGTCACCGTTAGCAACGTCGGCACCAAGCTCTCCGGTTCCGGCAGCATCACTGGCAGCACGATCATCGGCAATGGGGCCCTCCTGGCCCCAGGTGTGGGTGACACGGACGCGAGCAATCAAACCTTGGCCTTCACGGCTGTCACTGTCGAAAGTGGCGGGCAGGTCCAGCTCAGCATCAGTGATCGCACTGAGCAGCTCGTCACGGGTGATTTGAACACTCTCGCCACCGCCTTGACCAACGGTTCCTACACCACGGTGGCCGATCTTTTCACCAGCGGCGAACTGGACGCCTACAAAACCACCGCGCCGGGTGATCATGACTTTGTCAGCATCACCGGCACCTTCTCCGTCGATGCGGACGGTGCCACCCCCTTGTTCAAGGTACTCAATCGCACGGGCGCGGCCTACACCACCGGCACACCTGCTGTCGGTGATGTCTTCAACCTGATGGACTGGGCTGGCGTGCTCAACTTCACCGGCACCAACACAACGCTGACCGCCGCCAACTTCGATTTCATGGCCGCCGGCTTCACCGGGGAGTTCGCTTTTGATACCAGCGCCTTTGCCACCCACGGCATCCTGGTCGTCGTGCCAGAGCCGTCCCGCGCCTTGTTCCTCATGCTCGGCCTCGTGGGCCTGCTCCTGCGGCGCCGTAAGTAGGACCGGTTTTATCTGGAGAACTCGTCAGCGGGGCGCTTCAGCGTCTCAAAGACCTGCCTCTCGGCAGCCCAGTCCCATAGCCAGCGGTTTTCTGAAGCTGGCTGCTGCGCCATGCTGCGGCCATCGCGGGGTGGTCCGGTTACGGCGATGATCCAGCCGCCTTCCTTGGCCGCCACGGCACCAGGATCGGCTCCCATCACTGCAGCTCTGCCGGTGAGCCGCCAGTTCGCGCCATCGCTGCGCGTGGCCGTGAAAACACCGCCGCCAGTGCCAAAGAACGTGATCGTACTGCCGTCCGACTGCGCATTCCCCAGCCAGCGGCGATTGCCGTCCATGAACACATCCTCCACCCGGATGAAGCTCAGTCCATCGCTGCTCGTGGCATGATAGCCGGTGCCATCTGTCGGCTGCATCTGCGGTCCGTTGTTCGGCCGCTGGCCCGGCTCGGGCTGCTTGCCGTTGTCGGGTGAAAACAGATGATACACGCCCTGATGCAGCACCACCGCGCAGTCGATCACTGAGCGGCCCTTGATGCTGAAGCGCACGCCCGGTTCGTAGTTGTACTCAACGCCGCCCGTCGAGACCGCCGAATGGATGCGCGGGAGATCCTCATCAAACTGCCTGCCCCGCAGCGAGGTGAAGTACATCCGCACCCGCCCGTCCGGCAGCATCACCAGCGTGGGATCAAACGGGAAGCGCATGCCTTCCGGCAGGCCGCTGAGCTGCATCACTGCAGCAGGCGTCCATGTCTTGCCCTCATCGGACGAGAAATGAATCGCCACCTTGTCAAAGGACGCTGGATCGTTCTCCGGGAAGTGCTGATGCGCCGCGATGAGCCGCCCGTCCGGCATGCGGTTGAGTGTTGGCCCGCCCGCCCGCTCGAACTCGGCCAGCCGCGTCACCGTGCCATCGTCTTTGGCTTGATATACGATCACATCATTGTTCCAGGGGCCGTTTTGCGGCCGCTCTTCCTGCCGTGCCGGAGCCAGCGGCGGAAACGGCACCAGCGGATTGAACAGGTCCGAGAAGAAATCCTGCGCCGATGCGGACGCGAGTCCGCACAGCGCCAGCACGGCGAGTCGAGAGAGTGATTTCATGGTAGGAACGGGAGGCCCGCATGATCAACGTCACCTGCCGGTGTTTTTGTGCGCGCGGCAGCACCCAGCTTCGCCATCGGCAAAGCGCAACGGCCTCTTACTCCGACTGCTGTGCGGACAGGCTGGTGCCGAGATTCCAGATGCGCAGGCTGCGGTCCCCGGAGAGGCAGGCGAGGCGGCGGCCCGTGGGACTGAAGACCAGCTCCTTCGGCGGACCGATCGGGCCATGGAATTCTTCGATCAGCCTGCCATCGGCCAGATTCCAGAGCTTGATGGTGAGATCCTCCGATGCGGTGGCTAGGATGGCGCGGGTGGGATGGAAGGCGAGCGCCAGGACCGGGCGGTCATGCGTGTGCAGCTCCTGTTTCAACTCCAGCGTCTGCGTGTCGCGCAGCCGCACCATGTGGTCGGTGCCGCCTTCGGCCAGCAGTTTGCCATCAGGAGAGACGGCGACGGCATTGATGATGCTGTCGTTGGCCACGGTGTGCAGGCAGTGGCCTGAGTGCGCGTCGAACAACATTAGTCGGTCCTCCGCGCCGGGCTGGCAGCGGGCGGTTCTGGCGGTCAGCAGCGCCACCACGCGCGGTGTGGCTCCCACCCACACGGCCTCGCGCACCGTCAGGGTTTTGTCCCAGGTGAAGTCGTGGCGCTGCCCCGTCGTGGCGTCGGCCACATAAAAGGCGTTGATGCCGCGCACCAGCAGCTTGCCGCCGTCGGCATTGAAATGCATGAAGGCGAGGCCGTCAGGAGAAGGGAGGGATTTCGTTTCGATGACCTGGTCCTGCTCACGCCGCAGCAGATGGATCTCCGTGGCGGTTTTTTCGGGGGCGGCCACGGCCGCCATGCGACCATCCGCGCTGACCGTGACAAAGCGCGTGTTTTTGCTAGCGGACTGCCAGACCGGCTGGGCGGCGGCATTTTCGAGCCGCAGATCGAGGAGATCGAGGCTGGCACTGGTGCTCATGGCAAAAATCAGCTCGTCATTGCTCCAGAAGCAGGTGTTGGAGAAATCGCGCGCTGCTAGGCGGAACTCTTCATTGAGGGGCTTCAGCCGCCACACCTTGGCCGTCACCCCGGTGGCGATAATTTCGCCGGAAAGCGGATGCACGGCCAGCTCACGGCCATTTCCGCCGGCATTGAGCAATGATTGGAGAAAAATGCCGGTTTGGCCGTCCCAAACCTGGATGGACTGCCGTCCGCCGGAGAGACTGGCCTGGGTGACAATGCGTTTGCCTGCGTTGGTGTAGGCCAGTGCTGTGATGGCGCGGTCATTGGCACGGAACTCGTAGCGCACAGCACCGTCCTTGAGATCCATGCAACGCACAAAGCCGCGCTGGTCTCCCGTCAGTGCCTGGCGGCCATCCTGGCTGATGGCCAGGGCGGTGAGCCGGGTGCGCGGCACGCCTAGCTCGCGCAGCAGCTCGCCATTGAAGGCGTTGAGGAGCTGGAGCTTCTGGCCGTTCACGGCCTTGTTGATGACCAGATTGCGTCCAGTAGAATCGAAGGCCGCGTGCAGCAGGGTTTCACCCGTGATGGTGGACCATAAAATCTCACCGGTACGTGCATTGCGCATGTGGCTGGGTCCGTCGCGAATGATCTCCAGCAGCAGCCGCCCATCCGGGCTGTAGGCCAGCGCCGTCGTGCTGGTGCTCTCCCAGCGGGACATGACGCTGCCGTCCTGCAGGCTGTGAATGGCAATATGGTCGCCGCTGAGTTTCGCCGCTGCCAGAGAGGTGCCGTCGGGAGACACCGCCACACAAAGATCCGCTGTCTTGCGGTCGGCGAAATCGAGCAGGAACCGCAGCAGTGCCGTCTCTGCTCCGAGCCGGTGGATCGAGACACCATGATCTGCGGCCACGGTGATGAACACGCCCGCCTGGGCGGGATGTGGCAGCGCATATTCCACCACCGAGCCGCCTGGAGACGAGATCGTGGCCACGGCGGTGTCCGATTTCTCCATCAGGTAGCGCCAGCTCGATTTGCGCAAGTCCGCAGGGACCGCCTGCAGGGCGGTCTGCATCGCGTTGCCATCCTGGTCACGATAAGCCGCGTCTGCCAGGGCGATTTGCGCGTCTGCCAGCGCCCGCCGTGCCGCCTCCTTCTCCGCCTGGGCTTTGCGCTCGCTCTGCTCGGCCATGTTGCGCAGGTTCTGGTGCTCGCGCTCGGCCTTGACGGCACGCATGGCCTGCGTGGCGGTGAAGCTGATGCCGGTCAGCAGCACCACGGCCAGTAGCGTGCCGACGGTGTACACCAGTCGGTTGCGGTTCACCAGTTTTTTGAGCCGGTAGGTACGGCAGTAAGGCCGGGCGACGACCGGTTCATGCGTGAGATGGCGCTCCACATCCATGGCCATGCCGTTCGCCGTTTCATAGCGCACGTTGCGGTCCTTCTGGGTGGCCTTCAGCACGATCCAGTCCAGGTCGGACAGCAAAGCTTCGGTCAGCGCGCCCATGCTGCTCTGCTGCTGCCGTGCCTGTTCGGCAGCGGCCGTCTTGGGCAGCGCGGCAAAGATGCTGGAAGGCTTCGGTGGGTTTACCCCGCAGAGTATCTGCCGCATCTTGGCCGGGCCGGCTTGCACGAGAGCGCTGTTGTCAAACGGCGTGCGTCCGACCAGCAGCTCATGCAGCAGCACACCGAGGGCATAGATGTCGCAGCGTGTGTCGATGTCGATGTTTCCGGCCACCTGCTCGGGGCTCATGTACGCTGGCGTGCCGATCATGGGCTCAAAGGCCGTCCATGCCTGCTTGTCGGCGAACGCTGGGTGGACGGCCTTGGCGATGCCAAAATCGATCACCTTGGCCAGCGGCTTGCCATCGTTCATGCTGACGAGAATGTTGCTGGGCTTGATGTCGCGATGAATGACGCCCTTCTGATGCGCGTGCTGCAACGCTTTGCACACCTGCACAAACAGTCGCAGCCGCTCCTGGGTGGGCAGTTGGCGCTCCACGCAAAAACGGGTGATGGGAATCCCGCTCACCAGCTCCATCACAAAGTAGGGCAGCCCGTCCTCGGTTTCCCCGGCGTCATACACCTTCGCGATGTTCGGATGCTCCATCAGCGCCAGCAACTGCCGCTCCGCCTCGAACTGCGCGATGACATCCCGCGAGTCCATCCCCAGCTTGACGACTTTCAGCGCCACCCGGCGGGGAATTGGGCCTGCTTGCTCGGCCCGCCAGACCTGGCCGAAGCCGCCCGCACCGATTTCCTTCAGCAGTTTGTAGCGGCCGATCTGTTGGTACGGTCCTTCGCTAGGCTCCAGTTGCACCGTGTCGTCCTCTTGAGGCGGTGCCGCTGCTGGCATGGGTTCAGTGGTCTCGCGCGCTACCAGCCGCTCCTCAATCCGGCGGCGCAAGGCATCATCCTCCCCACAGGATCTTTTCAGGTAGGAATTGCGCTGCGACTTCGCCCGCTTCAGCACCGCCTGTAAAAGAGCTTCTTCGGATCGAAGGGGAGCGCTCATGGCTAGCAAGCATTCTGACGATACAAGCCTATGCGGCAACTGTTTGCTTGCTAAACTTTCTATAATCAACTTGCCGCATCCTGCTGTGCTTTCTAGCAGCCGCTAAAGGAACAAGCAGGGGAACAAGCAGGTATTTCGTCGCGAAGGAAACCTCGTTGCGCCGGATCACTGGGCCATTTCCACTGGCCTGTTGCGTCCATGCACTGGCTAAATCGCCAGCGCGTTCTCCGCATCGCCGAAATGGGTCGTTTTCAGGCCCATGCGGTCCATGAGGGCGAGGTGAAGACGGCAGAGCTTGCGGTTGGGATCAGTGCTGAGGTCGAAGTAGCGGCCGCCTTGAATCGTGCCGCCACCACCACCGGCCAGAACGACCGGGAGCTGGCGGGAATCATGCGCGTTGCCGTCGAAGAGGCTACTGGTGAGCAGGATCATGCTGTTTTCCAGCAAGGTGCGCTCACCTTCGTTGGTGGCCTGCATTTTGCCGAGGAACTCGGCCCAGAGCTTCACCTGATGCTGATTCACGCGCTGATACAGCTCGAGGCGGTGCTCGTCATTGGCATGATGCGACAGCTCGTGGATGCCGCCGCTGATGCCGTCGAGGCTGGGGAAGCGCATGTTCGAGAGGTCGTTGTTCATCATGAACGTCGCCACGCGGGTGCGGTCCATTTGAAACGCGAGCAGCATGATGTCGAACATGAGGCGCAGATGGTCCTCCGCGCTGGTGGGGATGCCGGCGGCGGGACGACCAATGGTCGGTGCCTTCACGCTGGGCATCCAACCTTGGCCGCTCGTCTCCGCCTGGCTGATTTTTTCGGCAAGCTCGACGCGCTGCTCGATCTCACGCACCGAGGTGAGGTATTCGTCGAGTTTTTGCTTGTCGCGCTGGCTGAGCTGCGGTTTGAGGCTGTTCGCGTCCTCCAGCACGAGGTCGAGGATGCTCTTGTCGCGCTTGCGGCGACTGCCATCATCAAAGAGCTGATCAAAGGCCTGCTGCGGGAAGATTTCCTTCGGTGCCGGCGTCGTCGGCGTGCTCCAGGAGATGTAAGCGGAGTAAATCGAGGTGAAGCCGGAGTCCGTGCTGTAGCTGGGCCGCTCCGTGCCGAGCACGATGTTGGAAACCGGTGTGAACCTGCCCGTGTGTGCGGCGATGAGCTGATCCATCGTGGTGCCGACCTCGACATCGGTGGTGGTCTTCTTCACCTTCAGACCGCAGAGCACGTTCATCTTCGGATAATGTCCGCCCTCGCCCTCCATCGTCGTCGGATTCCACAAGCCCTTGAATACGCTGACGTGCTTTTTGAGCGGCTCCAACGGTGAGAGCGTTTTCATGAACTCCATGCCAGCAGCTCCCGTCGTCGCACCCCAATGATGTGGATTGACCCCATTGCCGGTGAAGCACACCGCGAGACGGCGCGGCGCGGTGTTGTTCTTCACCGTTTCAGCTCCGAACGAGCTGATCGACTCAAACCACGGCAGCCCAAGAGCGACGCCGGTGCCACGAAGAAATTTGCGACGGGAAAGGTTCATAATGGGGTGCCTAGGATACGGTCAAAACGACGGCTGGCTTGCGGCAAAGCGCCGGGTGTGCCAAGATTGCGGCACTTATGAACGCTTTCTCTGAACTTGAGCAGGTTCTCGATCCAGCAGAGCCCATCTTCACGGTCGAGGGGGCGCAACGGCTGGTGGACATGCAGCCGAATGCGGAAAAACTCAGCCGCATGGAGGAACTGGCGGACAAAGCGAATGAAGGCCAGCTTTCTCAAGGCGAACGCATTGAGTATGAAACGCTGATTCACGTCGGGAAGCTGATGTCGATCCTTCGACTGAAGGCCCGGTTGTTTCTCCAGAACTTCAAAGCGGCCTAATTTTGGATTCTTGGCTGCGAGAGCATGTTCGCGAGCGGGCGCAACGACGTTGTGAATACTGCCGTCTTCGCATGGTGGACGAAATCGATGCCCCATTCCACGTCGAGCGCATCGCGGACCGACTTCGGAAGAAAACCTCGCGCTGGCCTGCATGAGCTGCAATTTACACAAAGGCACCAACCTCTTCGGTCTCGATCCTGACACCAACCTGCCCGTCCGGTTGTTCGATCCACGGAAAGATGTCTGGGGAAATCACTTCCAACGTGATAGCGCATTGATTCTCGGGATAACCGACATTGGCAGAACGACGGCCTGGCTGCGGTAGTTCAACAACGACCTCCATCTTCTGCAACGACAAGTCCTGCTGGAAAAAGGCCCGCTGGATTGATTCAAGGATTCGCCGCCACCGCAGGTTCGTTGCGGCGATTGAGGAACTGGCGGCTGATGACGACATTGAGCACGGCGGCGGAGAACTTGCCGCCGTTTTGTTTGAGCGATGCCTGCATCTGGGCGATGAGGGCTTTGTCGCTGGGCAGCGTCTGCCGCCCAAGGGCGTAGCCGAGGAGCTTGCGGCTGAACTGGGTGGTGAACTGCGGTACATTCTTTTGCAAATACTGGCGCAGACCGTCGAGACCTTGGAGCTTGGTGCCGTCCTTGAGTTCGCCCAGGTCATCAATGCCTGCACGGAAGCGACCGATGGGGTCGAAACCTTCGAGTGCGAAGCCGAGCGGGTCGATGCGGTCATGGCAGACGGCGCAGGCTTGGTCGGCGCGATGCTGCATCAGCGCCTCGCGCAAGGAGGCGGGCTTGAGGCTGCTCTCGTTGAGTTCCGGCACATTCGGCGGTGGCGGTGGCGAGGAGAAGCCGAGCACGACTTGATACAAGTAATCGCCGCGCAGCACTGGACTGGTGCGGTGCGGGCGTGAGGTCTTCGTCAAGATCGCGCCCATGCCCAGCAGGCCACCGCGATGCTGCTGCGCAACTTTGACCTCGCGGAATTGAGCACCGGTGACGCCGGGAACGCCGTAGAATTTGGCGAGGCGCTCATTCAGGAAGGTATAATCGCCCGCGATGATGTCGGCGACGTTGCGATCGTCACGAATGAGATGTGTGAAGAATTCCGTGACTTCGCGCTGCATGTCGGCCCGCAGTTCGGCGGTGAATTCGGGGAACAATTTCTCATCCACCGTGCTCTGTGCGTCGAAGCCGCTGAACTTGAGCCACTGACCGGCGAATTCTTTGGCGAGCGCACCCGCCTTCGGCTCACGCAGCATGCGTTTCGTCTGCGCGGCGAGCACTGCGGGTTTTAACAGGCTGCCGTCTTCCGCCACTTTGCGTAGTGCCCAGTCGGGCATGGAGGCCCAGAGGAAGTAGCTCAGGCGCGAGGCTAGCTCAAAGGCGCTCAGTTTCACGTCTCCCTCATCCGTGGAGGCCAGCGGCAGCGTCTCCGCCTTGAATAGAAAATGCGGCGAGACGAGCACGCGCACGATGACCTCCCGCGCGGCGGATTCGCGGTCCAGTTCCTTCTGGCGGCCGTCGAAGTAGAGCGCGTCGAGCTTCTTGAACTCCTCCTCACTGACGGGCCGACGCCAGGCACGTTTGGCGAACTGGCGCAGGTGCCTGAGCATGGAGGTGTCGTAGTCCTTCTGCTCTTGTGCATTGAGCTTGGCGGGCGCGGCAAAGGCCCAGTCTTTCTTCATCTCGGTGAGCCGCGAGCGGTCCTGCTCGCCGAGGAGCTGGCCGAATTGCTCGTCGGTGAAATAGTACACGCCGAGGCCGGGTGAGCTGCGGTAGATGTTTTCGGCGATGATTTGGAGCCGACGCTCCAGCATGTCCGGGAAGGCCTGTTTCATCGAATTGAACTCGCCCATGGTGCGCCGGGCGGCCAGGGTGCCGATTTTCCAGATGGTGAGCACGCCGGGCATGACCTTTGTGACATCGCGCGGCTGGTCCGTGGCGATGGTCCACTGCACGGTGGCCTCCTCGACCTCGGGATTCTGCATGTCGAGGCGTGTGTCCGCCCGCAGCCAGTGCGCGCCCGGCGGCAGCGGCAGCGTGAACACGACCGGCGCGGCCAGCGCGAGCACTTGTGGCTCGATCTGCCGACCCGGCTGCGGGTGTTTGCCGTACGCGGCGCGCACGCGCTCGATCTCCGGCCCCTGCTGCGTGCCGAGCCATTTGAAGTAGTCGAGCTTGGTCTTCCCGACGCTGACTTCGATCTTCGTGATGAGCGCGACGTCCCCTTTGTTCCCGTCACCGCTGTCGCCGATGCAGAGGTGCGCGTGCGTTTTGCCATTCACGTCACTTTGCATCGGATACGGGCGGATGCCGTCACTGTCCTGCTGTCGGCGCTGGACACCATTGCCGGGTTTTTTCGCGTCGTTCCAGGACAGGAGGTCGGCCTGAATCGCTTTGATGCGTTCCGTGGCGATCTTTTCGTCTGCGGGCAGTTCACGCCAGGGGACACGCGTGAGATCGAGGAAGCGCGACTTTGGCTCGGTGTTGTTCAGGTGCTTCCACCAGTTGGCCAGGAAAAACACACTGAGCTTCATGTCCTTCGCGAGCTGCTCCAGTGGTGTTTGCGCGTGCTTGTGACGCCAGCAGGCGAGCAGGTAGTCGGCCTCTCGCTTGTCATCGAAGTCCTTGGGCAGATGCGGCGTGGCCTTCTGCTGATACCACACATAGAGGCCCTGCTCAGCATGCGCCTTCACCTGCTCCAGGCCGCGCAGGCCGATGCGCTGCGGATGAAACACGATGCCGGTGCCGGGCATGATCGTGGCGTTGTCCGCGACCTTGCGCGCCGCATTGAAATACTTGTCGATGGCCGCCGGGCTCATGAAGAGCACGTCGCCCGTGTTGCTGAAACCCTCGCCGCCACCGCCGTCAGTTTGAAATTCCTGCGTCAGGGCGTAGTCACGACCCGTGAGATCACGGATCGTATTGTCATACTCTGCGTTTGTGAGGCGGCGCATCGTTACCGGCCCTGGATCGCCGGATTGCGCGGCGGCGAGGTGGTCCAGCGCGGCATTCACCCAGCCGGTCAGCGTGTTATGCTCCTGCGGTGTCATCTGGTGCGCCTTGGCGGGCGGCATGTCGCCGTTGGCGATGGCGTCCTTCACCTTCTCCCAAATCTCAAACCGCAGCGCGGTTTGCGGTTCAGCAGCGAACTGTTGCAAATCGACATCGCCCTTCGTCTTCTTCTCATTATGGCACTCGTAGCACTTCGCCTTCAGCACCGCCTCGGCGTATTTCCATGCCGGAGCCGCAGAAAGAGAAAACGCGCCGACAACAAAGGCGGCCAGAGCAAGATGGCGTGGATTCAGGGGCATTGGGAGACGGAGAAGTCCGCTTGAAAAGAGCTTTTTTCAGGCCGTGTTTTGGTGCCGGGCTGTTGCGGTCTTGTCTTTAGTCAAATCAGAGCGTGGACATGCGTGGTGACGGAGCTGGCGAGGCCTGCGATGTTGTAGCCGCCTTCGAGGATAGAAACGAGGCGGCTTTGGCAGTGTGTATTCGCGGATTCGACCAGGAGCTTCGTCAGCACGACGAAATCGTCGTCGGTGAGGCGGAACTGGCCGAGCGGATCGTCAATGCGGGAGTCGAAACCGGCGGAGATGAGGATCAGGTCCGGTTTGAACGCGTCGATGGCAGGCAGGACGCGGTCGGTGAAGGCGGCACCGATAGTGCTCATGTCGGTGCGGGCGGGGAAGGGGAGGTTCAGCGTGCTGCCTTTGCCTTTGCCGCCGCCAGTTTCGTCGGCGTGGCCGGTGAAGGGGTAGAGCGGGCTCTGGTGCGTGCTGCAAAACAACACGCTGCCGTCTTCATAGAAGATGTCCTGCGTGCCGTTGCCGTGATGCACATCCCAATCGACGATGGCGATCTTCTGTGCGCCGTGTTGCTGCTGCGCATGCCGTGCGGCGATGGCGATGTTGTTGAACAGGCAGAAGCCCATGCCCTGCGCGGGTCGTGCATGATGGCCGGGCGGACGCACGGCGCAGAAGGCGTTGTTCGCCTTGCCAGCGAACACGGCATCCACGGCATTCAAGACACCGCCGACGGCTTGCGTGGCGACATCATAAGAGCGTGCGCAAATCGAGGTGTCGCCGGTGCTGAGGTCGTCGAGGCCGGATTCGACGTCGGCTTTGGCGGTCGCGATGTAGCCACGATCATGGCAGAGCGCGATTTCGTCGATGGTGGCGACGCGCGGTGCGATGGACTGCGTTTTGGCGACTAGACCGGACTCGGTGAGCGCTTTCGTGATCGCAACGTGTCTCTGGACACTTTCAGGATGACCCGGACCTGGGTCATGCTGCTGGTAGATGGGATCAAGGAGCAGTGCGGTCATGACGGAGGTTTACGATGGTTGACTGTTGTTTACGGTCGTTGACCGTGGTTTGGCAAACCATCGTAAACTACTGTCAACAACCGTAAACGACTGCAAACTCTTACTCTCAGCGTTTGCCGAAAAAATCGGCGAGCTTTTGCAGGTCCTTGCCTTCGGCGGGTTTCATGGCGCTGGCGATTGCCTCGTCTTGGATGATGGTGAGTTCTTTGATGCCTTTGCGGCCGTATTCGAGCATGGAATGAAGCTGCGCCTCGGTGAAAGTGGCTTCTTCACCGCTGCCCTGGATTTCGACGAAATCGCCGTCTTCGGTGAGGACGATGTTGCTGTCCACATCGGCGGCGGCGTCCTCGGTATAGCAGAGGTCGAGGAGGGTTTCTCCTTTGACGATGCCGACGCTGATGGCGGCGAGCTTTTTCTTGAGCGGCTGGCGGGTGATTTTGCCTTTTTCGAGCAGGCGATTGAAGGCGATGGCGACGGCGATGCAGGCACCGGTGACGGCGGCGGTGCGGGTGCCGCCGTCGGCCTGGAGCACGTCACAATCGACGTAGAGGGTGCGAGGGCCGAGTTTTTCGAGGTCAACGACGGCACGCAGGCTGCGCCCGATGAGGCGCTGGATCTCGGTGCTGCGGCCGTCGGGCCGGCCGCGTGAGCTTTCGCGGTCTTTGCGCTCCAGGGTGGAGTAGGGGAGCATTGAGTATTCGGCGGTGAGCCAGCCGCCCTTGACGTTCTGCACCTTCATCCAGCGCGGGACTTCCTCATTGATGCAGGCGGTGCAGATCACACGGGTGTTGCCAAAGGCGATGAGCACCGAGCCTGCGGCATGCGGGGCGACATTGAGGATGTATTCGATTTTACGAAGCTGGTCGGGGGCGCGGCCGTCGGTTCTGGGCATGGCGGTGCTTAGCACGAAGCGGGGATGCGCCAAAGAGTTTTGTGAAGGGTAATTACAAAGCGTCGTCCAAGGTGATTGAACATACTGCCCGTCCGCCTTTTCAAACTGTTCAACTCAACTGGCATTCGTTATGCTTCTGACAGAAGACAGTTCACACTTAATCTCCATGACGCGCTTCCCTCGCCCTGGCTGCTGGTTCCGTTTTACCCCGACGGATTGGAATTTCATCCGCGATACCTTGGCGCTGACGGAGCGCGGCAAGGAGGGCTTCAGGGCGATGATGGACGATCCGGACGCGGTGCCGATCATCCTCGACAATGACAAGCTGTTCGAGGCGGCGCTGATCTCGCGCAAGGCGGCGCTACTGTCACCGGAGTTGTTTTTCTTCATCGTGGTGCGGCATTCGCTGAAGGAGTTTGGCATCACGGAGATCGCGGTGGCGGACTACATGGCGGCGGTGTGCGCGGACTTCGGCTGCACGCCCACGAAGGGGCCGGAGGACATCAATCACAGCATCGACAGTCTGTACAGCGTCGATTATCTGGAGGCGATCGAGAGCGCGAGCAGGCATCACAAGTTCTTCCTGCATGTGCAGTGCGCGAACCAGTTTCTGGTGCTGACCTGCCTGTATCCTGACTTTTTGCACCGCCGTGCGGAGCGTCGCGGTGCGCCGGATGTGGACTACTATGAGGGGGTGGTCATCAGCCATCTCGATGCAGCCCGCAAGCATGTACTGGCGGACGAATTCGCGATGGAGGAGACGTTTGAAAAAGTGGCCGGGTGCTTTCCACCGGCGCGGCGGGCGATGAACCACACGGTGCGGGAGTATTTGAGCCTCGGGCAGTGAGCTTTACTCCACTGGCACCTTTTCGCGATGCGCGGCGAGTTTTGCCCGCAGCTCAGTGAGCTGTTCTTCGAGATCGGCGATTTTCTTTTCCAAAGCAGCGCAGTATTTCGCGGGATTGCGCTGCTGGAGGCGGTCGATGAGATTGAAGAGGAGGACGAGACGCCAGAGGCGGGTCCAGAGGCCGCGCAGGCGGTAGGCGCGGAGGAGCTTGCCGGCGCGGAACATGCGCACGAAGCGGAAGGCGTTTAGCAGGCGCAGGAAGGCGACTAGCGGCAGCAGGATGATGACGAGATTGATCCAGTGACGCAGGCAGTAGTGCAGATTGTTCGGCGCGGCGGCGACCATCCAGAGAAACTCGGCGGTGAAGCCGATCCAGATGACGCAGGTGGTCAGATGCGTTGCCAGGGCCATGCGCGGGTGGTTGTCCAGCGATTCGCCGCCGGTGAGCTCGGCACCGAGCACGGGCAGGACCAGCAGCGTGAGCACGAGCATGGGCAGCGCGAGTTTTTGCTCCAGTTTTTCTGAGGTTTCCGCGCCGGGGGGCTGCCAGCCGATACCGGGCAGCCAGAGCCAGCCGCGTGGCTTACTGCTGGCGATGATCATGCGCAGCGGCGGGACCAGGGCGGTGAGGAACAGGCGTTTGAGCCGTGCAGGCCAAGCATCGCTGGCAAAACGGAGACCGAGGAGGCCTTCGAGGATGATCGCGGCCCACAGGGCAATGATAGTTGGAAGAAACAGTGCGTGGTTCATCAGCCAGCCGCGGAAGGCCTCGCCGCTGTCGCCATGCGGCAGGATGAGGCCAATGGTGGTGAGGAAGCTGAGCGCGACAACGAACATCAGGCCGTGACGGAAGGTGCTGCCCTGGGGTGCCGGGCCGGGAGAGGTCGCTGTGCTCATGCGGGGCATGTTAGACCTGCCTCGGCGTTTGCAAAGCAGCCACTTTCCCCCATCTTGCGCGCCCTTTATGCCCGAACTCGACAAGACCTACACACCTGCGGACGTCGAAGCCCGCTGGTATCAGCGCTGGCTGGATGACAAATGCTTTGAAGCCGACCCCGCTCGCGTGAGCGAGACGCGCCCAGCCTACTCCATCGTCATCCCGCCGCCGAACGTCACCGGCATCCTCACGCTCGGCCATGTGCTGAACAACACCATCCAGGACATCCTCGCCCGCCGTGCCCGCATGCTCGGGAAGGAAGTGCTCTGGCTCCCCGGCACCGACCACGCGGGCATCGCCACGCAAAACGTGGTGGAGAAGACGCTGAAAAAGCAGGGCGTCATCAAGCACCGCGACGATCTCGGTCGCGAGAAGCTGGTGGAAAAAATCTGGGAGTGGAAGGACAAGCACGGCGGCATCATCATCGAGCAGCTCAAGAAGCTCGGTGCCTCCTGCGACTGGAGCCGCGAGCGCTTCACCTTCGATCCCGACTACAACGCCTGCGTCATGCGCGTGTTCGTCGATCTCTACAAGAAGGGCCTTATCTACCGTGGCAAACGCATGGTGAACTGGTGCCCCTCTTCCCTCACCGCGCTGAGCGATGAAGAGGTCGTGATGAAGCCGCAGAACGCCATCATGTATCATTTCAAAGTCGAGGTCGTCGATGACGACACGCGCCCGCAGACCGCCCGGCCCAGGGCGGTTGACATCACCCCCGAACAAGAACAAACTCTCCAACATGAGTTCACGCACACAAACCGCCGAACAGGTATCGCCACCTACATCACCGGACCTCGATTTGACGAGCGAGCCAGCCCGGGTCTCACAGCCGCTAACCGACGCCGAGTGGGGCAGGCACTCGCTCTTTATCGAGAGCTTGTCGGAGTCGGCGAGGCTCCGCCTGATGGTGCGTGGCCCGATCAGGTCGAATTCATAGCCGCCAAGCACGGCATTCCTCTGATCCGGCAGCCAGAGCTGGGCCTCAAAATGGATGAGCAGGGCATCTGGCAGCCTGCTGGTGCTGACCTCATCCGTTTGAAAGCTGGCTCAGAAGCCCAGCCTTTCCTCGACAAATCCGAAGGCACGGTTTTCAAAATCTTTGCCCTCCTCGACAATGGCGGAATCGGCAAAATCCTGCGTGCTCAATGCGATGCAGACGCGCGCTGGTATGTGGACTTCGAGCCAGCCACGATGCTGGAGACTTTGGAGAAGCTAAATCTCCTCCACGAGATCGGCGGGCTGCCCACAGAGATCGTCGGCATCACGCCACAGGCCGCGTGGATCGTCGCGCAGCCAGAGGCTACCCAGGTCGCTCTCGAGGAGTATCAAGCCGCTCGCGCCGAGGCTGTGGCAACTGTCGGCGGCATCCAGGTTTCGGGGATTCGCGGTCTGGAGGACATCCGCATCGTCTGGCACCGTGACCGCGCCTGGATGATTGGTGATTTGCATGCCAGAAACATCATGCGGGACTCTTCGGGCAAAGCAGTCATCATGGATGCGCTCGTCGCTCCAGTAAGCAAAGCCATGCTGGCGCTCCCCGCCGTTCAAAACGCCATCCGAGAAGCCAAAGCAAAAGCTGGCGTGCTTAACTCCAGCGCAGAGGGCGATCTCTTCGCGGCTCCAAAAGAGAAAACCTTTCTTACCATCGCCACCACGCGCCCTGAGGTGATCCCTGGCGACACCGCCATCGCCGTGAATCCGAAGGACGAGCGCTACGCGCATCTCATCGGCAAGCACGTCCGCCGTCCGCTGCCGCTGGAGAATCAAGCGCTGCTGCCGATCATCGGTGATGAGCATGTGGATTTCACCTTCGGCACCGGTGTACTCAAAGTCACGCCCGCGCATGACAAAGCCGACTTTGAGATCTGGGGGAGGCTTCGCTATGAAGGGCGCAGGCAAAAGTTTCGTGAAGGTGGCAAAGAGAATGAATTCACGAAAATGGAGCCAATTGATGTCATGTACCCGAACGGCGTGCTCAACGAACTCGCCGGCAAAGACCTCGCCGGCATGGAGCGCTTCGCCGCGCGCAAACGCGCCGCCGAGCTGCTCGCGGAAATCGGCAGCCTCGTCAAAGAGGAGCCGTATCAGAACAATCTTGGCTACTCCGAGCGCGCCGATGTGCCCATCGAGAGCCGCTTGAGTGAGCAATGGTTCCTGAAATATCCGAGCGTGAAGGAAAGCCAGGAAGTCGTCGCCAATGGCGAGATGAAATTCCACCCCGACCGCTGGGCCAAGGTCTATGACCACTGGATGATCGGCCTGCAAGACTGGTGCATCAGCCGACAAGTCTGGTGGGGGCATCGGGTGCCAGTATGGCATCGCAAATCAACCCAAGGAACTTGGGTTGAGTGCCTGCCCGCGCTTTTTGGTGCTTCAATACCAATTACGACAGACATGCAGAGCGCCGAAGGTCTGGAGATTTCACTCTCACAGACAGAGGGACACAAAACCGTGTTCCAAAGCTATCCTATCGGAGGATATGAAGAGACATTTGCAGCTACGACATCCGATTTGGAGGTAGCTATACTTGAGAAAAACGGCTTCACCCAAGACCCCGACGTCCTCGACACTTGGTTTAGCTCTTGGCTGTGGCCGTTTGCGACGATGGGATGGACGGGCGACAAAGAGAAAGACGCCCAGAACCCAACCCTCCGTGCCTTCTACCCAACGACCGATCTCGTAACGGGGCCGGACATCATCTTCTTCTGGGTCGCGCGCATGATCATGGCGGGATTCGAGTGGATGGGCGAGCTGCCGTTCAAGAACGTCTATTTCACCGGCATCATCCGCGACAAACAGGGCCGCAAAATGTCGAAGTCCCTCGGCAATTCGCCCGATCCGCTGGAGCTGATCGCGAGTTACAGCGCGGATGCGTTGCGCTTCGGCATCATGCGCAGTGCGCCGCTGGGCCAGGACATCGCCTTTGATGAAAAGAACGTGGAGCTGGGCCGCAACTTTTGCACGAAGCTCTGGAACGCCGCACGCTTCCGCCAGATGCAGAGTGGGTCAGGCATCCTGCCTGACTCGGGTGAAGTGGGCATCCTGCCCGCTTACGAGATCGAGGCAGAGATCAGCGCCGCGCTGCTCAGCAGCGACGACAAATGGATCCTCTTGCGCCTCAACACCGCCATCGCCGAAGTCACCACTGCGCTGGAAGACTACCGCTTCAGCGACGCCACCGTCACGCTCTACCGCTTCTTCTGGAGCGAGTACTGCGACTGGTACATCGAGGCCAGCAAGGCCGTGCTGCAAAGTAGTACAACCGTCCCGGTTGCTGCTGAAACTTCAACCGAGACGGTTGAGCAACGGGACAAGCGCAAAGCCAACACCCTAGCCGTCATCGACTTCGTGCTCAGCCACACGCTGCGTCTGTTTCATCCGTTCATGCCTTTCATCACCGAGGAGCTGTGGCACGGCATGGGTTTCAACGCTGATTTGCCCGACGAACAGGGTGGCAAGAGCATCATGTTCGCCAAATGGCCGAAGCCGTTGGATGAAGACGAACTCGCCCACTTCGGCATCCTGCCCGAGGACGAAAAGACCGCGAACGACAAGTATGAAGCCGTCAATCTGGGCCGTGGCCTCAAGAGCACCTTCAACATCAACAAGCGCGTCCGCTTCGTGCTCAAACCGAGCCAAGAACTGCCCGCCCACGAGATCGAAGTCCTGCGCATCCTGCTCAACGCTGAGCCACTGGATGTCGATGCGGACTTCGTGCCGACCCAAGGCACGCCAAGCGCTCTCACCCCGCTAGGCACCCTCTTCCTGCCGCTTGATGGCCTTATCGACGTCGAAGCCGAGGGTGCGCGCATTGGCAAGGAACTCGCCAAAGCCGAGTCCGAGCTGGAAAAAGTCGTCGCCAAGCTCGCGGACGAAAAATTCACCGCCAAAGTCCCGCAGAAGGTGCTCAATGAGCATCAGCAGCGGAAAGCTGACTGGCAGGAGAAGGTCGCGAAGCTGAAGGAGATGATGGCGGCACTGGGGTGATCGTTTGAGCTTGTAGTTCGGGCTTTAGCCCGTTCCGGGAGTTCGGATACATCGAAGAACGGGCTGAAGCCCGAACTACGAACTCAGAGCAGTGCCGCATTTTAGGCTTGTCGGCGAGGCCGGGATCGGACCATGCTCTGCGAAATCCCCGCTAAATCCGAACCCAACCACCTCAATGCTCAAGCTCCTGAAACTATCGTTCCTGCCGAAGTCTCCCGACTACGGCCTGTTAATCCTGCGCGTCGCTCTCGGCTTCTCCATGCTGCTGCTGCACGGCCGCGGCAAGATGCTCGCCTTCTCCGCCACGGCGGAAAAAATGAATGGCCTCCTCGGCCTGCCGGGGAATGTGAACGCGGGATTGGCCGTGTTCGCAGAGGTCGTGTGCTCCACACTGCTGATCGCGGGTCTGTTCACCCGATTTGCCGCCCTGATGCTGGCGATCACGATGGGAACTGCCTTCTTCTTTGTCCACAAGTCAGCCCTGGTCGGCGCGAACTCCGGTGAGCTGGCGATGGTTTACCTGATCGCCTATGTGACGCTGCTGTTCACGGGCGCGGGCAAAATTTCGGTGGATCGCGAGTAAGCGCGTTTGGAATCACGCAGGCCCGGCGGTGTGAACTGCCGGGCCTTCTTCTCTTGCATTCCACGTCCTGCGCTCAATCATCCGCGCCCTATGGCGAAGGTAACTCTCGGCCTGGTGCAGAGCCGGGCATTTTCAAGCAAGGACGAAAGCGTGCGGCAGCATGAACGGCTGATCCGTGATGCGGTGGCCCGTGGCGCGCAGATCGTGTGCCTGCAGGAGCTGTTTAACACGCCCTACTTCTGCATCACGCAGGACACGGAGCTGTTTAACCTCGCCGAGGCGGTGCCGGGCCCGACGACGGACAAACTGGCCCCGCTGGCGAAGGAATTGGGCGTGGTGATCATTGTGCCGCTATTTGAGAAGCGCGCACCGGGCCTGTACCACAACACGGCGGCGGTCATCGACGCGGATGGCACCATTTTGGGCAAGTACCGCAAGATGCACATCCCGCAGGACCCGGGGTTCGAGGAGAAGTTTTATTTCACGCCTGGAGACCTGGGTTATCGCGTCTGGGACACAAAATTTGGTCGCATCGGCGTGTTGATCTGCTGGGACCAGTGGTATCCCGAGGCCGCCCGGCTCACAGCGCTGATGGGCGCGGAGATTCTGTTTTACCCCACGGCCATCGGCTGGCTGCCCAGTGAAAAGGCCGAACTTGGTGCCGCCCAGCACTGTGCCTGGGAGACCGTCCAGCGCGGGCATGCCGTGGCGAACGGCTGCTTTGTGGCGGCGGTGAACCGCGTGGGTACCGAGCAGCAGAGTGAATTCTGGGGCCAGAGCTTTGTTGCAAATCCGTATGGAGAAGTCGTTGCAAAGGCCTCCGTGTGCGATGAAGAGATTTTGATCGTGCCGTGTGATCTTGGCGCGGTGGAAGATTTCCGCCGCATCTGGCCCTTTTTCCGTGATCGCCGCATTGACACCTACGCTCCCCTGACCAAACGCTACATCGATGAGTAAAGCTAATTATCCCCAAAACTACCGTCTGCCCGCCGAATTCGAGCCGCAGGAGGCGATCTGGCTGTCCTGGCCGTCTAACAAGGAAAGCTGCCCGAAGACCTACCACAAGCTGCAGGACAAGTTCGGCGAGATCGCCAGCGTCATTTCCCGCTACGAGCGCGTGCGCATCAACGCGCCGATGCTCAGCCACATGAACATCCGCCTCAGCATCGCCGACAACGAGGGCGATCTCAGCCAGGTGGACATTTACGAGAACAACACGAACGACGTGTGGTGCCGTGACCACGGGCCGATTTTCATCAAGCACAACGAGACCGGCAAGGTGGCGATCACCGACTGGGAATTCAACGCCTGGGGCGGCAAGTTCCCGCCGTGGGATCTGGACAACGCCATTCCTGAAAAAGCCGCGAATGTCCTCAAGATGGAGCGCTTCAAATCGAAGATGATCCTCGAAGGCGGGGCCATCGAGACTAATGGCAAAGGCACGCTGCTGACCACTGAGGCCGTGCTGCTCAATCCGAACCGCCATGGCGGCAAAGCGGGCAAGAAGGACGAGGTCGAGAAGGAGCTGAAAGCCATGCTGGGCGTGAAGGACATCGTCTGGTTCAAGAAAGGCATCGAAGGCGACGACACCGACGGCCATATCGACGATGTGGTGCGCTTCATCCGCGAAGATGCCGTGATCTGCATGGTCGAGCCGCGTGAAAACGACCCGAACCACAAGGTGCTCAAGGAAATCCGCGAGCGTCTGGACGACGTGAAGGCTCCCGACGGCGGCAAGCTGGAAATCATTGAGATCGAGATGCCCCAGGCCATCGAGATGAAGGACTGGCGGCTCAGCCGCCTGCCGGCCAGCTACGCGAACTTCATGATCCTGAACAACGCCGTGATCATACCCCTCTTTGGCCACAAAAAGAAGGATGCCATGGCCGAGGACAAGATCTCCGAGTGCTTCCCGGGCCGCGAGATCATCTCCATGATGGCGAAGGATCTCGTCACCGAAGGCGGGGCGTTCCATTGCATCGCGATGCACCAGCCGAAGTGAGGCGCAGACACAGAAGAGATTAAATATTCAGCAGGCAGCAATAATGCCTCTGAATTTTAATAATCACTAGGTCGAAGCAGAAATAAACCTGCCAAAGGCTATGAATATAGCCTTGGAGCATGGTTTGCCTCTGATATTCTCGCGCCGCTATGATGGCTCTACCAATTCATGATCTCTGCGCTTTTTCCCGACGGCTCGGCACTACTCTGCTGACACTGGTTGTCACCGGTTGTGCGCTGCCGGACGCGGCTTTCCAAAACTACACGGCCGCCAACAGAACCAGCCAATGGAACGGCGTGCTGAACGCCTTGGCTGGCAGCAGCGTGCGGCGGGCGGAGAGCGCGAACAACACCTCCCTCTACAACGGGGCGGTGTCCATGAACGTGCCGACGCAGTCGGGTTCCATCAACGACATCGCCCGGCTGTTTGGCGGCATGTCCTCCTCCCACAGTCAAAGTTCGGCGGTGGGTGCGCACCGGCTGCGGATGGACAATCTGTGGGCCAAGCATCAGAATGGCTTTCGCGGGCCGTTGCAATCCTGGGCCAGCACGGAGATCGGCGACATCAAAGGTGCAAACGCCATGTTCTACCCGTTCAGCGGGCCGGATTTCCTCTTTGCCAGCGCCCTGTTCCCTTCGGCGGAAACGTTTGTGCTCTGCGGCCTGGAGCCGGCGGAGCCGCTGCCGCGCCTGAGTGATCTGTCGCAGGGTGAAATCGACCGTGGCCTCTACGGGCTGCACAACGCCGTCTCGACCATCATGCAGAGCGGGTATTTCATCACGACGGAGATGCGCAGCGACCTGCAGGCCACGCGGTTTCGCGGTGTGCTGCCGCTGCTGCTGGCCTTCATGGCGCGCACTGGCCACACGGTGGATTCCGTGGACACGGTGCGGCTGGATGGTGCGGGTAATGTCACGCTGGCCGGTTCTTCGGGCAACACGGGCCTGATGATCCGCTGCCGCAACGGCTTTGGCAGCTCGAAGCGGGTGTTTTACTTCAAGCAAGACCTCTCCAACACCGGGGTGAGCGTGGGCGGGCCGTTTTTGACCTTCGTGTCACGTCTGGGTCGGGTACCGGTCTTCCTGAAAAGCGCGTCCTACTTGATGCATGAAGGCGGTTTCTCAAACATCCGCGACTACCTACTGCGCCACAGCAGCGCCATCGTGCAGGATCCTTCCGGCGTGCCGTATCGCGAGTTCATCCGCTACGGCTGGGATTTGTCTCTCTACGGCAATCATCGTGGCACGCTGAGCATCTTTTCCGGTTGCCAGCAGCCCGATCTGACCGCCGCGTACTCCTCTGGCAGGCATCCGGTGAAACCGATCAATTTCGGCATCGGCTACCTGATCAACCCCGAAACGACCTGCCTGATGGTGGGGCGGCCACGTCGTTGATTGAGGAAAGCTGGACTTTTGGTTGACGCGCCATTCTCCTCGGCTAGTATCGCGATCCTTTTTCCCCCGAACTCTTATGGCAACTATTTGTGAAATCACCGGCGTCGGCGTTACCCGCGGCCACCACATCCACCGCAGCGGTAAAGCCAAGAAAGAAGGCGGTATCGGTCGTCACATCACCAAGCGCGTGAAGCGCGTGATCCTGCCCAACCTCCGCAAGAAGCGCATCTTCGTGCCTGAACTGAACAAGTACATCGACGTGAAGCTCTCCGCGCGTGCGCTGAAGACCGTGGACAAAAACGGTGCTTACAAGACGCTCAAGCAGGCTGGGTTGATCTAACCGCAGGCCCCAAAGTTTAATACAGGCGGATCTGGTGACAGGTCTGCCTGTTTTTGTGTCAACGTTGCGCCGGAAATGAGGCGCTGCCAGGGATCGCTACGCCTGGCACCACCGCAGGCGCTGCGGGTGCCGCAAGACCGGGGACGACGCCAAAGGTGCCCGTCTGACGCAGTGCAGGATGGCTGGCGTAACCAGGATTGTAGTAGCCCAGAGTCGGGCTGTAATGCACCTGCGGCAGGCCGGTGAAAACGAACCCGCCACTTTGCGGCACATAAACGCCGCCACTGCCGGCACCGATGGTGGCATGCCCACATTGTCCCAGCCTTGGTTGCGCCGAGGCATTGGTTTGTGATAAGGCCCACCATAGCCGCCGCCCCAGCCGGGTGCGGCGAATCCCACCGCAGGCACCGGGCCACCAAAAGCGGCTGCCGCCTGCTGCATCACGATGATCGACTGCTGCTGTGACAGATGTTTGATTTCCGCCAGACGTGCCGCGTGCAGCAATTCCGTCTGCCGTTTTTGCCGCAGCCGGTCTGCCTTGATCTTGGCCGCTTTCGCCTGGGTGCGTGATTGTTCGAGCGCGGCAGCAGACTTGGCGTTGTAGCCGAGTTCCGAGCGCATGGCTTCAGGCAGATCGCTGAAGAGCACACGCGCGGTGCCTTTCTGATGGGTGAAGGCCACGCCGTCGGGATCGCGCTGCACGATTTTGCAGTGCCGGTAGGATTTACCGTGGATGGTCTGGATGACGGCCACTTCAAGTGCTGAGGCGACAGCGCCGAGGCTGAGTTGCAGCGTGACGAGAGAAAGAAGGATCGTTTTCATCGTGCTTCTTCCAGTTGAACGCCATAACAGGCCGATTGCCAGCATTTTTATACTTCGTAAAACCGAAGCAATGCTTCACCGAAACACTCGCAGCACATTGCCAAACGGATTGATGCCCACACCGACGCGAAAGCCGCCGCCGACATTCCAAGAGCCGTAAATCGTGGGATTCACATGGCCTGCGCCATAATAGGAGCCGCCATACGGATAGCCATAGCCGCTGTACGTCGGGTAGTACCCGCCCGTGGGATAATAGCCTCCGCCATAACCAAACGGATAGCTGCCCCAATACGAATGGCTGCCACGGCGGTAATCCCGGCCGCCGACTGCCGGGCCGGTGATCGGTGTGCCGACCCAGGAGGGCGTTTGATAGCTGACCTTCGGCAGTTGCTCCCCAGGCAGCGCGAGCGACATCGACGGGGCGGCAGCAGGAGCGCGATAAACCGACTGCGCGGCCGCCAGATAGCTGGCCTCGGCCATCTGCGCCTCCATCAGGCGCTCGGACATCACGACCTCCTGCTGCTGGCGGCGTTTTTCCTCCGCCTTGCGTGCCGCCGCCTGCTCACGTTTGAACTCGGCCGCTGCCTGCGGATCGTAGCGGAACTCACGCTGCATGCTGGCAGGCAGCTCTTTGAAGGCGAGCTTCGCCGCGCCGTTTTTGTGCGTGAAGCCGACACCATCCGGGTACACGCGCACGATAAGGCACTCGTAAAACGACTTGCCGGTGCGGGTGGTGATTGTGCCGTAATTTTTCGGTACGGCGGCGGCAGGCGTCAGCGCCAGCAGCAGGGCGAGGAACAAGGCGGATCGTTGCATGGGAGACCTCCGGTTGGGGATGTTGTGTCTTTGACAAAAGCAGACACGCTGCCGTTGGCATTGAATTAGCACAAAAAACTCAAAAAGTCCCGCCAGCAGGCATCACGCCATCGGGCAGCTCAGCCAGAATGTCGTGGTATTGTTCTCCGAGGCCACACCGAGCTGGATGTTCATCTGGTGGCTCAGCATCGCAGCGATCGTCAGCCCGAGGCCGAGGTGATTGCTGTTTTTCGAGCCATGGAACGGACGGAAAACCTCCTGGATCTTCTCTGGGGCGAGCTGCGAGCCGGTGTTGCTCACCAGGATGTCCACGCGGCGTTGCTCCGCCGGGGTGATGCTGCCAGGGCCGCAGATTTTCAGTGCGCAACGGCCACCGCCTTTCGAGGCGGCCTCGGCGGCGTTTTTCAGCAGCTCGGTGAGGATGTCTTTGAATTTCGTGGGATCGACCAGCACCGGCGGCAGTCCAGCCTGCACGTCCGCTTCAAGCTGCACATTTTCCTTTTGAAACGGCTCCATCACCGCGCCTTCGATAACGGGGAGGTACTCGTTCAGGCTCAGCGACTGCGGTGTGATTTTGGCACAGCCACCGGCGGAGCGGATGCGCTCGCTCAGGTTCGTCACGCCGACGGAGGCCTCGCGGATGTGTTGCATGTTTTCGCTCACACCGGGATCAAGGTCGTCCGTCATCAAAATCAGGCTGCTGAAGCCCTGGATCACCGCCAGCAGGTTATTTAGCTTGTGGGTCAGTCCGCGCAGCAGCTCCTGATGGAAGCCGTCACTGTGTTGTTGGCCGAGATTCAGGGTGGTGGGGAAATAAAACTGCATGGCGTGAATGGGGGCGTGGACAGGGCGGAGTAATGCAGTCGCACGGCGGTGGTGGCAAACGCGATTTTAGTGACTTGTTCCAGACTCTCGACTAAACACTGGCAACGGCGCGGACCCCTCGCCACACTCCGCCCATGGCCCTCCTCGAAGTCCGACATCTCACCAAACGCTGGCCCACCGGTCGGCTGGCGCTGGATGATGTCGGTTTTGAAGTGAAGGAAGGCGAGATTCTGGGCCTGCTCGGCCACAACGGTGCAGGGAAGAGCACCATCATGGGCATCACGCTCGGCATGGTGCGGCCTGACATCGGCGAGGTGCGCATCGGCGGTCGCAGTGTGCAGAAAGACCGTGGCGGTGCCTTGCAGCAGATCGGTGCCATTTATGAGGCCGCCGTGTTTTACGACTACCTCAGCGGCTGGCAGAATCTGCGCGCGCTCTGCTCCCTCTCCGGCTGGTGGGACGAGGCGGAGGTGAAACGCGTCGTGCAGATGGTGAATCTCACCCGTGCCATCCAGCAAAAAACCGCCACCTACAGCCACGGCATGCGCCAGCGCCTTGCCCTCGCGCAGGCCTTGCTGCCACAGCCAAAAATCCTGCTGCTCGACGAGCCGACCGACGGCCTTGATCCCGAGGGCATCCGCGAGTTCCGCGAGCTCATCCTGCACCTGCGCAAACATCACGGCCTGACCATCATGCTGAACTCGCATCTGCTTGGCGAGGTGGAGCAAATGTGCGACCGCTGCGTCATCTTGAAGGACGGCAAAAAGGTGTTTGAAGGCCCCGTGCCATCGCAGGAAAAATCCCGCCGCATGTTCCAGCTCGAAACCAGCGACATCGGCCTCGCCCGCGAGGTGCTGGGCCGCGCCGGTGCCACGATGGACAAACTCGGCATAGTCGAGGTGCCGCTGAACCTGGAGCCGCATGAACTCGTCGCCGCCATGGTGCATGGCAAGGTGCCCGTCACCGCCTGGCAGCCGTACCGCCGCACGCTGGAGGAACTCTACATGGGACTGTCATCCAAAGCATGATCCTCTTCTTCCAGCAATGGTATAGCGAGCTGTTGAAGCTCTTTGCCCGTCGGCGCACCTACATCGGCTTCGGTGCCTTTGTGGCGCTGCAGGTCATCATCTTCCTGCTCATCAAAAAATTCGGTCTGCCCACGCAGCGCCTCATCGCGGGAGCGGGCGAAAACGTGGATTATTACTTGTCCGCGCTCACCGTCGCCAGCTTTGTCGTCGGCGTCTCCGTCTTCCTGCTCGGGGCGCTGTTCCTGAGCCTCGTCGCTGGTGACATCGTCGCCAAGGAAGGCGAGGACGGCCACATGCGCATGCTGCTGGCGCGTCCGATCAGTCGCTTCCGGCTGCTGCTGCTCAAATATCTCACCTGCACCGGCTACGCCGTGTTTTTGATCCAGTTTCTCGCCTGGTCGGCCTTCCTGCTCGGCCTCGTGCTGCGTGGCTGGGGCGGTGGTTATTTCGCTGTCGTGCCGGAGATTTCTGTCATCGCTTTCTACGATTGGACGCCCGGCCTGCAGCGCTATCTGCTCAGTTCCCTGTTTCTCGGTGTCAGCATGACCGCCATCAGCAGCATCGCGTTTTTTCTTTCCTGTTTTCGCATCAAACCTGCTGCTGCCACCATCGGTGCGCTCACCTATGTGCTGGTGGATTTCATCATGCGCACCAGCGGCTTCATGGACAGCTACCAGCATCTCCTCATCACCAAACACATGTCCACCTGGGGCCGTATCCTCGCCGAAACCATCGACTGGCCGCTCGTCTGGCGCGGTTACGCCGTCGTGCTCGCTGTGAACATCAGCCTCTTTACAATCGGTTACGCCGTCTTTGAATCCAGAGACCTCAAATCATGAATGTCATCAACAACATCCGCCAGCTTCGCTCCTGGAGCAGCATCAACAAAGGCACCCGCTGCGTCTTCGTCCCCACCATGGGTGCCATGCATGATGGCCACGCCTTGCTCATCCGCGAGGCCCGCGAAATCGCCGGCCCGAATGGCAATGTCGCCGTGAGCATCTTCGTCAATCCGCTCCAGTTCGGTCCCAATGAGGATCTGGACAAATATCCACGCACCCTCATCGAGGACCTGGGTCTCTGCCGCGACAATGGTGCTGACATGATCTTCGCCCCGAAGGCCGAGGAGATCTACCCGCCCGACCGCAGCATCCAGCTCCTCGAAACCAGCCTCTCCAAAGTCCTTTGCGGCACCAGCCGTCCCGGCCATTTCGACGGCGTCTGCACCGTCGTCGCCAAGCTCTTCAACCTCGTGCAGTGCGACGACGCCGTATTCGGCAAAAAGGACTACCAGCAGCTCGCCATCATCCGCCGGCTCGTGCGCGATCTCGATTTCAACGTCGTCCTCCACGCCATCGACACCATGCGCGAGGACGACGGCCTCGCTATGAGCAGCCGCAACCGCTACCTCAGCGCCGACGAACGCGCCCAGGCTCCCGCCCTTCGCGCCGCCCTCGTCGCCGCCCGCACCGTATGGAAAGACGGCGAGCGCGACCCCGCTAAGCTCGAACGACAAATCACGCAGCACATCGCCGAGCACGCCCAGCTTGGCCGCATCGACTACGTCTCCGCTGTCGATGCCACCACGCTGCAGCCCGTCTCTGCCACCACCGAACTCGTCGTCATCATGGTCGCCGTCGCCTTCGGCCAGGCGCGTCTCATCGACAACATCGAGCTAAAGTAGCGCGGGCCATCCTGCCCGCAGAAATCGTGTTGCCATCCCATGTCCGAATCCGTCACCACCGAAGGCTACGATCCTGAGATCGTTCGCCGCGTCTGGAGCCTCGCGCAGACCATTCCCGGCAACGACGCCGAAGTCTGGCGCAAAGACGAGTTCGGCGCGTGGATTCACCGCGCCGACTACCGCAATCGCCACTCCGAGTTCGGCTGGGAAATCGCCGACTACGGCTTCAGCCGGCGCGGCATGGGCCTCGCCTCCTTGCGCCCCATGCAATGGCAGAACCACCTCGACTTCATGATCGCCGCCCGCAATCAAGCCGTCATCACCGCCGACGGCCTCCGTAACGCCCGCCGACTCCTCTGAGTTCGTAGTTCGGGCTTCAGCCCGTCCGGTTCATTCGTTTGTAGTTCGGGCTTCAGCCCGTCCCCTCATCCCTCTCCCGAAAGTCTGCCCGTCTTGTGTCGTTCACACAGGCGCATGACCCGCCTCGCCTCCATCACGCTGCTGCTCGCCGCCACCGCGTCCGCCGCGCCCACTGACTTCGCCAAGGACGTCTTCCCCATCCTCCAGCGGGCCTGCTTCGAGTGCCACGGCAGCGACAAACAAAAAGGCGACCTCCGACTCGACATCGCCTCGCCCAAGCACGCCGAAATCGGCAGCGATCTCCTCCGCCGTATTGCCTTGCCCAAGGAAAACAAAGACGCCATGCCCCGCCGTGGCAACCGCCTCACCACCGCCGAAATCGCCCACCTGCGCGATTGGATCGAATCCGGTGCCAAGTGGCCCGACCAGCTCGTCACCCTCAAACACTGGAGCTACATCCCGCCCACGCGCCCGCCACTTCCCGTCATTCAAAACAAAGTCTGGCCCATAACCGAACTCGACCACTTCGTCCTCGCCAAACTCGAAGCCGAAAACCTCACCCCATCCGCCGAAGCCTCCCCAGCAACCCTCATCCGCCGCCTCACCCTCGACCTCACCGGCCTGCCGCCGACTCCCGCCGAAGTCGCCGCCTTCGCCAACGAATGCCGCTCCGGTTCGTCATTCGTCATTCGGAATTCGTCATTGGAACAGCTCGTGGACCGTCTTTTGGCCTCGAAACAGTTCGGCCCCCGCTGGGCCCGCCCCTGGCTCGACCTCGCCCGCTACGCCGACTCCCACGGCTTCCAGCGCGATGACCTGCGCGACATCTGGGCCTGGCGCGACTGGGTCGTGGACGCGTTGAACGCCAACATGCCCTTCGACCAGTTCACGCTCGAACAAATCGCCGGCGACCTCCTGCCCAACGCCACGCCCGCGCAAATCACCGCCACCGGCTTCCATCGTTGCACGCCCACGAACGTCGAGGCCGGCACCGAACCCGAGGAAAGCCGCATCAACCAAGTCATCGACCGCGTCAACACCACCGGTGCCGTCTGGCTCGGCACCACGCTCGAATGCGCCCAGTGCCACAACCACAAATACGATCCCATCAGCCAGCGCGACTACTACTCGCTGCTCGCCTATTACAACAACACCGAGAAAGAAGCCGAGCGCAAAAACCCGGACGTTCCCGGTTCCATCGCCTTCATCGGCTCGCCCATGAAGCTCAGCGATCCCGTGCGTGAAACCCAGCGCCAGCAGCTCACCACTCAGTTAAAAACGCTCGACGCCCAGATCACCACACGGCAGCGCCAGCTCACCTCGGCCACCGGCCAACAGGGCAACCCGGCTGTTGCAGGTTCTGGTCAAATCGATGCCGCCAATCCTCTGCAAGTCCTCAAACCCGCCGCCTTCATCACCGAGAGCGACGCTGAATCCGAACTCCAGCCCGATGGCAGCGTGCTCCTCACCGGTCCCGTGCCTGACAAAGACACCTACACCTTCGAAACCGAGCTGCCCGCCCGCGAACTCAGCGGCTTCATGCTCGAAGCCCTCACCCATGCCTCCATCGCCGGTGACGGCCCCGGCCGCGGCGGTGCTGCGCGGCCCAACTTCGTTCTGCACACCTTCGCCTGCACCCTCACCACGCCCGATGGCAAAACGCAGCCGCTGAAATTCACCGCCGCCCACGCCGACTACTCGCAGAATGGCTACGAAGTCACCAATTTGATCACCGGCGCTGGCAAAAAAGCCTGGGCCATCGGCCAGCGCTTCGGCGAGCCGCATTGGGCAGCGTTTGAACTCGAACAGCCGATCAAAATCGCCCCCGGCACCCAATTGAGCATCCGCATGGAGCAAAATTTCGGCAACAGCCTCGTCATCGGTTGCCTGCGCCTCTCCAGCATCAGCGGCGATGTCGTCGCCTGCCTCCCCGCAGTCGCGGAACCCGCGCCCGTCGCCAAAAAAGGCAAAGGCAAGGCCGCCCCTGCGCCCAAAATCAAAGACCCCGAACTGGCCAAGCTCGACAAGCAAAAGACCGTGCTGCAAAAACACATCACCGCGCTCGAAGCCCCCACCACCGAGATCATGCGCGAGCTGCCACAGCCACGCATGACCGCCATTTTCAAACGCGGCGTGTACACCGATCCCACCACCACCGTCACTGCCACCGTCCCGGCCATTTTCGCTGCCAAACCCACCGGCCCGCCCAATCGCATCACCCTCGCCAAATGGCTCACCAGCCGCGACAACCCGCTCGTCGCCCGCGTCACCGTGAACCGCTGGTGGGCCGAACTTTTCGGGCAGGGCATCGTCGCCACCCTTGAAGACTTCGGCATTAAAGGCGCTCCCCCAACTCACCCCGAACTCCTCGACTGGCTCGCCGTCGAGTTCATGGACAGCGGCTGGGACATGAAGCACATCCTCAAAAAAATCGTCATGAGTGCTGCCTATCGGCAGAATTCTGAGTTCGTAGTTCGGGCTTTAGCCCATCCGGAAGACGGGCTAAAGCCCGAACTACAAACAGACCCCGCCAACACCCTCTTCTGGCACGGCCCACGCTTCCGCCTCGACGCCGAAACCATTCGCGACAACGCCCTCGCCATCGCCGGTCTGCTCAATGTGAAGCAGGGCGGCGTTCCCATCCGCCCGCCGCAGCCGGACGGCCTGTGGAAGAAGGTCGGCGGGCAGGACTACAATTACGTCACCAGTCCCGGCGCGGAGCAATACCGCCGTGGTCTCTACGTCGTGCTCAAACGCGGCTCGCCCTACCCCAGCTTCATGAATTTCGACGCCAGCGCCCGCATGGCCTGCGTCGTGCGTCGTTCCCGCAGCAACACCCCGCTCCAGGCGCTCACCTTGCTCAACGATCCCGTCTATGTCGAAGCCTCCAAAGCCTTCGCCCGCCGCATCGTCACCGAATCGCCGAGCGCCGACCTCAATGCCCGCATCACGCATGCCTATCGACTCGCGCTGGCCCGCGCACCGCAGCCTGCGGAGGCCAGCGTGCTCAAATCGCTGTGGGAAGACCAGTTCGCCGCCGCCAAAGCCGCGCCCAAAGACACCCAGGCTCTCACCACCGGCCTCGACCTGCCCAAAGACCTCACCCCGGCCGAATTCGCCGCCTGGTACGCCCTCGCCACCACCATCCTGAATCTGGACGAGTGCATCACGAAGGGCTGAGCAGGCTAGGCCAACGTAGGATGTGTGGCGTCAGCCCGCACGCCGGTTTGGGGCGCTCGCTGTGTCAACACACCTTCAAACGTCGGGCGGTGCGGCGGCGTGAATCAGTCCGTTGCACGCACATCCTCGACGACGCACCCCCCAACCTACACCCCAAACCGCCAAGATTCGTCTGGTGATGACGTTCTTTGTGCGGCTATTCTGCCAACGCCATGCAACCCGACGCGCCGACCTCCTGCCCAAACTGTGCCTCAGATGAGGAAGCGGTTGATGTTGCGAAGCAGGCGAAGCAGGCGAAGCAGGCGAAGCTGCCGCCTGCCGCCTACATCTGCCCGATGTGCGCGGGCGTGCGCGCTGACAAACCCGGCGCGTGCCCGCAGTGCGGCATGGCTTTGGAGAAAAACCCGCTGGCCCATCGCAACGAGCCCGAATGCTGCGGCGACGGCGGCGATGACGAGGTGCGCGACCTGTGGTGGCGCGTGCGCTGGAGCGCCGCGATGACACTGCCGGTGGTGTTGCTCGCGATGGGCATGGATCTGCCAATCATTCGCGACCTTCCCCACGATGCCTCCGGCTGGATGCAGTTCGTCTGGGCCACGCCGGTCGTGTTCTGGGTCGGCTGGCCGCTGCTGCTGCGGTTTGCGAATTCGCTGCGAACTCTGCGCTTCAACATGTTCACGCTGATCGGCCTCGGCGTGCTTGCGGCATGGCTGTACAGTGTCGTAGCCTTGATGCTGCCGCAGTGGCTGCCCCACGCGGCCAAGCACGGCGGCATGGTGTATTATTTTGAAAGCGCCGCCGTCATCACCGTGCTGGTGCTGCTCGGCCAACTGCTCGAACTCCGCGCCCGCAAGGCCACCGGCTCGGCGATTCGTACGCTGATGAATCTCGCGCCGAAAACCGCGCTGCGGGTGCGCGATGGCGTGGAAACGTACACACCGCTGTCGGCGATCCAGGTCGGCGACATTTTGCGCATCAAACCGGGCGCACGCATTCCCGTGGATGGCGTCGTGACCGATGGCAGCTCGGCGGTGGATGAATCCATGCTCACCGGCGAGTCCATGCCGCAGAAAAAAGCGGCGAAGGCGGCCGTGACCGGCGGCACGGTGAACAGCACCGGCAGCTTTCTCATGCGTGCCGAACGCGTCGGCGCGAATACGCTGCTGAGCCAGATTGTGGAGATGACCACGCAGGCGCAGGCCAGCCGTGCGCCGGTGCAGCGGCTCGCGGATCGTGTCTCCGCGTGGTTCGTGCCGGCCGTGGTGCTCATCGCGGTGCTTACGTTTGTGCTGTGGTGGAGTGTTGGACCAGAGCCGTCGTTCGCCTTCGCGGTGGTGAATGCGGTGGCCGTGCTGATCATCGCCTGTCCCTGTGCGCTCGGTTTGGCAACACCGATGGCCGTCACCGTCGGCCTTGGTCGCGGGGCACAGCTCGGTGTGTTGATCAAAAATGCCGAGACGCTGGAGCGGCTGCAGACCATTGACATCGTGATGCTCGACAAGACCGGCACGCTCACCGAAGGCAAACCGGCCGTCACCGAAATTTTCCCGCTGCCGGGCCTGTCCGCGCGCGATCTACTCGCCTGTGCTGCCGCAGTCGAAGCGACGAGCGAGCATCCGCTCGCCACCGCCATCGTGAACGCGGCGAAGGAGCGCAACATCCCGCTCGCTGCCGTCACCGATTTTCAATTCATCCCGGGCGGCGGTGTGCTGGGCAACATCGGCGAGAGCGAGGTCTTCGTCGGCCAAGCGTCGTTCTTGAAACGCAACGGCGTCGTTCTCGATGCCGAATGCCTCGCCCGTTCGGCAAAATTTCAGGCAGAGGGCTGCACGGTGGTCATCGTCGTGCTCAATGAAAAGCCGCTCGGCCTCATCGCCATCAAGGACAAGGTCAAAGAGACCACGCCGGAGGCGATCGCGTCGCTCCACGCACTCGGTTTGAAGCTACAGATGATCACCGGAGACTCCCTCGCCGCCGCGCAGCGCGTGGCGAAGGATCTGGGCATTGATGAAGTCGCCGCCGAGGTCTCGCCGAAGGAAAAGCTGCTGCACGTTTATCAGGCGCGGGGCAAAGATCGCCATGTGGCCTTCGCTGGCGACGGCATCAACGACGCCCCCGCGCTCGCTGCCGCCGATGTCGGCATCGCCATGGGCACCGGCACCGAGGTCGCCATCCAAAGCGCCGACGTCACGCTGGTGAAGGGTGATTTGCGCGCCCTGCATCAGGCCTTCGCTCTCAGCCGGGCCACGATGCAGATCATCCGCCAGAACCTGTGGTTCGCGTTTTTGTACAACGGCCTCAGCATCCCCGTCGCCGCCGGTATTTTGTATCCCTTCACCGGCTGGCTGCTCAATCCCATGCTCGCCAGCGTGGCGATGTCCCTCAGCAGTGTCTCCGTCATCCTGAACAGCCTACGCCTACGGCGGTTCAAGTGACGTTCGTCGCCAAAAAGAGTGGGGCCATCCTGTCCCCACTCCTGGCCTGTCGCGACATCTTGGTGGGTGCCAAAGGCGCAAGAAAGATCAGTGTTATCGATGCCTTCACTGGAGTCCCTGCCTTGTTCAAACCAGATCAGTCCGCGTGAACGCGGCGACGACCGGATAGCCCGCGCTTTCGATGTTCTCGCGGCCGCCTTCATCGCGATCGACCAGAATCAATGCGAAGGCGACCTTGCCGCCTTCCTCCTGGATGGCTTCGATGGCCTTCAAGGTGGATCCGCCGGTGGTGATCACGTCATCGACGACGACGATGGGTTGTTCTGTGATGAAGTTGCCCTCGATGCGTTTGCCGCGGCCGTGGCCTTTGGGTTCTTTGCGTACGACGAAGGCTTGCACTGGCTGCGCATCGCCCGCCATGCTGGAGCTCATCGCCACGGCGAGCGTGATCGGGTCCGCGCCCATCGTGAGACCGCCGAGCGAGCCGATGCTGAGGCCGCGTTTGGCCTCCTCCTGCCGCAGCAGGTCATGCAGCACCCGCCCCACGAGCACCGCGCCGCGCGAGTCGAGCGTGGTGACGCGGCAATCGACATAGAGATCGCTCTCCTTCCCGGAGGCGAGGGTGAATTTGCCCGTCTTGACGGACTTCGACTTCAAAATCTGACGCAGTTCTTCGCGGTCTTGCTGGAGGGACATGGGGCTGGATGCTAGTTGCTGGTTGGTTCGATGCTGGATTCGGCAGTAGATGTGTCGCTTTCGTCGGATTCTTCGGCGGTGCTTGATGCGTACGCAGATGTTTCCGAAAATTCGGGTTCAGGTGCCGGATTGGCTGCGGATTCGTCGGTGTTTTCGGGAGCCGCTTCTGCTTCGTCAGCAGGTACGTCAGCAGCGGGGGCGGGGACGACTCCGTCCGGTGTCAGCGTGACACCGACGGCCTTCGCGGCGTCAGCGGCTGGACCGCCGAAGGCGAGGATGCTGGCGACTTCGTCCTGCATCTGGGCGAGTTCGTCGAGCTTCAGCTCGGGATCGCGCACGATGAAGATTTCGCCGGTCTTTTTGTTCTCGTAGAAGAGCATTTTGCTGCCGTCCACCTCCTTCTCGGCGGTCTGCACGAGCAGGCGTTTGCGCTCTAGCATGAGGGCGAGGATGTAGCGTGCGTCCTCCGTTTTGGGGTCGCCATCCTCGATGAAGCGTTGCAGCAGGTCCTGGGCGCTTTCCTTCGGCGTGATCTCGGGCTTGGCCTCGGCGATGACTTTTTGATACAGGGTTTTCCAGGCGGCGATGTGCTCGTACAGCTCCTGCTCCTGCGCCCAGGCCTCGGCGCACACGTCGCGGCGGACGTAGCCGTTTTCCTTCGGGTCAAAGTGGATGGCGGTGTGAAAACTCTCACCGTCCTCAAACGGACGGTTGGTGAGGGCGCATTCATGGGCGCGGCTGCGGATGGACCAGTTTTGCTGCATCAGCGAGGGTTAAAGTTGCGGGTTTGAAGTTTCAAGTGGCGGGGGCGTCCGGCAGCGGGGCGCGGCGGTTGCGGGGCCGGGCGATCTGCGCTGTGCGTTTGGTGAAGCTGAATCGGAGCCGTGGGAGATCGCGGTTCTGCGAGCGGAAATGGAAGAGCACGAGGCCTAGCGAGCCAAACAGCAGATGCGGCATCCAGACCGTGAGCCAAGGCGGTAGATGGCCGCCTTTGCCGAGATTGAGGAAGAAATTGTTCAAGAACAGGAAGATGAAGAAGATGAACACGCTGCCCGCGATGCCGCCGACCGAGCCGCGCCGTGAATACGCCACGCCGAGCGGTGCGGCGACGAGCACCAGGGCGAAAGCCTGCCAGGGCAGGGCAAAGCGATGCCAGAAATGGGTGCGAAACGGCGCGAGCTTGTCACTCGCGGCCTTGGGATAGGCATCCAGGTAGGAGACCAGCTCCGGCACGCTCATGTAATCGGCGCGCAAGGCATAGCTGACGATGCTCCAGGGCGTTTCCTCGATGCCGGGCAGATCCAGCACACGCTGGCCGTTTTTCCGCGCTAGGAACGGGCGGATTTCCGCCACGCTGCCATCGCGGTAGATCATTTCCTTGCCATCGTAGAAGCGCCAACCTGTCTGCGGTGTCCAGCCTGCGCTGGGTGCGAGAATGGTGCGGGCAGGGGTGCCGTCCGCATTCTCTTCCCGCACCTGCATGCCATACATGCGCTCACGGCCCTGGGTGAGAGAGAATGGGAAGGTGGCGGCGAACCAGGTGCGGTGAGTGACGTCATCGCGAAACATGATGGAGGATGCGCGGATGGTGCCCGCGCTTTTCTCCGTGAGCGCACGCACCACCGCCTTGCGGTTGCCCTCCGCACGCGGTGCCCAGTAGTAGTTGGCCGCGAGGCTCAGCAGTCCGGCATAGGCGGTGCAGAGGAAAATCGGCCGCAGCACCTGCGCCAGGCTGCGGCCTGCGCCGAGCATGGAGATCAGCTCGTTCGCCCGCGACATGCGGGTGAGCGAGTACAGCACTGCCAGCAGCAGGGCCAATGGCATCACGGTCACATAAATGTAGGGCAGCAGGCCCAGATAAAAGCCCAGCACATCACCAAAACTCGATTTTGCCGCCTGAAAGTCCTTCAGGTTGTCCAGCAGGTCCATGATGATCCACAGCGTGCAGAAGGACACGAAGCAGAAGATCAGCGGGTGCATGAAGGTGCGCAGCGTGTAGCGCTCCAGGATGGCCGTTTTGCGGAAGTACTGCAGGGCGAACGGCACGGAGATCAGCGCCACGGCAATGAAGAAGAGCTTGAAGCCAAAGGCCACGGGCGTCGGCGGTTCGCCCATTTCTGTCATGTGCGCATGCGCGATGTAATTCACCAGCTCGCTGGCCACGGCCCAGATCGCCATCGAACCAGCGGCGATGCTCACCGGTGGCATCAGACGGCGCAGGTCACCCCAGCGCCGCCAGATGACGAGCAGCAGCAGCGGGACGCCGATGGACACCCACAGATTGAGGTAGGGCAGCACGTTGGAGAGCACTAGGATGCTCTTGGGCAGGGCCACCTGCGCCACCTGTGCCTGCTGGATGGCCTCTCCGGCCACATCGTCGGGATGGGTGTGGTGCCAGTCGAGCGCACGGGCCAGTACGAGCAGGATCATCGCCACGGCAAAGGATGAACGGCCCACATAGGGGAGTTCACGCGCCTTTTGCCAGGCCTGGTTCACACGTTGTTGCCACTTCATGCTGGAGAGAGTGGTGAGATTCGGCCAGAGCGCCGGAGGCGTCAAGGCTGCGGGCAAAAAGTAGTCCAGGAGCTCCGCTGTGGACCGCAGTAGAACAAAAAACCCCGCCAGTTCCCCGGCGGGGTTTGGAATGCAGTTGTCGAACTCAGTTCAGATCCAGGCAGACACCTTCCACCGTGCTGCGGGCAAAGATTTTGCCGTTGGCGAGGATCGGATAGCTCCAGACCTTGCCTTCCAGCACGTCTTTGCGGGCCACTTCTTTATATTTGTCCGGCTTGGCCTCGGCGACGACGATTTCGCCCTGGTCGCTGGTGGCGATGATCTTGTCGCCTGCGAGGATGACCTGACCGGGTCCGAAGCCTTCTTCCTTCCACATGTCCTTGCCGGTGCGGATGTCCACGCAGGCCAGTGGGCCTTTGCCGTATTCCTTGAAGCTGAACATGCCATAAAGGTAGCCGTCTTTGACAACCGGGGTGCTCCAGTGATTGAAGCACTCGTTTTCACGCCGCCAGATCTGTTCGGCGCTGAGCTTACTGCCCTTTTTGCTGAGCTTGAAGGCACCGGCACCCACGCCGTAACCAGCGGAGCAATAGACGATGTCTTCAAACACGACCGGGGAGGCCGCAGTGCTCACTTTGTAGGGGAACTCGGCACGCCAGAGGACATCACCCTTCTGCGGGTTCACGCCGACGAGGCCAGTCTGGGTGAAGAAGATAGCCTGATGCACGCCAAGGATGTCCGCGAGGATCGGGGTGGCGTGGGTCATCTTGTCGTCCTCACCTTTCCACACGACTTTGCCGGTGCCTTTGTTCAGACCGATGAGCGCTTGACCTTTGCCGCCGCCGGCGAGCAGGAGAATGTCGCCATCAATGAGCGGGGAGGCGGCGTTCTGCCACTTGATCATCTCGCCGCTATTTTCCTTCTTCACGTCGTGATCCCAGACGCTGCCGCCGGTCGCCGCGTCGAAGCAAAAGACATGGAGCAGGCTGTCGATGACGTACACCTTGCCGCCGTCGATGACGGGGGAACTGCGGGAGCCGTCGCCACCGTCATTGCCCTTTGCACCCGCATTGCCGCCGCCATCATACTTCGGGATGACGCTCAGCGGCTTGCTCCAGAGTTGCTTGCCAGACTTTTCGTCGAGGCAGACGAGCATTTCGCCCGTGTTGCCATCCGTTTCACCGGTGACGAGCGTGTAGGCCTTGCCGTCTGCGACAGCGAAGGAGCTGAAGCCGAGGTTCGTGGGCGTTTTCCACACTTCTTTGAGGCTCCATTTCGCACCCGCCACAGCGGGGATGATGCCATTGCCTGCAGGGCCACGGAAAGTGCCCCAGTCGGTGGTTGCAGCGGAGGCGGCGGTCGCCAAAGCGAGGCCGAGGACGGTGGTGAGGTGGGTGCGTGTCATGATGATGGAGAGGAAACGAAAACGCCGAGTTGTGGAGGCTCTTTCGGATGGCGGCGCGGAGGCGAAGTCAGACGTTAGACGTTAGACGTTAGAGGTAAGACGTGAGAAGTCAGAGGTGGCGATGATCTTCTGACCTCTCACATCTTACTTCTAACGCTCACTCCGTCGGCCGGCGCGAGCGCGGCTCACGCGTCACCGTGTCACCCGTGCCGGGGCTGGTGACGAAGGGGCCGTCCGCCATCGGGGCGACGTTGGTGAAGCCGACATCGGGCATGTCGCTGGGCTTGCCTTCGAGCGGGAAGTCTTTGCGCAGTGGGAAGAACGGGTAGCCTTCCCACATCAGGATGCGGCGCAGGTCGGGATGACCGCTGAATTTGATGCCCATCATGTCCCAGACTTCGCGCTCATGCCAGTTCGCAGTGGCCCAGAGGTCGCTGACAGTCGGCACTTCCTCGTCTTCGGCCACAGCGGCCCGCACGCGCAGGTGCTGGAGATGGCCGTAGCCGTAAAGTTCGTACACCATCTCAAACCGCGGCTCCTTGCCCAGGTAATCGAGGCTGGAGACGTCCACGAGATAATCAAAGGCCAGCTCGTCGCGGCAGTATTTCAGCAGCGGCTTCGCGCCGGCCAGCGTGACGACCAGCGTGTGCTCGCCACGGAATTCCTTCACTTCGAGCACGGCGGTGCCGAATTTCTGCTTCAGAGCCTCGGCCATTTGGGCGGCATTCATGGTCATGACAAAATTAAGCGGTGAGTTCGGCGATGAGTTCCTTCTTCTGTTCGGTGAAGGAGTGCTCGGTTTCGATTTTGCGTTGGAGACGCATGAGGCCCTCCAGCAGCGCCTCGGGGCGTGGTGGGCAGCCGGAAATGTACACATCCACCGGGATGATCTGGTCCACGCCTTGCAGCACCGCATAGCTGCGATACATGCCGCCGCTGCTGGCACAGGCACCCATGGCGATGCACCACTTCGGCTCCGGCATCTGGTCCCACACGCGCTTCACGGCCAGCGCCATTTTGTAGGTCACGGTGCCGGCCACGATCATCACATCAGCCTGACGGGGGGAGAAACGCATCACCTCCATGCCGAAGCGGCTCAAATCGTAACGGCTGCACGCGGCGGCCATCATTTCGATCGCGCAGCAGGCCAGGCCCATCGGCATCGGCCACATGGAGTTCTTGCGCATCCAGTTGATGGCAGAATCCAGCTTGGTGAAAATGACATTGCCTTCGATTTTTGAATCGTAGGTGGCAAGAGTTTGATCAGCTGGGGCAACCATGGGGCGAGAGGGGGGATGAGGAACTGGCAGAAATACGCCCCGTGCGCAGGAGCGGCAATTAGATTGTGAATCTTTTCACAAAGGGTGTCCCAAATCACGCGGCATCGGTTGAGCAAAAAGTCATTGTCGTCAGGGGCGGGGAACGACAGCCTCTCCGCATGTCCGACTCATACTTGCGCTACACCGACCTCGCGGCCGCGATTCAGTTGGCGCGATCTCATGGAATGAGCACGGAACAGATCATTCGCGCCCTCACGGGTGGCATGGTCTATTAAAGACGCCCTGCATTTCGCCAGGCGAGCCGCCCCATTGGTGGACCTTTCGGTTCAGGCGTTCATGCAACTGCGCAAGAACTTGCCTTGATCAGACTTCCTCCACTTTGGCAATAAATCGCTCGCTGTAGCCCTCTTCGAGAAGTTGGTCGCGCTTGACCGGTTTGCCCTTGGCAGCCGCATGCTGCTTGACGGCCACGAGCAATTGCGAAATGCCCTGATCCAGCAACTGATCGTCACTCTTGATCCTTTTTGTGGCTCCGGCGGCTTTTGGCATGGCGCAAGAATAGGCTCCACAGACAGCGCCGACAATCTTAAAGTTAGCGAGAAACCAGCCCGGCAGGCGAATGTGGGCATCCGCACTCCATTTCCGCCCAACTGTGCCAAGTGCCAGCACAACTGTGCCAAATCCTGGCGCTTTGGTCCCATTGGAGACGCGTAGCACTTTGTGGTCAAAACGCCACATCCCTGAAAAATCAAGGCCTCCAGCGCCGCCGACCCCACTTGGCACGCGTCTAGCCAAGGAAAGAGAGCCAAAACCCCCACTCTCCCCCTTTTCCCCCAACCCACAGATCATGAGCAAAATCCTCGGCATTGACCTCGGCACCACGAACTCCTGCATGGCCGTCCTTGAAGGCGGCAAGGCCACGGTGCTTGAAAACTCGGAAGGCGCACGCACCACCCCTTCCGTCGTCGCCTTCACCAAGAGCGGCGAGCGCGTCGTCGGTCAGGCCGCGAAGCGCCAGGCCGTCACGAACCCCCGCAACACCGTTTTCTCCGTGAAGCGCCTCATGGGCCGCAAGTTCACCGAACTGACCGACGCCGACAAGCGCCTGCCCTACAAAATCGTGGCCGCCAGCAATGGCGATGCGCATGTGCAGGTCGAAGTCGGCGGCGAAACGAAGACCTACAGCCCGCAGGAAGTCAGCGCGATGATCCTGGCGAAGCTGAAGGCCGACGCGGAAGCGAAGCTCGGCGAAACGATCACCGAGGCCGTCATTACCGTCCCCGCTTACTTCAATGACAGCCAGCGCAGCGCCACGAAGGCTGCGGGTGAGATCGCCGGCCTCAATGTGCGCCGCATCATCAATGAACCGACCGCCGCAGCCCTCGCTTACGGCCTCGACAGCAAGTCCGACGAAAAAGTCGCCGTGTATGACCTCGGCGGCGGCACCTTCGACATCTCAGTGCTCGAAATCGGCGACGGCGTCTTCGAAGTGCTCGCCACGGACGGCGACACGCACCTCGGCGGCGACGACTGGGACAACACCCTCATCACCTGGATCGTCAACGAGTTCAAAACCGACAGCGGCATCGACCTCACCAACCAGCCGGACGCGATTCAGCGCATCAAAGAGGAGGCGGAGAAGGCCAAGATTGCCCTCAGCTCCAGCCAGAATTACGACTTGAACCTGCCCTTCATCACCGCCGACGCCTCCGGGCCGAAGCACATCATGAAGACCCTCAGCCGCGCCAAGATGGAGCAGCTCACCGACAGTCTGTTCGAGCGCACCATCAAGCCGGTGAAGGATTGCCTCGCCGCCGCGAAGCTCGACGCCAGCAAGATTGATGAGCTCGTGCTCGTCGGCGGCATGACCCGCATGCCGAAGGTCGTCGAAACCGCACGCAAGCTCGCTGGCAAAGACCCGCATCAGGGCGTGAACCCGGACGAAGTCGTCGCCATCGGCGCGGCCATCCAGGGCGGCGTGCTCAAAGGCGATGTCAAAGACGTGCTCCTGCTTGACGTGACCCCGCTCACGCTCGCCATCGAGACCGCTGGCGGTGTCGCCACGGCAATGATCCCGCGCAACACGACCATCCCGAAGAAGCACTCACAAATCTTCTCCACCTACAGCGACAACCAGCCCGGCGTGGAAATCGTCGTCCTCCAGGGCGAGCGCCCGATGTCCCGCGACAACAAAACGCTCGGCACCTTCAAGCTCGACGGCATCCCGCCAGCCCCACGCGGCGTGCCGCAGGTTGAGGTCACCTTTGACATCGACGCGAACGGCATCCTGCACGTCTCCGCGAAGGAAAAAGTGTCCGGCAAGGAAAGTAAAATCTCCATCCAGGGCAGCTCCGGCCTCAGCCAGGAAGAGATCGAAAAAGCCAAGCGCGATGCCGAAGAGCACGCCGACGAAGATCTCAAGCGCAAGGAAGCTGTCGAAGTGAAGAACAAGGCCGAGGGCCTCAGCTTCGAGATCGAGAAACAGCTCAAGGACTGGGAAGAAAAAGTTCCCGCCGACCAGCTCGCCCCGATCAAGGACAAGCTCACCAGCTTGAAGTCCGCTATCGAATCCGGTGACACCGACCAGATGAAGGCCCAGACCGAAGAACTCGAAAAACTCTTCGCTGCCGCCTATCAAGCCGCCGCTGCCGCAGGTGCAACCGCCGGAGCACCCGGCGGCATGCCCGACATGAGCGGTATGGGTGGCGAAGGCCCTGATGTCGCCGCTTCGGAAACGAAGAGCCAGGACAAAGGCAAGGTCGTCGATGCCGACTTCGAAGTGGTCGATAAGGACAAGTAAGTTCAACACAGCAAACTCATGTTAACAGCCACCCAAGCTAGAACTGCTTTCGGCAGCATTTTTGTACTCGAAAACGAGGAGCAATTATTCCGTAATCAATCTGAGCGCCAACAGGTGAAGTTGGAAGTGCGTATTGGAATTTCATCCTCTATCCAGCATTTGATTCTCTCCATAAAATATCCGATCGCTACCGAAGTCTCTATGGGAGAGCGTGCGCTGCAGGAATTCTGGCGATGCACAGAAATTAACGAATCGAACAGAAATGACATCCTTAACGAAGCTACATTCGTGAGAACTGTGGACGGAGTCATGATTGAAAGACTCCATCTTGATGATGGTTGGCTATCGATAAAGGCAACACCGAGCAACAATCAGTGATCTCGTTTATCCAGTCGTTGCCATCCAGGCAACCGCATCCCCGTCCCAGAGCGCCGCAGCACGGTGTCCTGGAAGGACGCGCTCCGGGCCGTAGGCCGGGTGTGTTCGGCGGGTTGCGTGCCGAGTATGGAGTGGCGACGAGTCGTCGCCCTGCCGGCTTCCTTTTTGGTGACGACTCGTCGCCACTCCAAAACTTCAACCCCACCCCGCAACCACGATGAGTTTGGAGGCGCTCAAGGAACTGTCAGCACTTGATGGAGAGGCCAAGAGCCTCCTCCATCGTTATGACGAGCTCCTGCTCACGATGCGCCGCCGTTTTCTCAATCAGATCGTCGAGTGTTTCACCTCCTTGACCGAGGTGGAGGGCTTCCGCATCAAGCGTGATCCGATGGGCGCGAGCGCCCGGCTGGATGAGACGGAACTGGCGATCAGTTGCACCGATCCCACCCACACGCTGGTGGATTCACAGGCGAAGTATTCCGTGACCTGCTCCCTGGCCCCGCACCGCGCCTACGGCATCCAGTTATGCCGCCAGCCGCTGGTGGAGTTCACCAACCAAAGCTCCGATACGAACGACCAGATCACCAACAAGCACCTGGAGATCGACTACCTGAAGTCCCTGATCCAAAACCACGGCAACGATCAATGGTTCGTCATGGGTCGGATGGAAAACACCGCTGACATGCGCAGCGTGAACAGCCCACCGCCCGCGTATGAGTCCATCTCCACCTTCGAGCAGGCCGTGAAAGTAGCGCTGCGTGAAATCTCCAACGCCGCCATCGCCCCACGCGCATGAACACACGCAACCTCCATCGTGTAGCGCTGCTCGCCGCCGCCATCGCCCTCGCGGCCTGCGGCAAAACGCCGGAAACGGCGGCACCGCCTGCACCCGCGGCTCCCACGCCGGTGGTGATGTCTGACGGCAAGGTCGAGGCCGCCTTCATGGACGTTTTGACGCCTGCGACACCCGCTGCGCCGGTGCCCATGGCCGCCGCTGAGGTGAATGAGGAGGTGCTGGCGATCCTCGCGCAAAATCCCGGCTTGAATGCCACGGAACTGCTCAGCGTGCCGGCGGTGAACCAGAAACTCGCCAGCATCCTCACCAAACTGGGCCAGGACAAGGCCTTGCAGGGCCGGATCAATTCCACTGTAGATCTCGCCGCGCAGTTCACCGGTCTTGACGGCCCGCCTGGCAGCGCCAGACTGGACCTCGACATCGCGAAGTACGATCAGGCCCGCACCGCACGCATGCTGCAGGCCGTGCTCTCCGAGGATCCCAAGCAGTTGGTCGGCTTCCTCGTCGGTGAGATTGGCGAGGCCACCCCGGACATCAGCTTCGGCGGCATGAGCCGCGCCCCGAACGGCGTCTCCATCGTCCCGAATGCGCCCGCCGCCAAGACCGAGCAACCCGAATGATTTTCCCCACTTTCCGCCCGGCCAGCCGGCACACCCAACCCGTGTGACAGCAGGCCGGGCAGACAACCCGAAACCAAACCAGAACCACAAACCAGACTATGGCTACCGCAATCACCCCGCTTGGACGTCGCGTCCTCGTAAAGCGCTCCGACAGCGAAGAAAAAACCGCCGGAGGCATCTTCCTCCCCGACACCGCCAAAGAAAAACCGCAGGAAGCTGAAGTGCTCGCACTCGGCATCGGCAAAGACGACGAAGGCAAGGACGTGACCACCCTCTTCACTGTGAAGAAGGGCGACAAAGTCCTCATCTCCAAATACGGCGGCACGGAAGTGAAGCTCGACGGCGACGACGTCCTCATCATCAATGAAACCGACATCCTCGGCATCATTGGCTAATCCAACCCAACCCCAACCCTCATTCAACTGATCAAAATTTATGGCTAAACAACTACACTTTGACGAAAATGCACGTCACGCGCTCCTGCGCGGCGTCACCAAGCTGGCTCGCGCCGTGAAGGCCACCCTCGGCCCATCCGGACGCAACGTCATCCTGGAAAAGAAATTCGGCTCCCCTACGATCACCAAGGACGGTGTCACCGTGGCCAAGGAAATCGAACTGCCTTGCCCTTATGAAAACATGGGCGCCCAGCTCATCAAGGAAGTCTCCTCCAAGACCTCCGACATCGCTGGTGACGGCACCACGACCGCTACGGTCCTGGCCGAGGCGATCTACGCTGAAGGTCTCCGCAACGTGACCGCCGGCGCCAACCCGATCTCGCTTCAGCGCGGCATCATGAAGGCCACTGCGGCCATCGTCGCCAAGCTCGCGGAGATCTCCACCCCCGTGAAGGACAGCAAGGAAGTGGCCCAGGTCGCAACCGTGTCCGCCAACTGGGACACCGACATCGGCAACATCATCGCCGAAGCCATGGACAAAGTGGGCAAGGAAGGCACCATCACCGTCGAAGAAGCCAAATCCATCGAAACGACTCTCGAAGTCGTCGAAGGTATGCAGTTCGACAAGGGCTACCTCTCCCCTTACTTCGTCACCAATCCGGAGACGATGGAGTGCAACCTTGAAGGTGCCTACATCCTCATCAACGAGAAGAAAGTCAGCAATCTCAAGGACATGCTGCCTCTGCTTGAGAAGGTCGCTCGCTCCGGCAAGCCCCTCCTCATCATCGCTGAAGACGTCGAAGGTGAAGCCCTTGCCACCCTCGTGGTGAACAAGCTGCGCGGCACCCTCAACATCGTGGCGGTCAAGGCTCCTGGCTTCGGCGACCGCCGCAAGGCCATGCTCGAAGACATCGCCATCCTCACCGGCGGCCGCTGCATCACCGAAGACCTCGGCATCAAGCTTGAGAACATCGAGCTGACCGACCTCGGCCAGGCCAAGCGCATCACCATCGGCAAGGAAACCACGGTCATCGTCGAAGGCGAAGGCGGCAGCGACGCCATCCAGGGCCGCGTGTCCCAGATCAAGAACCAGATCGCCGACACGACCAGCGACTACGACCGTGAGAAGCTCCAGGAGCGTCTCGCCAAGCTCGCCGGCGGTGTCGCCGTCATCAACGTCGGTGCTGCCACTGAGACCGAGATGAAGGAAAAGAAGGCCCGCGTTGAAGACGCCCTGCACGCCACCCGTGCGGCCGTCGAAGAAGGCATCGTTCCTGGGGGCGGCGTCGCCCTCATCCGCGCCCAGGCCGCCATCGGCGACCTTGGTCTCGTCGGAGACGAAAAGACTGGCGCTGAAATCGTCGCTCGTGCGATCGAAGCTCCCCTCCGTCAGCTTGCAGCCAATGCAGGCGTCGAAGGCGCTCTCATCGTTGCCGAAGTCAAGAAGGGCAAAGGCAACCACGGCTACAACGTCGCCACCGCCACGTATGAAGACCTCGTCAAGGCTGGTGTCGTTGATCCAACCAAGGTGACCCGCAGCGCTCTCCAGAACGCCGCGTCGATCTCCGGTCTCCTCCTCACCACGGAGTGCCTCATCGCCGACATCCCGAAGGAAGAAGCGTCTGACTCTGGTCACGCCCACGACCACGGCGGCATGATGTAATTTTTGACCGAGGCGAGACCCAACCCTCGCCACGATTCAAAACCCAAAACCCCCACGCGGCCCGGAAGCAATTCCGGGCCGTTTCTTTTGTACTCGTGTAACACCCGTTCCAGACTAATTTCTCGCCACCTCACACCCCACTCTATGAACCTCCAGCACGCCCTCCGCTCTACCGCCGTCCTCGCTGTCGCCTTGGCCCTTGCCAGTTGTGCCTCCAGGACTCCAAACGCCATCTACCTCGCGCCGCTCGCCGTGACGATCGTTCAAGGAGACCAGGTTAATACCACGGTGACCACCATGGACGGCAGGATGCCCGAAGCGGAGTGCAAGATGCTCGCCAGCAGGATCACCGACAAAGTGCGGACTCTCGCCCCGCTTGGCGCAGGGGCTTTCCGCAGCTATGAGCTGGCGGTCAACATCACGCGTTACGCCCGAGGGAATGGACTTGTCCGCACCCTGGTCATCGGCACGGGTCAAATCCACCTGGACGGCGTCGTGACGGTTTATCAGATGCCGAAACGGGTCAAAGTCGGCGAGTTCATCCTCAACAAAGCCTTCGCCATGGGCGGTCTCTATGGAGTGTCGGTGAACATGAACACCATTTCTAACACCTACGCCCAGGCGGTCGCAGAAACCGTCTGCCGCTTGAAGTAGCCAGCGTTACGGATCAATTGCCGTCAAAATCACTGCCACCGCAGCGTTCTCATCGCCCTATGATCCGCTTTGTCCTCTCCGTTCTGGCGTTGTCCGTCGCCGCCTTGTCCTCCGAAGCTTTAGCGAAGGATGGGAAGCCCAATCTCATCTTCATCCTCAGCGACGACCTCGCGCAGGGAGACGTGGGCTGCTACGGTCAGAAGCTCATTCAGACACCGATGCTCGACCGCATGGCCAAAGAAGGCACGCGCTACATGCAGGCCTACTGCGGCACCAGTGTCTGTGCGCCATCACGCTCGTCCTTGATGACCGGATTGCACTCCGGCCATTGCCCGATCCGGGCGAACCGCGAAATCTGTAAGGAAGGACAGAAGCCGCTGCCTGCGGGCACGATCACTGTGGCGCGGATCCTGCATGATGCCGGTTACCCCTACTCTGTCATTTGATTTAAATTTCTTCATCAGGCCATAGTGGTGGGCGGTCGGCGCGGGTTTTTCGCCGGCGCTGCACTTGATCACGCTCGCGCTTTTTAATGCGGCTTTCCAGCATCGCTCGT
>Ga0209702_10000981_pt1 | contig 58104 bp, 52 predicted proteins | sample FRY01_FD_187210 | JGI IMG/M metagenome (GOLD analysis project Ga0209702, IMG submission 187210) | Freshwater microbial communities from Lake Fryxell liftoff mats and glacier meltwater in Antarctica - FRY-01 (SPAdes) (version 2) | ecosystem: Environmental > Aquatic > Freshwater > Ice > Glacier...
GTGCTCTGGGTCGGGACGCTGCCGGCGGGAATCGGAGCCGGCCTGATGCAGATGCTGCCCTGGAGCGACAGCGAAGCCGAGGGGGCGACGCGCATCAACACAATCGATACTTACCTGATCAGCCTGTTGATCCACCACTGGACGGTGCTGTTTGCCGTGGCGATTGGTGCTTTCATCGTGCTGGTGATGGCAAGGTCGGCCTATATGGCCGGCGCCTATCCGCTGCCCGATGCCGAGCGCCCAGCCTCGCAAGGTGCACCGAGGTCTTGAGCAGCGGCGCGAGCACCCTCGGATGCGACGCCCCTGCGTGAGACAATTTGCACCCGGCGTAAGACAATTTAATGCCGCCATTTTTACCCCCCAGCCTCTGGACACACACCATGAACCGCTGCCGTCCCCTCCCCCGCCGCCACCTGCTGGCCAGCCTGCTGTTGCTGGTCGGCGCTGGCAACGCGTTTGCCCAATCGCTGCCGACCCGGCAATTCCCAGCCCAGGCCCTGCGCGGCACGCTGGTGGTGCTGCAGCCGCCTGCGATCACCTTGGATGGTGCGCCCGCCCGTCTATCTCCCGGCTCCCGCATCCGCGAGGCGAACAACATGTTTGTGCTTTCTGCGGCGCTGGTAAACCGGGAAGTCACGGTGAATTACACGCTGGAGCCCAGTGGCCTGGTGCACAACGTGTGGATCCTGACCGAGGCCGAAGCCCGCCTGAAGCGCCCGCGCAGCCCCGATCCAAAAAATTGACGGCTGTGCGCTTTGCCCGCCGTTTTCTCGCGCCAGCCTCGCAGGCTGCGCAACACGCTCCTTGCGAGCACGCCCTGTCACACACCCCCATTTCCCCATCCGTTGTCGCCCCATGAGCAAAAAAGTCTTCATCAAAACCTTTGGCTGCCAAATGAACGAGTACGACTCGGACAAGATGGCCGACGTCTTGCGCGCTGCCCAGGGCTACGAGCCCACCCAAAACGTGGACGAGGCCGATCTGATCCTGTTCAACACCTGCTCGGTGCGCGAGAAGGCGCAAGAAAAAGTGTTTTCTGATCTGGGCCGGGTGCGGCACCTGAAGAAAAAGGGCGTGCTGATTGGCGTCGGCGGTTGCGTGGCGAGCCAGGAAGGTGCCGAGATCATCAAGCGCGCGCCTTATGTAGACGTGGTGTTCGGCCCGCAGACGCTGCACCGGTTGCCCGAGCTGCTGAACGCGCGCCAGCGGCTCGCCAAACCGCAGGTAGACATCAGCTTTCCAGAGATCGAAAAGTTCGACCACCTGCCGCCGGCCCGGGTCGATGGTGCGACTGCCTTCGTCTCCATCATGGAAGGCTGCTCCAAGTACTGCAGCTACTGTGTGGTGCCCTACACCCGGGGCGAAGAAATGAGCCGGCCGTTTGACGACGTGTTGGTGGAGATCGCCGGCTTGGCAGACCAGGGCGTGCGCGAGGTGAATTTGCTGGGGCAAAACGTCAACGCCTACCGTGGCCCCATGGGCGATTCGGGCGAAATAGCCGATTTCGCCCTGCTGCTCGAATACGTGGCCGATATCCCTGGCATTGAGCGTATCCGCTACACCACCAGCCATCCCAACGAATTCACGCCGCGACTGATCGAGGCCTACGCGCGGATTCCCAAGCTGGTGAACCACCTGCATCTGCCGGTGCAACACGGCTCGGACCGTATCCTCATGGCCATGAAGCGCGGCTACACCGCGATGGAATACAAAAGCACGGTGCGCAAACTGCGCGCGATCCGGCCCGAACTGGTGATGAGCAGCGATTTCATCGTCGGCTTCCCTGGCGAGACCGAGGAAGACTTCGGCAAGCTGATGAAGCTGATCGACGACGTGGGCTTCGACATCAGCTTCAGCTTCATCTTCAGCCCACGCCCCGGCACCCCCGCCGCCAACCTGCCCGACGACACGCCGCACGCGGCCAAGCTCAAGCGCCTGCAACACCTGCAGGCCACGATCGAAGCCAACGTGCGCCGCATCAGCGCGAGCCGCCAAGACACGGTACAGCGCATCCTGGTCGAAGGGCCGTCGCGCAAATCCACGGCCGAGGTGCCGGAACTCATGGGCCGCACCGAGTGCAACCGGGTGGTCAATTTCCCTGCCGGCCCGAACGCGGCGCGCTTGGTCGGTCAGATGATCGACATTCGCATCACCGACACCATGCCGCACTCGCTCAAGGGCGAGGTGGTGGTAAACGAAGCGGCCTGAGTCACCCGCTTAGCGTGGCTGCAGGTAGCGCCTGTCCGACCAAGTGGCCAGCCACTGCGGCGCAAAAGCGGCAAAAATCGCCGCCAATACAGCGGTGGGAAACGCATCGCCTCAGGCCATCACCCAGCGACCGGCCGGCGCCTGCGCGATCGCTGCCGCACCCACCAGCCGGCGCAGCGGCTGCATCAACACGTCGTAGATAAATGCAGCAGCAGCGGTGCTTATGAAGGCGCGGTCCAGCGTGTAGACCAACATGTTGGTGGGCAGCCAGCGCCGCAGCGCCGCACCGGTGCCCAGCGCCAAGCCCACACAGACCAACCACTGTGCCAACCCCACCAGCGCGTCGGCCTGCCCCGACCCCCATTCACCCGCGCGGCTCCCACAGCCAACACCAACACGGCGAGCGGCCAGCCCAGCATGAGCAGCAACAGGCAGGCACCAGACAGCTGAATTTGGAGGCTTTGCAGCGAGGTTTGCAGCGACAGCCACAGGCCGGGCAATATCACCACCACCACCGCAGCCAACGCCAGCATGAGCAGCGCACCGTGCAACATGCGCCAGCGCCGCGGCCAAAGGGCCACGGTCAGCACAATCAACGTCAACGCGAGGGCAAATTCAAGTCTGGGCGGGACGCTGGCCGAATATCGGCGGCACCCGCGTTCAGGGTCTTGACTTAGCTAACCCCTGCCGGGCATCTTGGGCATGCCTTTCATGCCACCGATTTTTTTCATCATCTTCATCAGGCCGCCGCCCTTCATCTGTTTCATCATCCCCTGCATCTGCTCAAACTCTTTGAGCAGCCGGTTGACCTCCTGCACCTGTACACCGGCACCAGCGGCGATGCGGCGCTTGCGGGTGGCCTTGATGATTTCTGGTTTGCTGCGTTCGCGCAGCGTCATGCTACAAATAATGCCTTCTTTGCGGACGATGTCTTTCTCGGCCTTGCCCATGTCCATCTGGCCCGCCTTGGCGGAGAGCGCGCTGGGCAGCTTGTCCATCAGGCTGGAGAGACCGCCCATCTGCTTCATCTGACGAATCTGGTCCAGGAAGTCGGAGAGGTCGAAACCACCGCCGCTCTTGACCTTGGCTGCCAGCTTTTGCGCCGCCGCCATGTCCACCCCGGCGGTGACCTGCTCAACCAGAGACAGGATGTCACCCATACCCAGGATGCGGCCGGCGTGGCGTTCGGCGTCGAACACCTCAAGCCCATCGATCTTCTCCGAGGTGCCGGCAAACTTGATCGGCGCGCCGGTGACCGCGCGCACCGAAAGCGCCGCGCCGCCGCGCGAATCGCCATCGGTCTTGGTCAGGATGATGCCGGTGATCGGCAGCGCGTCGCTGAAGGCCTTGGCCGTGTTGACCGCGTCCTGGCCCTGCATGGCGTCGACAACAAACAGCGTCTCCACCGGCTTGAGCACAGCGTGCAGCTCCTGGATCTCGCGCATCAGCGTCTCGTCGATCGCCAGACGCCCGGCTGTGTCGACCAGTAACACATCAAAATAGTGCTTGCGTGCGTAGTCGATGGCAGCGCGTGCGATGTCGACCGGCTTTTGGTCTGGTGTGCTGGGGAACCACTCGGCGCCTGCTTGCGCGGTCACGGTCTTGAGCTGCTCGATGGCGGCCGGGCGATACACGTCGCCCGAGACAGTGAGCACCTTCTTCTTGCGCTTCTCGATCAGGTGCTTGGCCAGCTTGGCGGTGGTGGTTGTCTTGCCCGCGCCCTGCAGGCCGGCCATGAGAATCACCGCCGGTGGCTGCACCGCGAGGTTAATGTCTGAGATTCCCTGGCCCATGGTCGCGGCGAGCTCGCGGTTGACGATGGACACCAGCGCCTGGCCTGGTGTGAGCGAGCCCACCACCTCCTGACCAAGCGCTTTTTCCTTCACCCGCGCGATGAAATCGCGCACCACCGGCAGCGCCACATCGGCCTCCAGCAAGGCCATGCGCACCTCGCGCAGCATGTCGGTGACGTTGCTGTCGGTGATGCGGGCTTGGCCGCGCATTTCCTTGACAGTGCGGGAAAGACGTTCGGAAAGGGCTGATGCCATGGTGCGCTCGGGTCAATTGGAGGCTGGCCGGTGTGAACCGACGGAGGGCCGCAGGCGGGCGTCGAGCGCCCCTGGTGGCTGCATTTGCCGCTTTCGGCAGTGGCCCCACCCACTGGCAAGACCGTTAGACTGCAACCATAATTTTAGCCGCCTACGAAAGCTGCACACCCGTTGACAAGCACCCGTCACCCACCCCGACATTGCTCCGTTGCTCCGTTGCCCCGATGAACCTGCTGCCCGCCTTGACCGTGCATCCAACTGCGGCCCTGCTGTCTGCCGTGGCAGCGCTGGCCTATGCGGTGCTGGCCTGGGCTTCTGCGCGTCTGTCCCCGGCGCAAACCCGCGCCCTGCTTGCCATTGCCTGGCTGCTGCATCTGCTGGTGCTCTCTGTCAATTTGCTCGATCACCCGGCGCATTTCGGTTTTGCACCCGCCCTGTCAGTGACCGCTTGGCTGGTGTTTACCGTCTACCTGATCGAGAGCCGCATGTTCCCGCAAATGCCGGCACGCTGGCCGCTGGCGGTACTGGGCGCGCTGGCAATTGTGCTGGCGCTGGTGTTTCCCGGCAACATGCACCCTGCCCTTCGCTCGCCCTGGCTGCAGCTGCACTGGGCGCTGGGCATCGCCTCTTACGGCCTGATCGGGGTGGCTGTGGTCCATGCCTGGATGATGCAGCACGCCGAAAAAGCGATGCGCCTGGGCAAGGCCTCGGAGTCCTCCATACCGCTGCTGACACTGGAGCGGCTCACCTTCCGATTTGTCGGTGCCGGTTTCGTGCTGCTGAGCGCCACGCTACTGGCTGGCACCTGGTTTACCGAGCAGTACCTTGACCGCTTCGTCTGGGACCACAAGACCCTCTTCACCGTGCTGTCCTGGGTCACCATGGGCCTGCTGCTGTGGGGCCGCTGGCGCCTGGGCTGGCGCGGGCGAACCGCCGCACGAACGCTCTACATCGGCGCCGGCTTCTTGTTGCTGGGCTACGTGGGCTCGCGCTTCGTGATTGAAGTGCTGCTCGACAACCGATGAAACCACCTTTGACCGACCCATGAAATACCTGCTGGTTCTTGCTGTTGTGCTTTTGGCTTTCTGGGTTTGGCGCCAAGGCCGCCAGGTGGACAACGACGCCCCGTCTGCCAAACCCCGACGCACCAAGCCGTTGCCGCCACCGACCGCCATGGTGGCTTGCCTGCAATGCGGCACCCACCTGCCTGACACCGAGGCCGTGCGCGGGCGGCAAGGGCCCTACTGCTGCGAAGAACACCGGCGCCTGTGCGAGAGCCAGGCCGGTTGATGCGCACCAGCCTACCGCCGCGCTGACACATGGCCCACTGAGATGGCACACAACCACCCGTCACAATGCCAGGTCTCCTGGCTGGCTGTGCTGGGCGGCGATGGCGCCAGCGGCCAGGCAACGCGCGCGCGCTCGTTCCGACGCCTGTGGCGCGCGTTCATGCGAGCGCGGGTGGTCATTGCTTTGGTGGTTCTGCTCCAGGTTTTTGTGGTGGGCACCGGCACCGGCGGGTCGCCCTGGCTGGTGGCGGTCTGTGCGCTCCATCTGGTCGCCAGCGTGGCCGTGTTGCTGTGGTGGAGCCCGGTCCAGCCAGGCGATTCCTTTCGTCTGCAATGGCTGCTGACCATTGGGATCGACCTGCTGGTGTTTGCGCTGCTGCAGACGTTTCAGCAGGGCGACATCAACTACACGCCGCTGTTTGCCCTGCCGGTGCTGCAAGCGTCCATCCTGGGCTCGCTGACATTTGCCTTGGGCACGGCGGCGCTGATCACCCTCTATCTGCTGGGAGAGGCCTGGATGAGCGCGCCGCTGCTGAGCGACGTGGCCACCGCGCGCTTTTTGCAAACCGCTTTAACCGGTACCGGGTTTTTTCTGGTGGCGTTTCTCGCCAATCAGCTGGCCGCCCGGCTGGCGCGCGAAGAAGCGGTGGCGCAGAGCAGCCAGGCGGCGGCCCGCAACCAGGCGCTGGTCAACGCGCTGGTGATCGAGGGCATGAGCGAAGGGGTGCTGGTGGTCGACCAGCACGGTGCGGTACGCAACACCAACCCGGCGGCGCAGGCCATGTTGATGGGGCAGCGCCAGACGTCTGGCGGCAAGCTGCTGCTGTCAGCGCGCGACAACTGGGCTGGCCTGTCCAACCTGGTCAACGCAACCTTTGAGCTCGGCCATCCATTGCAAAGCGAGCTCACCATTGAGCTGGACGACATCACCACCCACAGGCTGCACGCACGCACCCGCCTCACCCAAGACAGCTCGGACGAAGCGCCTGGCTTGTGCGTGCTGTTTCTTGAGGACCTGAAGGAGGTCGAGGCACGGGTACGCACCGAAAAACTCGCGTCCATGGGGCGCATGTCGGCCGCTGTGGCACACGAAATCCGCAACCCACTGTCGGCCATCACACAGGCCAACGCGCTGCTCGACGAAGACATGCTGGAGCCCAGCCAGAAGCGGCTTACCCGCATGATTGAACAGAACGCACAGCGCCTTTCGCGGATCGTTGAAGACATCCTCAACGTGGCACGCGCGCAGCCAGGCCCAGCCAGCATCGGTACGCCCAGCCTGCCGCTGGACCAGGCGGTGCGCCAGATCACACACGAATGGAGTCGGCAGAATGCTGAGCCGGGAGTGCTCAGCGTACACACCCATGCCACGGCGTTGCATGTGGGATTCGACCCCGATCACCTGCGCCGCCTGCTGGTCAATTTGCTGGACAACGCGCTGCGCCACGCTAGCCGAAATGCCGCCTCAATCCGCGTGATCACCCAGCCCAGTGGGCTTGCGCGGGGTCGGTTGTCGGTCTGGAGCGACGGCGAGCTACTGGAGGCCAGCGTGCAACGCCACCTGTTTGAGCCCTTCTCCTCATCCGAGAGCCGCTCCAGCGGTCTGGGCCTGTACATCTGTCGCGAGCTGTGCGCACGCAACGGTGCTGAAATTGCCCATCAGCGCAGCGTGCTGGACCAGCGCGAGGGCAACGAATTTTTTGTTCTGATGCCGGCCACCGAAGGCCAGCGCACACCGGCGCAGCAAAATCTGGCCTATGCCGACTCGGTGCCACCCACCCTCCCGTTGCAACGCCCCCGGCCAGGCGGGCAACCGATGAGCATCCGCTGACCGTGGCGGCGCGTCCGATCACCTCGGTGCTGGTCGTCGACGACGAACCAGACCTGCGCACCCTGTACGAGCTGACCCTGCTGCGCGAGGGCTACCAGGTGGTGGCTGCTGGCAACCTGGCGCAGGCGCGCGAATGCCTTGCGCAGCAGCGCTTTGATGTGCTGATCACCGACATGCGCCTGCCCGACGGCCTGGGCCTGGAACTGCTGCACGCGCTCAACACCGAGCAGCGTTCCGAGCGGAGCATCGTCATCACCGCCTACGGTTCTGCCGAAAATGCGGTGGAGGCGCTCAAGACCGGGGCTTTTGATTACCTGACGAAACCGGTCGACCTCAAACAGCTGCGTGCAGCGGTCAGCGCGGCGCTGCTAAGCCAGTGCACACGGTCTGGAGCACCGATCGGCGTTGGCGGAGCGGCGCAACACAGCGGCGCGTCGCCGGCAACGGGCGCGGGTGCGGGTGCGGGTGTCAGTGCTCTGATGCGCATCGTCGGCCAGTCCGACTGTATTCGCCAAATCAAAGCGCGCATCGAAAAAGTGGCCACCAGCATGGCGCCGGTGCTGATCCTGGGCGAATCGGGCACCGGCAAGGAGCTGGTAGCGCGCGCGGTACACGGTTGCAGCCACCGCGCGGCGGGGCCGTTTGTTGCGGTCAACTGCGGCGCCATTCCCGACAACCTGATCGAGTCGGAGTTCTTCGGTGCGCGCAAGGGTGCGTTCACTGGGGCCAGCCAAGACCGCGACGGCTTTTTCCAGGCGGCGCGGGGCGGTACGCTGTTCCTAGACGAAATCGGCGACCTGCCGCTGGCCATGCAGGCCAAGCTCTTGCGGGTGATCCAGGAGCGCCGGGTCAGGCCGCTGGGCGGGGTGCAGGAAGAAACGGTGGATATGCGGCTGGTCAGTGCCACCCACCGCGATTTGGCGGCGCGGGTGGCCAGCGGAGAATTTCGTCAAGATCTCTATTACCGCCTCAATGTGATCGAGCTGCGCACCCCCGCGTTGCGTGAGCGCAGCGACGACCTGCCCGCATTGGTGCAGGCGCTGCTGCGCCGTCTGTGTGACGCGCCAGACTCGACCCCGCCCGAGGTGTCGCCAGCGGCGCTGGTATGGCTGCAAGCGCGCGAATTGCCCGGCAATGTGCGCGAACTGGAAAACCTGTTGCAACGCGCGCTGGCACTGAGCAATGGCCAGACCTTGGAGCCCATCGATTTCGGCGCCCACGAGACGTACGGCTCGCCACCAGCCGCAGCCCGATCAACCGCCAGCACGCCAAAGCCCACCGCCGCCAGCATCGATCTTCCCGGCGACCTGCAAGTTTTTCTGGATGAGCAGGAACGCAAGGTGCTGATTCAGGCCTTGAAAGAGGCTGACTTCAACCGCACCGCAGCGGCAGCTCGGCTGGGCCTGAACCTGCGCCAGATGCGCTACCGAATCCAGCGCCTGGGCATCGTGATGCCATCCGACCGGGCGCTCGACGATGCCGACACAGCGTGACGACGATGCCCAGGCCCAGGGTGGGGGCGACGCCAGCGGCTGGCTGGCCAGTGCCCGGGTCTGCCCCTCGCCCAACTTTGGCCCACGACCTGACGGCACCCTGGTCGACCTGATCGTCATCCACTCCATCAGCCTGCCACCGGGTCAATACGGCGGCCCAGAGGTCGAACAGCTGTTTACCAACCAGCTCGACTGGGACGCCCACCCCTACTTCCAGCAGATTCGCGGTCTGGCGGTGTCGTCGCATTTTTTTGTTCGGCGCGATGGCGAGCTGGTGCAGTTCGTCGCCCTGGACTCGCGCGCCTGGCACGCCGGTGCCTCTCGCTGGCGCGGGCGCGACAACTGCAACGACCATTCCATCGGCATCGAGCTTGAAGGCCTGGAGGGCGGGGACTTCGAGCCTGCTCAGTACATCAGCCTCGCCCGCCTCTGCGCAGCCATCGCAAGGCGAATGCCCATCATCCAAATCGTCGGCCACGAGCACATTGCGCCAGGCCGCAAGCAAGACCCCGGCCCGGGCTTCGACTGGGCTGCCTTGCAACGCGATCTCGGCTGGGCAGACCGGTGCTTCCCCTCGTCCGATCCGCCAGCGCGGCGTCCTCGGTAGCGGCGTCATCCGCAGCACCACCGCCACTTGCACACAGCTGAGCTTGTGCGTTGACGTGGTGACAACCGACCTGCTGAGCGCCAACACAGTGAAAATGAGGGCAAACAACATCCTCGGGACGGCCTGAAACGCGCCAATACGCCTCTACAACAAGCTGGTGAACCGCTTCATGTCGGCTTGCTTCGACCGGCTACCCAGCCCGTCAAACGGATCCGCTCCACCACGATCATGTGAGGCACCGTCAGCGCAGCAAGACCCACAAAAAGCAACTGGGTAAGGCGCATATCGAGTGGATTTCCACCAGACAGCCACCAAGCCATACCGACGCCGGCCACCGTGACCACCATCGGCCCGGCGGCGATGCGCAGCAAGGATAAGAGGGTCCCCTCGTGGGCGTAATCCCGGGTTCTGAGCACATGTCGGGCGCTGTGCATACAGCAGAAGAACAGCGTGAACCCGATGAGAGGCGGTGCAACCGTCAACAGCGCGGCGACAGACACGAGCTCGATGCTGCGCACAGGCGCCCGTCTTGCACCGACAATTGCGGCAATGCCGATTGCCGCTATCCAGGGCCAGGCAGCCCACGCCAGAGCCGCCACAGTCATTTGTGCTGCAGGACGGCCAGCCAAATAAGCGAAGAGCTCCGAGACCTGCGAGCCATGCAGCGCCAAGGGGCACAAGACCACAGCTCCGCCGTACAGCATTCGAAACAGCGCAGGCGTCTGGCCTTCTGGATCGCCCGAAAAATGAAACACCGAAATCAACAAGAAGCCCGCCAGAAACAAGCCTGGTGCGACCCACCAAAGGCCAACCACCAAAGCGGCTACCGCCCCATATGCCAAGGCGAACAAGCTCCAGCCCACGACCGATCGAATGCCGCCAAATTGCCGCGCAAAAACAGCATCCAGCGCTCCGTGCGGTACGCCCATCAACAAGATCACAGGCGACAGCAGCATGAGTTGAACCTGGGTGTCCAAAGCCGGAAGCCACGGACTCACACCGACGACCACCCATGCCAGCGCACTGAAACCAAGTCCCTGAAGTCTGAGATTCACGGCTGGGCCCTCATGCCGTGCTCGCGGCATTTGCTCATGGATCTGGTCTGCGGTGTCATGCCGCTCTGGCGACTCCATGGGGACGACCACCGCGCCACATCATGGCAAAGGCAGCGCGAAGGAAAGGCACGACCGGCATAGCCGCCACCAGAGCCAGACCGTCAGCAACGCTTCCATGACCGCTTAGGAAGCGGATGACACGGGCCGGATCCGCACGGCCAAACAGCGAGAAGAAGATAGCCCCGCCTCGCATGGGATCGGCCCGCAACACATCCAGAAAAATTCGATCCATCACACGCAGCGGCATCGGGTCTGGACGGTGTGGCACCGGATGACCGCAGCTCGCCAGCGAGAAGGCGCACTCGCTGGCCCAGAGCTGGATTCGCTGAAAGGCGTAGCCTGTGCTCGGCCGCGCGCTGCCGGCCATCACACCGACCCGCGCATAGCTCGTGTGCCCCGCCTGCGGGACCTCGTTCAGTCCCATTGGCAAGATGCCGTGCTCGCTGCGCAATGTCGTGAAGGATGTGTCACCAACCAGCTTCGCCACTTCCGCTTCGAGCTGGGCACTCAACTCGGCGGGTCCCAGGGGCGAAGCCCCGAACACCGTGAGTTCAACCAGGGCCCGCGTCGGTGTAACAGGCAAAACATAAACAAAGGGGACATGGCGCGGATCTGGCTCAAGGAAATTCATCAGGTCCAGCGACAGCGGGTCAAAGACTGCCGCGCTGCATTCGATCTCCAGGCCGTAAAACGACTGCCACAGGGTCGCGCTTTCGCGGCACAACGATGGCGGAGGTCGCGTATCGACCACAGCGCGAGTCCTGACGTCTCCCGCAGTTGTACCAATGGTCCACACGCCCTCGATTAGGGTCGGATCGCTGCGAACCGCAGTCTCTAGCCGCAATGTGATGTTTGGCTGTCGATCAATCGAAGCCAGTGCAGCGGCATAGAAGTGTTCGCCCGCCAGCATGTGGTAGGGCGTCGCCCCGCAATCCAGCGAGACACTTTGACCACCATGTGACACACGCATTGTTTGCCAACGGTGCTGGATCTGGTATGGCACAAGGGTGGACTGGTCACTCCAGAAACACCAGGTTCGGTCGTTCCAGTATGCGGCGCGCGACTCGATCACCAGGGTGCGAGGGGTACACCCGCCACACGTTTCAAGCGCCATCGACAAGCTCAGTCCAGCGCAGCCACCACCGAGAACGACCAGGTCGAAGACATCAGACATGCTGGCTGTTGCTGGGCATATCGGTGCCGAGAAAGGGTGACAAAGCGCTGTGCAGTGTGGCGTCGTGTTGCCGCGCAGGCACCCAGAACCCAGGAAGCAAGGGCGTTGACAAAAGCGCCTTCACAGTCACCAGATTTTTGGTGCGTTGCGGCACAACAGTGCGACCGAGCCAGTACGCATTGCCGTGCTGGCGCAAGCGCGTCCCGATGGCGCGGTAGACGCGCGCTGCAACCAAAATGCTACAGCGTGCACCGAACGGGAGGTGGGCCAGACCCGCCTCGCCACTGCTATAGTAACGATCGGCTGTGTCAAGAAGGTTGTCGATGCAGGCCTGCAACCGAGGCTGCAATGCGGGCGCAGGGTCAACCAGATCATGGGGCTCTATGTTGCCGATCAACGATGCGGGCAGATAGACGCGGCCAGCTGCCGCATCGGCAGCGACATCGCGGCAAATATTTGTCAGCTGCATCGCGATGCCCAGATCCACTGCGTGGCGCACCGCTACTGGGTCGACGCAACCCAGCACCCTGGACATCATCGAACCCACGGTTCCCGCAGCCTGGTAACAATAGCGAAGCAAAGCGCCTTCATCTGCGATGCGAACGTTGTCAAGATCCGACGTAATCCCATCAATGAAAGTCAGAATCAACGTCGGCTGGATGCGGCACTCACCCAAGAGTGCAATCGCGTCGGCCACGATCGGGTTCGGCGACTTACCGCTGGTGATGCCCTGCACAACCAACTCAAGGGCCGTGCGCGGATCTTGACCCGCGCAGGCTTCGTCCGCGAGGTCATCGACATAGCGGCAAAATCCATACAACCGTGTCGCGCGAGCCGCGTGGGTTGACGTCATCCACCGCCGGGCCCAGTGGAAGCTCCTACCCTGGCGTGACAACGCGAGGTCGGCGCCTTGCAATGCGGACATTGGAGCGCGAGCCATGGCGTCGCTTTGAGCCGCGCTCGCCGATGGCACGAGTGCATCCATGACCTTGGCCGAGCACAGCACGCCTGGCAGCCCAGCGCCTGGGTGCGTCCCCGCACCAACGAGATAAAGGTTTCGAATACCCTCAGCTCGGTTGTGAAAGCGAAACCAAGCCGATTGGCGGAACAAAGGTGAGACCGAAAACCCCGCGCCGTAAGCGCTCAAATAGTCGCTGCGGAAGTTCTCGGGCGTCATGTAGAAGTCGCTCGTGATGCATTCACCCAGGCCGGGCAAAATCGTTTTCTCAAGCGCTGCGACGATACGCGCTTGCAGTTTCGGGCCTTCCACCGCCCAGTCAACCGTGCCCTTCAAATTGGGCACAGGACATAGAACGTAAAAGCTGTCGCAGCCCGCCGGGGCAAAGCTGGAGTCGGTGGCTGTGGGACGGTGCAGGTAAAGGGAGAAATCTTCCGATAAGACCTTGTCGTGAAAAATGTCTGCCAACAGTTCACGGTATCTCTCACCGAGCCAGATGGTGTGGTGTGCAACGTCTGGGTATTGGCGGGTTGTGCCGAAGTACAGCACAAACAGACCCATCGAGAACTCGGCTGTGGCCAGTTTCAACCGGGCCGAGGGTGCCTGGTCCTTGGGTCGGATCATGTGAGCGTACAGATGCGCTGGATCTGCGTTGGACACAATCACGTCCGCCTCGATGGTAGAACCGTTTTCCAGCGTAACGCCTGTTGCCACGCCGGCCTCGACACCGATACGGTTCACGGTCGTATCGAGTTGCACATCTATCCCGTGCCGTGACATCAATGCACCTAGCGCACTTGTGATGGCCGCTGTGCCTCCCATCGCAAAGTGCACGCCGTGGGCCCGCTCAAGATAGTGGATCAGGCCATAAATGCTGGTGGTGTCAAACGGATTGCCACCCACCAACAAAGGTTGTATCGAGAACGCCTGCCGAAGTTTGGGGTTCTTGAGGTGCCGCGTGACAAGTTTCCACACGGTGTCGTGGCTGCGCAGGCGAAGCAGCGCAGGGATCTGCTTCAACATCGTTCCAAAGCGGTGAAACGGTGCTGCAGACAGCTGCACGAAGCCAATCTGAAATATCTTCTCAGACTGCGCCAGCAAACTGCGGTAGCCGTCGCAATCGGCAGGTTCAATGCGCTCGATCTCAGCCAACGTTTCTTCCAGCGTACCGCCGTAGTCGAATTGGGTATTGTCGGAGAAGTGGAACCGATACCAAGGTGTCAGCGGCACGAGTTGCACATGGTCTTCGAACTTTTCCCCAAACAGGGTAAACAGTTCTTCAAACAGGAAGGGCGCAGTGATCACCGTCGGGCCGGCGTCGTGTTTGAATCCGTCGCGCTCGAACACCTGGGCTCGCCCACCGAGGCCAGCGCAGCGGTCAATGAGGGACACTTCATAGCCTTTGGCGCGCAAACGCAGTGCCGCCGCAATACCGCCAAAACCAGCGCCAATAACAATGGCTTTCATCCCAAGCTTTCCAATTTCTCTTGCAGCTGCAAGGACATAGTGTGAAGAGCGCCACCCGAATAGAAGGGCAGCTCGGCACTGGCAGAAACAGCCAATGAAAGATGTTGCAGGCCAATGCCCACCGCCGCCGCACGGGGATTGGCACAATGCGAGTCAGCCTGCAAGATCAGCACGATGTTGCAAACAACAGCTTTGCCGCGTTGATTTTGATCTGGAGCTCTGATCGCATGGCGAGCTGCGTCCATTTCCACATCGAGCAGATCATCATAAATCTGATAAGCAATTGCAAACGATTCAGCAGCCTGTTGCGCCTGACCCAACGCCATGTTCTCGCCAGCGGCGAGCAATGCCAGTTCTGTCGGCAAACTGAGCAACGCACCTGATTTAATCAGCGCGATGTTTTTGAAATCTTCAATGGTCGCAACCCTGTGAGTGGGTTGCTTGAGATCGGCGCATTGGCCACGTATTGCGCTGGAGATACGCTTGTGCATCAGCGCAAAAAGTACCGGCAACCGAGCAACCTGTGTCAGTTGCGACAATGCAAGGTAAGAGGCAGAGAGCAGCAGGTCACCGGCACATATGGCAACATCGTCGCCAAACTTGTGCCAAACACTGAACTGGCCGCGTCTGTGAATATCGCGATCATGCAGATCGTCATGAATCAGCGAAGCGTTGTGCAGCAACTCGCAAGTCGCCGCAAGGGTCTGGCTGTCCGCTGGAGTCAAGCCCAGGCAGCTGCCAGCATGCAATGCCAGTCTGGCCCTCACACGTTGGCCTCCTGTTGCGAGGTGGTAGCAAGCAGCGATCCTTGCCTCGCAGAAGGCAGAGGCGTCTTGTGCATCGCTGGACTCTACAATAGCCAACATTTGATGCTCTAAAGCAACAATTGATTCGGGTGCAAACCGATGAACTGCAAGAGGGTACAGATCTACCGATATTTGCATAATGCGTGCGCCTGCTACGGGACCAAGTCTTGCGACTCGATCCCGTATAGAGCGTTTAGGCTTTTGCCGACTTGCCAGCTTCAGCCGCTTTGGCTTTGTTCAGTTCTGTCATTTGGACAGCAACAACCCAGATGATCACACCAAAAGCAATCTTGTTCACAAAGTCTGCAAAGTTGTAGATGATGTTGAGTGCATTGGCCGTGTCAGCAGGAACGCCGCCCATCAGGTAGCCTGCGAAATATCCAATAGGATAAATCGACCAGCCAACGCTCACAATCAGTCGCAGCGTGTTGAAGGCTGTCTTCACTGGTGGTGGTGCGGACGATGCGCTGACTTTGCTGGCTTCGCCGAGGAAAATCTCGTACAAGATGAAAGCCCAGCCAGCCATGCCGATGATGAAGGCTGGCCACACTGCCAGGTAACCTGCTTCGCCCAGATAGCCGCCGATCAACATGACCAATGTACCAAACAGCAAACGCCAAAAAATTGCAATTGAGACTGTGGTGACTGCTGCAAGAATCAGATAGAACTCAATCATCTGCAGTGGCACTGTAATGATCCAGTCGATGTAACGGAAGACAGTTGGAGTTTCTCCCGTGCTCACCCAAACATCGCGCATGTAGAAGTAATGTATGGCAGCCACCAAGGTGACCAGCCCGGTTACCGTCAGCGAAGTCTTCCATTTCGCTTCCACCCGATCGCGTTCCAGGAAAAAGAATACGGTTGCAGCCACCATCGCTGCAGAAATAATCCAGAAGGAAATTCCTACAAAGTCATCTTTTGGCAGATCAGCAGCGCTTGCAGCACCCGATGCCATGGCCAAAAACGTTCCAATCAATGGAACTGCCATCGCCGCCCGCCGCGTTTTGCCCCAGAAGGGTTCTGGTGCTTTTATTGTCTTGTTCATGAAGTTTCCCAGTGTTTGAGCGAGATTGCTCGTTGAGTTCAAATTAGTCAAATTGTGTCTCCCAATGGTGTCTGGGTTGGTAAACACCGACTTGTGGTCTGTGCCAGCCTGACGTATTTTCTGTGGCATGTTTGCCAGCGCATGATGCCACGCATGATTTGCTTATTTCTGCTTATGAATCAGTGACCCCTAGACTAACAATACAAAAGGCGGAGAGAGACTTTTGATCTCGCGCCAACGAACTGGCCAGCTCCCGCCAAAGATGGTGAGACCAACCAAGGAAACGCCTGTCAGCTCTTGGCTGCCGGGCGAATGGCCGACACTTTCGCGGCCGACTGCCATTTGTTGACGGAGCCTGCTGCCACTGCCAGCCGTCGAGCGTACAACCACTGCACCAAACCGCGGCCGAAAGAGCTTCGTGTTCTGCGTGTCAACGGACAAGGAAAACAAACGCACCGCGTTTAAAGCCTTGCAGCAAATAGGGTGCCGCCTTGACTTCAAACCGGCGATGCTGGGCAGGCCGTTTGACGAGGTTTTTGGCTCGCCTACCACACACGTCATTGGTAACACAGCAGCCAGGACGGGCGCGCTGGCCAGCTCACGGCTGTGGTGAATGCGAGTTGTCTTCGACGCTGCCATGGCCCCGCTGCTAGGCGACCCGCTCCACCGTACAACTTGGCTGGAATCTGCAGGTCCGAGACGCACCATTTGACCGCGCGCCTGCACGGAAAGAACATCGCGCTGGATGCTGTGTGGCGCTGCGACGCCCGTTGCGTTCATGCCGGCGAATGGGTGGGCATCTCTTCTCATTGGCATGAGTATAGACAGACGGCGACTCAAGAAACATTTTGTGCACCGGTTTTGTTGGGGATCGGGAAAAACCCGACCGTTCCAGCGCAGGGAGGTTCCACACGCGAGTGCAACAGGCTTGTTGAAATTTGTCCACTTGACTTGGAAGTTGAGCAGGTCTGAGGCGAGCACAGGTCGGCTGGTGATTTCCACCCCAGGGGTTTTAGCGGCTTGGCGTCGTTACACCGCTCAAGTCAGCCGCTGGTCAACGTACTTAGTCGATAAAAAATATGGAGATTCTGGGACCCACCAAGCAGATCACAGTCGAGGGACGTGCAATCTGCACACTGGCCCACATTGCTGATGGCGCGCTTGTCGCTTTGTTATCAGCGCGTCAAGAGCCGTCGGTGAGTAAGCACAAAGTGCTGGTTGTGGCAACTGCCGCTGCGCGCAGGCTCCAGGGCTGTCTGCAGCCAAGGCCGGCGCTTGTTTTTAACAACTTGAGTCACGCTGACAGCGAAGTCACCGGGCTGGCGCTGCCGATGCCCTTGTCATTCGCGTGCACATGAGGCACGCCTTGCTGGCAAGGCGCATGGCGAGCTGGGAAACAACCCACTGGCATTCAAGGCCATCGTGGGCCATTTGTTTGGCCCTGAACCAGCCTTCGATTCTCTACGGGCAGGCGCCATGACGGTGCGCTACGAGCCTCTGACCGCCACGCAACAGGCTGGTCTGATCGAGACAGCGCAACCGCTCATCGAAGCGGCGGCGAACAGCATCCGATCAGATTTCAGACGCGACAGCAATACCGACCTGATCGGCTCGACCAAGGTCCCCTCGCTGGTAGCACTGCAAGTGCCCCCACCACCGGGCCGGGATCCTTGCCCTCTTGGCTGGGTTCACAGAACGATGCAACGCTGCATCACCACCTCTTCGGGGTTACGAGCGCAGCCAGAGCCATGTTGAAAAATGCCCTGGCCCGGCTGGTTGATAAAAATAGGTTAGCGCTTGACACCTGGCCATGGCGGATCAAAAGCCCGCTGCTGGGGGTTGATCGACACCTTGCACACAGACCCGTTGGTGGTCGCGCGAACTTTCGCAAGCTTTTGGAAGCGGCGTCTTGCGCCGGTGCGCGGCAGCCCGACCGCCACCGAGCCAGCCGAGCAACGGCGCGGCCTTCGAACCAAGCGAGGGCGTGGCGTGGCGTGGCGTGATGTGGCGTGCGGTGCGCAAGCGTTGGCAAACAGCGTGCCTAAACAGGTTTAAAGGTCGAAAGACACACAAAAAAATATTCCCCTCAAGGAAAACCGCCAAGTCTGCAAAACACTACCGGTAGTGGGTTAAAGTAGGCCTGCACACCATATGTAGTGTGCATTCATGAATTCGATTCTGGCTTTCGCTGCCTTGCAGCGTCGCCCGCCGGGCGCCAGACGTCCCCTTTGCGCCGACCGCCGCGCAGCAGCAGAACGAGCGCTTGTGATCATCTGTAGCGGCCGAGCGCATACCACCACACAGGAAAGAGGAACCCATGCTCACTTCCCACACCACACCGTTGTCCTCACACAACACCGCCGTTATGCAGTCCTCGGGCAACACGCCGATGGCCGCCTCCAGCGCGCTGTTCATGCAGTACCAGATCATCCGCCGCAATGGTGCGGTGGTGTCGTTTGAACCCAGCAAGATCGCGGTGGCGCTCATGAAGGCCTTCCTTGCCGTCCACGGCACCCAGGGCGCCGCCTCTGCCAGCGTGCGTGAAACAGTGGACGAGCTGACCCAAACCGTGGCGCGGGCCCTGATGCGCTCGCGCCCCGGTGGTGGCACTTTCCACATAGAAGACGTGCAAGACCATGTGGAACTGGGTCTGATGCGTGGTAGCCACCATGAAGTGGCGCGCGCCTATGTTCTGTACCGCGAGCGCCGCAGCCAAGAACGAGCCAGCCAAGGACAAGCTGCACAGCCCGCCGAGGCTGCCTTGCATGTGATCGATGGCGGTCAGCGCGTGCCGCTGGACCTGGCCAATCTGCAAGCCCTGATCGAAGCCGCGTGCGTTGGCCTGGGTGCCGATGTGAAAGCCGACCCAATCGTGGCCGAGACAAAACGCAACCTGTACGACGGTGTGCCTATGGAAGAGGTTTACAAAGCCTCGATCCTTGCAGCGCGCACGCTGATCGAAAAAGACCCGGACTACACCTACGCCACCGCCCGTTTGCTGCTGCACACCATCGTCAAAGAGGTGCTGGGCGAAGAGGTGCCCAGCGGCGAGATGGGCGCGCGCTACGCCGCGTACTTCCCGCAATTCATCAACAAAGGCGTGCAAAACGAGCTACTCGACGAGAAGCTACAGCAGTTCGACCTGGCGCGCCTGGGTGCCGCGCTCAAGCCAGAGCGCGATCTGCAGTTCGATTACCTCGGCCTGCAAACCCTCTACGACCGTTACTTCCTGCATGTGCGCAAGACCCGCATCGAGCTGCCCCAAGCGTTTTTTATGCGTGTGGCCATGGGCCTTTCGCTGAACGAGATCGACCGCGAAGGACGTGCCATCGAGTTCTACGAGGTGCTGTCCAGGTTCGACTTCATGTCGAGCACGCCGACCCTGTTCAACAGCGGCACGCTGCGCTCGCAACTCTCCAGCTGTTACCTCTCCACCGTACCCGACGACCTGGGCGGCATATACGACGCCATCAAGGAAAACGCCCTGCTCTCCAAGTTCGCTGGCGGCCTGGGCAACGACTGGACTCGCGTGCGTGCCATGGGCGCGCACATCAAGGGCACCAACGGCGAATCGCAAGGTGTGGTGCCGTTTCTTAAGGTGGTCAACGACACCGCTGTGGCAGTCAACCAAGGCGGCAAGCGCAAGGGCGCAGTCTGCACCTACCTGGAGATCTGGCACCTGGACATTGAAGAATTTGTGGAACTGCGCAAGAACACCGGCGACGACCGCCGTCGCACCCACGACATGAACACCGCGAACTGGATTCCCGACCTGTTCATGAAGCGCGTCATGGAGAAAGGCGACTGGAGTCTTTTCTCACCCAACGACGTGCCAGACCTGCACGATCTGTTTGGTGTCGCCTTCGAAAAGGCCTATGTGGCCTACGAAGAAAAGGCTGCGGCCGGTGAAATCAAGCCCTACCGCAAGCTGCCAGCCAACGACCTGTGGCGCAAGATGCTCTCGATGTTGTTCGAGACCGGCCATCCCTGGATCACCTTCAAGGACGCCTGCAATGTGCGCAGCCCGCAGCAACACGCCGGCGTGGTGCACAGCTCCAACCTCTGCACCGAGATCACGCTCAACACCAGCGACACCGAAACAGCCGTGTGCAACCTGGGCTCGATCAACCTGTTGCAGCATCTGAAAGCCGATGCCGACGGCAACCAGGTGCTGGACCACGAGAAGCTGCAGATGACGATCAAGACCGCGATGCGCATGCTGGACAACGTGATCGATATCAACTATTACGCGGTGCGAAAGGCACGTGATTCCAACATGCGCCACCGCCCAGTGGGCATGGGCATCATGGGCTTCCAAGACGCGCTGTACGCCCAGCGCATCGCCTATGCCTCTAACCAAGCGGTGGAATTCGCTGACCGCTCGATGGAAGCGGTCTGCTACTACGCCTACTGGGCATCGACCGAACTGGCGCGCGAGCGCGGCCGCTACGACAGCTATTCAGGCTCACTGTGGGACCAGGGCATCCTGCCGTTGGACACCATCGATATGCTGGCGCGTGAACGTGGCGGCTATGTAGACGTGGACCGCTCCAGCACCCTGAACTGGGACGCGCTGCGCCAGAAAATCGCGACAGACGGCATGCGAAATTCCAACTGCGTGGCCATTGCACCCACCGCGACCATCTCCAACATCATCGGCGTAGACGCATCCATCGAGCCTTGCTTTGGCAACCTGTCGGTAAAGTCAAACCTGTCGGGTGAGTTCACTGTGATCAATGGTTATCTGGTGAAGGATCTCAAGCGCCTGGGCTTGTGGGACGACGTGATGGTGATGGACCTCAAACACTTCGATGGCTCGCTGCGCAGCATCGATCGCGTGCCGCAGAACATCAAGACGCTGTACGCCACCGCGTTCGAGGTCGAGCCGATGTGGCTGGTAGAAGCCGCGGCACGCCGCCAGAAATGGATCGACCAAGCGCAGAGTCTGAATATTTACATGGCTGGCGCCTCGGGCAAGAGGCTCGACGACACCTACAAGTTGGCCTGGCTGCGCGGTTTGAAAACCACCTATTACCTGCGCACTTCATCGGCTACCCAGGCGGAGAAATCCACCGGTAGAACCGGACAGCTCAATGCGGTCGCCATTGGCGCAGCGCCACCAGCACCGGATGCCCCTGAGCTTGCTACGGACGTCGCAACGGATGTGAAATTTTGCGCGATCGACGACCCCGGTTGCGAGGCCTGTCAGTGACAAAAAGGGACCGTTTGCAGCGTGCCGACCTCAAGCGACAAGCCCCTTGCGATGCGACACCGCAACACCTCACGCACGGCGCAGGCATGGATGCTTTGAAATTCTCGTGGACACTTTGATAATCATTTGAATTGGATACTTTTATGTTGAACTGGGACGAACAAGCCACTCTCTCTCCGAAGTCCACAGCCATGCCTGTGCCAACCCCAGTAGCGGGCGCGCAGGGCACAGCGTCCCCGGCACCCACGGCTTCGCGTGCCGAGCCTGATCCGGTTGTGCGCCGAGTGAACGCCGCTGACAAACGCATCATCAACGGCCAAACCGATGTCAACCAGTTGGTGCCATTCAAGTACAAGTGGGCCTGGGAGAAGTACCTTGCCACCTGCGCAAACCATTGGATGCCGCAGGAAGTGAACATGAGCCGCGACATCGCGCTTTGGAAAGATCCCAACGGTCTGACCGAAGACGAGCGCCGCATCGTCAAGCGCAACCTCGGCTTCTTCGTCACCGCCGACTCGCTGGCCGCCAACAACATCGTGCTCGGCACCTACCGCCACATAACGGCACCCGAGTGCCGCCAGTTTCTGCTGCGCCAGGCGTTTGAAGAGGCGATCCATACCCATGCCTACCAGTACATCGTGGAGTCGCTGGGTCTGGACGAATCGGAGATTTTCAGCGCCTATAACGAAGTGCAGTCGATTCGCGACAAGGACACGTTCCTGATCCCTTTCATCGACGCGATCAGCGATCCGCATTTCCACACCGGAACCCACGAGACCGATCAGACCCTGCTCAAGAGCCTGATCGTCTTCGCCTGTTTGATGGAAGGTTTGTTCTTTTATGTCGGCTTCACCCAGATCCTGGCGCTGGGCCGCCAGAACAAGATGACCGGCGCGGCAGAGCAGTACCAGTACATCCTGCGCGACGAGTCCATGCACTGCAACTTCGGCATCGATCTGATCAACGCGATCAAGATGGAGAACCCGCTGCTGTGGACAGCCGAGTTCAAAGCTGAAATCAAGACCTTGTTCATGAAGGCGGTTGAATTGGAATACCGCTACGCCGAGGACACCATGCCGCGCGGCGTGCTCGGCATGAATGCCTCCATGTTCAAGGGCTATCTGCGCTACATCGCCAACCGACGTGCTGCACAAATCGGTCTGGAGCCAATGTTTCCCCACGAAGAAAATCCGTTTCCCTGGATGAGCGAGATGATCGACCTGAAGAAAGAGCGCAATTTCTTTGAAACCCGCGTGATCGAGTACCAGACGGGTGGCGCCCTTTCCTGGGATTGAACATTTGCGGTTGGGTCGTTTCGGTTTTACACATGCTTCTTCCCCCTTCGAAACCACGTTCTGTGTACCTCGGTGCAAGCGACGCGGTTTTCTCACCGCATTCAACGCCATGGTGTCTTTCGTGGATGCATCCACCTGACACCATGACGCTGAATCGCTTCGCCGGCCACAAGATCGGCTGAAGTGCTCTTTGCAACTTGATCAAGGAGAAGACAATGGCAACTGCGAAAAAAGCCCCGGCAAAAAAAGCCCCGGCGAAGAAGGTCCTTGCGGCCAAGAAACCTGCTGCGACGAAAACGGCGCCTGCGACGAAAGCGGCATCTGTGACGAAGGCAGCGCCTGCAAAGAAAGCGCCTGTGACGAATGCGGCAACGGCGAAGAAAACGGCGCCTGCCAAGCAGCCCGCTCAGGCGAAGGCTGAGCCTGTGGCCAAGAAAGCAGCAGCGGTCAAAAAGGCAGCTGTAGGACAAGCTGTCGCAGCCAAAAAAGTGGTGGTGAATAAAGCTGTCGCAGCCAAAAAAATGGTGGCGAAGAAAGCTGCCACGGTCAAGAAGGCGGTGATGGAGGCGGCGCCTGCAGACAAGGCGGCACCAGCCAAAAAGCCGGTTACGAAGAATGCTGCGCCCAAAAAGCCGACCCCGATCAAAGCCGCGGCGGGGAAAAAGACAGCCACGAAAAAAGCAGCCCCCGTAAAAAAAGCTGAGCCTGCCAAGAAACCAGCTGCACCTGCGGCCAAAACGAAACCGAATCCACAGGCTGCCTGGCCATTTCCCACGTCCAGCAAGCCTTGAGGTTACATTGCTGTGACTTGAAGAACCCGGTGCCACCCCACCGGGTTTTTTCATTTGGGAACGGCATCAGCTGTTGGTGTCGAAGCGGTAGTTCTGGCCGCCCCGGCTGGCAATTTTGGCCGCGCCCATGCGGTTGCCCAGCTCGACACAATGTGTCAGATCCCAGCCCTGGGCCAAACCGTGGAGCAGGGCAGCGCGAAACGCATCACCGCAACCGGTGGGGTCGACCACCGCCGCTGCCGTCACACCCGCCACATGGGTGCGCTTCGCGCGCTGCCAGATCTCGCAGCCCTGATCGGCGAGGGTAACCACCAGGCCTTCCACCCGTTCAGACAAGGCCTCAAGCGACAGCCCGGTGCGGTCGCACAGCATGCGGCCTTCGTAGTCGTTGACGGCAATCCAGCTGGCGAGTTCGACAAGGTGCTCAAGCTCTGGTCCGTTGAACATGGGCAAGCCCTGGCCGGGATCAAACACAAAGGGAATGCCCGCAGCGTGCAACTGTTGTGCATGCGAGAGCATCGCGTCGCGCCCGTCGGGGGCCACGATGGCCAGCTGGATGTCTTCGCGCGTGGGCACCGGGTTGGTGTGCGCCTGCGACATGGCCCCAGGGTGAAAGGCGGTGATCTGGTTGTTGTCGCGGTCGGTCATGATCATCGCTTGCGCGGTGTAGCTGTCCGCTGCGGTGGCGATATGGCGTGTGTCCACACCCAGAGCGTTCAGACGGGCCAAATAGTCCTGCCCATCGTTGCCCAGCGTGGCGAGCGGCACGGCCTCACTGCCGAGCTGTCTCAGCCCGTAGGCGATGTTGCCGGCACATCCCCCGTACTCGCGCCGCAAAGCCGGTACCAGAAAGGACACATTGAGAATGTGCAGCTGGCTGGGCAGGATCTGTTCGGCAAACCGGCCCTCGAAAGTCATGATGGTGTCAAACGCCAGCGAGCCACAGACAAGAAGAGTCATACAGTTTCCAGAGAGAAGGGGTTCAGGGATAAAAAACCAGGGCACGGTAGCCGGCCATGGGCAGTTCGTTGCCCACCGCAAGCGACAGCCGCAAGCTGACGGAGACGGTGCTTTGAGGCGGCAGCAAGGCCGGGACATCCGGCAGCTCCCCGAGCAAGTACACCCGGCGCGAGATCACTGTGTCGGCAGTGTCGGTCAGGCTGAGTTCCAGCGCGGGTATTGCCAACGCCATTGCGGACGTGTTCTTGAGCACCAGGTCGAACGAATAGAAATCGCCGAGTCTTCGCGTCAATGTGGAGCTGTCGATCACCACCGCTTGTAAATCGCGTACCGCGCCGATGGTGCAGCCCAGGGGTTCACAAAGCCTCGCCAGCAGTGGCTGAAAGTCGGAATAGCGGGCTGCCAAGCGGTCACGCTCTTGCACCGCCCATTGGGTCGCCAGCAAAACCGAGAGCAACAACGCCACCACCGTGAGCAGCAGCCGCACCTTGGGAGAGCGCCAAAAAGCCCGTCTTCGGGCTTGCCGTACGAAGTCAGGCTCCTGCGCCGTCGCCGTCGCCGTCGCCGTCGCCTGCGCCCACACCCCCGCCCCCGCCCCCGCCCGAGCATGCCCCGGCAACTGCGCGACATCCCCTGCCAGCTGCTGCAGAGCATCAACAGGTTCTCGATCTCCCTGCTGGATTGCTTCTTGATCCACCAAGAAGATGGTGCTAGAAACCCCTGCCTCAATGGAACCGGTCTGGTCGGTGCCGGGCGGCACGCCAGGCCCATCGGGTGTCAGCTCCCTGTCAAGCGCATCGGCATGAAGCGTGGTGTGAGCCGCCTCGCAACCGGAGGAAGCTGTGATGTCCTCGGCAGCTTGACTGCCCGACCCGCCCTGCTCCGTCGCACTCGCCTGGATGGCGCTCAACGACGGCGTTGCAGGCAGCTCACGGCTTGAATTTGGCATTGCCGGATCGGCGTCAGAAAGCCTGATTTCGGTCGCGCCTGGCACCCATGCCTCCAAGTAGCGGGTAGCGTCGAACACATCCGAACAATGGCCACAACGCACCCAACCGTCGGACAGCTTGAGCTGATCGGAAACGACTTTGAACTGCGTCGCACAGGCTGGGCAGCGGATGATGAGACTCATGCGGCAATTATTGCAGGGGGTGCCTGCCGCGCCGCTGCGACGCTGGCTGATCGCACGGGGTCACGCAGTGTGCCGAGCGACTCAGGCTTTGCGCGCTGTCATAAGCACCCAGCCGTCTTCCTCGTCGCTCACCGACAGTTCGACCCAGGACGCGAAAGCCTCGCGCAGCTCGTCAGCCTGGCGCGCCAGAATGCCCGCCAGCACAAGATGTCCGCCGGGCGCCACATGGGCGCACAACAGCGGCGCAAGCACCTTGAGCGGTGTGGCCAGGATGTTGGCCAACACCAAGTCGAACACACCCTTCACCAGATCGGGCAAGCCCACCTGCAGCGCCACCTGATTCGCCTGGGCGTTGAGGTGGGTGGACCCGACCGCCGCCGGGTCGATGTCCACCGCCAAGATGTCGCGCGCGCCGAACCGGGCAGCGGCCATGGCCAGAATACCCGAGCCACAGCCGTAGTCGAGCACACGCTGCCCGTGCCAATGGCGCGCAGCGGTCCAGCGCAGACACATCCGGGTGGTAGGGTGGGTGCCAGTGCCAAAGGCCAGTCCCGGATCGAGACGCAACACCAGGGTCGCAGCAGCTGGCGGCTCGTGCCAGCTCGGGACGATCCAGAAGCTGGGCGTGATCTCTACCGGCGCGAACTGAGACTGCGTCAACCGCACCCAGTCTTGCTCGGGCACTGCCTGCAGGCCCAGCACCGAGCAACCGACAAAAAAATCTTGTGCCGATAGCAACTGCGCCGCTTCGCGCGCTTTAACTTCCGCACCAAACAAAGCGACCACCCGCGAGCGCTGCCAACCCTCTTTCGGCGGCGGCATGCCTGGCTCACCAAACAGGGCCTGCTCAACCGGCGTCGTGGCGTCTGCGTCTTCAACCGAGGTACTCAGCGCATCAAGCGCGTCCAGCGCATCACCCACCGCCTCAACTGCGGCTTCGGGAACGATCAAAACCAATTCAAATAGAGAGGACATTGGTCAGGGAAACAGCTCAAGTGTGAAAGAGGCAAATTCAGCACAGCACAGCACAGCGCGGATCGGGCTCTGCCAAGCCGCCAGCGCCACCGCCCTTGGGAGGTGACACGCGGCGAAGCTGGCGTGGGCGGGCTATCTCTCCCGCTGCGACAACCACTCTTCCAGGTAGTGGATGTTGGTGCCGCCAGCCACGAAGCTGGCGTCCACCATCAGCTCGCGGTGCAGCGGAATGTTGGTTTTGATGCCTTCGATCACAGACTCGGCCAGGGCTGTGCGCATGCGCGCTAGCGCTTGCTCACGCGTGTCACCGTGCACAATAATCTTGCCAATCATTGAGTCGTAGTTGGGTGGCACCACATAATTGGCATACACATGCGAGTCCACCCGCACGCCGGGACCACCAGGCATGTGCCAGGAAGTCACACGGCCTGGGGACGGCGTGAATTTGTAGGCGTCCTCGGCGTTGATGCGGCACTCGATGGAATGGCCTCGCAGCTGAACCTGGCGCTGGGTGAACGGCAGCTTCTCGCCCGCAGCCACCGCAATTTGGGTCCGCACAATATCGATGCCGGTGACCCACTCCGTCACCGGGTGCTCGACTTGCACGCGGGTGTTCATCTCAATGAAATAAAACTCGCCGTTCTCGAAAAGAAACTCGAACGTACCGGCACCGCGATAGCCGATCTTCTTGCAGGCTGCTGCGCAGCGCTCGCCGATCTTCTCGATCAGACGGCGCGCAATGCCAGGCGCTGGCGCTTCCTCGATCACTTTTTGGTGGCGCCGCTGCATCGAGCAGTCGCGCTCGCCGAGGTAGACCGCGTTGCGGTGCGTGTCGGCCATGATCTGAATTTCAATGTGACGTGGATTCTGGAGAAATTTCTCCATGTACACCTCAGGGTTGCCAAACGCCGCCGCCGCCTCGGCCTTGGTGGTCTGCACCGCATGCAGCAATGCCGCTTCTGTGTGCACCACACGCATCCCGCGTCCACCACCGCCGCCTGAAGCCTTGATGATTACCGGGTAACCGACCGACTTCGCGATGCGCTTGATCGCCGCTGCGTCGGTTGGTAATGCGCCTTCCGAGCCGGGCACACAGGGCACGCCAGCGCGGATCATGGCCTGCTTGGCCGACACCTTGTCGCCCATCAGCCGGATCGACTCGGGCGTTGGCCCAATGAAGGTAAAGCCGCTTTTTTCCACCCGCTCGGCGAAATCGGCGTTCTCGCTCAGAAAGCCGTAACCAGGGTGGATCGCCTCGGCGTCGGTCACCTCGGCAGCCGAGATGATCGCTGGCATGCTGAGGTAACTCAGCGCCGAGGACGCCGGACCGATGCAGACCGCCTCGTCGGCCAGTCGGATGTATTTGGCGTCGCGGTCCGCCTCGGAATACACCATCACCGCCTTGATGCCCATCTCGCGGCAGGCGCGCTGGATTCGCAAGGCGATCTCGCCGCGGTTGGCAATCAGGATTTTTTTAAACATGCGCGCCGGATCCTTATTCGATCACGTACAGCGGCTGCCCGTACTCAACCGCCTGGCCATTTTCAACCAGTATCTGGGTGACCGCACCGCTCTTGTCAGCCTCGATTTCATTGAGGATTTTCATGGCCTCGACGATGCAGATCGTCTCGCCTTCCTTGATCGAGTCACCGATTTCCACAAACGATTTGGCACCCGGGCTTGAGGCGCGGTAGAACGTGCCCACCATGGGCGACTTCACCACATGGCCACTGGGCTGGACCGGTACGACAGCCACCGCCGCCGCCGCTGGGCCAGGCACTGGCACGACCTGCGCTGCCGCCATGGCATAGGTCACTGGCGCCGCCGCACCCACGGGTGCGCTCTTGACAATACGCACTTTGCCTTCGGCTTCGGTGATTTCCAGCTCGGACACGTTCGATTCCGACACGAGGTCGATCAATGTTTTCAGTTTTCTCAAGTCCATGACTTCTCCAGCGAAAAATGGCCAATTTGACTTCAAAATCGGTCAATTCATGCCAATCTCTCCGCCGCAGACCCAAAAGGTGGCGCAGTGTATCCGAATTATGTCGCCACAGGCGGCAGGTTTTGGTGTTGACAAAGTTGGGCTTTGACCGCCTCAACCGTGAGAAATACCACGCCGATGCAAGACTTTAACCGCTTTTGCTGGGTGTTCAGAGCAACAAGCGTTGCGGCCGCATCCAATCTCAGCTTGACCGAGCAGAGCGCAAGGGCTCTATAAACAGTTACGCGTCAGCGGCCCAACGATCCAGATCGACCACCTCGACCTTGCCCAGCTTGCGGTGCCGCACCAACCCGTCTCTGCCCATCACAACGGTATACGGCAGAGCGCCCGTGGCGTTGCCCAGGGTGCGGCTGAGTTCGGTGCCAGCAAGCCCCGCCATGCCGACCGGAAAAACCAGCGGCAACTTCTCCATGAAGCGGCGCACCGCAGTGGGTTGGTCCACCGCCAGCCCGAGCACCTGCCAGCCCTGGGCAGCGTGTTGCTGGTGAAACGCGTTGAGCAACGGCAGTTCCTCCACGCAAGGCGGGCACCAGGTGGCCCAGAAGTTGATTAACAAGGGCTTGCCGCGCCAGGCTTGGAGATCGACCAACTCACCATTTGGCCCCTCAAACTGGCTGTTCCAGAAGGTGGCTTCTGCGCCGCTCTCGACCGCGTGAGGCTGTAGCCGCCACCAACCCACAGCCGCGCCGGTTGCCGCCGCTGCGCCGGCCACACCAGCCAGCATCCAGTTTCTGCGATTCATGGCGTCTCCTTTGATGGCTCCAAAGCCAGCAGCCGACGCACGGCCGCCATGTCACCGCGCGGTTTGCGACCCTGAGCGTCGGCTCTGAGCGCGCCGCGCAAGTCGTCTAGGTCATGCAGCATGAGATGCACCAGCGCCCACTGACCGAGCTCTTCGCAGCGCACCCGCAAGGTAAGCACCGGTACCGGCTCGCCGCGCCAGCCCTTCACCTCGCCTGGGTGGTAGGCCACCCGGTGGTTCAACAAGGCCCACTCGGGTGCCTTGGGATCGTCACAAAACAGCTGCAGGTAGACATCGCTGTGGCGCGTGGCGGTGCCACGCCAGACAGCTCCACCCAGGTGCGGGCGAAAAGCGTCCAGGCGATCCATCCAGGTCAGGGCGATGGTTCTCAAAGCCGCCAGCTCGGCTGGCTGTGTGTCGGCGCAAAACAGGGCGATGTAATCGCGCACTGCAGCGTCGATCGTGGCGTTGTCGGGCAACGCCGTGCGCACTGAAAGCCCCAGCTGCTTGACCGCGCGCCGCTTCGCCGCCGCGTATTCCATGCCTTCTTCCACCACCAAGCAAGCCGCCGCCTGGGCCAGCTCAGCGTTGACATCGTTTCGGGTTGTGTACATTCCTCAATTGTGCCTGCCCAGCGTTTTCCCCTGACTGCGCGATGGCATGGGTGCCGGTTCCGGCGACTGTGCTCCAGACCTAAAATCTCGCCATGCACATCCACATACTGGGAATTTGCGGCACCTTCATGGGCGGTCTTGCCGCGCTGGCGCGCGAAGCGGGCCACCGAGTCACCGGCTGCGACGCCGGGGTGTACCCGCCCATGAGCGACCAGCTGCGGGCGCTGAACATCGACCTGATCGAGGGGTTTGGCGCCGATCAGCTGGCGCTGGCGCCCGACATGTTCGTGGTGGGCAATGTGGTGAGCCGTGCGGGCCGGCCAGACGGCACGCCGAAATTCCCGCTAATGGAGGCGATTCTGGACGCTGGCGCGCCCTACACCAGCGGCCCGCAGTGGCTGGCCGAACAGGTATTGCAGGGCCGCCATGTGCTGGCGGTGGCCGGTACCCACGGCAAGACCACCACCACTGCCATGTTGGCATGGATCCTGGACTGCGCAGGCTTGCAGCCGGGTTTTCTGATCGGCGGCGTGCCGATGAATTTCGGTGTCTCAGCCCGCTTGGGTGCGAACAAAATCCCCGCTTTGGCGACCTCACAAAAACCGCAACGGCATCACGGAGCGGATTTGCCTGTCTTCGTCATCGAAGCCGACGAGTACGACACCGCCTTCTTCGACAAACGCAGCAAGTTTGTGCATTACCGGGCGCGCACCGCGATCCTGAACAACCTGGAATTCGATCACGCCGACATTTTTGACGACCTGGCCGCGATCGAGCGCCAGTTTCACCACCTGGTGCGCACCGTGCCCAGCAGCGGCCGGGTGGTCGTCAACGGGCTGGAAGACGCGCTGGAGCGGGTGCTGCACCAGGGCCTGTGGAGCGAGGTACGCAGTTTCGGTGCAGCGGTGAGCGACTACACCGCCCAAGGCGAACCGCATGCGTTCGATGTGCGGCAGCGCGGGCAGACCGTGGCGCGGGTGGAATGGGCTTTGAGCGGTGTACACAACCAGCTCAACGCGCTGGCGGCAATCGCGGCGGCCGAACACGTCGGGGTTTCGCCTGCGATGGCGGCGCAGGCGCTGGCCAGTTTCGAGAACGTGCGCCGGCGCATGGAATTGCGTGGGACGGTGACGCGCGACACGGCTACGATCGCGGTGTACGACGACTTCGCCCACCACCCAACCGCGATCCGCACCACCCTGGACGGCCTGCGTCGCCGCCTCGACCAAGCCAGGGGCGCGCCTAGCCGAATCCTCGCGGTTTTCGAACCCCGCAGCAACACCATGAAACTGGGCAAGATGAAGGCGCAACTGCCCTGGAGCCTGGAGGCGGCCGATCTGGCTTTTTGCCACAGCGGCGGGCTCGACTGGGATGCGGGAGATGTGCTGGCCTCAATGGGCGAACGTGCCCGAGTGGTGCACAGCATCGACGATTTGGTGGCGCAGGTGGCGAAGGTGGCGCAGGCAGGTGACCACATTGTGTGCATGAGCAACGGTGGTTTTGGCGGCGTGCACGCCAAGCTGCTGAGCGCGATGGCCGCGCTCTGAACGCTGGGCCGGGCTGTCAGTAGCCTACCGACATCGTTGCCAGGTCCACCCGCACCACCGGCTTGGCCAGCGCCGCGCTCACAGCTCGTGCGTAAGTCAAAGCCCATTCCTTGTGAGCAGCATCGCGAAAGTGCTGCTCGCCAGCACCTTGCGCGACTGCCAGCACCTTGTCTGCGGTGAGCACCTTGCCAGAGGGCCGGATCGGCTCGCATTCGAAGGCGGTGAACTGCTCGTCGAGCCAGATGCGGGCCTGCTCATGGGGCATGGGTTGCCGTTCTTCGAGATCGAAACGGTAGCTGGGCGAATCGCTCCAGGTTACGGTGACTTGGCTGCGCATGGGGTAACTCCTTGATGACATACGGGCGGGGGTACAAACCAAGCCCCATTGTGCCGCCTGCGCCCAGGGCGACTCACCAAGTCTCAGCGCTGACGTGCGCGGCTCACCGCTTGCGACAGCAGCGCCAGCGCCTGCTCGGAATCGCTCCAGCCCAGGCAGGCGTCGGTGATGCTCTGGCCGTAGTTGAGCCGGGTCACATCGTCTTTACCAGCCGTGAATTTCTGTGCTCCAGCCTCGATGTGGCTCTCCAACATCAGACCAAAAACATGGTGCGACCCACCTTCGATCTGCGCCGCAATGTCGCGCGCCACCTCGAGCTGCTTCTCGTGCTGCTTGCCGCTGTTGGCGTGGCTGCAATCGACCATCAGGCGTGGCGGCAGCTTTGCGGTTTCAAGCTCTTTCACCGCAGCGGCGACGTGAACAGCGCCGTAGTTGGGCGCTTTGCCGCCGCGCAGAATCACATGGCAGTCCGGGTTGCCCTGGGTTTGCACCACCGCCACCTGACCATTTTTGTGCACCGACAGAAAGTGGTGGCCGCGCGCCGCAGCCTGGATGGCGTCGGTGGCAATTCGGATGTTGCCGTCGGTGCCGTTCTTGAAGCCGATCGGCGCCGACAGGCCCGAGGCCAACTCGCGGTGCACCTGGCTTTCGGTGGTGCGCGCGCCGATCGCACCCCAGCTGATCAGATCGCCGATGTACTGCGGCGAGATCACGTCGAGAAACTCGCTGCCTGCTGGCAGGCCGAGGCGGTTGATCTCGATCAGCAGCTGGCGCGCGATGCGCAGGCCTTCGTCGATGCGGTAGCTCTCGTCGAGGTAGGGGTCGTTAATCAGACCCTTCCAACCCACCGTTGTGCGTGGTTTTTCGAAGTAGACCCGCATCACGATCTCCAGCGTGTCGGCGTACTTTTCGCGCAGCGGCTGCAGGCGGCGCGCATAGTCGATCGCAGCGGCTGGGTCGTGAATGGAACAAGGGCCAATCACCACCAGCAGGCGGTCGTCCTGCCCGTGCACGATCTGGTGAATGCGCTGTCGGGTTTGGCTGATCAGGGTCTCCACCGACGTGCCGCCAATGGGGAAAAAGCGAATCAGGTGTTCGGGAGGCGGAAGCACGGTGATGTCCTTGATGCGTTCGTCGTCGGTCTGGCTGGTTTTGTCGACAGGACGGGCATGCCAGGCATCGGTGCTGGCAGAACGGGGGTTGGCATTCATCACAGGGCTCCTGAAAAGAAAGTGAAAAATTGGAGAAAAGAAACGGCTGAGACAACAGACAAAAAAAAACCGCCTGGCTGAAGGCGCCGGCGGTTTGATCGAGATTCGGTGAACGCTTACAGCATCGCCTCTCGCCCGCAAAGGACCGAGAACCAAAAGGTAAAAGCAAAATTGCACTGCGTTTTCATCACGGAGAAATGTAGCACAGGGAAACTGACGTTCTGCTGACAGACAGCCGCGTTCAGCCCGTCCAGCCCAGCGCATGCAAGGCCCAGCCGGCCAAGCCGCTGAGCAAGATCACCCGCACCACGCTTTGCTGGCCAGCCACCAACGCCAACGTCGCCGCGCAGGCCAGCAGCAACGCCGTCTGGTCAAGCGAGCGCCACAGCCCATCATCCAGGCCGCCAGGAAACAGCACATAGCCCAGAAAAAACAGGGCCAGGCTGGCGATCACGCCCACCACTGCGGCAGTGATCGCGGTCAGCGGCGCGGTGAAATGCAGCTTGCCGTGGGTGCTTTCCACCAACGGTCCGCCAGCCAGAATAAACACGAACGAGGGCAAAAAGGTGAACCATGTCACCACGCAGGCGGCCAGCGTCGCACCCAGAAACAGCTGTTCCGGCCCCAACACCTGTTGGCCCCAGCCGCCGAGAAAGGCGACAAAGGCCACCACCATGATCAGCGGACCTGGCGTGGTTTCGCCCAGCGCCAGGCCGTCGATCATCTGCGGGCCGAGCAACCAGCCCTGCTCCACCACCGCCCCCTGGTAGACATAGGGCAGCACCGCGTAAGCGCCGCCGAAGGTGAGCAGCGCGGCTTTGGAGAAAAACACGGCCATGGTGGCCAGCGTGCCGTCCCAGCCATGCCAGATCACCAGCACCGCCATCGGCAGCAGCCAGAGCCCTGCCCCGACGACCAGTACCCGCAGCAAGCGCGCGCGGCTGAATCGGGCATGGGCGGGCGTTGGCGTGTCATCGTCGATCAATGCCCTCGCCTCTGTGGCGGTGGTTTGAGCGGACACCGGAGCAGGCGGCGCGAACTGCAACGGTGCCATGCGCCCGCCGATCAAACCCAATGCAGCCGCTGACAAAACCACCAGCGGAAACGGCAGCGCAAAGCCATAAAGCGCGACAAAACTGGCCAGCGCAATGGCCCATAACAGAGGCGACTGGCGCGGGTGTCGCAGCGTTTTGCCGCCGATCCGCAACAGCGCATGCAGCACGATGGCCGCGACAGCGGGCTTGATGCCCCAAAGCACAGCGGCCACCCAATCCACCTGACCGTAAACCAGGTAGACCCAACTCAGCGCAATCATCAGCAGCAAAGAGGGCAGCACAAACAGCACACCGGCCGCGATGCCGCCCCAGCTGCGGTGCAGCAACCAGCCGATGTAGGTTGCGAGCTGTTGGGCTTCAGGACCGGGAAGCAGCATGCAGTAATTGAGCGCGTGCAGGAAGCGCTGCTCGCTGATCCAGCGCCGCTCTTCAACCAGCTCGCGGTGCATGACCGCAATCTGCCCAGCCGGGCCACCAAAACTGACCAACCCCAGCTTGAACCAGAAACGCAGCGCAGTGGAAAAACTCACCGTATCCGAGGCCATCGCGAAACGCAGGAGATGGCGTTGAAGAGGCGAATCAGGCGGTGCCGCCCACCGTCAGGCCGTCGATACGCAGCGTGGGCTGGCCCACGCCCACTGGCACACTTTGGCCTTCCTTGCCGCAGGTGCCGACACCGCTGTCGAGCTTCATGTCGTTGCCGATCATGCTCACGCGGGTCAGTGCGTCTGGGCCATTGCCGACCAACGTGGCGCCTTTTACCGGGTACTGGATTTTCCCGTCTTCCACCCAGTAAGCCTGGCTGGCCGAGAACACAAACTTGCCAGAGGTGATGTCAACCTGCCCGCCGCCGAAGTTGGTGGCATACAGGCCTTTTTTTATGCTCGCCACGATCTCTTCGGGGTTTTTGTCGCCGCCCAGCATGTAGGTGTTGGTCATGCGCGGCATCGGCACATGGGCATAGCTTTCGCGCCGACCGTTGCCCGTGGGCTTGACGCCCATCAGGCGCGCGTTCATCGAGTCTTGGATATAGCCGCGCAGGATGCCGTCTTCGATCAGCACATTCTTCTGCGAGGCGTGCCCTTCGTCATCCACGTTGAGCGAGCCGCGCCGGTCGGCAATGGTGCCATCGTCCAGCACGGTCACGCCCTTGGCCGCCACCCGTTTGCCGATCTTGCCGGCAAACGCGCTGGATCCTTTGCGGTTGAAGTCGCCCTCCAGGCCATGGCCTATCGCCTCGTGGAGCAAGATGCCCGGCCAGCCCGAGCCGAGAACCACCACCATCTCGCCAGCCGGCGCCGGGCGCGCATCCAGATTGGTCAGCGCGTTGGCCACCGCCTCGTCCACATAGGTCTGCACCATCGCGTCGTCGAAATAGGCGAACCCGAAACGACCGCCACCGCCCGAAGAGCCGACTTCGCGGCGACCTTTCTGCTCGGCGATTACGGTGACCGAAAGGCGCACCATGGGGCGCACGTCAGCCGCCAAGGTGCCATCAGCGCGGGCGATCAACACCACGTCGTGCTCGGCGGCCAGCCCGGCCATCACCTGCACCACGCGGGGATCTTTGGCTTTGGCGAGTTTCTCCACCTTCTCCAGCAGTGCCACCTTGGCGGTGCTGTCCAGGCTGGCAATCGGGTCGAGGCCGGCGTACAGCGAGCGCGACTTGGCGATCTTGGTCGCGGGCGTGCGCTTCACACGACGATTCAGGCCTTGGCCAGAGATGGTGCGCACGGTGTGCGCTGCATCAATCAATGAGTCCCAAGACAGGTCGTCGGAGTAGGCGAACGCGGTTTTTTCGCCGCTGACCGCACGCACACCAACACCCTGATCGATGCTGAAACTGCCGGTCTTGACGATACCCTCTTCCAGGCTCCAGCCCTCGCTGCGCGTGGTCTGAAAATAGAGGTCGGCATCGTCGACGCCGTGCGACATGATGTCGCTCAGCGCGCGCTGCAGGTGGGCAGGCGTCAGGCCGAATGGGTCCAGCAGCAAAGACTGGGCAGTGGCGAGACGGGCGATGGTGGGTTCACGAGCAATCATCTGCTAATTGTAGGCAAAGCAGTTTGTCTGTGCTAGCAGCGCTCGGGCGACAGCGCTTGGCGTGGGGACGCTCTCTGGCGGATCACGGCGTATGTCAACACAAACCCGGCACTTCAGAGGGTTTCGACCAGCAGCGGAGAGAACGGTCGCCACCCAGCTTTGGCCAGTTGCTGAAACGATTGTCTTGATGCCCAAAGCCGAAATTGCCACCACCAGGCACAGGCGCGAGAAATCGCTCAGGCCTTTGCCCAGCTCGGCCGGTAAAGAGCCCAGCGAGCTGATGGCCACAAGGATCAAGAAAATCCCCACAAGCCACAGTGCCAGTGGCCGCTTTTTGACCACGGTGTTGCCGCTGCTGACCGCAATATCGTGCTCAGCCTGCTCGCGCTCGGTTTTGAACCTGGCAGACACCACCGCCGCCCCCAGCATGCAGACGCGAAACAACTTGACGGTGGTCGCGTCGTCGTCGCTGGCGTGGGCGATCGTGTAGCCGGCACCCTTCACCTGGGCCACGTCGTTGATCGTGCAGCCCAGAATCGAGGCGGCCAGTTCCGACGGCAGGTACTAAGCGCACGCGATCAGCGGGTAGGAGCCCATGGCAATGGTGAACAGCAAGGTGACCGTAACCGCCCCCACCAACATGAAGCGTTCGCACTCTTTCGTGCGCAGCAACACCGGACAGATTGCCAGCGCGGCCGAGGCGCCGGAGATCGCCACGGCGTTGCCAAACAACAAGCCTCGGGCGCGGTTCAGCCCCAGGCGAATGCCCAGGAACTGGTTCACCAGCATGGTGCTGAAGACCGTGGCGATCACCACCGCAGCAGTCGACCAGACACGACCGGCGATCTGCGTGGCAGTTATGTGCGCGCCCAGCAGCGGTGTGCTCTGGCCAGCGCGGGCCGTTTGGATAGCCGCGCCAAGCGACGCGGCGTCGCCGAGGCAGGAGATGGCCACGCGAGGCGAGCTGTGGGCTTTGGCCGCATCGACAACACCTCCAAATGGGGCGGACTTGCTGCGCGGCAGACGCACCGTTGCCTGTGTGGGTGCCAAAGCGGTCACCAACATGGCGGGGGAATCGGCCATGCGACCTCCAGGGTCGGTGGTCTGTCCGCGCGGTTTTCCAACCGTTGGCACGGTGAACAAACGGGATCAAAAAGCGTTGCGTGAAGCAAGCCCACGCAAAACCACCCAGCTCAGGGTTGGTGCGAAATCACACCATGTCTTTCTGGTTCGCCGGGGAACGCAGCGCACGCAAACAACAAGCCGGGCCGCGCGCCGGGCTTGCGAGGGCACTTGGCCGCGTCAGCCGCGCAGGCGGGTCTCCAGCTCGCCCGAGTCGATCAGGCGTTGCAGGTCGTCGGCGCCACCCACCAGCACACCGCGCACAAACACCATCGGCAACGTGGGCCAGCCGGTCCACATCTTGATGGCGTTGCGCGTGCGCCAACCCGACACGTAGCCGCCATAGCCCAGGTACCCGTGGGACACACCTGCTTTGTCCAGCGCCTTGCGGGCGCGCGCCACAAACGGGTTGCGCGCCATGCCGAGCACCACCACCGCATGCCGTGCCACGGCAGCCTGCACATCGCCGAGCACCTCGCTGTGCAGCCCGGCAATCTTGGGCTGAATGGCGGGATGGATGGCGGATTCATCGAGGATAGGGCGTGGCATGGCGGGCGTGTCGGCAATAACGGGACGGCAGAGCCTACGCCAAAAAATGCGCGGCGGCGGTTAACGCCAGTGGCTACAACAGCCAGTCGACCGGCAGCATGGATAGAATGCCGATCACCGTCCGCTGCAGCGGTGGCCAGTGCCTGGCTCGCGGCTGTGGGTGGTGGAGACGCCATTGGCGCGTTGGGTCCTGGTGATGGCGCCGCCTTCTGTATGGCGCAGCTCGTAACCCGCTCGGGCATGGTGTGATCGAACCCGGCGGCCACCTCGCGGGCCATCGCGGGGCTCTTGATGACAGACCGCAGCTCGGTGTGGGACTGGACCAAGCGGGGATCAAATTGAACAAGCCAACAAACAGGCGCTCGCCGTCCATCGCATGGATCTTGGTGTGCAGGCTGGCGGCCGAGCTGCCCGTAAATCCGGTGAGCAGCGACAGCTTGGGCGCACCCGACGCATTTCGCAGTCCGTCACGCCGCATACCAGCGCGCAGCAGCGCCTGGCGGTGTTTGGCGTAGCCGGCGTGCACCAGGCTGAGGTGGGTTGCCGCAAGCGAATTGGCCAAAATCGAAACCTGCACGCCGCGCTGGCGCAAAGCTTGCAGGGTCTGGACACCCGCGTTTGTGGACACGAAATGGGGCGAGACGATCTGCAGCTCTCGGGTGGTTTGCCCAATCACATCGACCAGGCTGATGGCCAGGGCTTGGCGGGAGGCCTTGTCGGCAATCACCTAGAAGGACGGATCGCTCGCCATGCGGGTGCTGGCCCAACCAGCGGCAAATCGACCGGCAGCAAGCGCGCCACAAACGCCGGCTGCTGTGAGGCGGTGACGCACTCCGCCGCTGCCGGGTTTTCGATCGCGCGCGCGGCGCGCTCGGCCAGCGCGGCCAGCGCGGCCAGCGCATCGGGCGCAGACTCGGGCAGCAGGCGCTCCGCCAGGTAGGAAGAAATAGCGGCCCAGCAACGGTCGAAACCGGTGGACACATCGGCCACCACCGGCCCCACTGCCAGAACGTCCAAGTCAGCGAAAACCACGCCGTCGGTGGCGCCAAAGCAAGCGTCGCCCATCTTGCGCCCGCCAACCAGGGTGACCTGGTTGTCTGCGGTGGGCGACTTGTTGTGCATGCGCTGGTTCAAGCGCGAAAAATCGCTGACAAACTGCAGCGCAAGGGCGTTGCGCCCAGCATGGGGGTTGAACAGCCGCACCTCGATGTTGGCGTGTCTGTTGAGCGCGGCCAGCACCCGGTCAAGCCCGCTGGTGTTCTGGTCATCCAGCCGCAGCCGCAAGCCCCGGTCGGCCGCTTCGCGCGAGGCATCGAGCAGCAGCAGGCCGGTGACATCGTTGCGCCAGATATGGCGCCGCAAATCCAGACAGCGCCCGGCCTTGGGCAGCATGAGCATGCGCGTAGCAAAGGCGTTCAGCGGCCCTCTCAACATCTGGTTGCCCGAAAGCCCCGGCTGTGCCCCGCGCTGCGGCGCAATCGCCCGATTCAAGACGCCAGACAGGTCCGACGTCAAGGCGCTCGACACGCGGCGTCCATCGTTGGCGGACAGAACGCCACAGCCCGCCAGCGCGACAGCCAAAACGCCCACCAGCGGCAACGGGCGAACAGCGATACGCAAACACATGCGAAGGTAGCGCACACGAAACTGAAGAGCTGACCAAGCAAACCTTTACCCCATCGACCTACAAAAAAAGCCCAAGCGACCGTGACAGACAGACAGCGTCGCCGTAGGAGGGCACCGACCCCCCAAGGCGCCGTTATCCGATGGTGGTGACCCGTGGCCTTTCGCACAATGGTTTTATGGACATCGACAGATTGGGCGGTGTTCATCACAAACCCAACTTTCCCTTTCCAAGGATCCTTTCATGACCACCCTACGCAACATCTCTGCCCTCCTCGCCACCAGCGTTCTCGCCATCGGCTTGATGGGCTGCGGCAGCTTGTCTGCACGTGACCGCAGCACTGCCATTGGCGCAGGCGTGGGGGCGTTGGGCGGTGCTGTGCTGGGTGGCACAGCAGCCACCATCGGCGGTGCCGCAGTGGGTGGTGTGATCGGCAACCAGATAGGCAAAGACAATAAGTGACTCGTATGGGTGGCAACACAGCCACTCATGTTGATATTTTTCTCAACAAAATCAAATGCTTGCTGAAATTTCCCTTGATTTGACGGGTAAGCGGAACCAACACCATTGGCACTCTCTCTTACAGAGTGCTAATATTTCCATGAGACCATTTCAGGAGGATTTTTCACATGTCCCCAACACTTGCTTCCAATGCCCTGCCTCACGCCACATTGGCCGTGGTCAGTCCCTGGGCGAACCGCTCGTTGACCCTGCCATCATTGGGCAACCTAGACGCCTACATTTCCGCCGTCAACCGCATGCCCATGTTGACGTTGGAAGAAGAGCAAAGCGCTGCGCGCCGCTTGCGCGATGACAACGATATAGACGCTGCCGGCCAGCTGGTGTTGTCGCACCTGCGGCTTGTGGTTTCGATTGCCCGTCAGTACCTGGGCTACGGCCTACCCCACGGCGATCTCATCCAAGAAGGCAATGTGGGTCTGATGAAGGCGGTCAAGCGATTTGATCCCGACCAAGGCGTGCGCCTTGTAAGTTACGCCATGCATTGGATCAAAGCCGAAATCCACGAATATGTGCTGAAAAACTGGCGTATGGTCAAGGTGGCCACCACCAAGGCCCAGCGCAAGCTTTTCTTTAATCTGCGCTCGCGCAAGCAGACCTTCCGCGCCGAAGCGCTGGACGGCGACACACACCGCGATGCGCTGTCCGATGGTGAGGTGAGCGTGATGGCGCGCGAGCTGCGGGTGAAGCCCGAAGAGGTGCGCGAAATGGAAACCCGGCTTTCGGGCGGCGATGTGATGCTTGATCCGTCGCCCAATGACGACGGCGAGAACGCCTTCGGCCCTATCGCCTACCTGGCTGACGTAGACCACGAACCAACCGCTGTGCTGGAGAGTGCTGAGCGCGACGCCATGGCCACCGAAGGCGTAGCCCGCGCCATGAACCAGCTCGACGACCGCTCACACCGCATCGTCACCGAGCGCTGGCTCAAGGTGAACGACGACGGCAAAGGCGGCATGACGCTACACGAACTGGCCGCCGAATATGGCGTGAGCGCCGAACGTGTGCGCCAAATTGAGGTAGCGGCGATGAAGAAAATGCGCAAGGCGTTGGTCGAATACGCTTGAGACGCGTTCACCTCCATAAAAAAGCCGCCCAAGGGCGGCTTTTTTATGGAGCAGAAAATGGACAGCCCCTCACCGGCGCGCTGTGCCTTCATTCCCAGGGCACAGGGGAACTGGTTTCGCCAGGCCGCCAGTGCCGCCCCCCTGAAGGGGTAACGCCAAAGGTGGTGGCGCGGGGGATCAAGTCTCTGGGGTTATTCCCTTCTAAGTGCAGGAAACAAAATCACATCCCGAATGCTCGGGCTGTCAGTCAGCAGCATCATCAAGCGGTCGATACCAATGCCACAACCGCCAGCAGGCGGCATGCCATATTCGAGCGCCCGAATGAAGTCTGCGTCAAAGTGCATCGCCTCGTCGTCACCGCTGTCCTTGCTGGCGACCTGGGCGTGGAAGCGCGCAGCTTGATCTTCTGCGTCATTGAGCTCGGAAAACGCATTGCCAAACTCGCGACCGGTGATGTAGAGCTCAAAACGCTCGGTCACCTCGGGGTTGGCGTCGCTGGCGCGGGCCAGTGGCGATATCTCGGTCGGGTGGTCCATAATAAATGTGGGGTTCCACAACTTCTCTTCCACCGTCTCCTCGAAATACAGAACCTGCAAACTGGCCAGACTGCGGCTGCTCAGCTGGTGCTTGTCTTCCCGCAAGCCAAGTTTTTTGAGTTGTGGAATCAGCCAATCCGCGCTGTCCGCGCCGTCGCCGGCCTCGGTGTATTTCTGAATCGCTTGGCAAATGGTGAGCCGCTCGAACGGTGAAGCCACATCCACGGGACGGCCGTTGTAGGTCAGCGGCGTGTCGCCACGCACCTGGCGCACCAGGTGGCGGATCAGCTGCTCGTTGAAGTCCATCAGGTCCTGGTAATTCCAGTAGGCCGCGTAGAACTCCATCATGGTGAACTCGGGGTTGTGGCGAACACTGATGCCTTCATTGCGGAAGTTGCGGTTGATCTCGAACACGCGGTCAAAACCTCCCACCAGCAAGCGCTTCAGATACAGCTCGGGCGCAATGCGCAGAAACATCTGCTGGTCCAGCGCGTTGTGGTGGGTACTGAACGGCCGCGCGTTAGCCCCCCCCGGAATCGGGTGCAACATGGGCGTTTCCACCTCCAGAAAACCGTGGTGGACCATGAACTCGCGCATGCAAGACAGTGCTTGGCTGCGCACCACAAAGCGGCGGCGTGTCGCCTCGTCGGTCATCAGGTCGACATAGCGCTGGCGGTACTTGACTTCCTGATCGTGCAGACCATGAAATTTGTCGGGCAGCGGGCGCAGGCTTTTGGTTAGCAGTCGAATGTTGTCGGCATGGATGGTGAGTTCGCCCTTGCCGGTGCGGAACACCACCCCCTCGGCCGCCACGATGTCGCCCAGATCCCAGTGTTTGAACCCAGCGTGCACCGCCTCGCCCACGCTGTCGTTGTTCAGGTAAATCTGGATGCGGCCACCGCTCCCACCCAGCGATGCGTCTTGCAGCGTAGCAAAGCTGGCCTTGCCCATCACCCGCTTGAGCATCATGCGGCCCGCCACACTGGCGCGCACCGGGTTGGCCTGCAGCGCCTCCTTGCTGGTCTCGCCGTGCAGCGCAAACAAGCCGGCCGCTGTGTCTGCAGGCTTGAAATCGTTCGGGAACGCCACCGAGCCACCCTGACGCTGCACCTGGCGCAAGGCTTTGAGTTTTTCACGCCGCTCCAAGATAAGCTGGTTTTCGTCGACGGCAACCGACTGGGCGCTGGGCGTTGGGGCTTGGGTCATGGGTAGTAGGCAAAAAAACGGGTTGCACCACAGAGTGCAACCCGCCATTGTAATTTCCAGCGTGAGCGCCTCAGCCCGGCATGAGCAGAAGCTTGGCCGCAGGCACCGATTCGGTGGGTCGCCTGCGAGGCGCCAGCGTTACTGCCCCAGATATGCTTCGCGCACCTTCGGGTCAACCAGCAGGTCTTTGCCGAGTCCGGTCATTGTGATCTCGCCCGAGTCCATCACATAGCCGCGATCGGCAATTTGCAGCGCGCGCTGGGCGTTTTGCTCCACCAGCAACACGGTCACGCCTTGCTTGGACACGTCGCGCACCACCTCGAAGATCTTGTCGACCATGATAGGCGACAAGCCCATGGACGGCTCGTCCAGCAGCAGCACCCTGGGACGACTCATGAGCGCGCGCGCCATCGCCAGCATCTGCTGCTCGCCGCCCGACATGGTGCCTGCGAGCTGGTCTTTGCGCTCTCGCAGACGCGGGAAAATGTTGAACATGCGCTCAATGTCGGTCGCGATCTCGGCCTTGTCGGTGCGAATGTAGGCGCCCATCTGCAGGTTTTCGATGATGGTCATGCGGGTGAACACACCGCGCCCTTCGGGCACCATCGCCAGACCCTGCTTGACCATGTCCCAAGCGCCACGGCCTTTGATGCTGTGGCCAAGGTATTCGATGTCGCCGCCCTCGAACGGCAACGATCCCGTCACCGCCTTCATCGTCGTGGTCTTGCCCGCCCCGTTGGAGCCAATCAGCGAGATCAGCTCCCCCTCACGCACCTCCAGATCAATGCCCTTGACGGCCTTGATACCGCCATACGAGACCTTCAGGCCAGTGATTTTTAGGAGTGTATTTGCCATAGTCATCTTCCATCTTCTGTGAGCTCAACGGCCTTTCCAGAGCGACTGGCTTCAACCCAGAATGCCGCGGAACCGACTTTGACGGGCCGCCAGCATCGCCCCCTGGGGGGCAACGCGCTGCAAGTGCAGCGCGGGGGGGTCAGGTTCCACCGGTGCCCAAATAGGCTTCAATTACCTTCGGATTGCGCTGTATCTCGGCCGGTGTGCCCGATGCCAGCTGCTTGCCGTAGTCAAGCACGGTCACCCGATCGCACAGGCCCATGACCAGCTTCACGTCGTGTTCGATCAGCAAAATGGTGCGGTTGTCCTTGCGGATCTGGTCGATCAGTTCGCGCAACAGCAGTTTTTCTGTGGCGTTCATACCGGCCGCAGGCTCGTCCAGCGCGATCAACTGCGGATCGGTGGCCAGCGCGCGCGCAATCTCCAGCCGCCGCTGGTCGCCGTAGCTCAGGGTGCGCGACTTGTAGGCAGCGAGTTTGCCGATGCCCACATAGTCAAGCAGATCCTGGGCGCGCGCCGCGATCTCTTTTTCCTCTCGCTTGAAACCGCGGGAACGAAAAATGGCACCAAGTAAGCCCGAATGGGTGCGCACGTGGCGCCCGACCATCACATTCTCCAGCGCTGTCATCTCTGCAAACAGCCGGATGTTCTGGAACGTGCGCGCAATGCCAGCGCGCGCCACCTCGTGCACCGCCTTGGGCGTGTAGGACTTGCCCGCAAGCTCAAAGGTCCCGCTGTCGGGCGTGTAGAGACCGGTCAGCACGTTGAAAAACGTGGTCTTGCCAGCGCCGTTGGGCCCGATCAGACCGTAGACCTGACCGCGCTGAATTTCAATGCCCACGTCGCTCAGCGCTTGCAGGCCGCCAAAGCGCTTGGACACATTGGTCACTTTGAGAATGGTGTCTGCCATGGTCAGCTTCGGTTCATTTCGTGAGCGATTTGCCGTGCTCAGGCGAAGGCCACAGGCCTTTCGGGCGCAGCAGCATCACCGACACCATGGCCAGAGCAATCAGAAGCTGGCGCAAGATTTCGGGGGCCAGCCGGCCATTGGTCAGCTCGGTCAGCGGGCCTGCCACGTGGCGCAATACCTCTGGCAGGCCTGCCAGCAGCAGGGCGCCCAGGATCACACCCGGAATGTGGCCCAGGCCCCCCAACACCACCATCGCCACCACCATCACCGACTCCATCAGGATGAACGACTCGGGGTAGACACCGCGCATGAACGAGGCAAACAGCACGCCCGCGATACCGCCGAACGTGGCGCTCATGCCGAATGCCGCAAGCTTGAGGTTGCGGGTGTTCAGGCCCATCGCCTTGGCGGCAATTTCGTCTTCGCGAATCGCCATCCAGGCGCGCCCGATGCGCGAGTCTTGCAGGCGGTGAGCGATCACGATCGCCATCAACACAAAGAACAGAATCAGGTAGTAATAGAGCGTGACCGACTCGAAGGTGTAGGTCCAACTGCCGAACTCCACCGTCAACCGCTGGCTCATGCTGTGTCCAAACACAGTCACCGCGTCGACGTTGATCAGGCCTTTGGGGCCGTTGGTGATGTTGATCGGGCGGTCCAGGTTGAGCATAAAGATGCGCACAATCTCGCCGAAGCCCAGCGTCACGATGGCCAGGTAGTCACCGCGCAGCTTGAGCACTGGCGCACCCAGGATCAGCCCGGTCATCCCGGCGACCGCGCCAGCGATGATCATGACGATCCAGAAATTCATGTGCAAACCACTGGGAAACATCTCAGCCATATAGGCGAAGGTTTCGGTGAGGTGGGGGGATGCCAGCAGGCCGTACAAATAGGCGCCCACCGCAAAGAAAGCGATGAAGCCGAGATCGAGCAGACCGGCATAGCCCACCACGATATTCAGGCCCAACGCCAGCAGCACATACAGCAGCGCCATGTCGACGATGCGCACCCAGGAGTTGCTGCCGGTGGCCTGCAGCAGCAGCGGCAGCACGAGCAAACCGACAGCCATGGCCGAGTAAACCGCGAATTTTCCGAATGTTGTCTTCATCATGGCGTTTCCCCGAAGCATCAAGCGCGATCGGCCACACGCTCACCGAGCAGGCCCGAGGGCCGCAACGTGAGCACCAGTGCCAGCACCACGAAGGCAAAAATATCCGTGTACTGGCTGCCCAAAAAGCCCCCAGTCAGCTTGCCCAGGTAGCCGGCGCCCAGCGACTCGATCAGACCGAGCGCGATACCGCCCACCACCGCACCGGCGAGGTTGCCGATACCGCCCATAACAGCCGCAACAAACGCCTTTAGACCCGGCATAAAGCCCATGGCGTGCTGGACCGTGCCGTAGTTCGATGCCCACATCACACCGGCGATCGCAGCCAGCATGGCGCCGATGATGAAGGTGGCAGAGATCACCATGTCGGGCTTGATGCCCATGAGGGCGGCCACGCGCGGGTTTTCGGCGGTGGCTCGCATGGCGCGCCCAAGATTGGTGCGGTTGACCAAATACATCAACAGCGCCAGCGTGATCGCGGTGACAGCCAAGATGGTGATCTGTGTCACCGAGATCACCGCGCCGCCAATGGGAAGCGGATCGCGTGGGAGCATAGATGGATAGGACTTGGGGTTTGGCGCCCAAATGATCATAGCCAGCGTCTGCAGCAGCAGCGACATGCCGATGGCGGTGATCAGTGGCGCCAGGCGCGGCGAGTTTCGCAGCGGCCGGTAGGCGAGCTTCTCAATCGTGAAGTTGAGCGTGGCGCAAACCACCATGGCGATCAGGGTGGCGATCAGCAGGATCACCCAGTTTGGCAAGCCAGCCCATGCCTCGGCCATCCACCCAATCAGCATCCAGCTGGTAAGCGCACCCACCATGAGCACCTCGCCGTGGGCGAAATTGATCAAACCAATGATGCCGTACACCATGGTGTAGCCCAGCGCTACCAGCGCATACATGCTGCCCAGAACCAGACCGTTGATGATTTGCTGCAGCAAAACGTCCATAAAACTACTCCGGGTGATCTTGAGGCGGGCAACGCACCACGGCGGGCCCTTCATTCATGTAACAGAAAACCCGCCAAGTGCGCCTCTCAGGGAGAGGGCGTCTGGCGGATTGGTGCGCGATTGTATCGAGGCGTTTTCAGCTTTTCATTCGCACAAGCGCTAGGGGCTTATGGTTTACCCGTGCTTACTGTTCGCATCAGACTTTGCATTGGTGCCGTTGGTTTTCCATTAGCCCTTGTTATTGTTGAGTACCCGCAACTCACGCAGCTTATCGGCGATGCGGATCTCCAGCCCCCGCTCCACCGGCTGGTAGAAGCCAGGCTCGTCCATGCCATCGGGCAGGTAGCGCTCGCCAGCCGCGAACCCGCCCGCCTCGTCATGGGCATAGCGGTAGTCCTTGCCGTGCTGCAGCGTCTTCATGAGGGCGGTCGGTGCGTTGCGCAAGTGCATGGGCACGGGCCGGGTGCCGTCTTGCTTTACGAAGGCGCGCGCCGCCTTGTAGGCGCGGTAGACCGCGTTCGATTTCGGCGCCACCGCCAGATACACAGCACACTGGGCCAACGCCAGCTCGCCCTCAGGCGAGCCCAGCCGCTCGTAGACTTCGGCCGCATCCAGCGCCATGCGCAAGGCGCGCGGATCGGCCAGGCCGATGTCTTCGCTGGCCATGCGGATCAGGCGGCGCGCCAGATAACGCGGTTCAACGCCGCCATCAAGCATGCGCACCAGCCAATACAGAGCGGCGTCGGGGTCGGAGCCGCGCACACTTTTGTGCAGCGCGCTGATGGTGTCAAAAAACTGGTCCCCACTTTTGTCGTAGCGGCGCACACGCTCGCCGAGCACGCGCAGCAGCCAGTCGTCGGTGACCTCCACCAACTTCTCCCGGCCCGCCGCCACCGACAGCGTTTCCAGGGTGTTGAGCAGGCGGCGCGCGTCGCCATCGGCATAGGCCACCAGCCGGTCGGCAGCAGCGTCTTGCACCGCCGGCACCGCGTCAATGGCCTGGGCGCGCCCGATCAGCAGCCGCAAATCGGCCTCGCTCAGCGGCTGCAACACGTACACCACCGCCCGCGAGAGCAGGGCCGAGTTCACCTCGAAAGACGGGTTCTCGGTGGTGGCACCGATGAAGGTAAACAGGCCGCTTTCCACATGCGGCAGAAAGGCGTCTTGCTGGCTTTTGTTGAAGCGATGCACCTCATCGACAAACACGAGAGTGCGAAGTACCGCCAGGCTGTCGCGCGCAGCCTGCGCCCGCTCGACCGCCTCGCGGATGTCTTTGACGCCGCCGAGTACCGCGCTGATGGTGATGAACTGGGCGTCAAACGCGCTGGCCATCAGCCGCGCGATGGTGGTTTTCCCCACGCCCGGCGGGCCCCAGAGAATGCAGCTGTGGGGCTGCCCCGATTCGAACGCCAGCCGCAACGCCATGCCCTGGCCCAGTATCTGCTGCTGCCCGATCACCTCGCCCAGGCTGCGCGGGCGAAGGCGCTCGGCCAGTGGCGCGTACGCGGCGTCGGCGGGGTGGGTCACCGGCGAATCGGGCTCATTGGCGGATCACATCCGCGCCATCGGGCGGTGTGAAACGAAAGCGTGCTGGCTCCACCGTGCCCGCGCCCTGCCATTGGGTGAAGGTCAGCACCGAGCGCTGGCCCAGGCTGTCGGCAATTTCCAACTGCGCCAACGCGCCCTGGCGCAGGCCCACGCGCACCCGCTGCAGCTGGCTGTCTTGCTGGCGCGGCTTGGCCTGAACCCACTCCAGCCCATCGGCAGGCTCGCCGGATGTCAGCTCGAACACCTCAGCCAGCGACTTGAGGTCGGTGCCAGCGGAGATCAGCGCAGCGGGCGTGCTGCCGAGCACCGCCTGCTGCGCCCAGGCGGTGACCTGGTTCAGATCGGCGTCATACAGCCACAGCGTCTTGCCATCGGCCACGATGCTTTGGGGAAATGGCCTCAGGTACTCAAAACGAAAGCGATTTGGGCGCAAAAATTCAAAAGTGCCCTGTGAGGTCTTGCTGCGGCCCACCGCCTCGCCAGCGCGCGGCGGTGAGGTGACCACCTGGGTAAAGCTGGCTTGGCCGCCAGCCACCTCGCGCAGAAAAGCCTCCAGCGCTTTGAGGCCGTCGGCCTGGGCGGCGAAGGTGGCCAGGCTCAAGGCCAGGGCAGGCAGCATGCTTTTGATCATGGGGAATCGGAGCCGCTTGCGGCCACAAGGTTGCAAGAAAAACGATCGACGCTGTCAGTCGCCGCGCGGCGGCACCAGAATGTCGCGCTGACCGCTGGAGGTGAGCGCGCTCACCATGCCGGCTTTTTCCATGTCTTCGAGCAGGCGCGCGGCGCGGTTGTAGCCAATCTTCAGCTTGCGCTGCACATAGGAAATGCTGGCCTTGCGGTCTTTGATCACGATCTCCACCGCTTGGTCGTAGAGCGCGTCTTTTTCGCTGCTGTCGCCGCCCCCACCAAAGAAATCGCCGCCTTCTGCGTCGCCGGCCACGCTCTCCAGCACGCCGTCGATGTAATTCGGTTCGCCGCCCTGCGCCTTCAGATAAGCCACCACCCGGTGCACCTCTTCATCGCTCACGAAAGCGCCGTGCACGCGAATGGGAAAGCCAGTGCCCGAGGGCATGTAGAGCATGTCGCCCATGCCAAGCAGGCTCTCGGCGCCCATCTGGTCGAGAATGGTGCGGCTGTCGATCTTGCTGCTGACCTGAAAAGACAGGCGGGTGGGGATGTTGGCCTTGATCAAGCCGGTGATCACGTCCACGCTGGGGCGCTGCGTGGCCAAGATCAGGTGAATGCCGGCGGCTCGAGCCTTCTGCGCCAGGCGGGCGATCAGCTCCTCAATCTTCTTGCCGACCACCATCATCAGATCGGCCAGCTCATCGATCACCACCACGATATGGGGCAGGCGCTCCAGCGGCTCGGGTTGCTCTGGCGTGAGGCTGAACGGGTTGCCGATGATCTCGCCATGCGCCCTGGCCTCGTCAATCTTGAGGTTGTAGCCCGCCAGGTTGCGCACGCCCAGCTTGCTCATCAGCTTGTAGCGCTTCTCCATCTCGCCGACGCACCAGTTCAGACCATTGGCCGCGTGCTTCATGTCGGTGACGACCGGGGCGAGCAGGTGTGGAATGCCTTCGTAAACGCTCATCTCCAGCATCTTGGGGTCGATCAGCAACAGGCGCACGTCTTTGGCGTCGGCCTTGTAGAGCAGGCTTAGGATCATTGCGTTGATGCCGACTGACTTGCCCGAGCCGGTGGTGCCGGCCACCAGACAGTGCGGCATCTTGGCCAGGTCGGCCACCACCGGCGAGCCGCCAATGTCTTTGCCCAGGCCCATGGTCAGCAGCGACTTGGCATCGTTGTAGACCGACGAGCCGAGGATTTCGCTCAGCTTGATCATCTGTCGCTTGGCGTTGGGCAGCTCCAAGGCCATCAGGTTCTTGCCGGGAATGGTCTCGATCACACGGATGGACACCAAGGAGAGCGAGCGCGCCAGATCGCGGCTGAGGTTGACGATCTGCGAACCTTTCACCCCGGTGGCCGGCTCGATTTCGTAGCGCGTGATCACCGGGCCCGGTGCGGCTGCCACCACCCGCACATCTACCCCGAAATCCTTGAGTTTTTTCTCGATCAGGCGGCTGGTCATCTCCAGCGTCTGGTTGTCCACACTGGTCTGGTGCAGGGGTGCGCCGTCGAGCAGATCCACCTGCGGCAACTTGCTGTCGAGCAAATCGACAAACAGCGGTTTTTGCCGCTCCTTGGCCACCCGCGCGCTCGGCGGTGCGTCCATCACAGCAGGCTCAATCAGCACCAGTGTGGGATGTTGCTCCTCAATGTCCACCCGCTTCACCGCCACCACCTCTTCACGCTCACGCGCCGCCCGCACACCGATGCGTTGGTCTTCCACAGCCTCGCGTTTTTCGCGCCGAGACACGAACCAGCCATCCAGCGTGAAGCCCACGCGCTCGGCCCAGTGGCCCCAGGAAAAGCGAAACACGCGCGGCAGGCAGACCACCAGCAGCGCCAACATCGCCAGCGCGGAACCGGTGAAACCCAGCCAACGGGTGGCCAGCGGCCCCACCAGATCGCCCAGCACACCCCCTGCATGACCCGGTAGAAGGCCGTCGAACCGGTGAAGCCGGCTCCACTCCAGCACCGCGCTAGCCAGCACCAGCAGCAGCAGACCCGTCCAGAAATCCACCCGATACAGCCAGATGCGTTGCCTAATGCTGGTGCCATCAAGCGGGTTCGGCCCGACCTGCTCCGCGCCTTGCTGGCCGCGCAGCCAATTTGCCAGACCCGAAAGCCAGGCCTGCACACCAGCCAGGAAACACCACCAAACCGAGAAGCCCAGCATGAAGTAGCTGCCGTCCGACAGCAAAGCCCCCAGGCGGCCTGCCCAGTTGCCCACCTCGGGACCGGTACCGGTGGTGCTCCACGCAGGGTCTGCTGGCGAATGGCTGAGCAAGGCAAGCAACCAAAACGCCAGCATTGCGGCTCCCAACACCATGCCGATTTCTTGGGCAAACCGGCCTACCCCGACCGGTGGCTGACGGGCGCGATCGGCGTTGAGCGTGTTAAACGAATAGGTCATGGGTATCGGGACAAAACGAACCGAACTTTAACCCACAGGCCTGGACCGTCCAGCCGGCCAGGGTGGCTGAAAACGGCCTCTTTCAGCCTGCTGCACGAACCGTACCTCGCCCGACCGAGCGGGTATCAACCGCGCTGGTTCAGCCGAGCGAGTTGAGCCGCTCTTTGACGATGGTGCTGCCATCCTCGGCAACCTTGATGAAGCCGCGGTCTTCCAGGTCTTTCATGACGCGGCTGACCATCTCGCGTGAGGCGCCAATCATCTTGGCCACGTCCTGGCGCGACACGCGGTCGCGGATCACCAGCTGCGCATCGCGATCGGGTTGGGCCATCTCCAGCAGAGCACGCGCCACCCGACCGTAAACGTCCATCAGCGCCAGCGACTCGATCTTGCGGTCGGCTTGGCGCAGCCGCTGCACCAACCCTTTCATCACCGCATAGGCAATCGAGGTGCTCTGCGGCAAGCAGCGCGCGAACTCCATGCGGCCCAGGATCAGCGCGTCGGTCTGAATCTCGGCGCGCACCGTGGCCGAATGTGGCTGGTTGTCGATCAGGCTCATCTCACCCACATAGTCACCCGGGTTCATGGTGGCCAAAATCACCTCGCGCTTGCGGCTGTCGGTGGTAAATACCCGCGCCCGGCCAGTCAGCACAATGACCAGCATGTTGGACTTTTTGCCCTGCTCGACGATGTTTTCACCCCGCTTGAAACGCCGCTTGCTCACCGCATCGGCCACCGACTCGGCCTGTGCCTGGGTCAGGGTGGAAAACAGCGGCACTCTGCGGATCAGATCCAGCTTGGACAGGATGGACATGGGTGACCTTCTTAAAATGGGACGAAACCAGCGGCTCGCTTTCATACAATCGTTTGGCGCCGACATTTTCCCACCCGCACCGGGGCGGGCGCCCTCCAGACACCGCGCTGATTTTCGCATCCAATTTCTCAGAATCCCAGCACCCCAATGGGTCGCCACAACATGAAGCACTCCAAAGTCCTGATCCTGGGCTCCGGCCCCGCCGGCTACTCGGCCGCCGTCTACGCCGCGCGCGCCAACCTCAACCCGGTGTTGATCACCGGCATCGCCCAGGGTGGGCAGCTGATGACCACCACCGATGTGGACAACTGGCCGGCCGATGCGCAGGGTGTGCAGGGGCCCGATCTCATGCAGCGGTTCCAGGCCCACGCCGAACGCTTCAAGACCGAGATCGTGTTTGACCACATCCACACAGTCGACTTTTCGCAGCGCCCGTTTGTGCTCACCGGTGACAGCGACCAGTACAGCTGCGACGCGCTCATCATCTCCACCGGCGCCTCCGCCAAATACCTCGGCCTGCCCTCCGAAGAGGCCTTCATGGGCAAAGGCGTCTCGGGTTGCGCCACCTGCGACGGGTTTTTCTACCGCAACGAGGTCTGTAGTGTGATCGGCGGCGGCAACACCGCAGTAGAAGAAGCGCTCTACCTTTCCAACATCGCCAGCAAGGTGTATCTGGTTCACCGCCGCGACACGTTCAGGGCCGAACCCATCATGATCGACAAGCTGATGGAGAAAGTGGCCGTCGGCAAAATTGAGCTCAAGCTTCACAGCACCCTTGACGAGGTGCTGGGCGATTCCACCGGGGTGACCGGCGTGCGCCTGAAAAATCTGCAAAGCGGCCAGACCGAAGACCTCACCCTCAAGGGCTGCTTCATCGCCATAGGCCACAGCCCAAACACCGACATCTTCAAAAGCCAGCTGCACATGAAAGACGGCTACATCGTGACCCGCTCTGGTTTGCAGGGCATGGCCACCATGACCAGCGTGCCAGGTGTGTTTGCCGCTGGCGATGTGCAAGACCATGTCTACCGCCAGGCCATCACCAGCGCCGGCACCGGCTGCATGGCTGCACTGGACGCCCAGCGCTACCTGGAAAGCTTGTAAATTCGCCGCCGCGTTGTTCTTCGCATCCCTGTTCTCTGGCGCCCTTGGTCCAATAGCGGCGCAGCGTTTGCGGTCTGACGAAGTCGGTTTTGCGGTGCCCGCTTGCCAATTTGTTCCCGACCATCGAGGATCGCCGCTGATCGGCCCTCCGAAGGGAGGCCCGGGCAAGGGGCTCGCTTGGACTGCATATAATCCAAGGCTTTGCTGCGAAAAGTGTGCTTTCGCTGTGCGCTGCAAATGACGGGTTACCGCCACCCTTTTCTGGCGAGGTGAGGCTTGGCGTACCGGACAGTGGATTTTGAAAATCGACTGCGATCGGAACGCCGGCTGTAAACAGTATCGGAGTGTCCTCATGGCACGCGTCTGCGACGTAACGGGCAAAAAGCCCATGGTGGGGAACAACGTTTCCCACGCCAACAACAAAACCAAGCGCCGGTTTCTGCCGAATCTGCAATACCGCCGTTTCTGGATCGAAAGCGAGAACCGCTGGATCCGGCTGCGCGTGTCGGGTGCGGCACTGCGCCTGATCGATAAAAAAGGCATCGAAACGGTGCTGGCCGATTTGCGCGCCCGCGGCCAGGCTTAAGGAGAAACGACCATGGCAACCAAAGGCACGCGCGAAAAAATCAAGCTGGAGTCCACCGCGGGCACCGGCCATTTCTACACCACCACCAAAAACAAAAAGACCACGCCGGAAAAGCTGCTGATCAAGAAATTCGATCCTAAAGTCCGCAAGCACGTGGACTACAAAGAGATCAAGCTGAAGTAGGATTTTGGTTTCTCCCACAAAAAAGCCGCTGTCATCGCAGCGGCTTTTTTATTGCCTGTTCGCTTACGCTTGGGCCGATCAGGCGTGAGCTGAGCGCAATTTCACTGAGAAGTCTCGCAACGCAGCAATACCGCTCTCCTCGGCACGGCGGCACCAGATTTGCAGATCGATGGCAAGTTGCTCGCGTGAGGCGTTGGTACTGGACCAAAGCGCTCTCAGCTCTTCGCGCATGGTGACCATTTTATCCAGCACCGGGTGCTCCGCGCGCGCCAATGCCAGTTGCGGACGCACAGCGGCAGGCACCTTTTCATTGTCGCGATGCAGCCACGCATGCGCAACCTTCATCACCCGAATGTCTGCGCTGCGTGCCTTCAGGCCTTCCAGCTCGCGCTGGCTGGCGGCACGCATCTCACGCGCAAAGCCTGCCATGACCTCATAGCGGTTGGCGATGATAGCCTCCAGGGTTTTTTCGTCGGCCACCGCCTTTACATTGCCGAACGCCATTTTGGGCGACACCTTCTTGACTTTCGCCAGACCGACCGACTTCAACATGGTGATGTACATCCAGCCGATATCAAATTCATAAGGCTTGACCGACATCTTGGCCGAGGTCGGGTAGGTATGGTGGTTGTTGTGCAGCTCTTCACCGCCGATCAGGATGCCCCAAGGGGACACATTGGTGCTGGAGTCGGTGGCCTCAAAGTTACGATAACCCCACCAGTGGCCAATGCCATTGATGATGCCAGCGGCGGTGACGGGGATCCAAATCATCTGGATCGCCCAAACGGTGACCCCCAGAGCGCCAAACAGCGCCACGTTGATGATCAACATCAGGCTAACACCCATGCGCGAGCGCCCGGTGTATACATGGCGCTCGACCCAGTCGTTGGGCGTGTTGTGCCCGTAACGATCCAGGGTTTCCTGGTTCTTGGCTTCCGCGCGGTATAGCTCACTGCCTTCAAAGAACACCTTCTTGATACCAAACACCACTGGGCTGTGCGGATCGCCCTCATGCTCACATTTGGCATGGTGCTTGCGGTGGATCGCCGTCCACTCCTTGGTGACCATGCCGGAGGTCAACCAAAGCCAGAAGCGAAAAAAGTGCGCGGGAATCGGATGCAGATCAATCGAACGGTGGGCAGAGTGGCGGTGCAGGTAAATGGTGACGCTGGCAATCGTGATGTGCGTCATCACAAGTGCCGCGATCATGACTTGCCACCAAGCGGCACCTGTCAGCCCTTGGGCCATCCACTGGATCAAACCATCCCAAACAGCGGACAAGAGGCCCGGGTCAGATGCAGTCATTTCTTTCCTCATTGAGCGCCCGCCAGGGGCGCGGCATACAAAAATTGCTCCCTTGGGCAAGGGTGCCGAAGCTACTGATTTTAGGGGCGTGGGCCGAACAGACCAAATAAGCTCTTGGATTGAACCCCATTACCCACCAAAGATCGGGGATATTGAACAAAATTCAAGACCGCTTGCGCCAAACAGCCGCGAAAAAGCCATCGGTTGCGTGCCGATGGGGCCACAATCGCAACCATTGTTGAGAAGCCCCGGAGCAGAGCTGTTCTGGCGATGCTATTTGATGAGCGTTGGTGAGGAGTTCGTGCACTGGCAGGGGCTCACACTCGGGATGGGCAACGCCAAACGCCTCGGCGACCGCTTCGTTTTCTTCTGTGAGCAGGCTGCAGGTGGCGTAGACCAGCCGACCGCCTGGCTTGAGCAGGCGCACCGCGCTGTTCAGGATGGCCTGTTGAAGTTGTGACTGGGCCGCCACTGTCTGAGGCGTCTGGCGCCATTTCAGATCGGGGCTGCGGCGCAAGGTGCCCAAGCCGGAGCAAGGCGCATCGACCAGAACCCGGTCGATCTTGCCGGCCAAGCGCTTGATGCGCTCGTCACGCTCATGAGCGATCGCCACCGGGTGCACGTTCGACAGCCCGCTGCGGGCCAGGCGCGGCTTAAGGCCATCAAGCCGATGCGCGGAGGTGTCGAACGCGTACAGCCGGCCACTGTTGCGCATCGCCGCGCCGATCGCCAGCGTCTTGCCGCCGGCGCCAGCGCAGAAATCCACCACCATCTCGCCGCGCTTGGCGTCCAACAACAAAGCCAGCAGCTGCGAGCCTTCGTCTTGCACCTCGACCTCGCCCTGTACAAACGCCGGCCACTTGGCCAGCGATGGCTTGCCTTGCAAACGGATGCCCAGCGGGGAAAACGGGGTCGGCTCTCCCACCAGCCCCGCCTGCTGCAACTCGGCCAGCACTGCCTCGCGCTTTTTCTTGAGGGTGTTGACCCGCAGATCCAGCGCGGCGGTTCGGTCCAGGCTGGCCACCAGGGCGTCGAACTCGGTGCCCAGTTGCTCACGCAAGGCGGCAGCCAGCCACTCGGGCAGGTTGTGGCGGTGCGGCGCGAGCAACTCGGCGTCCGTCACAGCCAGACAGTTGTCGAGCCAGGTTTTCTCCGGCTCGGTCAGGGCACTTTTGAGAAAGTCGGTATCGCCCGGAAAGGCCAGGATTGCCAGCCGGCGCCATTTCGGGCCGCTGCCCGAGCGCGCCAACCACTCGAACCGCAGCCGTTGGCGCAGCGCGGCGTACACCGTATCTGACAGCGTGTTGCGCTCACGCGGACCGAGTGTTCGGTGTTCGCGAAAAAAGCGAGCAACCACCGCGTCGGCCGGGTGGTCAAATTTGAAGACTTGTTCGATGAGGCTGGCGCAGGTGTCCAGCAAGGCTTTTGGATGCATAGGGCGGTATTGTCCCCCCGGAGATAATCGAGGGCTATGTCCGACATTGCTTCTCAAGTGCGCCGCCGGCGCACCTTCGCCATCATCTCCCACCCTGACGCGGGCAAAACCACGCTGACCGAGAAGCTGTTGCTGTTCTCCGGAGCGATCAACATTGCCGGCAGCGTGAAGGCGCGCAAGGCGGTGCGCCACGCCACCAGCGACTGGATGGAGATCGAAAAGCAGCGCGGTATTTCGGTCGCCTCCTCGGTGATGCAGATGGAATACCGCGACTGCGTGATCAACCTGCTTGACACGCCGGGCCACCAGGACTTCAGCGAAGACACCTACCGCGTGCTGACCGCCGTAGACGCTGCGCTGATGGTGATCGACGCCGGCAATGGCGTGGAGCCGCAAACGCGGCGCCTGCTACAGGTCTGCCGCGCGCGCAACACGCCCATCCTCACCTTTGTCAACAAGATGGACCGCGAGGTGCAGGCGCCGCTGGACCTGATGGACGAGATCGAGCGTGAGCTGGGCATGACAGTGGTGCCCTTTACCTGGCCAGTTGGCATGGGCAAGACCTTTCGCGGTGTGTTCGACCGCCGCACCGATCAGATGCGCGTGTTCGCCGCTGGCGAGGACCGCCGTGGCGGCGGAGAAGAGGTGCTGGTCGGGCTGCACAACCCAGAGAGCGTGAAGCGCTTTGGCAGCGACTTTGAGCAGGCGCGCGACGAGCTGGATCTGGTGGCGGGCGCCTCCACCGCCTTCGATAAAGCCGAATTCCTGGCCGGCCGCCAAACGCCCATGCTGTTTGGCTCGGCGGTGAACAACTTTGGCGTGCGTGAGGTGCTGGACGCGCTGGTGGACTTGGCACCGCCGCCCGGCGAGCGCTCCGCTATGCAGCGCGTGGTGCACCCGCAAGAGCCCAGGTTCAGCGGCGTGGTGTTCAAGATCCAGGCCAACATGGACCCGGCGCACCGCGACCGCATCGCTTTCGTCAGGGTCGCCAGCGGCCACTTCGAGCGTGGCATGAAGCTGAAGGTGGTGCGCTCGGGTAAAGACCTGCGGCCCAACACCGTGGTGTCGTTTCTCTCGCAACGCCGCGAACTGCTCGACGAGGCGTTTGCTGGCGACATCATCGGCATCCCCAACCACGGTGTGTTGCAGCTTGGCGACACGCTAACCGAAGGCGAAAGCCTGCAGTTCACTGGCTTGCCGTTTTTCGCACCCGAGATCATCCGCAGCGTGGAGGTGGCCGACCCGCTGCGCAGCAAGCAGCTGCGCTCGGGGTTGACACAGCTCGGTGAAGAGGGCGCGATCCAGGTGTTTCGCCCGGTGGCGGGCTCGGTGTTGTTGCTCGGCGCGGTGGGGCAGCTGCAATTCGAGGTGGTGGCGCATCGGCTGGAGCACGAATACGGCGTGAAGGCCCGCATCATGAACAGCCCCTACCAGGTGGCGCGCTGGGTCACCTGCGCGCCCGAGGACGGTGGCGAGGTCGAGCTGAAAAAGTTCATCGACGCCAACAGCCACCGCGTGGCGCTGGATGCGGTGAACGCGCCCACATTGCTGGTCGACCACGCAGCCACGCTGCGCGCGGTGGAAGCCAACTGGCCAAAAATCAGGTTCCATGCCATGCGTGAGCACGCGGGGCTGGTGTTTCAAAAGTCGATGTAGAGCTGGTACCCCCCCGTGCCGCCTGCG